>Ga0102924_1002203_pt1 | contig 21574 bp, 17 predicted proteins | sample PaiPotPPM11metaG_FD_80116 | JGI IMG/M metagenome (GOLD analysis project Ga0102924, IMG submission 80116) | Iron sulfur acid spring bacterial and archeal communities from Banff, Canada, to study Microbial Dark Matter (Phase II) - Paint Pots PPM... ...
GCCGATCTACCACGGCGATGACCAAATCGTCGGACTGCGCAGCTCTGGCGGCCGCTTGCACAATCATTGTGACGTCGGCTGCCGTCAGACTTTGCGTTGCGGGCGGTGGAGGTGGCGGCGTTACACCGCCTGAGCTGCCTCCACTGCAACTCCCAAGTGCGAAGCTCAAAGCCAGAATCACGCCAACGCGCCACAAATCATCACGGACGGAGCGCGGCATCCGGCTTCCTGATCCTTCATTAACTTGGCTTTTGGCTTGCATGAAACGTTGAGCTATTCGTACCACAATTGCAAATCAGCCTCAATTGATGGTTCCGTGGCGTGTTCAAAGTTACTGCGCCATAAATAGAAATTGATCCCTCATTCATAAGCACGGAACATCTCGAAAAGACTTGTAGGCCATTAAATAACGGTGTTATCTACTGCCAGGTTTCCAGATAGTTGGGCTCGCACCACAAACGAGGATCCTTAAATTGCAATCCACGTTTTTCATTTCCAGAATAACAAGGGCCGTATTCCGTGGCGGAGTCGTTTGCCTGATTGTTGGCATCGGCATGGCGCTCGCAGCAGCGGGCCGGCCTCCCGAGCCACAGGAACCCGTGCCCGAACAGAGGCTTCCCAGGCAGAAAGTTCCAAACAAAGCTGCGGTCGAAGGCATTGTGCGGGACGCAAACCAGAAAGCACTCCCAGGCGCCGATGTGGAGCTGAAGAATAAGTCCACGCAGGTCACGCTAACAACGGCCAGCAATGCCCAAGGAGTCTTTCGGTTTGTTTCGGTTCCCCCAGGTTTGTACGACTTAATCGTTCACGCCGCCGGCTATAAAGATTTTTCCAACCCGGAAATACAATTGAACGCGGGCGACGACGTCGTTTGTCAGGTTGCCTTGCAACAGGTTCCGATAACCGCGTCGCCGCCCGCGACGCAGATTCCTGAGCTACCTTCCGGAAATTTAATCACCGCTCAAACATCCTCTTCGCAGCCGGAAATACCGCCTGCGCCGCAGGCCACCCCGCCAAGCGATAACGCGCAAAGGTCCGTGCCTCTGCCGTCCCCCGATCAGGTATTTCGCACCGAACCTGATCGTTGGATTGTCACCATGCCGAATTGGGATCGTTACGGCATCGGCGGCGAATACCCCTACGTAAAAAGCAGAACATGGGACCCCTTCAACAAGAATAAATTGAAGGGCGACGTGCCCATTATCGGCAAACAAACATTTCTGAATTTCACGGCGATCAGCGACACCTTCATCGACGGACGCCGCTTACCCGTCCCAAGCAATGTCAGTTCGGCCCAGCCCGGGAGCAGCGAATTCTTTGGCAAGGGCGGCCAGTTTTTTCTGGATCAAAGATTCCTTTTCTCACTTGATCTGTTTCACGGCGACACATCCTTCCGCCCGGTCGATTGGCGGATCCGAATCACGCCGGTCATAAGTCTGAATTACTTGAAAGTGCAGGAACTCGGCATCGTCAATGTTGACGTGCGTGATGGTACTTCGCGGTTCGATTCGCACATCGGCTTGCAGGAAGCATTCGGCGAATTGAAGCTGCACGACATCGGACCCAATTATGATTTCGTTTCGGTCCGCGCTGGAATTCAGGGATTCAACAGCGACTTCCGGGGATTTCTGTTTGTAGAAGAGCAACCCGGCGTGCGTTTCTTCGGCAATCTGGATTCAAATCGGTGGCAATATAACGCCGCCTATTTCAACTTGCTCGAGAAAAATACAAATAGCGGGCTGAATTCCATGGCGCTGCGCAACCAGCAAGTAATTATCGCTAACCTCTATCGCCAGGATTTTCTGTTTCAGGGTTACACCGCGCAGGTTAGCGTCCACTATGACATGGACCAGGCGACGATTCATTACGACGACAACGGATTTCTCGTGCGCCCCTCCCCTGTCGGCGCGGTATTTTCCAGCGGAATGATTCGACCCCATAGCGTTCACGCCGCGTACGTCGGCTGGACGGGCGATGGGCACATCGGACCCGTGAATCTGACGCATGCGTTCTATCAGGCCTTTGGCAACGACAGCTTCAATCCCATTGCCGCGCGTCCGGTGGTGATTAACGCGCAAATGGCCGCGCTCGAGCTTTCCGTGGATAAGGACTGGATTCGTTTCAAGGGTTCGGCTTTCTACGCCTCGGGTTCCGCGAATCCTGCGAGTGGCCGCGCTCGCGGTTTTGACTCGATTGATGATTTTCCTGAATTTGCCGGTGGAATTTTCAGCCTGTGGGAACGCGAGAGTATTCGCCTAACCGGCTCCGGTGTGGCGCTGACCGCGGGTGACAGTCTTCTGCCCGATCTTCGCTCCAGCAAGAACGAGGGCCAGGCTAATTTCGAGAATCCGGGCCTGTTTCTAGCAAACGCGGGGACGGATTTCGATTTGACGCCTAAACTTCGGGGGTTCGTTAACGTAAACTACCTCCGTTTCGAACGCACCGAAACTCTCGAGCAAATTTTATTTCAGTCCCCAATTCATCACGGCATCGGAGTGGATTCGAGCTTTGGCGTGCGTTACCGGCCGCCGCTAACTGAAAATATCTCGATCACCGCCGGTGCCGCGGCGCTGGTGCCGGGGCAAGGCTTGAAGGACATTTACACCGGCAAGGTCATGTTGTCGATTTTTACGGATGTGCGATTCCAATTCTGATCTAGAAGTGTAGGCGCTTTTGCGCTAACAAGCACCGGACGCCAATATGCTTCGATTCCGTGCGAGCCCAGGCTTTCGAATACAACGATCGGCGCGAATAGTTTCAGTTTTCGCGGGGATAGGCGGTGTCCTGCTTGCGTTGTTGATTTTCGAAGGCCGTATGCGTGCATCGCAGTCGGCTTCCCAAGAGCCCGGCCTGCTCGGACAAACTCAATCTGAAGTCGATCGGAAAAATACCGGCTGTGTTTCTTGTCACACTACGACGGACGAGCCTTCGATGCATCCCACCCGTACCGTGCGCTTGGCCTGCATCGATTGTCACGGCGGCGACCCAACTGAAAGTGCCCCGGCTGGAGTCGCTACTTCGTCCGCTGAGTACGAAGAAATCAAGAAGCGCGCGCATCCTCAACCGAATGACCCTGCGCTCGCCGATATCTCCGCAAATCCTCCACGCCTTTACACAAAATGGTTACGCGAAAGCTATGAATACGTTCGTTTCGTGAATCCCGGCGATTTGCGCGTCGCGGCCGAAACCTGCGGCGGAAATGGATGCCACGCGGCGGAAGTTCTAAAAGTAAAGACCAGCATGATGACCCACGGCGGAGTGCTGTGGGGCGCTGCGCTTTATAACAACGGATCATTTCCCCTAAAGAATGCTCATTTTGGGGAAAGTTATTCCGCGGATGGTACGCCTCAGGCGATGCGCACGATCCCAGCCCCGACAGCCGACGAAACGCGCGATAAGGGCGTTGTTGCTGAACTGACACCTCTCCAACGTTGGGAAGTTTCCCAACCGGGAAACGTGTTGCGCGTCTTCGAGCGCGGGGGCATGAAAAAAGGAGAAATTGGAAATCCGGATCGTGAAGAAGAATCAGGCCGGCCCGACGATAAGTTGGGCGAGCGCGGATTCGGCACGCTGCTTCGAACCGATCCGGTTTTTCTCGGACTGCAAAAAACGCGCCTCCTCGATCCGTTGCTCTCGTTGCCCGGCACAAATGACGAGCCCGGTGACTATCGTGGCAGCGGATGCACTGCCTGCCATGTCATTTACGCCAACGATAGCTCTCCGGAGCACTCCGCGCAGTACGCAAAATTCGGTCATCTCGGGGAAAGCTTTTCTTCCGATCCCACCATTCCCAGGAATGAATCCGGCCACCCGATCCGGCACAGTTTCACGCGGCAAATACCGTCGAGCGAATGCATGATCTGCCATGTCCATCCGGGCACGAACATGGAGACCACATACTTCGGCTACACCTGGTGGAACAACGAAGCGGATGGCGAGGCAATGTACCCGCCGGTGCAACACAACCCGACACAAGAGGAGCGTTACCAAGTTTCGTTGCGCAATCCGGAGGAAGCCGCGGCGCGCGGTCTATGGTCCGAATCGAAATTCCTCGCCGGTCTTGGTGGTCCCGAATTCAACAGCAAACTGAAGCAATCACAATTCGCCGATTTTCACAGCCACGGCTGGGTTTTCCGCGCGGTTTATAAACGCGACCGTAAAGGCAATCTGCTCGACAGCACGAATAAAATCGTGGACCCCACGGATCCCGATAAGTTCAAAAAGGCGGTGCACCTCGCCGATATTCACCTGGAGAAGGGAATGCAGTGCGTGGATTGCCACTTCGAACAGGATTCGCACGGCAACGGAAAGCTATACGCGGAGCCACGCGCCGCTATCGAACTGGACTGCACCGACTGCCACGGCACCATCGATCATCGCGCAACCCTGGTGTCTTCAGGCCCCGCATCGCCGGCGGGTGGAACTCATTTTGACGCTTTGCGTACGCCTTTCAGCGCTCGCCGCTTTGAGTACCGCGCTGGAAAATTATTTCAGCGCTCCATGGTGGAAGAGGGAAAAGAATGGGAAGTTGTGCAGGTCCTCGACACCATCACGCCAGGCAACGAACACTTCAACCAGAAAACACAGTGGGCAAAAACTGTTCGCACCGACGGCAAGACTTGGGGCGACGTTCCCGCTGATTCCGCGAAGCTCGCGCATTCTAATAGCCGCATGACCTGTTACGCCTGCCATACCTCGTGGACGCCCAATTGTTTTGGTTGCCATCTCGCGATGAAGGGAAACGAGCGCAAGCCCATGCTGCACAATGAAGGTCTGACGACGCGGAACTGGACGGGCTACGATTTTCAGGTCCTGCGCGACGATGGCTTCATGTTGGGAATCGATGGGACTGTCACCGGACACCGCATTGCACCGGTGCGGTCGTCATGCGCGATTCTGGTCAGCTCCCAAAATCAGAATCGCGACTGGCTCTATTACATGCAACAGACGGTTTCCGCGGAAGGCCTCAGCGGGACCGCGTTCAGCACTTTCGTTCCCCACACCGTGCGCGGGAAAGAAACGAAAGCATGCGACGACTGCCACATTTCGACTAGCAATGACAACAACGCCTGGATGGCCCAGGTGTTGTTGCAGGGCACCAATCTTTTGAATTTTATGGGCCGCTACATTTATGTTGCCGAAGGTCGCAAGGGTTTCGACGCTGTCGCCGTCGCCGAGCATGACGAACCCCCCGCGATTTTCGGCAGTTATTTGCAGCGTGTCGCCTACCCGCAAGATTATCAACGCCATGTCGCGCACGATCGCCAGCTTAGGGAAGCTTACAACCACTCCGGCAACATTTTGGATTTGCAGCTTCGTGGTGAATATCTTTACGCCGCTCTCGGGAAGGGTGGGTTCCGCGTTTACGACGTGGCAAACATTGATAACAAAAACTTCTCTGAACGAACTACCACCGCTCCCGTTTCCCCGCTAGGCCAGCGTTTTTACGTTCCAACGAAATACGCAACTGCCGTCGCCAGTCCTTCCACCTTGGCAGTTGATCCAGTCCGCACCCATCGCCCCGAAAACGAAGAGCAATCCATTCATCCGTTGTATTCGTTCTTATATGTGGCGGATAAAATCGAAGGCCTTGTCGTTATCGGAGATCCCGATCCTAAGAGCAAGCGCCCGGGTGTCAGCACTTTGCTCGATGGAAATCCTCAAAATAACTTTCTGAAGCGAGCTCTCGCGTTCAATCCCGAGGGAATACTAGCAGGCGCTCGCCGGATTACCATTGCCGGGGTCTACGCCTACATCCTCTGCGATCGTGGCCTGGTGGTCATCGATCTCGACAATCCGCTGCAGCCAAAGATCGCGGCACAAATCAGTGCGCCATTGCTGAAGGATCCCCAGGGAATCGCGATTCAGTTTCGCTACGCGTTCGTCGTGGATCGCGAGGGGCTGAAAATCCTCGACGTTTCTGATCTGGCGCATCCGCGACTCGTGCAAAATGTGTTGGTACCAATTTCCGATGCCCGAAATATCTACGTCGCACGAACCTACGCTTACGTGGCGGCTGGCAAGCAAGGGATTGCCATAATTGACGTCGAAAAGCCCGAGCAGCCCAAGCTCGATCAGATGTTCACGGCGGAAGGCGCGCTCAACGACGTACGTGACATTAAGATCGGAATGGTGGACGCCAGCGCTTTCGCCTTCGTCGCCGACGGCGCGAACGGTCTTCGCGTGCTGCAAATTTTGTCGCCGGAGGATTCGCCCAATTCCTATGGCTTCAGCCCGCGTCCCACTCCGAAATTGATCGCCACCTATCGCACCAGTGGACCAGCCCTGGCAGTTTCAAAGGGAACCGATCGCGATCGCGCCGTCGATGAAAGCGGAAACCAGGTCGCCGTTTTTGGCCGTCGTGGCGCCCGTCCTTTCAGCCGCGAAGAGGCCGCGCGTCTCTACCTACTGGATGGAAAGCCGTTCACAGTCCCCCACGATCCTCCCACTTCCGTCGGCTCCGGACAATTTTCATCTCCGAAAAAATAAGCGATCCCAAACCGTCCGTATCCTTCTTCAGGCAGATCCTCATGCTCGAAAAAGTTGACGAGGCTTTCTGAATCACGTAAACGTAGAAACATTGGGATTGTACCGGATACATAGATAACGCTTCCCCCTAGGGGAGGTTGGAAAGGAACAACAATGCAACTCGGAATGATTGGCCTCGGCAGGATGGGAGCAAATATGGTGCGGCGTCTTATCAAGGGTGGCCACCAGTGCGTGGTCTTCGACAGGTCGCCAAAGGCAGTTAATGAGCTGACCCAGGAGAAGGCGGTTGGAACCTCCTCACTCGAGGACTTTGCCAATAAGCTGCAAAAGCCGCGGGCGATCTGGTTGATGGTCCCTGCTGCAGTTGTGGACCAGACCATCGCCAGCCTACTGCCCTATCTTGAGCCCGGCGACATTCTCATCGACGGCGGCAATTCCTATTACGTGGACGACATCAGGCGCGCCAAAGAACTAGCCTCGAAAAAGATTCACTACGTGGACGTAGGCACCAGCGGTGGCGTCTGGGGCCTCGAGCGCGGCTACTGCATGATGATTGGAGGCGAACCAGAAGTGGTGAAGCGCCTCGACCCCATCCTGGCTCGATTGGCGCCCGGCATTGGCGACATAGCGCGCACTCCCGGACGCGACAAGATCGGTGGCACTGCCGAGCAAGGTTACCTTCATTGTGGACCAAGCGGCGCGGGACACTTTGTGAAGATGGTGCACAACGGAATCGAGTACGGCATTATGGCTGCCTACGCCGAGGGCATGGGAATTCTGCGCTCCGCCAATGTCGGCAAGCAGGATCACACAATCGACGCCGAGACTACGCCGTTGCGCGATCCCGAACACTATCAATACGATCTCAATCTTCCCGACGTCGCAGAAGTGTGGCGTCGCGGAAGCGTAATCGCCTCCTGGCTGTTGGATCTCACCGCCTCCGCGTTACTTGCGGACCCCGCTCTTTCCAAGTTTGCCGGACACGTTTCGGATTCAGGCGAAGGGCGCTGGACCATCAAGGCCGCCATCGATGAAGCTGTGCCGGCTTATGTTCTTACCACCGCGCTCTACGAGCGCTTCAGCTCTCGGGGCGAAGCCGATTTCGCCGATAAACTTTTGTCTGCCATGAGATTTGAGTTCGGCGGCCACCTCGAGAAAGCAGAAGGCAAGTCGAAAACTGCCTGAAAAATGTTCGGAGCTTCGACACCGCCTGGATGTAGCGCGGCATTTCGAGAACTCACGCGATGAGTCCGGGTATCGTAGCCATTGAGTACGTGCTGCCTCCCGGCTCATTCTCTTTGCAGGAATTGGCAGATGCCGAACTTTTGGCGTCGTCGCCCGGTCAGCTGCAAGACTTCGGATTCGATCGCTGCTATATCAGCAGCGAACCTGCCGACGAGCTTGCGCTCAGAGCGGCAGCCGCGCTGATCAAAAACGCCGATGTTGAACCGGATTCGATCGACCTTTTGCTCTACGCCAGCGCCCTCTCTAAGAATCACCAACTAGCCACCGACGACTCGCTTAGCGGATTCAATTATCCCGCCGCCAAAATTCAATACGAGTTGGGCCTGACCCGGGCAAATGTCGCAGGGATTAGCCAGGCGGGCTGCACCGGCCTGAATTATGCGATTAAGTTCGCTTCCGACTTCCTGCAGGCGAACGATAATGCAAACCGTATATTGTGCGTCAGCGCGGATGTCCTGCCGAAAGGAAGCAAACGAGAGATTTTATACAACGTGATTTCCGATGGTGCCTGCGCGCTCCTGATTGAACGCCGTCCTGAAAGAAACCGAATTATCGCGCAGCGCTCGATCACGAAGGGGTACTACTGGGATTGCATTTCCCGCAAGAACGAAATCATGGCTGCCTATTTCCCCACCGCCAAGAATCTGTTTCAGGAACTTTTACGCGCGACGGAATGTGACCCCAAGGATTTGCGCATGGTTCTTCCCCATAATGTTTCGCTGCGTAGCTGGGAAATTCTTTTGGATCTCATCGGTGTCAGAAAAGATCAGCTATTTTCCGAAAATATCTCGAAAAAGGGCCACGTTATCGGCGCGGATAATTGGATCAACCTGAAAGATGCTATGACTTCTGGTGTATTGAAACCAGGTGACAAGCTCTTGGCATTTAACTTTGGTTTTGGTGCCAACTGGACCGCGGTCTTGATCGAACATTGATGATCGAACATTGATGCGCCAAACCGTTCTGATTACCGGCGGCACTGGAATGGTGGGTCGCGAGCTCCTCCCCAAGTTGTGTTCCGACGAAGCAGTCGAGAAGGTAATTGTTCTCACCCGCCGGACTGCGCAATCGCTTCCAAATCGTAAAATTCAGCTAGTCCATGGCGACGTGTGCAAGCCGGATCTCGGATTGCACGAAACCTGCAGACAATCCATCGCGCCCCATATCACCACTATTATTCACGGTGCCTCGGAAACATCCTTTCACTTGGAACTGAGTGAGGCCCGCGCCATCAATGTGGGAGGCGTGAAAAACGTTTTGCGCTTTGCAACAGATTGCCCGCGTTTAAAGGCGTTCTGCCATCTCAGTACTGTCTACGTCGCCGGAAAACGCACCGGCGTGATCCGCGAAAACGATCTCCGGCACGATTGCGGTTTTGTAAACTCCTACGAGCAGTCGAAGTACGAAGCGGAAGAACTCCTGTCATCGCAAGCGCATCGATTGCCCATCGCAATCGTGCGGCTGAGCACCGTTCTGGGGCGTTCGACAGACGGAACAGTGACCAAGACAGGCGCAATCCACAGCGCCTTGCGCTTTTTGTTTCACAGCCTCGCCCCGCTGGTTCCCGGTACCGACGAAAGTCCGTTGGATTTGATTGCGCTGGATTATGCCGCGGAAAGTGTCGCTCTCCTCGCTCTCCAACAATTCGTTCCGGGAGCCACTTGGCACATCTGCGGCGGCTCGGACGCCTTTTCGCTGGCTGAGTTTCTGGAGCAAACACTGGAGCTTTTTTATCAGAATCGCCCAGCTTGGCGGAAACGATCCATTGAAAAACCGGCCATCGTGAATCTGAAAACTTTTGAACTCTTCGTCAAGTCGATTGAAGACCTCGGCGACTCGGTGCTTAAGAATTCTGTCTTTGTGCTAAAGTCCTCTGCGCCACAACTGGCGTATCCCAAACTGATCAGCGATGTGGAAACTCAACGCACACTCTCATGCTGCGGCGTTGCGCGTCCACGGATACGCGATTTTTATCCAAAGGTGATTCGATTCCTTCTGGAGAACAATTGGGAAGCGATGCCACAAGCGCAAGCGAGCCTCTCCATCCGGCAATAGAAAGCCTCTTGCGGTTTGTGAATGAAGGCCTGCTTGCCGATTCGGAGAAAAAAGTGGAGTCTGACACTCCACTGTTCGACGAGGGTTGGATCGATTCGCTGAAGATTCTGCGTCTGATTGCTTTCCTGGAAGTGACTGCGGGCAAAAAAATACCCGACGCACTGATCGTAATGGACCGCTTCCGCACGATCGAAACGATTGCAAAGAACTTCTTGAATCAATGACAATCCATACCGCGTTTGAGTTGAAACCCTTGCACCCGGATTTCCTCATTTCCGAAGATGGTCTGTTCGTCGCTGGTGCTGCCGGCTCAAAATTGATTTATGCCCTTGATTCTAAATTTCGCCGCATGGCATTCGCCGCTGGCGCGGAAGAGCGGATGTTCCCCACCGTGATCGCAGAAGAAACATTGAATCGAAGCGAATATTTTAAGTCGTTCCCCGAAAGTGCCTCGCGCGTGATAGAGCCGAGCAGAAAAGGACAATATTTTCTTTCTCCGGCGGTCTGCTATCACTGCTACGAGCTTTTGAAGAACTCAGTTCTCTCAGGTGAAACGCTGATAACGTGCTGCGGAAAGTGTTTTCGCGCCGACTCTGCGGACGACTCCCATCTGTGGGAATTCACAATGAGAGAAATTGTTTTTTTTGGCAGCGCTGCTTTTATCCGCGAGCAGCGCGATGCGTGGAAGCAACGTATTTTCGATCTAAGTGCGCGGCTAGGCCTGGCGGCCGAGGTAGTAGCCGCTAGCGATCCTTTCTTCGGCGCTGAAACACGCGGCAAGCGCCTGCTTCAACAAGTTAAAGAACTGAAATATGAACTTAGGGTTCAGCGCCCTTCGGAAAAAGATATGCCGCTGGCCTCGTTCAATCTGCATGAGCGCTTTTTCACCTCCAAATTCGACATTACTATCAAATCGGGTGACACTCTTCACTCCGGCTGTGTTGCCTTCGGCCTGGAACGATGGTGCATGGCCATGATAGAGAAGCATGGCGTCGAAAAGGCGCTTCGGCTGGTGGAGAAAGTCGATGATCTACGATGAATACCTCACAACCGCGGAATTACAGCGCTGGATTCTGGAAAGTGACGTTTCCTGGAATAACATTGACCGTCAACTCGCGCTCGCGCAACCCGAATTGCTCGAACAAATACGCGATTCAGCCCTGATTGAATCCTACTTTCCGATTTACACAACAAATCTGATTCGCGCCTGCTGGGATCAAATCGATGTGACCTCCGTATTCTCCGTGCAGCTCTACGAGTCCTACAAACATTTTTATGCTCTGAACCGCTACCTCGAAGTTGTGGGCTACCGCCCTATCACAGATCAAGAGCTTACTGAACTACGCGCCCGCAACATTCGGAACGCGATTGATGATCCCATACGCGAACTCGCCCGCTACATGATCAGTGAGCACTTCGCCGCTTATTTCTTTCTTCGGCTGTCCCATCAGGCCAGTGAACCAGTGCTTCGTCAAATCACTTCGTTTATCGCCAAGGATGAATTCCGCCACACGCAATTTGCCTACGATCTGCTCGAACCCAGAGTGCGTGGTAACGAAGGAGCCGTCCAGCGCGTGCTGCAGGTAGCCGCGAACTTCAAACATGTCGGCGCGGATGTTGTAGCCCGCGTGCCGGTCTCCTCCAAGAACGATCTTCAGGCGATTTTGACTCTGGACAAGAAGATGCATCGTCTCACCGGGATTTCGATTTCCGAGTTCAGCCAGCGGGATATTCATGCCTCCTACTGACCGCGAATTGTGGCTCTTGAATTTTTATCGCAACAGCGAGCTCCATGGCGCTTTGCTGATGGGGAGGCTCGCCCGGTCGCTATCGGGAACCGAGCTGTTGACCAACGTTACTCGTCATTGCGCTACGGAGGCGCGCCACGCTGCGTTACTCACCGAAATAATTGCGGAGTTGGGTGGGGAAATAGATCCGAAAATCGGCACGATACAAGAGCACTATTCTCGCGACGGCGGTGTCCCCAAAGCTCTGGTTGATCTTCTGGTTTTGTCGGAGACATTGGAAAACCGGGTGTTATCCGCCTATCGCGAGCACTTGCAGCAGGCCTCCCTGCACCCCAAGGTTCGCGCGGTGCTGGAAGAAATATTGCGCGAAGAAGAAGAACACGGCACTGGCGAACACGCCTGGCTCGATCGAATTCTTCGCGCGCATCCAGTCTCTCAAGTAGAAGCTTCGCGTCGAAAATGGGCCGAAATCGACCGCAAGGTTGCCGCTGAAATCCATTCTCAGTTGGACAGCATGTTTCCCGTCGAGACCAAGTCGTGAAGACGGTGGAAGAACGCATCATCCACATCATTTCCAGCAGCGTAATGGATGATGCGTCCCAGGTGCGTCCTGAGACAAAGCTTTCGGAACTCGGCATGGATTCCTTGGAACAAATTGAGTGCGTGCTCTCGCTGGAAGACACCTTCAAAGTTGAACTCAACGAAGCCCTGCTATGGAAGTTGCGAACGGTCCAGGATGTGATTAAAGCTGTAAATCAGGCGCTGGCGAAAGCATCTTAATCATGTCCATTGAATTCCTGCCCCAACGTCGTGAATTCCGCGAACACGTTCGGTCTTTCGTTGAGCAGCGCGTCAGGCCATTAAGTGAAAAGTGGGAAAAACAAGGCCATTTCCCGGCGTCCTTCCTTCGCATCTGCGCGCGGCAGAATTTGATCTCGCTCGATCGCGAGCGCAACGGCATCGTCGCCGAAGAATTGCCTCGATGTGAATCTCTTGGTTTCGCGCTCAGTGTATTCGTGCAGGCTAATCTTGTCGCTCCCATGCTGGAAGAACTCGGAAGCGCAGCACAAAAACAGCAATTCCTCGCTCCTCTGTTGCTGGGTAAGAAAGCGGGAGCAGTCGCAGTTTCGGAGCCTTCCGCCGGTTCGGATTTCGCAGCATTGAAAACAAGAGCTCAGAAGGCTCGTGGTGGGTGGCGACTCAACGGAACTAAGACCTACATAACAAATGCTGCGATCGCTGACTTCTTGATTGTGGCCGCCCGCTCGAGCCCGGGACCCGGCCTTCAAAACATGAGCCTGTTTTTGGTGCCTGCGAGAAATAAAGGCGTGCGCATCAAGCGGCTCTCGATGTTGGGGCTGCAAACTTCGGCCGCCGGAGAAATCACGCTAACCGATTGCAAGATCCCCACGGAAAACTTGTTGGGAGCACGTGGGCAAGCTTTTGCTTATGTGCAAAGCGGACTCAACCGCGAACGTCTCTTTGGCGGCCTCGCTTGCGTCTCTTGGGCGAGATACACGCTGGACAAAACGACTCAGTATTTGCAAGCACGCTCCGCATTTGGCAGCACTCTCAACAAATTCCAGTCAATCCGCCATCAGATAGCCGACATGCGCACCCGCCTCGAAGCGGCCGCACAGCTCAACTACAGCGTCTTCCATCGCTGGTTGCGGGACGAAAACGTCGCTCGAGATATATGCATGATAAAACTCTTCAGTTACCAAACCGCCCAGGCGGTTGTAGGGAATTGCTTGCAACTTCACGGTGGCCTGGGCTATATGCGCGATCATTGGTGCAGCCGCTTTTACCGCGATGCTTGTGCGCTCACCATAGCTGCAGGCACTCCGGAGATCATGAAGGAAATGATCGCCGCTTACTTGCGGCTTTAAGGATGTCGTGGCCGAATTTTACAACCGCACGCGCCGATCGCAGTCCATACCGCTGGGGCTACTCAAACGCGGCCGCCTGATGGGTATTCCACTTTACTACCTATTGAACGCGAGCGACCTAGCGCAGGAAGGATTCAAGAATTCAGGAAGCTATGCCTTCGCCGATCACATTTACCGCAATATGCCTTCGGGAAGGAATACTCTCGGCCGCTGGGTCGATGCCCGTTTGCTCTCGATGCGCGCAGTGCGCTCTTTCCGAAATCGATTTCTTGCGTCGCGCGACGAACTAGCGTCCTTTCTCTGCCTCCACAGTGGCAAGGAGCTTTCCATATTGAGCGTGCCTTGCGGAATCCCCCGTGAGCTTGCGGATGGGGCCGCGATTGCTCGTCAACGCGGGGCCGATCTGCACAACGTAAAATTCCATGGGCTGGACCTCGATCCTGAAGTTCTATGCAAAGCTGCGCGTTTCGCCGAAGAAAATGGATTGGCGAACTTTCACCCTCACCAGGGGGACGCGCTCCTCCAAAGCAACTATCCTTCTGTCGTCGATTTCGTTACTTCCACCGGTTTGGCGGAATTTCTGGACGATCGAAAGCTTGAAATCCTCTACCGCATAGTCTTTGAAACGCTCCGCCCGGGCGAAGGTATTTTCTTCAGCAGTGGAATGCAGCAGACGCGAGTTTCTGAATACCTGCTAAAGATCGCCGAGCTTCACGTGCATTACAGGGGCGCAGACAAGTTGGAAGAAGTGGCCCGCGCCGCAGGGTTCCAGGAAGTGAACGTCCGGCGCGATGAGTTAGGCATTCAAAGTATTCTGGTCGCGCGAAGATGAGCGTACGTTTTCGACCGATCGATTGGCGGCGCACCTGGGTCATTCAAATTCACTCCAGCAGTGCGGGTCAATCGTCAAGTTACGTCTGGCTTGCCATTCAAAATCGCAAGCGCGATTGGGCCGCCGTGTTTTGCGGCGCCCTCAAACTATTGATGGAGACTCCCGATGTAACTCCCGGTGTAACTCGCAATGTACCTACGGATGTTCAACCACAAGAAGTGCGCTTCGCCGAGGACGCCGGTCGAATCACTTGGCAGCGAACCTGGTTCTGGATTATCATCCGGTTGCAGTTGAATTCGTTCTCGCCCAAGAAACGCGCGCTCATCGCCGCGGCACTACTCAAATCCGCCCGCTATACGGACTGAAGCGAAGGAGAAAATAACGTGCCAAAAGTTATGGAAAACGCGGTTATTACCGCTCCTGTCGAGAAGGTTTTTCAAATGTTCGTTGAGCCTGAGCGAGCCGTGATGTTCGTCCCCGGCCTCAGCCGCATCAGCAATGTTTCTCCGGACAAGCGGTCCTGGGACTTCGAGTTTAATTGGCTGGGGCTGGTCGTCAGCGGACATTCGGAATGTACCGCTTCCGAGGCGCCTAAGAAATATCAGTTTAAGACTTTAACCGGTAACAAAAGCACTTGGACCTATCGATGTGAGCCCGACGGAAGCAAGACCAAGCTATCCTTGGAAGTCGAGTACGAGGTTCCGCAGCAGCAACTCGCTCGTTTTGCCAGCGAAACCGTCTTGCAAAAAATGAATCAAAACACCGCCCGCGAAATCGTGTCACACATTAAGACGCTCTTGGAACCTTAATACGGAAGCTCGTTAGCTACGAATTACCCAGTCCGCTGGGACTGCGCCGTTTCTCCTCAGCACAACGAGAGTTATTTATTAGAATGCTTCGCCGAACTTAGCCGCCGATATCTGCGAGCCTACAGTAGAATTGTCACAGGGCGTTATCTAAGTGAAATCCTCTCGGTCATCCGTCCTTATCTGGGGAGCCTGGTTGTTTTTTGTTGGCGGCTATGCGGCTGTAGGCCTGCTCGTGCCGCCCGGCTCAACACAAACAGCTCTGAGCTATCTGCTCGCCTGTTTGACTCCGCTTTTTGCCAATACCACATTGCTTTGGAATGCCGCTACGCCTTACCGGCGGCGCAATGCTTTTTGGATGCTTTTGGCGCTCGGCTGTACGTTGTGGCTTGCCGGCATCCTGGTGCTCAGCTACGGACAGTTGGTGGCCGGCCAGACCACGTCTATTCCCTTTTATATCGATCTTCTCTTCTTCCTTCACACTGTGCCCTTCATGGCTGCATTGGCGCTGGCGCCTCATGCCAGGAAGATGCGCGAGACTTTACGTTTCGGTTTGCTTGATTTGCTGCTTCTATCGATTCTTTGGCTTTACGTTTATATCTTCGCCGCCATGCCATGGAAAACAATCTCGCCCAACGTTGCATTGTTCAGATCGCACGATATCGGCAGTTACATGGTCGAAAATCTGGTCGTTGTAATTGGGTTTGGATTCTTGTTTTTTCGCTCGCAGGGCACGTGGCGGAAAATCTACGGCCACCTTTTCGGGGCCACTTCCCTCTACATCGTCGGCTTTATCTTGGCTGCCGCTGCAAGGAGTCATAAAATCAGCAACGCTGGTTCGCTGGTAAGGCTCCCGGCCCTTGCAGCGTTTGTGTGGCTCGGAATAACAGGGCTCGTCGCCCATGACCTGGCTTTCGAGCCCGAAGCCCCGACCGCACCCACTCGTCGAAACACTCAGTGGCCGGTCCGCCTCGCTATGCTCGGCGTGCTGGCGGCTTTAGCTTTGGCAGGGTGGGATATTTTCCTCAGCGACGCTCCCGTTTCCGTGCAAAGGTTTCGTCTGGCCGTAACCCTGATCACCCTTTTCGTTGGTTCGTCTCTTGTTTTCTACCGCCAGCATTTGGTCTATCAGGAACGTACTGGGCTGGTGCACGAGCTTTGGGAATCGCTCGAAAATGTCAAGCGTTTGCAAACTCACTTCGTGCAGTCTGAAAAACTGGCCTCGCTCGGCCAGCTCGCCGCCGGAGCCGCGCACGAAATAAATAATCCGCTTACCGCCATTCTCGGTTACGCGGATGTGTTGACTGTTGAAAATCCTCAAAACACGCGTGCGCATTCCCTGGGAGAGAAAATCCGCGACCAAGCCCGGCGCACAAAAGATCTAGTTAACAACCTGCTCAGCTTCGCCCGTCAAGTTCCCGCCGAAAAGCAGCTGCTCGACTTAAACACCGTCCTCACCGGCGCCGTGCAGCTTCGCAATCTCGATCTGCGCGAGAAAAATATTCGCATCGAACTCGAAAGCCGCAGCGTGCTTCCCGCTGTTCGCGGCGACCCGAATCAGCTTCTCCAGGTTTTCTATCATCTGATTAGTAATGCAGTGGATGCCATGGAGACCGGTGGCGGCGGCATACTCGTGATACGGACTCTTCGTGAGCGCAGTAACGTCATTATCGAATTTTCCGATACTGGTCCGGGCATGCAGGAGCCGGAGAAGGTCTTTGACCCGTTCTACACCACAAAACCAGTGGGCAAAGGCACCGGTCTGGGTCTCAGTATTTGTTACGGCGTTATGCAGGAACACGGCGGAACAGTTTTGGGATTCAATCGTCCGGAGGGTGGTTGCACGTTTCGTTTGGAGCTACCCGCCGTTCTTGCAGTGTTTCCGCAGGCCTCCGTATTGCCGGTTGCCCCCATAAACACTCGCTAAAGCCTCAGTTTCTACCTGGCTATTTTGCGTCCCGTTCGTTTTGCTTCATATCCTGCGCTTCTCGCGAATATGCTAGAGTCGGAAATCTATGGACGCTCCCGCGATTGCGACACAACGCCTGACGCGCCGTTTCGGCGACTTAATCGCCGTGCAAGATGTGAATCTTTCCGTCGCTCCCGGCCAATTTTTCGGTTTTCTTGGACCCAACGGCGCCGGAAAATCCACCACCATAAAAATGCTTACGGGTTTGCTTTCGGCCAGCTCCGGAAGTATCCAAATCCTCGGTCTCGACCTTGCGCAAAATCCGGTGGAAGTTAAGCGCCAGATCGGCGTGGTGCCCGAGGGTATGGCGTTATTTGGGCGCCTCACCGGCGCTGAATACTTGAATTTTGTTGGCCGCATGTATGGCCTCGATCGGGAAACCGCCGGTAAACGCACCGCCGAGCTTCTCGATTTCATGCAGCTTGCCGACCAGCCGAAAGCTCTGGTCACCGACTATTCGCACGGAATGCAAAAGAAACTCGCGCTCGCCGCTGCCGTAATTCACGGCCCCAGAATTCTTTTTCTCGATGAGCCGTTCGAAGGTGTGGACGCCATCGCGTCCGGCACCCTCAAGGCCATGCTTCAACGCATGATTGCTCGCGGCGCCACGATTTTCCTTACCTCCCACGTGCTTGAGATTGTCGAGCGGCTTTGCAGCCACCTTGCCATCATCCATCGCGGCCGCTTGGTGGCTCAAGGTTCGCTGGAAGAGCTTCGCGCTGGAGTGGACGCGCAAGCCGCTGCCGCAATCGCCGACACCTCCACTGGTCAAGTCTCGGGGAGCGTTCCTGGGGAAAAGCTCACTCTCGAGGAAATTTTCCTTCGCATCGTCGGTGGCACGCGGCGCGCCGACCAGGAACTTTCATGGCTGGGCTGACTTCCTCTCCTGAGATGCGCGGCCAGCTTGCCGCCATCGCTCGCGTTCGCTGGCAGCTTTTCGTCAACGGTTTGCGCACCATTCGCGGCCGGCTCGAAGTAGTCGCTCGCGGAATTATATTTCTGATGCTCGCAATCGCCGGCCTGGGAGGCTCCTTCGCCCTCGGGCTGGCTGCTTGGTATTTTGTTTCGCATGGAAAAGTCGAGTGGATCGCGATTCTGCTCTGGCCTTTATTTTTATTCTGGCAGCTTTTCCCGGTAATGGCTTCTGCCTTTACCGAAAACGTGGACTCCTCGAACTTGCTGCGTTTTCCTCTCTCCTTTCCATCCTACTTCCTGATCCGTTTGGTTTACGGATCTTTGGACCCGTCCACCATCATCGGAAGTATGTGGTTGCTCGGTATGACCCTTGGCATCGGCATTGCCCGCCCGGGGCTCTTCTTCTGGGCCGCTCTCGTTCTAATTGTGTTCGGGCTATTCAATGTCCTCTTCGCTCGAATGATTTTCTCCTGGATCGAACGCTGGCTGGCTCAGCGCCGAACCCGCGAAATTATGGGTGCGGTTTTCTTTGTCTTCATTATTTGCTTCCAATTCATCGGCCCGGTTGCGACCCGATATAGTGAGCACCGGCATCTGGATGCGTCCAGCAATGCGTCCAGAATTACCGCGCAGGTTTTGCATTACGAACGCGCATTTCCTCCCGGCTTGGCTGCTGCCGCTATTGCCGGAGGTTTCCACGGCGAATTTGCGCCGGCTCTCGGTACTTTTGCCATCGGCTGCGTTTATACCTTAGCGGTACTCTGGCTGTTGAACGTTCGTCTTCGAGCGCAATATCACGGAGAGAATCTCAGTGAGGCGGCGGCGCCCAGGAGTTCTCCCAAAGAAAAAAGCGCCCTTCGCCTAAGTTGGAACATATCGGGGATTCCCGGCCCCATGGCCGCGATACTGGAAAAAGAAGTTCACTACCTCTCGCGCAGTGGGCCCATGTTGTTCACCTTTGTCATGCCCGTAATTATTCTTCTGATCTTTCGTCTGGGGCCGGCGGGAACCTCGACGCGGCACAGCGATTTTTTATCGCACGCCCCGGATTTGGCGTTCCCTGTCGGCGCGGCCTATGCCTTACTTATCCTCACAAATCTCGTTTACAACTGTTTCGGAGCCGATGCTGTCGGTATGCAGTTCTACTATGTTTCCCCGGTCCGCTTCCGCGAGATATTGCTGGGGAAAAATCTCACGCACGCTCTCTTGCTCGCAGCTGAAGTAATCATGGTCTGGCTCGCAGTATGTTTCATGTTTCGTCCGCCGGCCGTGGACGTGACTTTTGCCACTATCACCGGTGTTTCTTTCGCGTTTCTGCTTAACCTGACGGCCGGAAATCTGCTTTCCATTTACACGCCTAAGAAAATTGACTACGGCACTTTCGGGAAGCAGCGCGCGTCAACCACCACCGTTTTCGCCAGCTTGGGCATTCAGGCTGCGGTTTTCGGCTTAACCGCCATCACCCTCTTGATCGCGAGGCTCTATGGAAGGATTTGGCTCGCGGCGGTTATTTTTTCGATTCTTGCCGGACTCGTGGCCATAGCCTACATGTTCGTACTGAAACGCGTTGACCGTATCGCGCTCGATCGTCGCGACGCGATACTCGTCGAACTTTGCCGCGCATGATTTGCCTAATACAAATGTTTTGTTGATGATTAAATACGGTTTCAGATTTAATCCCGGGGTCATCTCCTGTTTGCTTCCTGGGAATGTCTAGGATACATTCGCACCCCGGCTGTTTTGCATCTCGACCGGCTCACGGAAACCGCATGAATCGCCTATTTTCAACAGCGTCGCTCTTTTCCCTATTCATTTTTAGCTTCGCAAATGCGGCCCCAACCTTTGCGCAAGGACCCCCACCGTCTCATCCCTACGCCGGACTGAAAGAAAACTTAAACACTCTTGTAGGTACTCCCGGAATTTCCGGCTACGAAAGTGAGCTCGCCGAAAAACTTCGCGCCGAAATTTCCGCGTTCCACCCGAAGACCGACAATCTTGGCGACCTAGTCGTCACCATCGGCTCCGGCTCACCGAACCGTTTGATCGTTACACCAATCGACGAACCCGGATTCGTCGTCAGTGGCATTACCGACGAAGGCTACTTGCGAGTGCAGCGTCTTCCTCAATCCGGCCTACCTCCGATTTTCAACGAACTCTACTCGGCCCAGCCGGTGAAAATACGCACCACCGCCGGTAAATGGATTGATGGTGTTGTCGCCGGCCTTTCCGTGCATCTCCAAGGCGCCCGCGCTGACACGCCAAAATCATCTGACCTCGAAAATATTTATATCGACATCGGCGCCGCTTCTACCGCCGAAGTCCGAAGAGCCGGAGTCGCCGTTCTCGATCCCATTGCGATAAATCGCCAGTCAATGCAACTAGGCGACAAAAGGATGGTAGGCGCATCCATTGGTGATCGTTTTGGCGCCGCAGCTCTTGTGGAACTACTCCATGAAATCGATCCTTCGAAGGTGAAAGGGACCCTCACGATTGCTTTTGTGGTTCAGCAATGGACCGGTGCTCGCGGTCTCCAACGTGTTTTGAGCACCATGAATCCTGACGAAATGATCTACGTCGGCCGACTTTCTGCTGGCGGCCCGGTTGCCGGCTCGGACAGCATGCGTCGAGCGCCGCGCCGTGAACCGGGTAGCGGCGTACTGATCGGTCTTGAGGAAACCAACGGCACGCCTTCGGGTCTCGCTGCTGAGCTGAAACAGCTGGCAGACTCGAGCAAAATTCAAATCAACACAGATTTCTCCGCTTCTCTTCTTCCGCGAAGTTATCTGCCCCCGCCGCCGCAGCCCGCGAAACAAGCGCATATCGGTATTGCTACCGACTGGCCCGATACCCCCGCCGAGTTAATTGACAACTCGGATCTCTCAAATTTAGAAAATCTGCTTCAGCTGTACGTTCAGGGAAGCGTCGCGCCTCCTCCGTCTTCAACCGTCAGTCATGGTGCATCGCGCGACGATTCGCGGCCTGTCTCCAACCCACCCTCCACCGTCGAAATCTTAAGCCGTCTCGTCGAGAGCTACGGTGTAAGCCGTCACGAAGAGCGCGTTCGAGACTGGGTCAAACGCCTCTTGCCGAAATGGGCCGACCCTCAAACCGACGAAGCGGGAAACCTTGTTTTGCGGCTCGGCACTGCCTCCACCGGATCCAAGACGCCCAGCCTTCTGGTCGTAGCGCACATGGACGAAATCGGTTTTGAAGTTAAATCAATTTCGAAAGATGGCCGCCTCGAAGTCGAATGGCGCGGCGGAGGAGAACTTAGCTTTTTCGCCGGGCACCAGGCTCTGGTGCACCACGCCAACGCCGATTTTCCCGCAATTGTCGAGCTTCCCAACGGTTGGGACCAGCCAAAATTCGAATGGCCGCGCGGACCCGAAACAGCGATCCGTGTTGACGTCGGCGCGCGAACCGGCGAAGAAGTCGAAAAGCTAGGCATCAAGGTCGGCGATTCCGTCACGATTCCAAAAGCATATCGGCGTCTTCTCGGAACGCGCGCAAACGGCCGTAGCTTCGATGACCGCGTCGGCGACACCGCTCTCATCTCCGCCGTCTGGGCGCTCGGTGGCCCGCTAAAAGACCGCGACGTCACTTTTGTTTGGTCCACAGGCGAGGAA
>Ga0102924_1002205_pt1 | contig 21570 bp, 16 predicted proteins | sample PaiPotPPM11metaG_FD_80116 | JGI IMG/M metagenome (GOLD analysis project Ga0102924, IMG submission 80116) | Iron sulfur acid spring bacterial and archeal communities from Banff, Canada, to study Microbial Dark Matter (Phase II) - Paint Pots PPM... ...
AATATCGAGCTTGCGCCGGAGCCGGCTGACCAGCATGTCAAGGCTTCGATCGAGCGGATGGAAGGGACGGTGGGAGACTCGCCCGGAGAGGTGCTCGCGATCGAGAACAACGCCGGGAGCTTCCAGTAGCGCCTCGAGCAAAGCGAACTCCGCATCTGTCAAGGCCAGTAAGTCCCCCCGGTAGCGTGCGCTTCGGTGCTGGCTGTGGGTGTTGCAGTCGAGGCCTTGCGTCGGCGCAGAACTGTCCGGATGCGCGCTACGAGCTCGCGCGGGTTGAACGGCTTGGGCAGGTAGTCATCGGCTCCATTTTCGAGACCCACGATGCGGTCGGTCACTTCTCCGCGGGAGGTAAGCAGAATGATTCCTACGTCGGATGCCGGTCGCAACAAGCGGAGAACTTCAAGGCCATCGATGCCGGGCAACATGATGTCGAGAAGCACGAGGTCGAACTGTCCCGTACGTGCTTCTTCCAAACCTCTCAGTCCATGATGGTTCATCGTTAACTTCATGTCTTGGAGAGCAAGATATTCCTTGAGCATGGAACAGAGCGAAGTGTCGTCATCGATAATCAGGATGGATTCCATATTTCTCCTCCGGTGTCCGTATCATGAGATCGAATTGTCAGCTGCGCCTGGGCATTTCACCTATCGACAGGTAGTAAAGAAGTGGAGCAAACAACGTCGGGAACACGATCCGCTATCTAGCAGAGCTTATGTGTCTTCAGACTTACGGCGTTCAGGTTTGGTCGGTGCTTCCAGTTTCGTGTGGTTTGCGGGTTGTCGTTACAGAATATCCGTTGCGCTATAAGGACGGTCTAAGCAAATGGTGGATGGAGCTTGTGAAATCCCGTCTGCTGCTGATAGGCGTGAGCAAAGGCGCAGGTTTCAGCGTCTTTGTCCAGATTTCCTAGAAAGGTAAGGCTCACGGGTGTATTCGGGCCGCCGTTCAGGTTACTGCCGGCGCCGGCGCCAGGGGCTGAAGCACCTGCTGCCGCAGCCGAGTAGGCGCCACCCCCGAACGAAGCGGCAGGCGGTGCGTCCGCGCCGCGCAAGCCGTTCGGAACAATGACCGCCGGATGTCCCGTGAGATTGGTGACGGTAACCTGGTTGCTCGGGCCGTTGGTGGGAGTCACGATGACGTCCACCTTCTCAAACACCTTGGCGAATGCCTCGATGGCAAGGGTTCGGGCGCGCATCGCCTGAATGTATTCAACGGCGGGGTAGAATCGCTCCGCGCGAAAGGCATTGGGCCAGGTGGCTTTGGCTGCGTTCCGCAAGCAATTTGTCGCGCCCGCTCTCCGTCAGATCGGCAAAGGCTGCAGCGCCCTCAATAGTGTAAATGCTGCGCATGGCATCGTAGGGGAACTTCGGAATCTCAACCGGGATCAGCGAGACACCCATCTTGCGGAGGACGTCGAGCGCAGCGAGATCAAACTTGCGGTCGTACTCGCGGCTGGCAATCTGCGCCGGCTCAGAGGCCTTTCTGCGCTCGTAGGCTGCCTTTTCTTCCGGAGTTGCGTCGACTGCGAGCGGCGTGGGCTCCCATGGCTTTTCGAAGTCGTCCTTCAGATAGCCGATGCGGAGTTTCTTCCAATCGAAGTCGGCATTCCATTGGAAGCAGGCATCCTGGCAGGCCTCGTCTTCGCCGTCGGGACCCCAGATGGCCTGCATAACCAGCGCGCAGTCTTCCACGGAGCGGCAGATCGGCCCGAGCTTGTCCATGGTCCAGCTGAGTGTCATTGCTCCGGTTCGCGGCACGAAGCCAAAGGTCGGGCGAAATCCTGTTACGCCACATCGGGTCGAGGGGCTGGAAATCGAGCCGCCCGTCTCTGAGCCGATGGAAAACGCTACGCAGCCAGCCGATGTCGCTGAGGCCGGGCCGGCCGACGACCCGCTCGATCCTTGCTCCATGTTCCAGGGATTGCGCGTCTGGCCTCCAAACCACTTGTCGCCCAAGGCCAGGGCTCCCAGCGTGAGCTTGGCAATCAGCACAGCTCCGGATTCATCGAGCCGCCTTACGATGGCGGCGTCGTAGTCGAGCATCTGATCCTCGAATCCTCCTGCGCCCCACGTAGTCGGGTATCCCTTCACGGCCAACAGGTCCTTGCCCCCCAGGGCAGGCCGTGGAGGATGCTGCGATATTTGCCGGCAGCGATCTCCTTGTCGGCCTCCCTCGCCTGGGCGAGTGCCCGCTCTTCGGTGATCGTGATGACGAAGTGGAGTTGGGGCGAGTACTTCTTCAGCCGCGCAATGTACATCTCCGTCAGGGCGAGCGAGGAGACCTTCTTTCGCCGCACCAGTTCGCCCAGCTCACGCACCGTGCAGAACGCCAGGGCATTGAGATCGGCGGGGATCTCTTTGCCGGCAACGGCTGGAGCCGGACTGATATGCAAAGGCTTTCTCAAATCCGCACCCGTGGGCGGCGGTACAGGCTCCTGGCCCGGCGGAAGCGGATTGAAGACGAACGCGGGTGGAACCGAGTTTGGCATCTTGATGGCGCTGAGGGACTCGTAGCCTTTCAGATTTCCGTTGAGGGTCGAGAGCATCATGGCACGTTGGTCCGGCGCAATCGGCACCCCGGCAATTATCGCAGCGGCGTCGATCATCTCTGGAGTGATGTGCTTCTCTTCCGCCTCCGCGGCCATGGAGAACAGGACTCCGGGCAGCAGGGTCGACGCGAATCCGAGTTGACCACAGGCGTTGAGAAAGTTACGACGATCAAGAGACATGCTCACCTCGTCCCAGCGAATGAAGGTCTAAGTTCAGCGGCGAACGTTGCAGCCGCTCTCCGCCTAAGCCAGCGGCGGATGAAGATTGAGAAATCCTGCTGCCTGTTGGTACGCATGGGCGAACGCGCAGGTCTCGGCGTCTTTGAATAGAGCGCCAAGAAAAGTCAGGCTGACGGGCGTATTCGGCCCTCCACCCTGGTTTCCCGCGGCTCCCCCGAGGCCACTCGGCCCGCCGCCAAAGGGCGGCGTGGGCGGCGCATCAGTGCCGCGAAGTCCATTCGGCACGATCACCGCCAGATGTCCGGTCTGATTGGTGACTGCTACTTGATTACTCGGCCCTGAAGTTGGCGTCACGATGACGTCGACCTGCGCGAACAGCTTGGCGAAGCCGCGGATGGCGAGCTCGCGCGCTCTCATGGTCTGGATATATTCGACTGCCGGGTACACTCGAGCGACTCTCCAGGAGTTCGGCCACGTACTGCCGCTTGCTTCGGTGAGCAGCTTGTCCCTTCCGGTGAGAGTGAGAGAATCAAACGCCGCCGCGGACTCGGCATTGATGATTCCGCGCATGGCATCGTAGGGGAAATCCGGGAAGACCACCGGAACTAGTTGCACGCCCATCTTCTTAAGCACTTCAAGCGCAGCCAGATCGTACTTGCGGTCGTACTCACGGGCGGCAAGGATTGCTGGCTCCGCTGCCTTCCTGCGTTCGTAGGCCTGCTTCTCTTCGGTGGTTGCATCGTCCGCCAGTGGCGGTGTCGGCTGCACCCAGGGCCTCTCGAAATCGTCTTTCAGATAGCCTATACGGAGTTTTTTCCAGTCAAACTCGGCGTCCCATTGGAACCACGCGTTCTTGCAGGATTCGTCTTTGCCGTCCGGACCCCAGATGGCCTGCATGACCAGCGCGCAGTCTTCCACCGAGCGGCACAGCGGGCCAAGTTTGTCGAGCGTCCACGCCAGGGTCATGGCGCCCGTTCGGGGCACGAAGCCATAGGTCGGCCGCAGGCCGGTTACGCCGCAGCGGGTGGAGGGGCCGGAGATAGATCCAGTGGTCTCTGAGCCTATTGCGAAGGCCACGCAGCCGGCCGACGTCGCTGAGCCCGGCCCCGCGGACGAACCGCTTGAACCTTGCTCCGGATTCCACGGATTGCGGGTCTGGCGGTTGCCGAACCATCGATCGCCTTGTGCCAGCGAGCCGAGGGAGAGCTTCGCGAGCAGCACGGCCCCGGCCGCGTCCAGGCGCTTTACCACCTCGGCATCCTCGTCGAAAGTCTGGTTCTCGAAGCCCCCTGCGCCCCAGGTCGTGGGGTAGCCCTTTACCGCGAGCAGATCCTTTGCACCCCACGGCAGCCCGTGAAGCATGCTGCGATGTCGGCCGGCGACGATCTCTTTGTCTGCCTCTTTGGCCTGCGCGAGCGCCCGATCTTCCGTGAGCGTGACGACAAAGTGCAGGGTTGGATCATACTTCTTCAGTCGCGCCAGATACATCTGGGTAAGGTCCAGCGACGAGACCTTCTTGCGGCGAACCAACTCACCGAGCTCGCGGATGGTGCAAAACGCTAGCTCATTGAGATCCTTAGGAACCTCCTTGCTCGCGATGGCTGGCGCTGGAGAGATGCTCAGAGGATGCCGCGGATTCGCTCCCGTCGGAGGCGGAGCGGGCTTCTGTTCCGGCGGCATGGGATCAAAGATGAAGGCCGGCGCAACCGAGTTTGGGATGTCGAGGGCGCGGAGGTCGTCGAAGCTCTTGCGGTTGCTGTTCAGGATTGGCAACATTGCGGCGATCTGGTCCGGCGCAATGGGAACGCCCGCAATGGCTGCTGCCCCGCTCACCATCTCCGCAGTGATGTGCTTGTGTTCAGCCTTGTTTGCTGCGGCGTAGAGGACACCGGGCAGCAGGGTTGAAGCAAACCCAAACTGGCTGCACACTGAGAGAAATTGGCGGCGACCAAGAGACATCGTAACCTCCGGAGCCGAAGCTCCTGTGCGTTGTGTGAGCCGAAAACTACTGCCCTGCGACGATTTCCGGTCGTGCGATTTGACCCGACACTGGATCCACTCCTTCCGACTTGAGCGGAACCGGGGGTGCGACAAGGTGTTGATAGAAGAACGCGTCGCTGCGGCGCCACGCATCGCGCAGCACGAAGGCACGGCGAAAGAAGTGAATCTCGCCCGGGTAGAAGGCCATGTCGAATGGCGTGCCGAGCTTCTCGAGGCGGTCAACGACTTTCAGAGTCTCCCACAAGGGGACGTTGGTGTCGTTGGTCCCCTGCAGGATCATCAGAGGCCGTTCAATCTTGTCAAGGTGCTTGACGGGCGCAGAACGGTCGTAAAACTCCGGATCGGTGACCGGAGTTGAGCCGAGCCGGCCCAGGATGGTGCCGCCCGTCGTCCATGTCTCCCAGTCGCCAACGCCGGCAACGTCGATCGCGCAGGCAAAGAGCTTGGGCGCCCGGATGATGGACTGGAGCGTCATGAAGCCGCCGTAGCTGAGTCCCCACACTCCGATACGGTCCGGGTCCACGTAGCTCAGTGTCTTCAAGTAATCCGCGCCACCGTTGACATCGTCGGTCTCGCCGCCGCCCAGGTCGTGAAACGCTCCGGTGGTCCAGTCGCGGCTGTAGCCGGAGTTGCCCCGGTAGTCGGGCGTCAGCACAACGTAGCCCTGCTGCGCGAAGTATTGGCTGATGGAGTAGTACATCCGGTACGACCCCGGATGCCAGGCAAGGTAGTTCTGGTCCGCGCCTGAGCCGTGAATCCAGATGATCGCCGGATGTTTCTTCGTTTTGTCGAGGTTCTTATCGACCATCAACGTAGCGGGTACGGGCTTGCCATCCTTGCGGCTGGGATAGTGAACGGCGACGGGAGCCGTGAGATCCGCGGGGTTCATGCCTTCGGGTAGCGAATTCGTCAGCCGTACGGGCTGAGATCCGGCGGCGACGCTGACCATGTAGACCTCCTGGGGATGTTCCACAGCGGCCCTCAAATACGCGAGCTTCGTACCGTCCGCGGAGAATATTGCGTCCCGGTTGACGCCGCGAGTGCTGCCGACGGATTGCACTTTGCCGCTAGCCACGTTGACCATAGAGAGGAACCGTTCCTGCTGCTTTCCCGGCTCGCTATGCGCGAAGACGACGCTCTGATTATCGGGCGACCAATTGGCATAGCCGTCGCCGAAGTCCCCCTTGGAGAGTTGACGGGCCTGCGAGCCCGACGTGGCATCGGAGGGAATGACGTAGAGGTGAGCCCAGCCGCTGCGATCGCTGATGAACGCGATCATCTTGCCGTCGGGCGAACTTACGGTACGGGGGCCGTCGGCCAGAGATATCCAGGAGGGGTCATAGTCCTTCCAGATGGTGCGGCTCTGACCTGACACGCTGGTGACTTCAATTTCGCGATTTTTTCGGTCGCCGGAGTATTCCTCATGCACCAGCGCCGGCCAGCAACCCATTGGAATCCGGCCGCACCGCCTCCATAGGCGCCGCCGCTGGTGGGGATCATCACCGGATCGCCGTAGAAGACCGAGACGATGCCAATCCTAGTGCCCCAGGTTCGGGTGCGAGTCACCTGCATGCGATCGCCGTTGTAGGGCATGGGCTCGGGCAGATCGGAGGAGAAGCTGGCGCTGAAGGCCACGTATTGATTGTCGGGTGAGAAAGTGGGCGCGGATAAACGCGAGCTGTCTGCAATCCGCGTCAACTGACGCTGGGCCTTGGCCGCGAGCGACCCTACCCAGACCTGTCCCGCCTTGATGTAGGCGATCTGCGTGCGGTCTCTGGAAAGCGAGAAGCTCGCCACTCCGGCATAGTCGGGCAGGCGGACCGGTTTCCGCGTGCTGATAGAAACCGACCACAATGCCCCGTCTTTGTAGAACAGAATCTGATCAGAGGATGCCCACTCGAAGTGTCCGATATTGGAGGTCAGTATCTCTGGATCAACAGGAAAGTTGGTGAGCGCGATCGGATCTCCAGATCCCTGGGATATGTAGAGATCCTGCTTGCCCGCGGCGTCCCACAAGAAGGCGACTGACTTGCCATCGGGAGACCAACTCTGTTCGGTTGGATACTTGATATCGGCGATGCGGTCGATCGTGATGCTTCCGCGCGGTGGCTCCTGTGAGTTCCCCGGGACATATTGGAGAACAGCCAAAGACAGAACCAGGCCGGACAACAGCCTTGCGATCTTCATGAATCATCTCCGTTGAGTCAGCATTGACGCGGCCGGCGCTGACCAGCACTGGCCGTGTTCTATCGTGGTCCACTGGAAAAAGAAGGCGGCCGGGTGCAAGTCCAGGCCGCCCCACGGAGTTAGAAGTTAACCTTTACGTTGAAGCGTGCGACGAACGGTCCAAGAAAGTTGCTGGGGCGGGTGAAGGTCGTGCTGTTTACGCCGTTGCTCCGCGCCTCGGTTGCGGTTTCCGTTGTGATGGCGTGCGAGTTGAACAGGTTGAACAGGTCGCAGCTGGTCTCCATTGTGTACTTTTCATGCAAGGCTGTGATTCGCGAAAGTCGCAGGTTGGTATCGTTTACCGAGGGATAACGAAGCGTCCCGTTCGGTCCAAGGTTGACGGTCTCGGTCGTCTGCGCAAGACCGTATTGCACTCCGTTCACGGTCGTCAGCGGAAGATTGAAGGAATTGGTCGGAGTGATCGGGAAGCCGGTCTCATGCTGAAAGTTCACGGACGTCTGGAACTTCCAGGGCAACCGGTAGGTAGCGTCCATGCGGATGACAAACTACGCATCCTGGTCGATAGCGCCGTAGCGATTGATGTTGACATTGGGATCGTTGAAGTCGCCCGCCGTCTGGACGCCATGATCCTTCTGGATCGTAACTCCGCCCTGTGCCGACCAGCGCCCTACCAGGCGGCGAGTCACAGTAAACTCCAGGCCGTTGTAATGATTCTGATTCACCCAGGAATTGTTGGTAGTTTCCGTCCAGGCGCAACCTACGTCGGTGTGGTTGGCCGACGAGGCGCATGCCTTGCTGTTGCCAGTGAGGCTGTACAGGGTGATCGCCTGGCCGGTCAGCGGGTTCAGGATCGGCATCGGGGTCAGGACTCCGCCCACGTTTTGCGGATACAGGGTGATGGCAGTGTAGTCACTGAGCCGCGCATTGACGTTTGCCGTGACCTGCACGTTCTTGGTCGTGCGGTAGTAGTAGGCCACGCCCATTGAGATATCGTGCATCACGGTTCGCTGATAGCCCACGTTATAGGTAATCGAGTAAGGACGCTTCAGATTGGGATCAATGTATCCGGCAATGCCGCCAGTTGTGCTGATATAGCCGCCCTGATCGGTCTTGCCGACGCCGCTGTACGTCCCTACATTCAGGCAGCCACCCGTACCTTGAGCCACGCCGCTGGCGCAGGCGGGAATGAACTGCGTGTAGTCCGGCGTACAGGAGTTGACTGCTCCCGAACTGCAGAACCCTCCAGCAGCCCCGCCGTTCTGGAAGGAACCATTCCATCCGTAGGTGATGTAGCCGGTGCCGTTTGGATTGGCCGAATCCGCAAGGCTGGTTCCCACGTTGTTGCTGAACATGTTGAAGCCGGCACGGATAACCTGGTTGCCCTTGCCAGTTGGATCGTAGGAGACGCTGAGGCGGGGAACGACGTTATCGTATGAGTCGACGCTGGCAAAGTTGGTAAGCGGCCCAAGCGGTGTGAACTTGGCCGGATTCTGAAAGTCCGAGATGCAGCGGTTCTGAAATAAGGGTGCGAACACGCCGCTGACCGCAGGTTTGTACTGTTGCGGAACGTAGGCATCGCTGTGGTCGTAGCGCAGTCTCAGGTTCAGGGTGACGTGACGGTCGATGGTCCACGCATCCTGGGCGAAGGCCGCGCGTGCGTGAGTCCAGGTGTTATACCGCAGAGGCCCGTTCTCAATCCTCACTGAGTTCGGCGTCGTGTCCGGCGCCGCGCTGCTACTGTAGATCTCCAGCAGGTCCTGATTGTAGTTGTAGTTCTGGATTCTCTGGCCGATCGCGAAGTCCACGCCTACTTTGAAGTTGTGTGAGCCGTACCAGCCGCCCTTGAAGTAAGACATCGTCTCGGTTACGCGACCAAGCTGCTCTTTGTCCACGTAGTTCTCCTGGGCTGCGTACTTCAGCGTCGAGAGGCCGCTGTCCGCAGCGGAGATGGTGTTCGGGTTCACGGTTTGTTCGTAGCGCAATGGGAAGATGACCTGCATGAAGCCAATCCGGCTATCGAAGGTCATATGCGCGGTCGGGGTGAAGGTCTCCTGCGCCTGAACAATGTATGCCGGTTCAATTTGTCGCTGCGCGGCATCCTGGTCAACATAGTTGTAGGTCAAACGCCGGTAGAAGCGGTTGATGTATTGCCAGTGCCAGATCGCATTGAATACGTTCTTCGACCCGAGTTGGAAGTCATTTCGCAGGGTCGTATTCTCCTGATGGTTGACGTCCGTGCCGAAGCCATACAGCCCAGGATTTGTCGCAGGCGGCGGGGCGCCGGTGGTCGGATTCGGCAGAGGGCTGGCGCGGAGTTGCTGCTTCAGCTGGTAAACACGGTAGGCGCCAAAGATCCACCAGCGGTCCTTGATGATGGGACCACCGATATCGGCGGCGGAATCGAAGGCGCGAATGAAGGGCGAGCCCGCATTCAGCACAGTCACCGGACCGGCTCCGGAGACTAACGGCGTGAACACGGTGGGCGGAAGCTGGCGCTGCGTCTTATCGTCCTCAAAGTTGAACAGGACGAAACCGTGGACAGCATTCGATCCCTGTCGCGTAATCATATTCAGATAGGCGCCACCGGTAGGGATCTCCGGGGCGCCGCGTCGGTGACGACCTGCGCCTCAGAGAAAGAGTAAGGATCGACGTAAAAGTCCGTTGAGGTTCCGCTGGTCGCTTCCAGCGTCAGGCCGTTGAACACATAGGTCTGCTCGGTCGTCTTGCTGCCGTGGACCGACTCCGAGGATTGCTGGTAGCTGTTGTTGCCACCCACATCGAAGGTGCTGGTGGTAACGCCGGGAGTTTGCGCCAGCATCGACCAGGGATCGTTTCCGTAGGGAGTGTTCGCCAGCAGGGTCGAATCGAAAGTCGTTGGCTGGGTGCTGCTGGTAACGTCGACGACTGGACTGTCGTTTCCGGAAACCGTGATCATCTCACTCGCATCACCCAGCGCAAGACTGACGTTGACCGTTGCTTTGAAGCCGGCGGTCAGTACAATGCCGTTTTGCTGAAAGCCCTTGAATCCGGGAAAAGTACAGGTAATCCCATAGGTTCCCGGGGGAAGCTGTTCCACCAGATAAATCCCGCCTTCAACTGACTTCTGCGTTTTGGGAGTCAACAGGGCCTGGCTGGTAACTGTAACCACGGCGCCGGCAATCGTAGCTCCCTGGGGATCGAGAACAACGCCGGTAATGCTACCTGAAACCGACGCTTGCCCATACGCATACCCGCAAGGAATGAGCAGAAAAAGGAAAACGCGAACGATCAAATTACGCATAAAGACCTCCTGCACGACGCCAAGCCGTGTGTGAGATAACTCGCAATCAGTTGTGAAGTTCAGGTCGTAATCGGGCGACCGATGGAACGGCTCCAGCTCAGCGTTTGCTCGAACCGAACCGGATTGTTGGGTTTTTCTGTCGAACAACAAGAACTAAGGCAGCACCAAATGGCAGAAAACTAGTCGGATGTACATGGCTGAAGCATGTAACGAACGGGCACACCTTAAGGGAACAAGCAGAAAACACGTTGTGACTCAGTTTTGGGTAGCTGACCCAAAGCATGTCACATGCGCGAGACGAAAGAAAGCACAAATTTGTAACAATTGTAACCACGTATGCTGCATATGTAACTTAGCTGGCTTTCGGTCTTCGCGGCCTCGAACGGGGTCCATCCTCTCGACTGGCTGCTGCGTCGCAAGAGCGTACTGTCCTCAGCGCGATCTGAGGGCCGTACGTTCTTGGGTGGGTGAGAAGTTAGAAGTTGGCCCGAACACCCATCTGGATCTGGCGTGGCGTGTTGCCTTGCGTCTTGATGACTCCCCAAGAGGTTGGAGTCTGCAGGCTGAGGCCGGGGTTGGCGAAGTCCAGATGATTCATCGCGTTCTGGAAAACTCCGGTGAGTTCCAGACTGTACCTCTCGTAGGCAACGAGTTTTTTCTTGATACTGAGATCAAGGTTGAGGTAAGGAAGACCGCTGATCCTGCCAGCTCCGCCGGAACGAGAATCGAGGCCCAGTATCAGAGGACGAATGTTCTCGAATACGGCAACGGGGTCAGTGAACATGTTGACAGCGGCCGAAGTACCACCAGCGTGAACAGCTGTGCCAATGGCGATACCGTTCGCATCCGTGCCGCCGAGGACCCCGCGATGCGTATGATAACCGCCAGTGTACCCGGCGGTGAAGACGCAGTTCTCGGTGTCAGTCAGGTTGGATCCATCGTTACTGCCGATGCTCTGGCCAGTGTTATTGGTTGCGCAGGTAAGCGGTTGGCCGGTGCCAGCGGTCAAGACGGGAGAGAGTGTCCAGCCTCCCGCAATTCGGCCGACAAGGCCGTTCTGTCCCCTGTACCAGGGAGTCTGATAAACAATGAAAGTATTGAAGATGATCCTCTGGTCAAAGCCCTGTCGGCCATATTGCTCGCTCGGATTGTAGTTGTCCACATCAGTTGAGCCGCTGGCAGACTGGTTGCCAGGCTGCAGTCCCAGAGCCTTGCTGTAAGTAAAATTCTCCTGCAGGGTGAGGCCACGCCAAGCGCTGGTTTTGAACGAGACATACCCGCCGTTGTAGTTGCTGTAGCCGTTTGGCACATCTTGGTTCATGCCACTCACTACCTGGCCGGCAGAACCGTAGGCGACATTCGAGGTGGGAGTGCCCATCAGGCTGCGCGCGAAGGTGAACTGCGGGTTGGTGGACGAAGCTGCGCTGCCAGACGAATTGTTGTCCAGACCCTGCCAAAGGCTAAAGACCTTCTGCTGGCGGAAGTCGGAGGCATATGTTTTATTGGCCAGGAGTGCAGCTGTGCAGCTTCCATGCCCGGAGCAGAAGCGCGAGTTAGGACCACCCAAGGCACTCTCGAAGAACGGCTGGGGGGCGATGCTCGTAGGAACGGGGCTCGTGGCGCAGAGGCTGGCCGAGGTGGTGCAGCCAAAGGCAGTTTCGATCGTCAAGTATGCATCCTCGAACGATTGACCGCCCAAAGTCAGCATGTAAGGCACTGAGTTTGCGTTCAACTGATTGAACTCGTGATGAACCAGCCGCCCAATGTACCCGACTTCCACCAGCATCCTGCGGTTGATTTGCCGCTGAATCGAGACGTTGAAGGTATCCACGTCGTTGGGACGCATGGACACGTCAACCCCCGAAGAACTCGCGACGCCAGGACCATCGATGCCCGGATGATAGGGCTGCGGCAATGTGCTGGTCACTGGTGCGCTGGCCAGAACGGGCGAGAGCCCGTCAGGGCCAAATCGATACGCGGTCTTATCCGTGAAGTTGCTCTGGTTGCAGTTGCCCGTACCCGTAGTCTCAGATTGCGCATATTTGCACTGCGTGCCAAGGATCAGACCGGGAGCAGCGAGCAGCGGAAGGATCTGAGCATCGCTGTTTACGCGGCCATAGATGCGGCTATATCCAACTCGGATTGCAGTAGCTTTATCACCGAAGAGTCTGTTCAGGCCCTCATTCTGAAACTTAGGAGTCCAAACGGCCGATACACGGGGACTGACGCCGCCGTAAAAAGGGTTGTAGGGATACTTGCGATGGCCCTGCACGTTATTAATCTCGGCCCAGCCGATCTCGGGGTTGTAGATCTGCCCAGCCAAGGCGGCTGTCTTGCGGTCATTCAGAAACTTTACGGTGTCTAGCGGGTTGTCGAAAGCATCGGTGAGGATGGACTCGTTGCCATTACGGTCAGTGGGCGGCATCTCGACGGCATAACTGAGCCCTAAGTTCAAACTCAAACCAGGCCTGGCGTGCCAGGTATCCGTGACGTAGATATTGTAGTAGGGGGTGCTTGCGTGACCTGTAACCGGTGTTAGGGGCGCGTTCAGCGTGAGACCGTTCGCTGTGTTGCTGTAGGTATTGGCCACCTGAGTGTCCGTTACCAGGCCATAGTAAGTGTCTAGAATGCGGGCATTGGCGGAGGTCCCGGCGCCGACAGTATTCAGCCCGGTGTAGGTAATGTTCCCACCGCCACTTGTATCGCCGATTTGATATGTTGGCGTGAAGTTGATGCTGGCACCATTGTCGGTGCGGGAGAAGAAACTGAAGTTATGCTGAAACTGGCCGCCAGCCTGGATCAGATGATTCCCCTTCAGCTTTGCCACGTTGTCGCTGAAGAAGTTATCCTTGCCGTCCCAGCTGCGGGTACGGATGCTCTGCGCGTTCACGTTATAGGGGGAAAGAACGGTGGTGGTGTTCTCGCCCATAGGCTCGATGGCGCCGCCTGCACCTGAGATCTGGACGGGCGCATTGGCATCCTTCCAATTCCAGTAGTTGCGCAGGTAGCTATAGTGAAATTCGTTCGTCAGGCTGGGACTAATGTTGGTAGTGACGCCGAAGACGAGATACCAGGGTTCCTGGGGGCGGGGCGCGACAGCTGTGGGCACGCCAACCTTGTCCCCGGGCAGGGACCCGCCGATATCCACTTGATTGCTGGTCACGCTATTGAAGTTGTAAAAGCGATAGCTTGCCATGACGTGCCACTTGGGTCCGAAGTCATGATCAACGCGCGCGACGAAGAAGTCGCTGGTTTCGGGCGTGAGAACGTTGGCTTTATAACCGATGATGTTTTTGCCATCGCAATAAGAAGTTGAAAGCGAGCCGCAGCTGCTGTCGAAAACGCCGGCGTATTGCGTGCCATTGAACCCGACCGATCCGCCATCGCCGGCCGGGGCCACTGGTAACTGGGTGTTGTAGTAGTTCACAAGCGTCGGATTCACGCCGATTCCACGAGGATCGGCGGCCATCAGTTGAGCTTTGGAGTAGGTTGTTGAACCAAAGGTGAGCTGCCCCAGTTGCAGGTACTCGTATGATGGGACTGTCCGCTCATAGACGGAAGCCTGGGGATAACGAAAACCTTCATACATTGCGAAGAGGTAGGTCTTCCCGCCGAAGTATTTCGGAAAGATTGGGCCACCCGCAGCCACGCCGAAGCGACTGTAATGATAGCTGGGCTTGAGGGAGTAGTTGGTTGTCCCTGTTGCGCCGACGCCGGTGGTCGAGGCGGTGAATGTCTTATTGGGGAAATTATTCTGCCAGGTGTTTCCGTTAAAGTTGTTGTTGAGGTAATACTCGTAGGCGGTTCCATTCCACTTGTCATGGCCACGCTTGGTGACCGCCTGCGTCTCCGAACCGGAAGAGTTGTTGAAGTCAGCTGTCTGGCCCGTGGTGTCCACCTTGAACTCTTCAATGCTGTCTTGCGGCATGGGCATGGTGCCGGCCTGGGGCTGCCCGCCGATGCCACCGGTGGTCGAGGAGGCGAATGATGTTGTGTAGCTTGACCCTGTGCCGTCCATATCGAAGGTGTTGTTGCCGCCGTCCAGTTTGAAGGTAACCTGGTCTGTGGTTGTTCCGGCCACGTTGCCTCCGGGGGTGACTCCCGGCTGTAGCGTGCTAAAGGTGGCCACCTCGCGGGCGATGGTTGGTAGCGAATCAGTAAGGGAGGAGTCAACGGTGGTGCCAGTACCCGCACTCATGGTCTGGAGGTCAGCATTTGAAGCGGTGACTTGAACCGTGGTGGTCTGGGCGCCAACGTCCAGCTTGAAGTTCGCCGTGGTTTGGGAACCTACGCTGACGGTTAGCGCAGAAACTTGATCGGTTGAGAAACCAGGAAACGATGCAGTCACGTCATATATGCCCGGCGGAAGGTCAACGAGGACGTACTGACCAGTCTTGTTGGTAACCGTGGTGCGCGCCTGCTTCGTGGAGGCATCGTTCACAACGATGGTCGCATTTGGAACAATTGCGCCTTGCTGATCCGTGACCGTGCCCATCGATCGTGCCGCTGCTGGTGGCCTGGCCGAAAGCGAGATTCGCGTCGAGAGAGGTCAACGCCAGCAGAAGTGTCATGCAAGTGGCAAGAAGCAGTCGCTTGAAGTTAGCGTTTTTCATCAAATTCCTCGTATTTGTTTGGTATGTTTCGGGTTTGGAAGTTGGCTCGAGCCGGATGACTGACGCACCTGACAGACATCCCATCCATTTCGCGACGAGAGCCCGCCGTGCCAATACTTGGAAAATCGTAAGCACCACAACAGGGGTACGAGCGCAGGATTCGTGGATTCATCTCTAGTCTCCCTATGGCTCCGTTATGCTTGTTGAGGCTTCTGCTCGGTGGTTCGGAGGCAATTCGTCGTTACTTGGGTGCGCCATCTACAACACCGCAGCCGGCTCGATATGTGACGGTCGTTTCGTATGGTGCGGAAAGTTTTGCAATTTCGTCGATTGCTGCGATGGATCGCTCCGGCGACGACAGGCGAGGACGTCCCCGCTGGCTGCGCGGTTCCATGTAGCCAAGGCTGATTGGGACGAGGATGATTTGACCCAGAGTATGATCTGCACGAAAGTTGACTTGGGCGACGACACTCTCCCAAATCGCCTTGTTCACTGGGAATCCGCGGGTGTCGTTGGCAGAGCGAGCGTCAAAGTAATCCGCCACCGAAGCGCTCTCAGGCAGGTTGGAACATTCGTAACTCTCAGCCGGTTGGAAGACCATGGTTTCGTTCTCGAAGATGAAGTTTCCAAGACTGTAAAAGATCGGCTTGCCTTTATAGATCTCGATGCCACGCAGAATATGCGGCCCATGCGCGACGAAGATATCGGCACCCGAATCAATCGCGGCATGCGCCGCCGCAATAAGAAACTCCGGAGGCGTGCTCTGACCGCCTGGCCCGCTTTCATGCGTGTGGCTAGAGACGATGACCCAGTCCGCCTGACGATGTGCATCTCGAACAGAAGCCTGCAACGCCTCCAGATCGTTCTTGTTGAGTTGCGTGGTGACGGAGTCACTTTCGCCAAGTTGAAATTGGAGACCACCGACCCGGAGACGGTTCCGTGCTCCTTGACTGCGGGTCGCGTTGCCCCCGCCGCCTTCGCCTCCGCCCGCGGTCAACGCAGCCACCTTTCCGAGCACCTCCAATTCGTCGTGGTTAACGGTATAGGTCGTAGTGAAGCGCAGCGGATTAACACCGGGGCGGCCCATCAGGTCAGGCCGCTGTTCGCCGGCAAGACTTCCTTCGGTAAAGGTAGAAGCGACCGCGATCAGGGCAACTCGGCCCTTGCCGGTATCGAGAAACGCAGGGGAGCGAGCATGAGCAAGATTGTCCCCAGTACCCGCATGGATCAGCCCGGCTTCATCGAGGGCGCGCAGTGTACTCTGCATACCGGCAACCCCATAGTCGAAGGCATGATTGTTTGCGGTCGAGACGAGGTTGAAGCCGGCCCACTTCAACTCAGACGGAATCCATGACGGCGAGGACTGATAAGCGCCACCGCTGACTGCGGCACCTGGGAAGGCGTAGTTTGTGACCAGCGTCTCGAAGTTGGTGAACGCTGCATCCGATTGCCGGATGAAGTCGAACAATCCCGTGCTGGCCGGGTCATCGAAGGCCGACAACTTGCGGTTGGCGATCGAGTCACCGGCCAGCGTGATCTTTATACCCTTCGCCGGAGCAGTCTTCTGGGCTGCTGCCGCAGGCCCAACCACGACCAACAGCAGAGACAGCAGTACCTTCGCGGAGGTGCACCCCGATAGATTCTTAGGGTTATGCGCGACACTTCATACGTCAGACACAGCGGCCCCTTACCTGTATTCATTGTGGGGGTGCATACATACCTCCTGAAACCACGCCTGGTTTGAACCGACGAGAAAACGCATGAGGGGTTAGGCAGCTACGCACGGCAGCTGTGGGTTTAGTGGTTTCGAACGTCAGTATCGGAGGGAGATCGTGCTTAGGTATGACGGCGACATCGACAAAGGCAATCGCGCCGACTGCACTCCGCAGCATTCACAAGAGCCAAACGATAGGGCCTATGGCTATTGGTTGGGATCATCATTGGCCTCCCGTTCTTGCGACAGACGCTTCCGTGGAGGGTCGTAGAATTGTTGCATTGTTGTTCAGAGTCGCCGGTTGCGAAGCGGAGTAAAGCAGTGCGTTGAAGAGGAACTTGTAAGTAACCTCTGAGATCGCACGATATTGCGGGCGGAATCCGAAGAGGATGATATGACCCTTGCCAACGTTCTGTTGGGCAATCACCGAGGTCCCTTTGAGGAAATTGCCGCCTTGAATCCAGCCACTCAGGAGCGGCGCGTCAGTGTTGAACGAAGCAATCGACGTCCCATCAGCATTTACATGGAAGAGAGGCCCGTTCTCATAAAAGATTGGTACTGTCGGTGTAGAGCCAAAAGCGACGGGGTTACTTGGATCGACTGCGACCTGAAGGATGGAACCTGGGACATAGAACTTGGTGCGATCTATCGTATCGAGTGCGTTCTCGATTGCGGCTCCTTTTTGGCGTACACTTCGGAGGCGTGGTTGAAGGTGACGATCGTGCCCCCGCGAGTGGTGAAGGCGTCAAGGGCGGAGACGCCGTCAGAGCCCAGGCCACCGGTAAACTCAGGCGGTGTCTGCTGCGGCGGAGTGCCGCCGTCGTTCTGAGTCGCGCGACGACCTCGACCTCGTGAATCCGCTTGCGCATTGTTCCCGCTGGGGGCAGTTGGCTCGCCTTCTCCTCCGCCGCGACCGCCGGACGTGATAGAGCGTGGAGAGTTGTCAGGAAGAACGATTACATCGAATTGCTGCCGCAGGTTCCCTTTGCGAATGTCAGAGTCGACCAGACGCGTGTAAGGAATATGGTTCTGGTCGAAGATGAAGCGCGTCCAACCCTCATCCATCGAGGGTACCCAGCTTTGATAGAGCCCGATACGTGGCAGATGCAGCAGGAGGCTCCCACCAGTCGGCGCGGAAGCTGCGGGCTCGATGTTTAGAGAGAAATCAGCCGAAAGCTTGCTAAGCTTCTCATCGATGCCAGGCTGTGCGGGGACATAGATCGTGCCGGGAGAGGGCCCAGACGTCAGGCGGTATACCTGGACATTCTGCGCCAGTAGTGAGAAGAGAGCATAAAGGCTGGAGTTGGTGGTATCGCCGATCAAATAACCATTCGAAGAGCGCCCTTCAAAGTGTCCTGGGGCGGGTTTCGTCGTGGTGACAAGTTCAGTGATTGCATCAAACTTGTCCTTGACCTCTACAGCATTTACGCCGAAAAGCAGAGGTAGTGTCTGAGCGGTTACATCGTAAGGGCGCTGCAGCGGCCCTCCGGGATACTGGGCTATGTTCGGATAGTGCTGGATCTCGAGGACGCTCTTGGCGAACGCACCGAACGGCTGACCTAGCGGAACGATGTAACTATCAGAAGCGAATTGCTGTCCGTTCGCGGTGAACGGAGCGGTAGCGCGCTGGACTTCGACGTCGCCTAACCGTAGCGTGTTGACCAGGCGCGCTGTTGTGACGGGATCGGTCTGCTCGGAGGGGATTACCCATGCATATGGTTGGCCGAAGGCGCGGGACACTGCATGCTGGCCGATGGTGTAGAAGTTGTTAAGGTAGCGCTCGCGGAAAGTGGCTGCGTTATTGGCGATGGAGAAGAACGCATCCTCCTGGTAGTTGACAATATCGCCGAGATGCCACCAGCCGCCTTCCCAGGGACTGGGAAAGTTCCAGGCGGCGACCTTCGAGTCGTAGCCAATGCCGCGGCCCAGCCTGTCGAAGGGGACGTTGATGGGGGAAGCGATGTTAGCACTCGCCGATTCGGTTAAGATGCGTAGGCCATTATGCAATGAGATGTAGTCGCGTAGTGGTGACCAGAAGTCGTAAACGCCGTACGAGAGGACACCCGTCTTTCCAGTCTGCGCTATCTCCAATGCCGTGTTTGTTCCCAGCGCGTTGATTGACGAGATAAGCAAAGGATCGACATTGGGATCGAACGGGTCCACAAATGGCGGCACATAGATACGTGCCGCATCCGCTCCCTGTTGATGCATGTCGTAGAGAATCTCAGGGTGCCAGCGGTTCAACACCTTCTCTGTGGTCAGGCGCGTTTCGACCTGAGTGAACGTGGCCCAATCTCGGTTATCGTCGTGGCCGGTATAGTGGTGCCAGATGACAACCGGCTGCGTACCTTCGTACGGAGTGCCAAGGTATTTTTTGTACCAATCAACAACCAGCTGCTCTCCGTCGGGATTCTGCGATGGCACCAGCACGATGATGACGTTATGCAGGATGGACTGCGTGCGTGGGTCGTTATCTGTTGCAAGTTTGTAGGCAAATAGGGCGACACTCTGCGAACTGGCAATTTCCGTTGAGTGGATATTCGCCGTGACGGCAAGGATCGTCTTGCCTTCCGCAACCAGTTTCTTGGCTTCCTCCGGCGTGGTGATCCGCGGATCGGCCAGCCTCCGCTGAATTTGGAGATAGTGATCCAGATGGGCGAGGTTTTCCGGCGCCGAGATCGTCACGGCGATGAAAGGACGCCCTTCAGTGGTCTTTCCTAGCTCTTCATAGTGAATGCGGTCGCTCTCTCTGGAAAGCTTTTTATAGTAGGCGGTGAGTTGATTCCAATCCGCCAGCTTGCGGTCTGTTCCCAGTTGGAACCCAAATGCTTCCGTTGGAGATGTGATGTGCTTGGCAGTTTGGGCAAACGCGGCGCTGGATAAGAGGATCAGAATCGCAAATGTCTTTTTCATAACCATCCTTCGTTGGGCTGGGCGAAAACAAGCGATACACACCGCACTTTGTGAATAACGGATTTGAGCCACAGTTCACCGCAGAGCAAAAGAGATTGCATCGCCACCGGCAAAGTTGTAGTAACTGCCCAAACCATTTGTTTTGCCCGGATGCCTCGGCAAATCTGGATGGCTCGTCCGTTCAGATGTAGTTGCGATGGAGTTTGCGGCGATTGGAAGGGTTGCCGTCCTGCCCAGAGATACACCTATCCGACAATCGGTACCATTCGGGCAGATAGCAACACTAAACGTCAGGCTGCGCTACCAGATACGAATACACCGTCTCCCGTTGCCGGGTTTATCGAATCAGACTTGAATTTGGGCTGGACTATACAAGCAGTTCCCTACGCAAACTTCGGAACAGTGTCAGGATCGACAGCGACAACAAGCACACAACAGGCGGGGAACCTGCATCGGAATGGTCAGACTGCGCTTCATGCAAGAAAGATATCAGATATCAGAATCGTGTCAACCACCCTGCTCAATTTCCTGTTTCACTTTTTCATTTACGTGTTTGGAAGTTGAGGAGTGACAGGACAGCGCACTGTCAACCGCAGCAGACGCGGCAACGGAGAACTGGTCAACCTTCGATGATGACTTTCCCGTAGCCAATGGTCACCTTACCGCGCCTGGGGGAGGGACGCGCCCTAACAGCAAGTACGCAAGGCCGACGAGCACGGCTCCGAGGAGCGCTTCGCCCGGGAATGCGAACTGGGAAAGCCAGCGAAGCTCAGTCAATCCTAGAATCGCCTGTGGAGCGATAAGGGCGAATATGCCTAAAAGCAAGAAGAGAATGCCGGCCAACTTCTTAAGAACTTTCACGCCTCACCTCCGACGGCAGCGCCGATAAGTGACTTGTCGGCAACCGCCACTTGCGCAGGACCATTCTGTTGGAAGCGGTCCTGGAGAAGCGCTCCGACGACACCATCGTCGGTGGTATTACCGGCGGTACTGAACATGGGGATTAGACCGCTGTAGAAGGCGATGAAGGTCGAGACCCAAAGCGTGGGGTTGGGGACGTGCAGCAGAACAGCGAGGACAGGCGACATGAAATATCCAGCTCCCCCAGGAATGCCTGGCGTCTCAAAACCCATGATGACAACCGGAGGTACGAGAAAGACGATCTCGGTAATAGAAATAGGAACCCCAAGAAGCTTCGCCACGATGACCGTAACGATGAGCGTCGACATGGTCGCGCAGTTTTTGTTGAGTACTGTTCCGAAGACGATGGATACTTCGGCAATTTCGGGACTGAGCCCAAGATCTTGTTCGGCGGAGATGAGGTTGACGGCGAGGGTATCGTACGATCCGCCAGTGCCAAAGCCGGTGGGCCATACCGTGCCGTAGTATGAAAGAACCTGCTTCCAGGTGCGGCACGTGGTGAGCTTGCAAAATAGCATCATGGCCGCGCACCACACGAGGATAACAACCATTTCCCACAGGACGCACTGCCCGTAGAGCGCGAGGCCCCGGTTACCGAACTTCAATGGGATGCCGATCGCGAGACAGCCGATCATGATGGGGTAATACCAGAGCAGCTTGCGGAAGACATTCAGTATCCAGTCGCCCGCGGCGATGAAGCCATACGCCGCTGCGTGCAGGGCCGGTACTGTGGCGGTGAGCCAACCCATCAATGTAGCCAATGCGAGAGCCTGCAACATGGGTTGTTGCGAGAGTACGTGCGACAGCGTGGAGACAATTTGCCGGAACCAGCCGAGTAGCGTGGGAAGAGGCACGCCCGGTCGCGAGAGAGGCATGTTCGAGAGCACGCCCAGCCATGCCGTGGCATAGATCAACGAGATGACTCCCATCGCTACATAAAGCCCGACTATGCGAAGAAAGAGCCTGCCCGCGCGGTCCTTGTGCTGCAGGATGAGCTTGGCCGTAGCGGCAGTAAGCAAATGGAAGACAAACAACGCGGCTAGCGTAACAATGAGACGCGGAAAGTAGGTTCCGCTGAGATAGATGTCTCTAGGAACTCGTTGAAATTCGCGTGATCGGTGGGCGTGGCTTGGTGTTTTCTGTGTTGTCTCGGTCGATTCACGCTCGAAACGTGTATTTTGTCAGTGTTTACGCGGGCTTTGGAGGCTCGCGG
>Ga0102924_1002206_pt1 | contig 21565 bp, 17 predicted proteins | sample PaiPotPPM11metaG_FD_80116 | JGI IMG/M metagenome (GOLD analysis project Ga0102924, IMG submission 80116) | Iron sulfur acid spring bacterial and archeal communities from Banff, Canada, to study Microbial Dark Matter (Phase II) - Paint Pots PPM... ...
AGCACCGCGACTATTCAGACCCAGACTGCGCTCGTGGACGGGCTGCAGATCCGCTATGCCGACTCCGGGGCGACGGGTGGCCCGGCGATCGTGCTGACCAGCCCGTGGCCCGAGAGCCTGCTCGCCTTCCGGCGCGTGTGGCCGCTCCTGGCCCCGGCGGGGCGGCTGGTCGCGGTCGACCTGCCGGGCTTCGGCCACTCAGAAGGCCGCCCTGACGTGCTCAGCCCCAGCGCGATGGGGGAGTTCCTGCGTCGCTTCATCGTGGCGCTCGGGCTGGACGCGCCGCACCTGGTCGCGCCCGACGTGGGCGCCAGTGCCGCCCTGTTCCTGGCCGGACGGCACCCTGGTGCGGTAAAAAGCCTGGTGGTCGGTGGCGGCGGCGCCTCCTACCCGCTCGAGGTGACCGGCACGCTGGCCGACATCATCGCGGCGCCGGGCATCGAGGTGTTCGAGGGCCAGGACATCCGCGCCACCCTCGGGCCGACCGTCGAGCCCGTAGCGCCTCATGACCGCGAGCCTGAGGTGTGGGAGGACTACGTGTCGTCCTATGAGAACGGCCGGTTCGCCGAGTCGACGCGTTACGTGCGCAGTTATCCCGAGCAGCTTCCGGTGCTGGCTGGCCTGCTGCCCGGCATCCGCGTGCCGGTGCACGTCTTCGCCTCGGCTGATGACCCGCTGGTGCCGGTGTCCAACGGCGAGTACCTGGCCGCGCGGATACCGGGCAGTGAGCTGACGATCCTGCCCGCCAGCCACTTTGCCTGGGAGGAAATCCCGGGCCAGTTCGCGGCGATCATCACCAGCCTGGTCACGCGGACCGAGAACCTACGGTGACGTCTCGCGGACCAGTTCGATGGCCCGGGCCAGGGTGGCCAGCCGGACGTCCAGGGTGGCGCCGGCCGGGTAGAGACGGATCGTGTTCACCCCGGCCAGGTGCCAGGCGCGCAGCCGCTGCCGGACCATAGGCTCGGTGCCGATCAGGGTGGTGGTCAGCACCATCTCGTCGGTGATCAGGCGGGCCGCCGCATCGTGGTCGCTGGCCTGCCACTGAACCCGGACCCGGGCGGCGACCTCGGCCCAGCCCTGGCGGCTGTAGGCCTGGTTGTAGAAGTTGGTGGTGGCCGAGCCCATGCCGCCGAGGCTGAAGGCCAGTTCCTTCTTGCGCCCGGCGACCATCACCCGCAGCGCGTCTTCGTCGGGGGCGAAGGCCACCTCGGCACCCTGGCAGACGTCCAGGTCGCCGCGGGACCGTCCGCTCCGCGCCAGGCCCTGATCCAGGTAGGAGAAGTAGGCGTCGCCGGCTGCCTCGGGCACGAAGCTGGTGCCGAGCCAGCCATCGGCGATCTCCCCGGTCAGCCGCAACATGGCCGGGGACAGGGCGGCGAGGTACAGCGGGATGTGGTGCTCGGGCCGGGCCGAGAGCCGCATCGGCACCGCGTCGCCGGGCAGCGGGATCGTGAACTCGGTCCCGGCGAAGGAGATCCTGCCGCCGTCCAGTGCCTGACGGATGATCTGCACCGTCTCGCGCATCCGGGCCAGCGGCCGGGCGAACGGCACCCCGTGCAGTCCCTCGATGACCTGCGGCCCGGACGCGCCCAGGCCGAGCAGGAACCGGCCGCCGGACAGGTTAGACAAGGTGATCGCGGCCTGCGCGATCGCCGCCGGGGTCCGGATGCCGAGCTGCATGATCCCCGACCCGAGCAGCATCCTGCGGGTGCGTGCCGCGTAGTACCCGATGGCCGAGGGCGCATCAGACCCCCACGCCTCAGCCACCCAGCACACGTCCAGGCCGAGCTTCTCGGCCTCGACGACGAAGTCGGCCTGGTCCTGCCAGCGACCGCCGCCCGAGGCCTCGATCGTCGTGGCGGTGCGCATCAGGACTCGGCCAGCTTCTTGATCTTCGCGAGCGTCGCGGTGATGTTGCGCTCGAACTCGCGCAGCCGGACGAACACGATCTTCTGCTCCTTGTCCGGCATCTGGTCGATGGCCAGCGACAGCCCGGACCGGCCCGGCCCGAGCTGCGCCCACTCCGACAACTCGGTGCCGCGGCCGTCGGGCTCGAGCCGGAACCGCCACCGTGCGGCCGGCTCCCCGGGATCCCCGACCGCCCAGCCGAACACGCGGCCCGGCTCGAACTCCACCACGGACGAGGTCGCTGACCACTCTCCCAGCGCCTCGTGCCGGCTGCGGCCCAGGAACCTGGCCCCCAGCGCCGGCCCGGTCGCGCCGTCCAGCCACTCCGCCGACTGGAGCTCGTCACTCATGTCCGGCATCAGAACGACGTCGGAGACCAGCCGCCAGACCCGGTCGGCCGGCGCGTCGATCCAGATGCGCGCCTCCGCCGTCGGCGTATCCGCGTAACGCGCGCCCGTCCACTCCATGTCCTGGTTTTACCCCGGATGGGAGCCGAACGAGCTGATTTCATGCCGCCTGCCTATCCCGGATGCGCCTTTCGTCGCTGTATCCGGTCGGGAGGGTGCTGGGCGGCGACTCGAGTCAGGGCGACACGGGAGTTGATGCCGAGCTTCTCGAACGCGTGGCGGAGGTGCCCGCTGACGGTGTGCGGGGACACGTAGAGGCGCTCGGCGACTTCGCGGTTGGAGAGGCCGTCGGCGACCAGCCGGACCACGGCGAGCTGGGACTCGGTCAGCGCCGCCCACCCCAGCGCGGGCCGGTGCTCAGCGGGCAGACGGCGGTTGATCCCGAGCTGCCTGAGACGGCGCCGGACCCGGGCCAGGTCCCAGCGGGCCCCGCAGCCGGCGTGGATGGCCAGGGCGCGGTCCAGGGCGGCGACAGCCTGGTCGGTGTGGCCGGCCCGGATCTCGGCCACGGCTAGGTCCTCCAGGGCGGAGGCCAGCGCGAGCCGGCGCTGCCCGGAGCTCAGTAGGCCGGCCGCTCTGGCCAGCAGGGCGGGATCCCCGGTGAGCAGACCCCTGGCGTGGGCCGCACTGGCCTGAAAGGCAGGTACCCCCGGGTTGATCTCGGCCCGCCGCTCGGCGTCGGCCGTCGCCGACTCGGCCAGCTCCTGGTCTCCGCTGGCCAGCGCGATGCGGACCAGGTGCGGGTCGTCAGCCGGGTCGAGGGGGAGGAGCGGGAAGAGGGACAGGCGCTCCTTCTCGCCTCGCGCCGTCAGCCACCGGCGGGCCTGCGCCGGGTCGCCGGCCGCCTGGGCCTGGAGGGCCAGGAGCCAGGCGGCGTGCCGCTCGATCGACGGCACCCCTGAGGTGAGCATGACCCGGGCGATGGCCGAGGTGAGCTGGGTTTGCCGCTGGTCGGCGGTGTGCAGGGCGATGCGGCTGAGAACCACCACCGCGTCGGCGTCGGTCACGCTGAGGACGAGGTGGGCGTCGTCGGGGCTGAAGCGCCCTTCCAGGGCGGCGGCTGCGTCGGCCAGGTTGCCGAGCTGCAGAAGCTGGCGGGCCCGGCTGGCCTCCAGCACCTGCACCGCCCGGCCCTGATGGCCTCGCTGGGCGGAATGGATGCCATCGGTGACCGCCGCCAGAGCCTCGCCGAAGCGATCCATGACGGCCAGGATCCCGCAGCGGAAGGCCTGAGCTAGCCACAGCCGGGGGTCGTCGCCGACATCGGCGCTGCGCAGGGCATCATCGATCAGCGCCAGAGCCTTCTCGAAGTGGCCGCAGGTGTAGTGCAGCGGGGACTCGGCGAGTTTGAGGGTGAACTGCGCCGCGCTGTCGCCGGTGCGCACGACGGCCTGCACCACTTCCGGCAGCAACTGCCCGGCCTGGCCGCGACGGCCGGCCACGACCAGGTTGTACAGCAGCAGGGCGAGCAGGCGGGCCCGCTGGTCGGGTGGCACCTCAGCCAGGTCCAGGGCCTGGCGGCACGACTCGGCGCGTACCTCGGGGGAGATGGTGAACAAGCTGGCGATGCTGAGCCGGACCTCGGCCTCCTGCTGGGCGGGCAGCGCCTGGCGCAGGGCGCTGTCGGCGAAGGCCTGCGCCTCCTGGCTTCTGGCCGCGGCGTTGAGCAGGATCGCCGCGCGGGCGACCAGGGGACCGCGCAGCGGGTGAGCCGCGGTGGTCAGGTCGAGGGCCCGGCGGGCCAGGTCCGCGGCCTGCCCGGGGTCGGTGCTGGCCAGCGCGTCGGAGGCCTTCATCAGCGTGGTGATGGCGACCTCGTCGCCAGGCGCGGCGCTGGCCGCGAGCTGGGTCGCGACTTCGACCGGCAGCGCACCCGCGGCCAGCAGCGCGGCGGCGACCTGACGGTCGAGGGCCGCCGCGGCCGAGGCGGGCTGGCCAGCACGCACGGCCTCCCGGTTCAGGTCATGGGTGAAGCGCAGCATCTCCCCGCCCTCAGCCAGCAGCTCATTGCCCATCAGCTCCTGGATCGGGTCGAGCAGGGTCGAGGCGGGGGTCTCGAGGACCGCGGCGAGCTGAGCCACGGTGAACCGGCGTCCCATCGACGCCGCGACGGCAGCGACGTTCCGGGCGGCAGGCGACATGCGGGCCAGGCGCCGGCGCATACCTTCTCGTACCCGGCGCGGGAGCCGGGATTCGACCAGGCTGGCCCGCCCGCTGTCCAGGCCGACGAGGTGCTCTTCACGGAGGCCGGACAGCAGTTCCATGAGAAAGAACGGGTTTCCCCGTGCGCCTTCGGCCAGGGCGAGCAGGTCCTCGCCGGGGGCGGCGCCGAGGACGTCAGCTATCACTTCGGCGACATCGGCCTGCTCAAGACGCCCCAGAATCGTATGCACCGCGCCGTTTCGGCCCAGCTTGGCGACGGTGCGCCGTAGCTCGCTGTCCGGCTCGACGGGACGGAAGGCCAGCACCCAGCCGACCGGCAGGGAAGCCAGGCGGTCGGGAAGCGTGAGAATGGCCGTCCTGGTGCCGCCGTCAGCCCACTGCAAGTCGTCGAGGCAGATCAGGATGGGCTGACGGAGAGCGGAATGCTCGAGCAGCGTCTCGATGTCCTGCAGCATCCAGTAACGCTGCTCGCGAGAGGCCCGCGAATCCGCCAGCGCCGAACGCCCGAGCACCGGCTCAGGCCCTCCGGCCAGCGCGTCCGTCAGCACGGCCAGCTCCACAGCGGCATCGCCAGGCTCGGCGGCGCCGTAGCCGACCGCGAAACCAGCCTGCCGCGCGACGGACAGCGCCTGCTCGACCAGACGGCTCTTACCGAGCCCCGGCTTGCCTTCAATCAGCCAGCTCGTCCCCACCCCGCTCCGCAGCCGGGTCAGGTGATCGTGCAGCAGGGCCAGTTCACCGTCGCGGCCGCGCAGCGGCCGGTCGACCATCGCTGCTCCCTCCGCAGGCCGCTCAGGCCCATTATCAGCCCGTACCCGGCGTCGCCGGTATCCGGACGGCGGCCTGATGCTCCAGGTCACCTTCGCCTGAGCCAGCCGGGACCGCTGGCTAGCTCAGCGGGTGTGCCGGGTGCGCTCGTCCCCTTCATCGCGTCCCTCGCGCTCTTGCTCCCGCTGCTCCCGCTCCTCGGCGCCGTGCTCATCGACGCGCAGGCGGCGCTCCAGTTGCTCGGCGCGGCGCTGCTCCTTGGGTGTCGAATGGCCCTCGCGCTCTTGCTCGTGCAGCGACTCGAGTTCCTTCTCGATCGCGTCGTCACGCGGCCGGGGCGGCTCATATGGGTCAGTCATCGCCGGTTCCTCCTGGTCTGAGAGGTGCGTCGGAGAGGTTCGTCGGACAGTCACGCCGTCCTTCTAGGAGATCGCATCCGCGTCGGCGCTTCCAGCGCGGGTCGTCAGTTACCAGCGCTTCAGGAGTTCCAGGACCGCATCGGCCAGCCGGTCGTAGTCGTCCGCGGAGTTGTACGGCGCGGCGGCCACGCGCAGGTAGCCGGCCCCGTCGAAGTAGACCGGCGCAACTTCGACGCGCTCGCGCGACAGTGCCGCATAGAACGTGTCGACCTGGCCGGGACCGGACAGAACTCCGTCCGGCAGCGGTACCAGCCGCATCGTCGGCGCCGGAACGGCCGGGAGCCGCTCCAGCGAAACGCCGAGCGCGCCGGCCACCCGCTGCTGGCCGTCCGATACCCGGTCGGCCAGCCGGGCTACGGCCGGCCAGCCGCCCAGTGCCTCCCACTGGGCCAGGCCATCCGGGGCGGCCAGCCAGCCGGCGTAGTCCCACGTGCCCGGGTAGTCGAACGACGCGGCGTAGCCATCCTCAAGCTGCCAGCTGAGCACCGTCGGCGTCACCTCGGCGCCGGGCCGGCTCCACAAGATCGCGCTGCCGCGGGGGGTGTACGCCCACTTGTGCAGGTTCCCGATCCAGTGATCCGCGCCCAGTGCCGCGATGTCGTCATCCAGCAGGCCGGGCGCGTGCGCCGCGTCGACCACCACCGACCGCCCGGGGCCCGCGACGGCCGCTGTCACCGCGGGGACGGGGATGACGGTGGCGGTCGACGAGGTGATCCGGTCGATCACGACCAGCCGCGTCCGGGATGAGCAGGCCGCCGCGTAGGCCGACACGATCGCGGCATCAGCGGCGCCGACGGGAAAGGCGGCCTCGACGACCTCCGCCCCGGCCCGGGCCGCGTGATGGCGCAGCGCCATGCCGACCGCGCCGTAGCCGTGCGTGCTGATCACCAGTTCGTCGCCGGGACGCAGGTCCAGCGAGCCGAGCACGGCGGACACGCCCTCGGACACGTTGCGTACCCACGCCGTGCGGGCCGGGTCGAGGCCCAGAAACTGGGCCGCGCGTTCCCGTGCCGCCGCGATGAGCGGCGGCAGCTCGACCCGGTTGAAGCGGTGCGGATTGCGCTCGGCTCGCTCTCGCCAGGCCGCGGCCGCCTGGCGCACGGCGACGGGCGCGACACCGAACGCGCCATGGTTCAGGTGCAGGACGTCAGGGTCGAGGCCAAAGGATTCCAGCAGGGCAGCATCCACCCAGGTGATTCTGCCAGCGATGGGCGAGTCCGGCCGGTTCCGGATGGTCCCGGCCGGGCTCGCCCGTGGTGAGCCCGCGAATTACGGGTTGGGGACGTAGATCATGCCCTTGGGCTGGAGGTTGGCGCCGGTGAGCAGGACCCGGCTGATGTGGCCGGTCGCGGGGTTGAGCGAGCCCAGGTAGTTCGGCGGGAAGCCGGGCCCGGGGCAGGTGGCCGGGGCGTTGCCGGCGTCACACGGCGTGACCGCGACGTAGACGTTGCGCCCGAGTGCGCCGCTGACCGTGTCGACGGTGTCGCTGGTGGCGTCCGGAGTGAAGAGCCGCCCCGGCGCCAGCGTCCAGGCGGTGTCGTCAACGGACTGGGACAGCTTGAGCACGGACAGGCTCAGGCGGGAGCTGGAGACGGGCGCGGCGAAGATCTGCTCCTTGTCGGCCTGGCTGGTCAGCATGAAGTCGCCGGCGAACCGGGCGGCGTAACCGGGGACGACCTCATTGGAGTCCGGGTCGGTCAGGGCCAGCTTGACCTTCTTGCCATGCTGGGCGCCGGAGTTGGCGATCACCGCGGTGGCATTGTCGGCGAACAGCCCGTTCACCGTGGCGATTCGCGTCTTGCTGTTGAAGGTGACCAGGTATACGGCGGGCGCGCCGGTGACCTTGCCGGTGGTGCCGGGGGCGGAGGCGCTGACCAGCACGAAGCCGTGGTAGACCGAGATGGCGTCGGTGCCGCCCTTGCTCGGCAGCGGCTTGTTGTACTTGTAGTGCACGACCTGGCCGGCGGCGGTCGAGGCGCCGGGCTTGATGGTGTAGATGCTGGAGTTGGCGTCCTCGTTGACCGTGGCGATGAGCACGCCCTTGGCCGGATCGGCGGTCAGGCCATCGACCTTGCCCTTGACGTCCCACTGGTGGACGACCTTGCCCGCGCCGGTGAAGCCGACGATCGTGCTGTCGGTGTTGCCGTCGGTGCTGGGCTCGCCCTGGGAGCCGACGCCGTTCTGGAAGCCCGTGTACAGGTCAGTGCCCAGCATCGTGATGTCGTCGGGCAGGGTCAGCGGCTCGGACTTCTTCTTCCCGCCGGTGACGTAGGAGTGGTGGAGCTTCATGCCGTTCACGACCTGGCGCACGACGAGCTTCTGCGACCGGGCCGGGTGGGGGCCGGGCTGCGCCGGTGCCGCGGTGGCGACCGAGGTCCCGGCGATGATCAGGCACGCCGGGACGGCAGTAGCCGCCGCGATCTTCGCGACGAGGCGGGTGGTCAGTGCCATAAGGCCTCTTTCCGGTTGGGGGTGACCGCTGCAAGGCTCTCAGTGGTACTCGCGCTCGCTGATGCGACGCTGACGGTCGTCAGGCGGGCAGGCGAACACCTGTTAAATCCTGCACGTCACAGTCGCTGCCTACCGGCGGAACGCGGCTCGCACCGCGGCCGCGGTGGAGCTGAAGTACCCGGGTGGCTCGATGAAGCCCCACTCGCTGAACGGCGATCCGCTGGTGAGGGCGCGCCGGTAGCCGAAACAGGCCAGGTACAGCGGCCGGATATACATGACCCCCTCGAGCCGGCCGAGTTCGTCGTCGGTCGGCTCGACATGCCGGCGGTAGGCGCCGACGGCCGCGTCGATCCGCTCCTGGTTCGGCCGGCGCGGGTGCCACGAGCCCGTGCCCCAGATCAGGTAGGCCAGGTCGGCCAGGCGCGGTCCGCGCCCGGACGCCTTCCAGTTGATCGCGACCGGCCCTTGCTCGCTCAGGACGGCGTGATCCGGTGCGTGCAGCAGGTTTCCGTGGAGCAGGCCCTCCGGCAGGCCGTGGCCGTCGTCGGCCGAGCGCACCTGGTCGCGGAGCCGCTCGAATCGCTCCCGCCCGGCCGCCGTGACCTTGGTGTCGACGGCGTCGAGAAACGACAGGGCGGCCAGCAGGTCCTGGCGCGGCGTGCCCTCACGGCTCGGGTCCTCACCGCTCGCTCCGCCCGGCCGCCCGGCGGATTCGTCGTAAGGCAGTGCGTGCAGCCGTCCGAGCAGCTCGCCCATCATGGCGAACTTCGCCGCACTGTCCGGGAGCTGGACGCCGTCAGCGAACCGCGTCACCAGGACCGCCCCGCCATCGAAGTCAGATACCGCGTCGTCGGCTGCCAGGCGCTCCGCCGGATAGTCCTGGCGTTCCAGGAACCTGAGGATCGCGGCGTCGCCCTCAACCCCGGCCCGCGGCCGGGCGGGCGGGAACGCGCGGGCGACCCACGGGCGGCCGTCATTGCGGTCGATGCGGAACACGTAGGTCTTGTGCACGCTGAGCTTCGTCGCCGCGACCGGGTCAATGCCGTAGCGATCGCGCAGATGGGCGAGCAGCCGCTCGGGAGCCGGCTCGTGGTGCATGCGCGCACCCAGGCCCTCGAGATCCATCAGCGCCTGGGTGTAGCGCTGCCCGGTCTCCTCGGCGTGGCGCCGGACGACCTTCTTGAAGCTGGCGTCCTTGGTCATGGACAAGCCTCCCCTTGACACCCTCGTCCCCCAGCGACGCGGTGTTAGAGATGGCCTGTGACGTTGACGACCGAGAGGGCGGATCCCCTTCGCCGACGGAACCCCGGCTAGGGCGGATGTCCCACAGCTCGGCGACCGGTCGTCGCCGTGACCAAACTCTTCCCGAGACCCCCGGTCCTCGTCAAGCGGCTGAGTCGCCAGGCGTGGTGCCCGCCCGTCCCGCCACGGCCCCGGGAAGATGGCGGCATGGAACGTGTGGTGGGCATCGGCGGGTACTTCATGCGGGCCACCGACCCGGCGGCCCTGGGCGCCTGGTATCGCGATTGCCTGGGCCTGGACGCCGACGAGAACGGCCTGTGGCAGCCGGGAGCCGGGCCGACCGTGTTCGCGACGTTCGACTCCGGGACCGGCTACTTCGGGTCCCCTGCCCAGCAGACCATGCTCAACTTCCGGGTCCGCGACCTGGACGCCATGCTGGCGCAACTGCGGGCCAGGGGAGCGGACGTGGCTGAGGAGACCCAGGCCATGGAGGGCGTCGGCCGATTCGGCTGGGTCACCGACCCCGAGGGCAACCGGGTCGAGCTATGGCAGCCTCATCAGGACGACGGGTCGTCGTAGCCGTCGAACGGGGTGCCCAGGTACGGGAAGCTGTCCAGGAACGGCATTCCCAGGCTGGACGGAGTCAGCCCGTCGGTCAGCGCCCCGGCGGCGTCGTCGGGAGTGTAGGCCGAATCGACCAGCGGGTAGGTCCGCCCCGCGAGCGCGCGCAGTTCGATCGTGACCACGTCGTCGAAAACCCTCCGCCCGTTCGGGAAGCCAGCGAGGTCGCCGCCGAGCACGCCCAGAATGTTCGGGCTGGAACTGGGCGGGATCGCGGTGTTGAGGCGCAGCATGTCGGCCGCCACCGAGCCGGTGAAGTTGGTGAACCCGGAGATGACCCCGGACCGCAGGCCGGTCATCAGCAGGTCCTTCAGGTCGGTCCTGGGCTTGCCTGACTTGACCAGCGCGGCCAGGTTCGGGAAGACGCCCGGGTACAGCGCCGGCAGCCGGGCAGCCAGCTCGGGACTGGTCACGTACTTGGCGAACTGACTGTCCGCATGGGGTGCCTGGGTGTTCCAGAAGTCTTTCTGGCCCTGCGGGATCAGTACCTCGTTGATCAGCGGGTTGCCCAGCCGCGAGATCTGCACGAACGGGCCGCTGGCCTGGACCGGGTGGCCGAGGATGCGCACCTTCTGCCGGGCCGCCGTCGTCCAGACGCCGATGACCGGGCGGCCCTTCTGGGTGATCCGGGAGATCGGGACCTGCAGGGCGATGGAGTGGACGTTGAGCAGCCTGGTGGCATTGACCCCGGCCGCGGAGCTCAGCCCGTCGGCCTTGCCGTAGACATTGAGGTTCTGGAATGGCCGCAGGTTGGCCAGGTCGAAAATGGACCCGAGGTCCGCGTAGAAGCCCTCCGCCCGCTGGCCGGCGAATACCTTGCTGCCGTCGCTGAGCGTGTGCACGGCCGGGTCGGCCAGCTTGGTGGCGTAGCCGGGCGTGGACAGCGGGCCGATGTTGCAGGGCGGGCAGGTCAGGTTCTTGCCCAGCGACTTGGTGCCGGTGCTGTCGGTGCGCTGCACCGTGTAGAGCTGCCGGCGATTCCAGTTCACGCTGGACAGCGACGTGATCGGACCGGTGTTGTAGAGGAACGAGCTCGCGTCGCGCAGCGCGGTGCGGAACGCAAACTGATAGGTGATGTCGGCCTTGCCGGCGCCCTTGGTGTCGATGTGGATCTCGTACTGGACGTCGTCGGCGAACTCGTAGAAGTTCGGGCCGCCCGCCGCCTCCTGAAACGGGATGTAGTTGGCGATGATCGTGACGTGATTGGGCACGTCCGGGCTGACGAACGCGTAGAGGTCACTGCTATCAGCGACCGGGTCCTTGGAGATCTCGGGAGCCTCGCGATGCGAAGACATCAATCGCCTCTCAGGGTCATGGTTCGGAGGGAGTCAGCGTTCGAGGGGAGTCAGCGTTCGGGGGAGTCAGCCCGGCCAGGTCACCGGCTGGCCCGGGCCAGCCGCGCGGCCAGTTCGCGATCAACCAGCCGGGTCTCTGTCGTGCCGCGGTAGATGTCGATCTCGCCCGCCGCCACGTCACGGACATGCACGACGATGGGCTCGCCGGCGGTCTCGCCGGCGACAGGCTCGGCCGGACCGCGGAGTTCCAGCGAGGCGGGGGAGGGGGTCCCGGCCCTTCCAGCGCCGGAAACAGCCATTCCGCCGAGCGCGATCCCGGCCGCTCCCGCTCCGGCCGCGCCTTTCAGCACCAGGCGCCTGGATACAGCCGAGCCTTCTTCTAGATCAGGCATGTCGATCCTTTCCCGGGAACGGTGACCGCCCCTGAGGCAACGGACCGGATGTTACTCATGCCCTGAGGCCGGAGCCATTACATAGGATTTTCAAGGCGTAGAAACGAGAGGGGGCGCGGTGGGCGCCGAGCGTGAGCGGGTGGCCGGCTTCGGGCGGCTCGAGGACGGGCTGCGTCAGGCCAGCCGGCGGGTCGGTCCCGCGGCACGCGAGGAGATCAGAGAGTCGCCGCGCGGGCCAGGGACTTGATCACCGCTCTGTCATGGGGACGCCAGGGGCCGGCGTCCCCATGAGCCTTGCTCCAGTAGGTCAGCATCCGCTGCCCGCCGTTGCGGCTCATCCAGCGGGCCACGGCGGTGAACCACTGCGCCCGGTACTCCGGGCGACTGGAGTTGGTCTCGCAGATGTTCAGCACGGGCGAAGCCGTTTTCGTGAACTGCTGGATCATGGTGCGCCACTGGGCCAGGCGCGGGTACAGCGCGCCGCTGATGTTCAGCGTGCCGTCGGGATTGCGGAACTCCAGCCAGTCGTAGATGTCCAGGCCGTACCAGTCCAGGCCGGGGACCATCCAGGGCGGCATGTCCCGCGGGTGCATGCACAGGATGGGCCCGTAGCGGACGTTGGTGTGGCGGCACAGCCGGTGCATGTGGGCGTGCACCGCGCGCATGGCCGGCGCGGTGATGTAGGACGGGTACCCGGCCAGGTTGCCGGCCTCGTGCCAGGCAGTCAGGTCGGAGCCGGGCGGAGCGGTGCGCAGGAATGCCTTGATCCTGGTGTCGAGCCGGCCCGCGAGCAGGTCGGCGGGAACCGGCCGGATGGAGACCAGGGTGGTGCTCGCGTTCCTGGTCGAGGGCCACTGGCCGGGGATGTAGTTGTACCCGGGGACATAGACACGGCGGCAGGACGCGGCGGGCACGGCCGCGTGCACTTTGGTAAACCAGCCCTCATTTGCCCCGATTATGAGCTTTTGGTGGGCGTCGGCCGACGCTGGCCTCCCGGCGGTTAGCGGAACCGCGCCCACCAGGGCGGCAGCGCCGGCTCCCAGCACCGACCGGCGCGAAAGGTCACTTTTCATCGACTGAGACGATAGAGGACCGAAACTGGTCAGGTAGCGCGATCAGCGGAACTTGCCCCGGCGCGGCGATAGGCGAAGCGCGGTCATTCGGGGAAAGACGCCGACGGGGCGAGGTCGAGTGGGCCGAATTTGTTTCCGGCGTATTTTCCGGCGTATTTTCCGGCCGGCACCAAGATCCCGGAGATGGCGCCGGGGGCCGGGGCTCTCGCTGGTGGCCTAGCTGCCGCCCGTCCCTTCAGCTCCTGCAGTCTCAGGGGTCCGGTCCGTCATGCTGGCCCCAGTTCGGGCTTGCCCGGATCTCGGATTGTGGTGCCGCCGGAAGGTGCGGCGTCATGATCACGGTCACTTTTCAGTCATAATGACTGAAAAGTGACCATGATCATGAAATCCGCTTAGGTGAGGGTTAAGGGACGGCTTCGATTCGCTGACCAGGTTCCTTGATCGCCCTGGTCTCCTACGGCCTGGTCTCCTACGGCCTGGTCTCCTACGGCCTGGTCTCCTACGGCCTGGTCTCCTACGGCCTGGTCTTCTCCGCGCCGTCCCTACCGTGGTCTGGTCTACCTAGGTAGAGTTTCCGGCATGGTGGGATGGCTGGCCGGCGTTCTGAATCGGATGCTGGCTCGCGCGACGCGGGATCTGCCTGCGGAAAGGCGGCTCTGGGTCGATGCGGTGCGGGCCGAGGCCGACCAGGTCCCGGCCCCGTGGCCGCGCCTGGCCTGGCTGGCGGGCGGATTCTGGCTAGTCGCGAGGGAGAGCGGAATGGCCCGGAAGATCGGCTACTGGACCGGGACGGCGGGGGTAGCGGCCGCCGCCGCGTGGGTGATCTGGCTGAGCTGGCGGACCGCCGCCCCGGCTGATCCGGAGGGCGCGACCGACCGGGTCCGGGTGCTGGTGGGAGCGGTCACGCTGGCCGGGCTGCCGTGGGTGGCCCGCGGCCGCGGCTGGTTCGGCCCGGTCGCGGACAGCGGCGCGGCCCGGCTGGCCCGGATCGGCGGCTGCGCCGCGATCTGCGCCATGGGCCTGAGCATCGTGCGCGCGGACCGGCAGGCCGGCTTCAACGGGGCGGTCGGCACGGGCCAGCTCAGCTGGCCGCGGGAGGCGGCCGGGCTGGCGATCCTCGTCGCCGCGATCGCGGTGCCGCTGATACTCAGGGCCCGGCGACCGCGCACCTCGCCCGAGACATACGTCGTGATCCTCACGATCCTTGGCATGGCCGCGCTTTTCGTGGCGCCCATCCAGGCGTTCGCGGTCGGCTGCGCGGCCATTGTCCTCGCCGCGACCTCACGCCGGTCGCCTGTCACCGCGGCCACCTGGACCACCGGCCTGATCGCCAGCCTGCCGACGGCGGCCGCTGCCTGCGTGCTCCCGTTTACCATCGGCAAGCTCTTCACCGCGGTGTTCATCGTGGCGGTTGTCGCAGCGGCCGCGGGCGACGGCGCCTGCGCCGCCGCCGCTCGGCTAGTGATCGGGACCGGGAATCCCGACGAGCTGCGAGCCGCCCGGATGCTTCAGGGAGCGCTGGCCGGTGCCATAGCCGGAGCGGCCGGCGGCCTGGTGGCAGCGACGCTTTCCCCGATCCTGGGCGAGATGATGGTCGCCGGCCTGGTGGCCGGTCTGGCCGGCGGCATGGCGGGCGCCTCCCTCGCGGCCGATCGCCGGGCCCGGTCCATCGCCGCCGAGCCCGGCGGGTCAGCGCCGTAGGAGTCAGCGCCCGTAAGAGTCAGCGCTGCAGCGGCTTGCCGAGCGGGAGCGGCCGGCCGCCGGTGCCCGCCGCCGCGGCGCTGAAGAAGAGGTAGACGCCCAGTGCGGCGAACAACAGCACCACGTAGCCGCCGGCCTTGAGCAGCCCGCCGGAGGGCACGCCAGCCGCCGAAGCCTGGGCGAAGCCGAGGTACAGCAGCAGCAGGGCGAGATCGACCAGCGCGAACACCCCGGTGAACGCCGAGGGCAGCCGGAGCGTGGCCAGCGTCAGCATCACGATGATGATCAGCCACGTGAGCAGGAACAGCTTCACGGTGGCGAGCACCGCGGCGGTGGCGATGACGAACCAGTTGTGGTCCAGGCCGAGCACGAGGACCGCGTAGCTCAGCCAGAAGGTGCCGAAGATTCCGAAGACCGCCGCCACCGCGCTCTGGCCGAGCGCCGCGCACCAGATCGTGGCCATCAGCAGGCCCAGCGCCGTGGCGGCCAGGATGATGGCCAGGGGGGCGCCGAGAACGCCGGCCGGCACCACGCCGACCAGGCCCAGGCCGAGCGTCACCGAGCCGGCGATGAAGCTGCCCAGGCCGAGGATGGACGGGTCGCCGGCCAGCGGCCCGACGACCGCCGGGGCCTCGGGGACTGGTTCGCCGCCGGCCGCCGGGCGGCTCGACTCGCTGGCGGTTGAGTCAATGGTGGCCATCCGATCGCTCCTTTATGTACGAGAGCGCCCCGCGATCGCGGGCTTAGTGCCATCTGTACGTCGGCCAGCGGGTTTAAGTGCTCTCACTTTGAACCAGGGCCGCCGGGCGCCGTCCGCGGGTCACCCTCAGATGCCGGCTGGCGTCCGTATAAAGCACGGTATGGGGCCAAAAGTGAGGAGCGGACAGGTTGCACTGGACAGGTCGACCACAAATGAACGGCGCGAGGAAATCGGCACCCGGTGTGTGGCGGGGGATAGCTAGCGGTCAGCCGCCAAGGTCCACCGCGCGGGTTGTCCCGCCGGGCACGCGTTCGCGCGCCCGGCGGGCTCCCGCGCCGGCCGTGGTGGAACGGACACCGCCGGGCCAGAAGCCCGGCTGATAATGTGCGGCCGTGACCGAGAGATCCGCTGCGCCCGAGGGCTGGTACCGCGATCCCTACGGCCTTCATCAGGACCGCTGGTTCTCCGCCGGGACCCCCACCTCGCTGGTGCGTGACCAGGGCGTCGACGGCCACGACGACCCGCCTGCCTACCCGCCGCCCGCGCCGCCGGCGGAGATCCCTGACACCGACCCGTTCCCGCAGGATGACCTGCGCCGCGCCGACGAGGCGGAGGCGCTGGTGGATGACGGTGACCTGCGCCGCGCCGATGAGGCGGAGGCGGTTCCGGAGCCGGGTGACCGGCCCGAGACCTTTGATGACGTGCTCGACGCCGAGATACCGGGCTACGCAGGCGAGGAGACCGACTAGCCGGAATGGCTTCAATGGTCGCCGGCCACGGACGCTTGAGCCGGGTCATTCTGGGCACTGACCGGGGGTGACGCGAGCCGCGGTAGTGGTCAATCCGACGAAGATCGCTGAGCCGGGTTCGTTCCGGCAGATACTGGCTGACGCGATGTCGGCCAGTGGCTGGGACGCCCCGCTGTGGCTGGAGACGACACCGGAGGAGACGGGGGCCGCCCAGGCCAGGCAGGCGGTCCTGGACGGCGTCGACCTGGTGATCGCGGCCGGCGGCGACGGTACCGTCACGGCGTGCGCCTCCGGGGTAGCGGGCAGCCAGGTCCCGCTGGGGATTGTGCCGGCGGGCACGGGGAACCTGCTGGCGCTGAACCTCGGCATCCCGCTGGATCTCGACCGGGCGCTGGAAGTCAGCCTGACCGGCGAGGACCGGCAGGTCGACCTCGGCATGGCCAACGGCCGGCCGTTCGTCGCGATGGCCGGTCTCGGGATCGACGCGAGGATGCTGCGGAGCACACCGGAGTGGGCCAAGCGGCGCTTCGGCTACGTCGCCTACATCGTCGGCATGCTGCGCCACCTGCGGGACCAGCCGTTCAAGGTCACCATTGAGGCCGACGGCGGGCCGCCCCGGCGGTATCGGGCCACCGGGGTTATCGCGGGGAACGTGGGCTGGCTGCAAGGTGGCGTCTCGCTGCTGCCTGATGCCAGCCCGGACGATGATCTGCTCGACCTGGCCGTGCTGACCGTTCATGCCTGGGTGGGCTGGCTGATCGTGGCGGCGCACGTCCTCACGGGACGGGATGCGCCGAGGGTGTCACGCGGCACCTTCCGCCGCCTGGTCATGCGGACTGCCGAGGATCAGCTCTGGGAAATGGACGGCGAGGTGATCGGCTTCACCAGGGAGCTGGTCATTGAGCTGCATGACGAGAAGGTGCGGCTGCGGGTGCCCCCACGGTCCAGGCGTGAGCTTCCCGCGGTCCTCAGCGAGGGAGCGCCGGAGTCCCTGTCAGCCGCAGTCCCTGTCAAAGGGTCAGAGGCGGCCTGGTTCGGCAACGCTCGCCGGGCGGTCTAGGATGACCGCTTTGGACGGTTAGCTGGGAGCACCTGGTAAGGGGGATCCAGCCAGTGGCTCGCCTGGCGATCGCGAAAGACTTCCTGGCCGAATACGCCAAGCTCGACGCGGACGCGCGGCGTGCCGTAGAGGCCCTGGTCACCGAGTTCGCCCGGCGCCCGCACGCCTGGCGGTACCTGGAGAAGCCCCGGCAGGGCCTGGATGACCGGGTCCGCCTGTTCCGGGTCAACAGCCTGTGGCGCGGCGTCGTGCTGGCGCCGGATTCCGGGGACACGTACTGCCTGGTCACGATCCTGCCGCACGAGAAGGCCTTTGCCTACGCGGCCGGTCACCGGTTCAGCGTCAACCAGGCGCTTGGCGTGCTGGAGACCCGCGATGAGGCGACCATCCAGCAGCTGCGGCCCGCCCTGCAGTCGGCGGCCAGGCCGGATGGCCGGCGGCTGTTCGGAGACATCACCGACGAGGACCTGACCCGGCTGGGCGTCGACGCGCAGGTCCTTCCGGTGGTGCGGCTGCTGGCCAGCGAGGCCGACCTGGAACGGCTGCAGGTGGCGCTGCCGGACGCGCAGTACGGCGCGCTGTACGCGCTGGCCAGCGGGATGACGGTGGATGAGGCCTGGGCCGAGCTGGCCCGGCTGGCCCCCGGCGGCCGGCCACCGGGGCGGGTTGATGAGCACGACCTGGTCTCCGCGATGGAACGCAGCACCGACCAGATCACCTTTGTTTATGAGCAGGAAGAACTGCCGCTGATCCTGGCCCGCCCGTTCGCGGCCTGGCGCACGTTCCTGCACCCGGCCCAGCGTGATCTCGCCTACCGGCCCAGCTACGCCGGCCCCGCGCAGGTCACGGGCGGGCCTGGCACCGGCAAGACGGTAACCGTCCTGCACCGCGCGGCCTTCCTGGCCGCGCGCGCGGCCACGTCGCCGCAGGCCGGCCGGCCGGTGCTGGTCACCACGTTCAGCGGCAACCTGGCCGAGGCCCTGCAGGCCCAGCTGGACCTGCTGATCGAGGACCCGGCCGTGCGCGGCCGGGTCGAGGTGCTCACCGTGGACCGGCTCGCCCACGGCGTGGTCAGCCGTGCTCGCGGCAATCCGGTCATCGCCGACGAGCAGGCGCTGCGCACCCGCTGGGCGCAGGCGGCCGACGACGCCGGGCTGGCGTTCAGCCCCGCGTTCCTGGTCAATGAGTGGGAGCAGATCATCCTCGCCCGTGACCTGCGCACCGAGCAGGCCTACCTGGGCTGCCCGCGCACCGGCCGGGGGCGGCCGCTGACCAGGGCCCAGCGCGGCCAGGTCTGGCGGGCGGCCGAGCGGGTCACGGCTGAGCTGGCCGCCGCCCGCGAGTCCACGCCCCTGCAGCTGGCCAGCGAGGCAGCCAGCCTGCTCGGGCAGCCGCGCTACCGGCACATCCTGGTGGACGAGGCCCAGGACCTGCATCTGGCCCAGTGGCGGCTGCTGCGGGCGGCGGTGGCGCCGGCCCCGGACGACCTGTTCATCGCGGCCGACCCGCACCAGCGCATCTACGACAGCCGGGTCTCGCTGGCCAGCCTGGGGATCAGCGTGCGGGGCCGCACCCGGCGGCTGTCGCTCAACTACCGGACCACCGAGGAGATCCTGGCCTGGACGGTGCCGTTGCTCGGCACCGAGTCGGTGACCGGCCTGGACGACGAGGTGGACTCGCTGCTCGGCTACCGGTCCCCGACGCGCGGCCAGCGTCCGCAGCTGGCGATGGCGGTCAGCCGCGCGGGCGAGTTCGCCGCGCCGGCCGGGCGGATCCGCGGCTGGCTGAACACCGGCATCGAGCCCCCGGCCATCGGGGTGGCGGCCCGCTCGGCGGGCCTGGCCCGCCAGGCCCGCGAGGCGCTGCAGGCCGACGGCATCATCACGGTCCCGCTCCGAGGCCGGAGCGAACCGCAGGCGGTCCGGGTCGGGACCATGCACGCGATGAAGGGCCTGGAGTTCCAGGCGGTGGCGGTCATCGGCGTGGAGCAGGGCCTGGTCCCGGCGCCGGCCGCCGTCACCCCGGAGGACGACGACGCCATCACCCACGCCCAGGACCTGCAGCGCGAGCGCTGCGTCCTGTTCGCGGCCTGCACCAGGGCCAGGGACCAGCTGTTCGTGTCCGGGACCGGCGCGCCGAGCCCGTTCCTGCCGCGTGAGGCCCGGCACGCGCTCGGCGCGCGGGATTCGCGGGACGTCACGCTCAGGGCGTGACCCATTCGCAAAGCGCCTCCCGAGCCGGGAACGGCACGAGCTGACTCGACTCTTACCGTCCGGCCGGGGGCGCTCCGAGCGGACGGCCTACTCGATCAGGAGCTTCACGAGGAAGTCAATGCCCTTGGCGATCAGGCCCGCCTCCGCTGCTCCGCCAACTGTCGGCGGAACTGCCGTGCCCAGAACCTGCCTGACATCGTTAACGAGATGCTGGAAGTCCTTGTCTAGCTGCGAGGATACCGAGGCGCCTGTGGCTGGGCGGCCCCCGGATGTGGCGCGGTGGACCGGCGGTACGTGATGGTGATGAACCGGTATCACTGTATCGACCTCCCTTGGCGACCCCCCGCTAACGCTCAATAGCTATGTTAGCGTGCGCCACATCTCAAGACAATGGTCAGCTCCAATATTTAGAACGGACGTTCCAGGATTTAACAAATTGGCCTGATGGGTCGCCAGGGCGCTCGACTGTGTCTGGGGATCGCCGGGACCCGTCGGGCGCTAGCCGGCTCCTGGCACGCTCCAATATCCGGCAAATCGGAACAGATGCGGTAAACCGGTGTCGGCTGCTGCTCGTCTGTTACATGTTCTGGTTCTGTCGGCTGATCTCCGGCCAGTCTCGAACGCTGGCCGGGCGGAGAGGTGACGTTGATGCGACGACGCTGGACGGCACGGACGACAATGACGGCCGGGGTGGCGCTGGTGCTGGCGCTGGGAGCGGGCGCCGCCGCCGCGGCGGCGCCGGACTCGGGCGGCGGCACCTGGAGCACCGCGCGCCAGGCGCCGGGCACCGCGGCGCTGAACGCCTACACCGGCCCGCAAGGCGGATACTCCGGGTTCAGTTCGGTGTCCTGCAGCTCGGCCGGCAACTGCGCGGCGGGCGGCACCTACCAGGACAAGGACGGCAACATCTGGGCCTTCCTGATCAGCCAGAAGAACGGCGTGTGGGGCAAGGCCGAGCCAGTGCCCGGCATGACGGCGCTGAACCTCGGCGGCGTGGCCACCGGCAGCGAGAACTCCCCGGCCGGGCCGACCATCAGCCAGATCTCCTGCCCGTCGGCCGGCAACTGCGCGGTCACCGGGACCTACCAGAACCAGGCCGAGTTCACCCGCCCGTTCGTGGCCAGCGAGCGCGGCGGCGTCTGGGGCAAGGCGCAGGAGATCCCTGGCGTGGAGGCGATCGCGCCCGGCGCCCCCACTGACTACTCCACCTCGGTGTCCTGCCCGGCGGCCGGGGAGTGCGTCGCGGTGGGCTCGGCGGGAAATACTCCGGGGACCGAGGCTCCTGGGCAGGCGATCGTGGTCAGCGAGCACCGCAATGTCTGGGGCACCGCCCGGGCGATCAAGGGACTGGCGGCGGACACGACGCCGCAACTGCTCTCGGTCTCGTGTACCTCTCCCGGCAACTGCCTGGCCGGCGGCCTGTGGACTGCCGCCCAGCCCGGCGGCCGGACCACGGCCTTCCTGGTCACCGAGCGGAACGGCGCCTGGAGCTCGGCGCAGCAGGTTCCGGGCCTGGCCGCCCTGGACACCAGGCACGCCTCGCACGTGGAATCGGTGGCCTGCCCGTCCGCGGGCAACTGCGTGGTCACCGGCAGGTTCCGGGGCCAGGCGGGCTTCGGTGTCTACGTGGCCAGCGAGCGTAACGGCGTCTGGGGCAAGGCGCAGGCCATGCCCGGCCTGGCCGCGCTGAACACCGGCGACAGCGCCGGCGTCACCCAGGTGTCGTGCTCGTCGGCGGGCAACTGCGCCACGGGCGGCTGGTACGCGACCATCAAGAACAAGCTGCGCCAGCAGGCCTGGGTGGCCAGCGAGCACAACGGCCGCTGGGCCAGGGCGGAGAAGATCCTCGGCTCGGCGCTGAACGGCGGCTCGTACGCCAGGGTCAGCACGGTGTCGTGCGGCGCGACGGGCAACTGCGCGGCCGGCGGGTTCTACACCCCGTCCGGCAGCCCGTTCTACAGCCCCCGCAACGCCTTCGTCGTCAGCCTGAGCAACGGTGCCTGGGGCCGGATGCAGCCGGTGCCCGGCCTGGCCGCCCTGGATACCGGCCACTACGCCGGGCTGAACTCGGTGTCGTGCTCCCGGTCGGGCAAGTGCAGCGCGGTCGGCACCTACGCCGACAAGAACGACATCGCCCAGATGTTCGTCACCGCCCGCTCCTAGCCCACATCCGCATCGGCCTGACCGGGCGCGGCACTCCAGCCCCGCCCGGCCAGACCGCCCGGCCAGCCCCGCCCGGCCAGACCGTCCGGCCGGCCCCGAAGTCGGCATTCCGGGCGACCAGATCACGCACTGCGGACGGCCCGGAATGAGCACTCCATGATCGTGGTCACTTTTCAGTCATTATGACTGAAAAGTGACCACGATCATGAAAGTCGGACCGCCGGGGGCGTGCGAGAC
>Ga0102924_1002208_pt1 | contig 21562 bp, 22 predicted proteins | sample PaiPotPPM11metaG_FD_80116 | JGI IMG/M metagenome (GOLD analysis project Ga0102924, IMG submission 80116) | Iron sulfur acid spring bacterial and archeal communities from Banff, Canada, to study Microbial Dark Matter (Phase II) - Paint Pots PPM... ...
GCCGCGGCCGCGGCCTGCGGTGCCGGGGCCCGCGCCGCGGATAGTCCCATATCTCCGGAGTTCCGAAACCCGTGACGTGGCCCGGAAGCCAGGCGAATCCCATTCATGCTCCCCCCGTGACCGCGGCCCGGCGCTGATCCGGGCACGGCCCCCCAGCGCCGAATGGTTCCACGCCGGTATACGGGAGTCCAGGGACGCGGCCGGCGGCTCAGCCCGGGCCGAAGCGGGAGCGTTGCAGGAAGCGGCCCGTGCCGGGCTGGCCGAGGAACTTACCGTCCCGGACCAGGACGTTCCCGCGCTGCATGACCACCTCGGGCAGGCCGCGGACCTTCCGCCCCTCGTAGCAGCTGTAGTCCACCCGCATGTGGTGCGTGCGGGCCGACAGGGTGCGTTCGATGTCGGGATTGAACACCACGACGTCGGCGTCCGCGCCGGGCGCGAGCGTCCCCTTGCGCGGGTGCAGGCCGAACATCCGGGCCGGGGCGGTCGCGATCAGCTCGACGAACCGGGTCGGGCTGATGTGGCCCGCCGCGACGCCGCCGTCCCACAGCAGTGTGTAGCGGTCCTCGACCCCGGGCAGCCCGTTCGGTATCGCGGAGAAGTCGTCTTTGCCCAGGATCTTCTGGTCCTTGTAGTCGAACGGGCAGTGGTCGGTCGAGACGACCTGGAGGTCGTCGGTGACCAAGCCGCGCCACAGGTCGGCCTGGTGGTCGGCGGGCCGCAGCGGCGGCGAGCAGACGAACTTGGCCCCCTCGAAGCCCGGCCGGGCCATGTCGTCCAGCGACAGGTAGAGGTACTGCGGGCAGGTCTCGGCGTAGGCGGGCACGCCGCGGCTGCGCCCCTCGCGGACCGCGGTCAGCGCTTCCCGCGAGCTGAGGTGCACGATGTAGACCGGCACGCCGGCCAGTTCGGCCAGCGCGATCGCGCGGTGCGTGGCCTCGCCCTCCATCGACGAGGGCCGGGTCAGGCCGTGGTTGACCGGCCCGGTCTTGCCCTCGGCCAGGTAACGCTGGACCAGGACGTCGATCGCGCCGCCGTTCTCCGCGTGCAGCATGATCAGGCCGCCGTTGTCCGCGGTGCGGCTCATCGCGCGGAAGATCGACGCATCGTCCAGCATGAACACGCCCGGGTAGGCCATGAACAGTTTGAACGATGGCACGCCCCGCTCGATCATCGTGTCCATCTCGGCCAGGATGCTGTCGTTGATCTCGCGCACGATCAGGTGCAGCCCGTAGTCGATGTGCGACTTGGGCTCTGCCTTCTCCAGCCAGCGGTCCAGGCCCTGGGCCAGGCTCTCCCCGTAGCTCTGCACGGCGAAGTCGACGATCGTGGTCGTCCCGCCCCAGGCCGCGGCCGCGGTGCCGGTGGCGAAGTCGTCGGAGGCGAACGTGCCGCCGAACGGCAGTTCCATGTGGGTGTGCACGTCGATGCCGCCCGGCATGACGTACCGGCCCGCGGCGTCGATCACCGTGTCGGCGCCCGCGCCCGCGCCGGTCCCGGCGTCATCTGCCCACCCTCCCAGGCCCCTGCCGATGGCCTGGATCCGCTCGCCGTCGATGAGCACGTCGGCCCGGGACATGTCGGTGGCCGTGACCACCGTCCCGTTCTTGATCAGTGTGGTCATGGGAGCTGCTGCGCTATCTCGCCGTAGGTCTCGGGCCGCCGGTCGCGGAAGAACTGCCAGGTGTTGCGCACCTCGCGGATCTCGTCCAGGTCCAGGTCGGCGACCAGCACCTCGTCCTCGCTGTCCGACGCCTGCGCGATGATCTTCCCCCGCGGGCTGCAGAAGTACGAGGACCCGTAGAACTTGTGCGGGTTCAGCGGCGCCTCGACGCCGACCCGGTTGCTGGCCGCGATCCAGAACCCGTTGGCCACCGCGTGCGCGGGCTGCTCGAGCTCCCACAGGTATTTCGAGAGGGACTCGACCGTAGCCGAGGGGTTGAAGACCAGCTCGGCGCCCTTGAGCCCCAGCTCGCGCGCCACCTCGGGGAAGTGCCGGTCGTAGCAGATGATCAGGCCGAGCCGGCCCACCGACGTCTCCCAGACCGGGTAGCCCAGGTTGCCCGGCTTGAAGTAGAACTTCTCCCAGAAGCACGGCCCGACGTGCGGGATGTGGGTCTTGCGGTACTTGCCGACGATGCTGCCGTCGCGCTCGATCACGCAGGCCGTGTTGTAGTAGACGCCGGGCTGCTCCTCCTCGTACCACGGCACGATCAGCACGACGCCGTGTTCCCGGGCCACCTCGCGCATCCGGCTGACGGTGGGCCCGTCCTCCGGCTCGGCCGTGGCGTACCACTTCGCGTCCTGCTCGGCGCAGAAGTAGGGGCCGTGGAAGATCTCCTGCAGCCCCACCACCTGCGCGCCCTGGCCCGCCGCGTCCGCGATCATCTTGATGTGCTTGTCGATCGCGTCCTGCTTGGGCAGGTTGGCCTGGGCCTGGATCAGCGCCGCGCGCACCGTTCGCATCGGTATCCTCCCTCGGTACTTAGCGGAAAGCCGGGATGATCTCCTGGCCGAAGCCGGTGATCACCGCTCTGGGGTCGTCGACCATGGAGTAGATGTTGAACTGGTCCACGCCCAGGTCGCGCAGCTCGGCGAGCTTGGCCCGCACCTGCTCCGGACCGCCGATCACGCAGAACCTGTCCACCACCTCGTCGGTGACGAACTCGGCGTTCTCCGACCCGGTGCGCCCGTGGTGCGCGTAGTCGTAGCTGTCCCGGGCCGCGATGTAGTCGGTCAGCTCGACGGGCAGCCCGGCGTCGTGGTAGCGCTTGACCAGGTCGACCACGTGGTTCGAGACCAGCGCGGGGAACCAGCGGACCTGCTCGCGCGCGCGGGTGAGGTCGTCGGACAGGTAGGCCGGGGCGGCGGCCATCACCTTGATGTCGGCCGGGTTCCGCCCGGCCTGCTCGGCGCCCTCGCGCAGGTACCGCAAGGCCCATTCGATGATGAACGGGTCGGCGAGCTGCAGGATCACGCCATCGGCGACGCGGCCCGCGCAGTGCAGGGCCTTCGGCCCGTAGGCCGCGACCCAGACCGGCAGCCGCCGCCCTTCCGACCACTTGAGCTGAATATCCGTCCCGTCGAGATCGACCGGCCGGCCCTCGGCTAGCTCCCGGATCATCACGCAGGCGCGTTCCAGCGCCGTCACGGTCACCGGTCCGCGGCCCAGCACCCGCTGGGCCGAGTCGCCGCGGCCGATGCCCATCTCCATCCGGCCGCCGGAGATCTCGTTGAGGGTGGCCAGCGCCGACGCGGTCACGGTCGGGTCCCGGGTCACCGGATTGGTCACGCACGTCCCGAGGTGAATGCGCTCCGTGGCCGCCGCCATCAGGGCGAAGATCGGGTAGACGTCCTGCCACAGGACGTGGCTGTCCCACATCCACGCGTGGCTGAAGCCGTTCTGCTCGGCGAGCACGGTCCGGCCGACGGTTTCCGACACAGGCGGATCGGTCATGAACGTCACACCGAAATCGAGCATGTCCCGCCCCTTATGCGTGGCCCGGGGCAAGCCCGGGCGCCCCTTCCCCGCCCATCCTCTCCTTTATCCGCCGGCCGGTCGGCGTAATCCTCCGCGCCGGCCCCGGCGGCCTGGCCCGCCCGCCCGGCCGGGCCTACCGGCCGGTGAACCGCGGGGGCCGCTTCTCGGTGAAGGCCGCGACCCCCTCGACGAAGTCCGCCGAGCCCGCCCGGTCCCGCTGGATCTGGGCCTCGAACTCGAGCTGGGCGTCCATGCCCTCGTAGAGCCACCGGTTGAGCTGGCGCTTGGTGCCCGCGTAGGAGCCGGTCGGGCCCTCGGCGAGCCGGGCCACGAGCTCGTCGGCGCGCGCGGCGAACTCGTCGTCCGGCCAGACCCGGTTGATCAGGCCCCACTCCAGCGCCTGCTGGGCCCGGAGCCGCTCGCCGAGCATGGCCAGCTCGGCCGCCCGGGTGAAGCCCACCCGGGCCGGCACGAGCAGCGACGAGCCGCCGTCGGGCACGAGGCCGATGTTCACGAACGCGAGCAGGAAGTACGCGGACTCGGCCGCGGTGACCAGGTCGCAGGCGAGGGCCAGCGACACGCCGATCCCGGCCGCCGGGCCGTTCACCGCGCTCACCACCGGCTTGGGCATCTGCCGGATGCCCGTGATGATCGGGTGGTAGCGCTGGGTCAGCCGCTCGTAGACGGAGTCGCCGGTGCCGTGCTCTCGGCCGCCGCCCAGGTCCGCGCCGCTGGAGAACGCGCGCCCGGCGCCGGTGATCAGCACCGCGCGGACGCCGTCGTCCCGGGCGACGGTGTTCATCACGTCCAGCAGGTCCGTGCTGAACTGATCGTTCCACGCGTTCAGCCGGTCGGGGCGGTTGAGCTCGATCTTGGCGGCGCCGCCGCGGCGGTGGTAGTTGACCGTTTCGTACCCGTGAGCCAGCTCGTAGTCAGTCACGGCAGTCATGCTAGTTCCGCGCGGCTTTGGCGGGCAGCCGGCGCAAGTCGGCCGCGGTCAGCTCGCCGGTCGAGACGAGCAGCAGCGCGAGCTCCTCCAGGGCCCGGGGCCCGCGCAGCCCGGGAGCGCCGAGACGCACGTAGCGGGCCCGGATGTTCTCGCACCGCTTGGCCACCGCGTGCGGGTTCCAGCCGATCCGCTCGGCCGTGTCCTTGGCGCTGGCCGGAGCCGGGTCCCCGGCGTGCCCCCAGGTCAGGTACTCCTCGAACCGCGCGGCCAGGACCAGCCGGTCGCTCTCGGTCAGCGGCGCACGGAAGCGGGTGCCGGTCACCGACCGTTCGCCGGTCACGTAGGCCAGCTTGGCTTCCTCGGCCGGGTCAGGCGCGTCATCGAGGTCGGGCAGCCGCAGGACGTAGTTGTCGAGTGCTCCGTTCACCGTCACCTTGGCGTGCCACTGCTGGATCGGCACCTGCAGCCCGGGCGGCAGGTCGACCCGGAACCCGCGGTCACCCATCAGGCACAGCACCGACGAGCTGCTGTCGTTGTGCAGCCACCACGACCCGTCGTGGTAGCGGAAGCTCCCGGCGCTGCGGGACACGCCCCGGTCGAGCGCGGGCAGCACGGCACCGCACGTCGGCGCCCGGCCGAAGGTGAATGGCTCGCCCGGACGGATGCGCCACGTGTGCGACCCGAACATCACGATCAGCAGCAATCCGCGTTCCCGTCTCGCTGGACACGACGTTAGGTTCGCCACCCCGATGCGTCAACGGCGCCGCATTCGCCCGAGGGCCTGGCGCGCCTGGCGCTGCCGGTTCCTGGCCCGCCGGGCCTCCAGCCGGGCCTGGGTCAGGCCCTGGCGGGCCTCGGCCAGTTCCACCTCCAGCCGTTCCACGGCGGCCTCCAGGTCCAGCTCGGCCGCACCCGCGGCCGCGGCGGCCCGGTCGGCGTCGGCCACCGCCTGCTCGGCCGCGGCCTGCGCCTGCTGCCGGCGGCGTTCCCGGTCGGCCTGCTCCCGGGCCGCGGCCTCGGCCCGGGCCGCGGCGGCCGCCTCGGCTCGCTCCCGGGCGGCCGGGCGCGCGGGCCGCGCCGGGCCGGTTCCGCGCGACCCCGCCGGGGCGCGGGCCCGCGGGGCCGCCGGGGCCTCGGGGCCGCCCGGCGACGGCACCAGCGTCAGGCTCGGCGGTCCGGCCGGGCCGAAGCCCTCGGCCTGGACGGGCCGCTCCAGGGTTCCCTCGGCCAGCCGCCCGGCCACCTGCGGGTCGGCCAGCGCGGCATTGAGCGTGGCGGCCACCTCGTCGCGCAGCCCGGCCGGCGGCGCGTCCAGGCCGGAGGCCGTGATCGCCTGGCGGGACAGGTCGGCGATGAGCCGGCGCCGCCGCCCCGACAGCTCCCGGATGGCCGCGCCGTCGAGCGAGTCCTGCGCCGCGCGCAGTTCGTCGCCCAGGCTGACCAGCCGGCCGGGCACCTCGGGGTCGGAGCGGATCAGCCGGTTGACGACCCAGGCCGACCGGGTGGGCTTGCGCAGCCCGGCGATGCTCTTGGCCGCCGCGGCCTGCCCGGCCGCGCGGGCCTCGGCGGCCAGGACGCCGCGCCGCTCGACGAAATCGGCCGGGTCCGCCGAGTACAGCTCGGCCACCGCCGCATCGAGCAGGTTCTGCTCGCCGCCGGCCGGGGCCCCGTTGGCTGGCACAGGTTCCATCCTGCCCCAACGCGGCGTCAGGAGCCGTCGCCGCCGCGCTCGAGGATTTCGGCGGCGCCGCGGACCACGCAGCGCAGCGGGTCGTCGACGGTTAGCGCGGGGATGCCGGTCGCCACCTCGATCCGGCTGGCCAGGCCGGGCAGCAGCGCCCCGCCGCCGGCCAGGCGGACCTTCCCGCGGACCACGTCCTCGGCGAGGTTCGGCGGGATGTCCGACATCATCTCCTCCACCATGTCGGCGATCGCCCCGATCGGCTGCCCGAGCGCCGAGGCGACCAGCCAGGCCGGGATGTGCTCGACCCGCGGTGTCCGGCGCCCGGCGTCGATGCCGACCGTCTCCACCCACTCGGCCGCCCCGTCGGCCACCCCGAGGACCGTCTTCAGGCTCCGGGCCGCGTTGCGCCCGATCATCAGGCCGAACTCGGCCTTGACCGCGTGCACGATCGCCTCGTCCATGGCGTTGCCCCCGACCCGCAGCGACCGGTCGCGCACCAGGTGACCGCCGGCCACCACCGCCGCGTCGGTGGTCCCGCCCCCGACGTCCACGATGAACGCGCCGGCCCCGGCCGCGAGGTCGATGCCCGCGCCCGCCGCCGCGGCCACCGGCTCGTCCACGAGCCGCACGCTGCAGCGGGGTCGCAGGGCCTCGACCGAGGCGGCCAGCGACCGGCGCTCGATCCAGGTCGCGCCGCTCGGCACGCAGACCACCGCGGCCGAGCGCAGCACGCGGCGGTGCAGCCGGGCCCGGCGCACGAACGCCTGCAGCATGGCCGTCGACGCGTCCAGGTCGGCGATCACCCCGTCCCGCAGCGGGTGGATGACCTCGACGTCCTGCGGGTCCTTCCCGGCCAGGGCGTCGGCGGCCGCGCCCACCTCGGCGACCTTGCCGGTCTGCCGGTCGATCGCGATCGCCGAGGGCTCCTCGATGATCAGCCCGCGGCCGGCGATATGGATAAGCGTGTTGACCGTGCCCAGGTCGATAGCCACGCCCGTCCGCAACCGCATAGGAAACCCGCCCTCAGCCGGAAATGCCGCTCAGCCTTCCCTAAGTATGGTTACTTACACTCGGGCTCGGGCCTCGGGGCGCGATGTTGGCCCCGCCTGCTCAGCCCGCGGGCGGCGCGAGCCGGGGGTGCCACGCCAGGCCGGCATGGTCGCCATGTAGGCCCGGGTCTGGCGCTCGAGTTCCTCGCGCGGTGTGCCCGGGCTGCGGCGGCCCTGCCACGCCACCATTCGCTCGAATCGTTCATCAAATGACTGCAGGCGGCCGGACTCATCCGTGCAATAGCCGCAATACCGCCCGGTTTCGATAGGCATGCCGCAGCTTTCACAGGCCGGGGCCGTGGTCATGGTGTCCTCCTCGCGGATCGGTCCGGCGGTGCCGCGGGGCGGGTCGCCGGAGGCGGGGCGGATCAGGCTGAGCTGGCGCCGGCCGGCGTGGCACCGGGTGGCGTGCCGCTCGCCGCCTCCCGCTCGAACACGTGCACGGCCTGCTCCACCGACAGTCCCTTGGTCTCGGGCAGGAACTTGTACACGAACCCGATCGCCGCCACGCACAGCACCGCGAAGCACACCATGACCCAGGCCAGGCCGATCGAGTTGTGCCAGACCGGGAACGCTTCGATGAGGGCGTAGTTGGCCAGCCAGTCGACGCACGCGCCGATGGCGGCCGCCCGGCCCCGGACCGCGGTCGGGAACACCTCGCCCTGGATCAGCCAGCCGGTCCCGCCGACGCCGATCGCGAACGAGGTGATGAAGAACGAGAAGCCGACCATGACCACGACGGTCTTGGGGATATCGGTCAGGAACGCCACTCCCAGCGCCGCGAGCAGGATGAACACGGTCATGCCCGCGTAACCCGCGATGGCCAGCGGCCGTCGGCCGAGCTTGTCGATCCACCGGAACGCGAAGTAGGTGGCGACCACGTTGACCGCGCCCAGGATCGCCGTGGCTTCGACTCCGGCGACCGCGATGCTGACCGCATTGTGCCCGCTCTGGAAGTCCGAACCCAGGAGCGTAGGGCCGTAGTAGAACGGGACGTTGATCCCGGTGATCTGCTGGAAGATGAAGAAGATGCAGACCACGATCAGCGCCCGACGGACGCCCGCGGTCCACTGGGTCTTCCGCCGGCGTTGGTGCTCCTGCCCCGTGAGTTCGTCCGCCGCGCGCCGGACCTCGTCGTCGGTGACCTCCATGCCCAGCCGGCCGAACGCCTTCCTGGTGTCGTCGTACCGGCCGTGCAGCATCAGCCAGCGCGGCGACTCGGGCATATGGGACCGCAGCGCCACCGCGATCAGCGCCGGGACCCCGCCCAGTCCGAGGATGAGCCGCCAGTCGGCATTGCCCGCGCTGCCCGGCGCAGCCTTGAGGATGATCACGGCCACGATGTAAGCGACCAGGATCCCCACGGTGATCATCCACTGCTGGATGATGCTCAGCGAGCCGCGCCGGCTACGGGGCGCGAACTCCGCGATGTACGCGGTGGCGATCGCGGAGTCGGCGCCGATCGCCAGCCCGATCAGCGTGCGGGACGCGAGCAGCATGCCCGCGTCGACCGTGACGGCGGACAAGATTGCCCCGGCCGCGTAGATCGAGGCGTCGGTGATCAGCAGGATCTTCCGGCCGAAATGGTCGGTCAGCGGCCCGGCCACCAGCGCGCCCGCCGCCGCGCCCAAGGAAGCCCCGGCCACCAGGTAGCCCGTGGCGAAGCTGGACAAGTGGTACGGGATGAAGCCCAGCGCCGAACCGATGTTCGACGTGTCGTACCCGAACAAGAAACCGCCGATGCAGGCAAGTACGGCCAGGTACCAGTAGAAATTCGTCGGGATGCGCGAGTCCAGTTCCTCGAGGACGTTGCGCCCTGAGGGCTGGGTGGCCCGGGTCTCGGTGGACATATTGCCTACCTCCTGCCTCGCCGCGTGGGCTACCCAACCCCTGCATAGGCAAACACCCGGTAAAGCGGGTACCGCGTTTGCCTCGGTCCGGGCCGGGGAGCAGACTCGTATCCAGAGGCGACCGCGCGGAGACGCGGAGGCAGAGCAGCCACCTGCCGCGGTCGCGTGCCCGGTGGGGTGAACGGTATGACCGCCACAACGATGTCGACCAGGATCCGCCGCAGGTTCGGGTTCGACCACAACCCGCTGCGCCGGCGCTCGGACGTGATCGAGGCCTGGCTGGTGCCCGCCGTGATCGCGGTGTTTCTCGTCCTGGGCCCGCTCCTGATCAACGTAGTGAGCGCGCGGGCGCACGCGCAGAACGCGGCCGTCCAGCAGGCCGAGCGGTCCTGGCACCGGGTTCCCGCGGTCTTGCTGCAGGCTGTCCCCGGGCCGCTGATGTCCGACAACGGCGCGAACTTCTGGGTAACCTGGACCCCGGCCCGCTGGACCTACCGCGGGCGGGAGCACGTCGGCCGGATCCCGGCCGACGCGGGCACCCGAGCGGGCGCCGCGGTGCCCGTCTGGCTGAACCGGGCGGGGAACGTCGAGATGCCGCCGCTGACCGCGGGCCAGGTCCGGGACCGGATTGCCCTCGCCGCGGCGGTCGCGCTCAGCACGCTCGCGATCCTGCTCGCGGGCCTGACGCTGCTCGCCCGGTGGCTGATCTACCGGCGCCGGCTCGCCCGGTGGGAGACGGCCTGGCTGGCCGTGGGCCCGCAGTGGAGCCGCCGGGCCTAGCCCGGACCCGCCCGTCCCTCCTGGCCGGACCGGACCGGCCGTGGGAGGCTTGATCGCGTCGAGCCTGAAGGGGACCCCATGACCGTCAGCAGCGCCTCGGGCGGCAGGTCGAGAAACCTGATCCTGGCGGCGATGATCTTCGCCGTCGCGATGACGTTCATCGACCAGACGATCGTGTCCATCGCCGTGCCCGAGATCCAGAAGGAACTGGGGCTGACCAGCACCGGCGTGCAGTGGGCGGTCAACGCCTACCTGCTCACGCTGGCGGCGTTCTTCGCCTTCGGAGGACGGCTCGCGGACACGGTCGGCCACCGCAAGATGGTGACGCTCGGCGTCATCGTGTTCGCGGGCGCCTCGGCGCTGTGCGGGCTCACCCCCAAGGGCAGCTTCGCCGAGGCCTGGATCGTGATCTTCCGCGCCGTCCAGGGGCTCGGCGGCGCGATCATGTTCCCGGCCGCGCTGGCCATCGTGGTCCAGACGTTCCCGCTGCGCAGCCGCGGCAAGGCGCTGGCCCTGTTTTTCGGCATCGCGGGCGGCCTCACCGCGATCGGCCCGGTCCTGGGCGGCTACCTGACGGAGTGGACCTGGCGCGCGATCTTCTGGGTGAACATCCCCGTGGCGCTCGTCGCCCTGGTACTGATCATGATCTCCCGGCCGGTCACCGACCACCGGCCCGCCCGGATGGACTACCGCGGCCTGGCCCTGATCGCGGCCGGGGTCGCGCTGAGCGTGTTCGGCTTCCAGCAGTCGAACATCTGGGGCTGGCACAATCCCGCGATCTGGGCGTCGATCGCCGTCGGGGTGGCCCTGCTCGTGGTGTTCTACTTCGTCGAGGTCCGTACCGCGTCCCCGCTGATGCGGGTCAGCATCTTCGGCATCCGGCCGTTCCTGGTCGAGACCATCGTGCTCGGCGTGACCAACCTGGTGTTCATCCCGGTGTTCTTCTTCGGCAGCGAGTACGCGCAGATCTCGCTGGGGAAGACGGCGTCCCAGGCGGGCGTCATCCTGCTCTACTTCTTCATCGGCTTCGTCATCGCCGCGCAGATCGGCGGGCGCATGCTGGACCGCATCGGGGCCAAACGCCCGGTCGTGCTCGGCTGCGCGCTGGGCGCGGTCGGGTTCTGGCTGTGGGGCAGCAAGGTCACCGGGCTCAGCTTCGGCGCGCAGCAGTGGTACATCATCGTGGCCGGGGCCGGCATGGGCTTCATGCTGGGGCAGGCCAGCACCGACGCCGTCAACCGGGCCAGCCGCCTCACCTATGGCGAGGCCACCGGCATCACGCAGACCGTCCGCAACTACGCGGCCAGCATGGGCCTGGCCATCCTGGGCACGATCATGGTCACGCGCTTCCGCGGTGAGATCGCCTCGTCGCTAGTCGCCCGGGGCGTGCCCGGCGCGCGGGCCAACTCGATCGCCGCGAGCCAGTCGCAATCGCGCAGCGGCGGCGTCGCGTCGATCCCGCACTTCGTGCGGATCGACTTCGCCAACGCGACCCAGACCGTGCTCTACGTGATGGCGGCGATCATGGCCGTGGCGGCCGTCGTGGCCCTGCTCGGCCTGCGATCGGGGGTTCAGGAGGAGCCGGCCGCGGCCGAGGCGGACGCCGAGGCCGGACGGCAGGCTGACCTGGCGCGTTCCGAGGACGCCTAGCTCGCGCGCCTAGCTCGCGCCTAGCTCGCGCGGCGGCTGGCCGAAATTGCCGGCCAGTCTGCCTGGTACATCCCCGCGGCTCTTGGCATCATTGGTGGCGTTTCGTCCCACGGCCATACCCCGCATGGCCGGCACCACGATGCGTGTCCTCGGCTGGGTGATGCCCGGCCGAGGTCAGCCCGAGGTGAGCCGGACTATTCGTGAAGGGTTGGCGATGGGCAGTCGTTCCTGGTCTCGCGCGTTCATCCTGGCTGCTGTGGTGCCGCTGGCCGGCGCGTCGGCGGCCGCGGTCGCTCCCTCGGCGCAGGCCTCGCCCGGCCCGGCCGGCGTCGCGGTGCGCGGGGCGGACCTGAGCGCGGTGAGCGCGGTGTCCGCCTCGGACGCCTGGGCCGTCGGGTACAAGTGCAGCGACGCGGATTGCTCGCAGCCCGACCTGACCTACAGCACGCTGATCCAGCACTGGAACGGCACGGCCTGGTCGGTCGTGCCGAGCCCGAACCCCGGGCCGGCGGGCCGGAGCGCGGGCCAGGCCGGGCTGAGGCCGGACCGGTTCGGCCCGGCTACGGACCAGCCGGGCACCGGTGATCAGCTCACCGGGGTCAGCGCTGTGTCGGCCAGCGACGCCTGGGCGGTCGGGAACGGCGACGCGGCCGGCCCGCTGATCTTGCACTGGAACGGCACCGCCTGGTCCCAGGTGACCGCCCCGAACCTGGACGGCGCGGTGCTCGAGAGCGTGAGCGCGGCGTCGGCCCGCGACGTCTGGGCCACCGGGGTCTACACCGGCGCGGTCGGTGTCTCGCGCATCCTGATGCTGCACTGGAACGGCACGAAGTGGGCTCAGGTGGCCAGCCCCAGCCCGGCCGGCGCCGTGTCGTTCAGCGTGAGCGCGGCGTCTCCGGCCGATGCCTGGGCGGTCGGGCGCTACTTCCGCACCAGTCCCAGCGGTTTTGGCTCGCTGACCCTGCGCTGGAACGGCACGAAGTGGGCTCAGGTGGCCAGCCCGAGCCCCGGCGCGGCCGGGAACGAGTTGTACGGCGTGAGCACCGTTTCGCCGACGGACGCCTGGGCGGTCGGCGAGTCCCTGGCCACCGACCCAGGCAGCTACCGGACGCTGATCCTGCGCTGGAACGGCCAAGCTTGGACCCGGGTCCCGAGCCCGGACCCCGGCTCGAGCTACACCACGCTGAGCGGCGTGAGCGCCATCTCGCCGGACGACGCCTGGGCCGTCGGGATGTACAGCTCGAACCAGGGCCTCACCGACAGCACGCTGGCCTTGCGCTGGAACGGGAAGACCTGGGCCCAGGTGCCCACCCCGAGTCCCGACCCGCACAATTCGGGGGTCAACGACGTGGCCGGCGTGAGCGCGGTCTCGGCCACGTCCGCCTTCGCCGCCGGATACGCCGATAACGCCTGGACCGGCGTCAACCTGTCGCTGATCCTGAACTGGAACGGCAGCAAGTGGTCGCAGCCCTGACGGCGTGACGGGCTAGCCGGCCAGGCGCCCTGCTCGGCCAGCGGGGCCAGCGCGCTCGGGTACCGGCGTCGCGGTAATCCAGGACCCGGCCGGGCGGTCACCGCGTAAGACGCCCCGGCCCGCCCCTGTTCGAAGGGGCGGACCGGGGAGCACGAGCGTACCCGCGTAGGGGCCGTCAGGTGTTCTTGGCCAGCGCGATCAGGCGCGCGGTCGAGCCGTTGAAGACGTCTTGGTCACCGGGAAACTTGCCGGAATCCGCGAATTGCCAGAACGTATAGAACCCGTAGCCGGCCGGCAGCGTACCCGCGCTGCCGCAGTAGCAGGCGATCCAGAGCGGATCGTTCGCCGACGGGCCGCTCCAGTTGCCGGTGCAGGTGTTCCACCAGTTGAACGTGGTGTAGACCACGGCCCACCGGCTGGTGCGCTTGTGGTACTCGTTGAGGAACGAGTTGATCCACGATCGCATCGAAGACTGGGACAGGTTGTAGCACTCCGGCCCGTACGGGTTGTACTCGATGTCGAGCGCGGCCGGCAGGGTCTTGCCGTCGGCCGACCAGGCGCCGCCGTGGCTGGCCAGGTAGTCAGCCTGCGTGGTGCCGCTCGAGTAGTTCGGGATCGCGAAGGCGTAGGCGCCGCGGATCAGGCCCACATCGTAGGACCCGTCATACTGCTGGGTGAAGTACGGGTTGGTGTAGTAGCTGCCCTCCGTCGCCTTGACGTAGGCGAACTGGGCGCCGTCGCTCTTGACCGCGCTCCAGTTCACGTTCCCCTGGTACGAGCTGACGTCGAGGCCGTACACCGGCGAGGCGGTCGTGTTCGCGCCTGCCCGCAGCAGCGGGACCGCGCTGGGGTTCACGGAAGTGGCCCGGTGGTGCTTGAGCGAGTAGCCCATGTAGTGATATTTCGCCTGGGCTCGCAGGTACCTGAGGGAGAGGTGCCTGACGTTCTCGACCTGGGGCTTGGTGGTCAGGTCGGCAGCCAGCCTGGCCTGGTGCGGCCCGGCCGGTGACGGCCCGCCCACGGTGGTCATGGCACCGGCCGCCAGCCCGGCGGCCGCAACCGCGGTGAGCCACGTGGCGCGACGGCCCCCCGGCCGCCGCCTGACGTGAGAAAGGGAAACTCTTAACACATCTATCCTTTCGCTCCAGTTGGTCGCAAACTCCCCAAGTAGCGCCATTCATAGCACTACGCGGGCCGGGCCAACCCGGGTGTTCAGGGGATTCCCAGGGTCCGGCGCCGTCCTGCGCAACCTGGGCCCCGACGTGACCGTGCCCCCGCCCGGCCGGGCGGGGGCACGGTGCGACGTTCGGCAGACGCCGGATGCCGCTTAGTTGCCGGACGAGATCTGCGTGGTCACGTCGTGGAACCTGTTGCTCGGCAGGCCGGACGCGGTGACCGCCTTGCTGAGCCAGATGCCGATCGAGTCGTCGAACACGTAGTTGCCCGCGACCGTGGTCGTGACCGGCGTGCCGCCGGAGTACACCAGGATCCCGGTGGTCACGAGGTCCTCCGGCGGGAACGGCGGGTCGTCCAGCGTGTCGCCGTCGACGTTGTTCTTGGCGATCACGTTGCCGATCACGTTGTTGCCGCTCAGGTCCTCGAACTGTCCGGTGGCGATCACATGAGCGTGCATGGTGACCCCGGACAGGCCGTTGCCCTCGATGTAGTTGTCGAGGACGAGGTTATTGTAGGAGGCGGTGCCGTTGCTTTCGTTCGCGAACAGAACCCCGGCGCCCTCGCCCGCGACGCCGTTGTCGGTGATCACGTTGCGCGAGATCACGTTGTTGTACACGCCGGCCACATTGGGCTGAAGCTGGCCGGTGGCGCTGAGCGCGTTCGGGTTGTGCCCGGGAACGGTGATACCGCAGTCGGTGCTGTTGCCGTTGACGACGTTGCCCGTCACCAGGTTGCCGTGCGTCGGGCCGGTGTCGTCGGTCAGCAGCACCCCGCCGGAGTTGTCGGAGATATTGCTGTCGCTGACGCTGGAGTAGTCCACACCGGAGAAGTACACGGCTTCCCCGCAGTCCCCGAAGCCCGGCGGCTGGCACAGGTAGTAGGGCGTGTTAGCGAGCCCGAAGCCCTGGTCGTTATCCACGACGTCGCTGTGGCTGATCGCGATGTGGCCGATCTCGCCGTTGTTCAGCCCGCCGATGGAGGCGATGCCCTGGCCCACGGCCTCGGTGACCTTGAAGCCGCTGAACGTGACGTCGGAGCTGAGGATCACCACGCCGGCCCAGATGGTCTCGGTGCCGACGCCCGGGATGTCCAGCTGCAGCCCGGGAGTGACGCCGGTCTCGTCGATCGTCGCACCCAGGCCGACCAGCGTCAGCGGCTTGGACACCACGACCTGCTCGTGATACGTGCCCTGGCAGACCACCACGGTGCCCCACGACGGGGCGGCGCTCACGGCCGCGCCGATGGTGGAGTAGGCGGCCGAGTTGCAGGAAGAGTCGGCGCCGGACGGGCTCGCGCTGGGCGAGACGAACAGCGCGTTGTGGTGACCCCAGTGGTGACCTGCGGTTCCCGCGGACGCGGTTGCGGCTTGCCCGGCGACCGTGGCGGCCGCCACCAGCGGGACCGCCAGGCCGAGCGTGATCATTCTTAATGACTTCGTCATATCTACCCTTTGCGCATCGGCACCCGGAGCAGCGTCCGGGCGCGGTCCCCTCACCTGTCGAAAGACGCCTGGACGGCCCGGGCGGCAGATCGCCGAGCGGGATAAACCGGGACAGTCACGGCGTGCGACATTATCGACCCACCGCCGGATGGCGCACAATAGCCCCATTAGCTCCTTCACCGTAGGTCACCATAAATTCACGAATGGTTTTGCCTCAAGGGGCCCGCGGTGGCCGGCCCCTCCCCCGGGCGCCCGTCCATGATCGTGGTTGATTCGGCGGCGGTTGCAACCAATCCACCACGATCATGGAAATCCGGTTTACGGCCGTGTCCGGAAACCCATTTAGGTCGAGCCGTAAACCGGTTCCGGCTTACCGATCTGCAGCACGAGCTTGCCGCGGGTGTGCCGCCCCGCGACCCGGGTCAGCGCCTCGCGGGCCTGGTCCAGCGGTAGCACCGCCTCGACCTGGGGACGCAGCGTGCCGGCGTCGACCAGGCGGCTGAGTGCCTCCAGCCGCTCCCGGCCGCCGTGGGCGGCGAACGATTCGCCGGTGATGCCCCGCTCCAGCGGAGCGGGCGGCCCTTGCAGGACTATGGAGATCATCCGGCCGCCGTCGCGCACCGCGCCGATGGCCTGGTCGCGGGTCTGGCCCCCGGCGCAGTCCAGCAGCAAGTCGACGCCGCCGGGAACCGCGGCCCGCACCTGCTGGACCCAGTCCGCGGCGTGGTAGTCGAACACCGCGCTGGCCCCCAGGCCCCGCAGGTAGTCATGGTTATCCGGGCTGGCCACGCCCAGCGCACGCGCGCCCAGGCCCGCCGCGATCTGCACGGCGGCGCTGCCCACCCCTCCGGCGGCGGCGGTGATGAGCACGGTCTGGCCGGCCTGTAGCTGCCCCTTGTCGACTAGGCCCTGATAGGCGGTCGCGCCGCCGATCACCAGCCCGGCCGCCTCGGCGAAGCTCGCCCGGCGCGGCATCGGAGCCAGACGGTCCGCCGACGCCAGCGCCAGTTCGGCGAACCCGCCTCCGGCCGGGAACAGGCTCGCGTACACCCGCTCGCCCGGCTGGACACCGGCCCCGTCACCGGCCGCTTCGACCACGCCGGCGACTTCCTGGCCCGGCACGAACGGCAAGGCAACCCCTGGGAAGCCACCGCCGAGGGACCCGACGTCCCACGGGCCGACACCCGCGCCACGGACCCGCACCAGCACCTGTCCCGCCGCGGGCACCGGGTCTGGCAGCTCACCCAGCTCTACGCTGCCGATCCCGCCCAGTTGTTGCGCCAGCGCTGCTCGCACGGCTCCAGCCTCCTCACCTTGTAGTGCTGCCGCCCATGGGTCACCCCCCGGGCCCGCCACCGTATTGGGTTCTCGCCGGCCCAGCCACCGCGACCAAGCTCAGCCAGCTCCGAGCGAGTCCTGCGGGACCTCGCCGGGGAATCCGTCCCCGACGAACCCAGTCCCGACGACCCCGCGCTCCCCCACTGAGGGAGCCAGTGGTCACAGCTTGACCAGGGCGGCCTTCCAGCCCCAGCCGAGCCTGGAGACCGTATCGCGCAGCGGGTCGGTGATGTCGCTGGAGTTGAAGTCGTAGCCGAGCACGCCAGATTGGCCGTCAGCGCTGAACCCGGCATTGCTGCCGAATCCGGCCTGCCCGCCGAACTGGCCGCCAGGCTGGTTCATCATTCCGGGCGAGGTCTGGGTGTGCCACGAGGAGCCTGACTGCTCACTGTTGTGGTGGACCTCGTGCTCGTCCTCGTGGAACTTCATCTTGACCCGGAAAGCCGCCTTCTGGCCGCCCTCGCCCGGGCCCATGTCCTGCTGGACGGCAGTGTGCCACTCGGCCACCAGGTCGCACTGATGGTCCGCGCCGTCCCGGACCTGCCAGTCGCCGTGGCCCAGGGCGATGAGCGCCGAGCGCAGTTCGGCCGCCGGCACAGGGGTGACCCCTGGATTGCCTGCACGCGATCCCGTCAGCTTGTCGAACAAGCCCATGTCCACCTCCGGCCGGTAGCGGCAGCGCCGTCCCGGTCAGGGCCCGACGTACGGCGGAGCTTATACCCCGGATATGGCGCGCTCGGAGGGACTCGAACCCCCAACCTTCTGATCCGTAGCTACTGGCGCGCCCCTGCTCCATTCAACTGGCGCAGCTCAGCGTGTGTGCAGATGACCGCCCGCGGCAGTTGTGATGCGCATGGGTTGCTGTACCTCACTGCGGTACACGATCACCGTCGTCAGCGAGCTTCCGTGACAGCCCTGGCCGGGGATCAACCGGGTCCGGCCGCAGGGCTGGTTCTTGTCTACGAACTCCATACAGATAGTTGCATCTAGATGCATGAGGATGTATCTTAATGTACTGATCCTCAATCTAACGGGAGCGCGGTTGAACAAGCAGAGCTTGCTACAGCGGATCGATGCGATCGAACAACAGCTTCAAGACATGCGGACCGAGATTATTACGGACGATGCGGCTGAGGAGGAGATAGTCGAAGTCGCAAACCAGGGTCCATGGCGGCGGCAGATGCTTGAAAAGCTCTACCCTCACATTGAGCAACTGCCCGGAGTAATTGCGCTGTTGGACCTCACTGCCGAGCATGCTCCAGAATATGTGCCCTACGAGGAGGTCAAGCGCCGTAGTGGCCTGACCGATCGGCAACAGCGCAATGATCACGCTGCGCTAACGCGCATGGCCACGAAGGTCTTCGGGCAAAGGACTTGGCCAGTTGCTTGGCAGCAGACGGCTGCCGGTCCTATGCGCTACTGGATGCCCGTCAGGATGGCTGCCTGGTGGAGAGAGCTGAGGAAGGGCTGCTGACCCTCTACTTGCAAAGTCCCGGCGCCTCGCAGCCTACCGTGGCTGATCTGCCCCTGCGCGCTCGGCAGGATCGACCAGCGAGGCGGCTTGTCGGGGCCGTTGTGGTCAGGACTGTGGTCGGCCAGCTCTCTGAGTCGGCCGGCGCTTTGAGCGCTAGCAACTTGGTAAGTCAATAGTGTGAAGACGCCTGCTCGTGGCGTCCGCGGCACTCATCACGACTCCGCAGGCGGCTGCACGAAGGTGCCACGGCCGACGACGTGCTTGACTAGGCCCTCGTCGCGGAGCAGGCCCACGGCCTTGCGGGCGGTCAGGCGGGCTACCCCGTACTGCTGGGCAAGTGTTTCTTCGGAGGGGATCGGGCGTCCTACTGCCAGCTCGCCAGAGGCGATCCTGGCGCGCAGGATTGCGGCCAGTTGCTGGTAGATGGGCGTTTCGCCCTGGTGATCGATCTCCACGTGAGCACGTTAAGTCGGCTGTACTTGGCCCTCTTCGGTCAGGGCCGGATGTAGCCGGATGTAGCCCGCTGTAGGTACAATGCAGGCATGGATGAGGTGACCGGCTTGGTTATGGCCTGAACGTGAGCAAGTGGATCAAGGATCACCCGGAGTACCTGCTGCAAAGCGGCTTCGAGGGCCTCGGGTTCACAGCCACGCGCCGGAACGAACAGGGCCGGGCAGTCGGCAGTCCGGTCGCCGCGCTGACGCTGGATGAACTGGCCGCCCTAGTCGACAGGCACGGAGCATAGAAATGGACGAGCATCCGCCCCTGTTACTCCAGATACTGCGCGACTACGGCGACAGGTGGCGGATCACCGAAAGCGTGTCGCCGTCAGGCTGGATCGCCGTACGACATTCGGCCGTGACGACTCAGCAAGTGCTGATCGCATGCAGCCTCAGCGAGATGAGCGAGAAGCTCTCCGCGCACACAGACCCGGCCGAGAGGGCCACGGCCGATGCGCTCCCGCCGGGTTTCGTCCGCGCAGTCCTTGATGACGCAAAAATGACGGACGCGCTCATGGACGCCCTCGAAGCGAGGATCATCGCACTCGAAGAGGTAGCGGCGGCTCGCGGCATCCGGCGTCTCAGCGCGGCATGGCGGCTTGGCAGGAAGCTGCGCGCCTCGGTCCGGTACCTTCCCGGACGCTCGTTCACTGAACGCCGCGTTGACGCAGCCTCGACCGAATGGAGATCGACGTAGCTAGGGATGTTTGCCTCCAGATACACGATCCGCCAAGGTCGGCTACGGTCACTGGCTTCCGCACATTCGTACTGCATGCTAGCGATCTTGGCGCTCTAGTGTCAACGGTGCCAGCAGGGCTGGATCACCAGTGGCAAGACGAGCGTGCGTCGACCGTCAATTCACACGTGACAGATCAGCCTTGGTGGTCAGTGATCACTGGCCGAATCACTTCATCTGCGGGCTTCGCGGTCGCGAGCACACGTCGAGCTGCCTCGGCAGGGTCTGCGAGCACCTCGTGTTCCCACACGCGCACTGCTATCCAGCCCAGGGTGACAGCTGTGGTGCTCGAACGAGCATCGCGCTCTAGGTTGCGCTGCATCTTTGTCTGCCACAGGTCCGCGTTCGGTCCGGACCAGGATGATCTGCCATGGGCAGGGCAGCTGTGCCAGAAGCAACCATCCACGAACACTGCAATCCGATACCTGGGCAGAACCAAGTCCGGCGTACAACCAGGCGCCAACCTTCGATGCAGCCTGAAGCGGACTCCTGCTGCATGCAGCGCCTTCCTAAGGAGGATCTCAGGCGCCGTGTTCGTGCTGACACGGCCTGTTAGATGTCCGCTCCTCTCGGTGGTAACCCACCGTTTGGAGCTGGCCTGGCGATGTGAGTTTCCCATCACCCGGCGAGCCTACGCCCGCAGTGACGGAGGGGTCCCTTACTCTATGACGCTAGTGAGGTGACGAGATGGAATCTGCAACACCAGACCGCTTCAGTGTGGTGTCGCTATTCACTGGTGCGGGCGGGCTGGACACCGGCCTCGATATGACGGGTGGCTTTAACCTACTAGGCTGCGTCGAGCTTGAACCTAGATACTGTGAGACGCTCCGACTAAATCGGGATCGAGGCCTGTTTGCAAATTCTGGCACCGAGATCGTAGAAGCCGACCTGTCCTCTCTTGACCCGTTTGTCCTTATGGAGAAACTCAGTCTCGCTCCTGGTGAATTGGATCTCCTCGTAGGTGGACCACCCTGCCAGGCCTTTAGCACTGCTGGAAGGCGTCGCAGCGTTGCCGACCCTCGCGGCACTCTACTCTGGGACTTTCTCAAGTTCGTAGAAGTCCTCAAGCCAAAATACTTTCTAATGGAAAATGTGCGCGGTCTGCTATCGGCAGCCATACGTCACAGACCTATTGCTCACCGTCCGAATAAGGGCGGCCCTCCCCTGGAGGATGACGAACTTCCCGGCTCAGTCGTGAATCTATGGGTCAACGACCTTGCAAAGATCGAAGACGGTGCTTACCGTGTTGATTGTTTTGAGGTCAATGCTGTCAACTACGGCGCTCCTCAACTCCGAGAACGTGCTATTTTCATCGGCAACCGACTCGGCCAGATCATAGATTTTCCAACACCTACTCATGGCTTGGTTGGAGCCAACGGTGCCGCACCTGTGGGACAACACCCTTTCCGTACTCTCGCTGCCGCACTCGACGGGTTCAGTGAAAAAGATCCCGTGCTTATGGACTTCAGCCCGCGCAAGAAAAGCTACCTCGCTCAGGTTCCGCCCGGCGGAAACTGGCGAACACTCCCGGAGGACATCGCAAAAGAGTCGATGGGCAAAGCTTTCCACGCCAAAGGCGGCAGGTCTGGCTGGTGGCGGCGGCTCTCGTGGGATCTACCGTGCCCCACTGTCGTGACGATGCCTAACCACGCGAGTACATCGATGTGCCACCCTGATGAGCTTCGGGTTCTTTCGGTAGGAGAGTGCGCGAGAATTCAGGAATTTCCGGATGGATGGTGCTTCTGTGGGTCACCACTCGAACAGTGAGGCTTATTCGAAATTGAGTTTAAAGAAGTACAGTCCGACGGCCGCTCTGTAGGACGTCGTATACGTACGGAGTGGCCGCCGGTAATCGGGGTGGAGAATACGCCAGGATTTGAGATGAGCGATCGCACGCTCGACAGGAGCGCGCAGCCTGCTTACCTGGGAATTGAATTCTTTCTGCCAGTCAAGCAATTTCCCGCCCGGCGGTTTCTTGAA
>Ga0102924_1002209_pt1 | contig 21558 bp, 19 predicted proteins | sample PaiPotPPM11metaG_FD_80116 | JGI IMG/M metagenome (GOLD analysis project Ga0102924, IMG submission 80116) | Iron sulfur acid spring bacterial and archeal communities from Banff, Canada, to study Microbial Dark Matter (Phase II) - Paint Pots PPM... ...
ATTATTGTAGCAATGACCAAGGCATATGGATTTGGGATTCTTTCCTCTGGATTGACAACAACAGGTAGGCCAAAAGCGAGTAAAAATGAAGATATTGGTTTGGAACAACCAACTAAGTCTTCATCACCTATTAGGGCAACTTTCTATTATTTCCTTATTCTTATAGTTGTGATAGGAGTTGCCGCACCTGGTATATTCTTCCTTGCATCAAATAGCGCTTTTCAGATACTGAAAGTTAGAGCATTTGATAGCCTTGTGACAGGGTTGCTAGGAGTTCCAGCATACTTTGTCATACTATCTGGAAAGCCATTTGGCGGGTTTTCTCCAACCTTTACTGCTATCTTCATGGTCTGTCTTCTAATTGTACCTTTCTTAATCTCAAGGATTGGAACCAAATGGAGGGTAAGACGCACCGATGGCTGGTTCAGTGGTGCAGAGCAGCCAACTGATCCTGCAGAGCTGTATAACTCATTTGGTTACAGTACGCCTATTAGGATCATGTTGAATTTCGTGTTCAGAACTAAGGAAACCATAGTTCAAATAGGCACTAATATTGTGCGACCAGTAATTCTTTCCCCAGAGGAATATTTTGTTGAGCTTGAGGTGCTTGATGTCTTCAAGCAATTCTACGATGTATTGGCTAAATTCGCCCTTTTTCTCTCGTCAAATACGGCCAGAATAGTTATGCCCGGTAGACTAGGGTTATACCTTCTCTACATCATGGTGGCGTTTATTTTTGTCCTTTTGTATATTTTACTAGTGATAATCTAGAGCAGAAGATTATGTATTATTACGGTACTAAAAGTATAGGGTATCTGCGAGACCTCAAAAAGTAAGAGGAAACTGTGCCAATTAATGATTCAGAAGAGGAATGTTTCACAATCCCGAGTATAACCAGCTGTGGTTTCAATTTATCTGCTAACTCGAGTAATTTCTCCGCAGGATTTCCAATTTCCAGATGAGTGACAGGTTTACGAAACTGTTTTCTGACAGATCGCTCAGCATTTAAGAGACTCTCTTGGCCCCTTCTCTGTAAAGATTCAAGCACCTCGTCTGGTATTGGATCTGCTATTCCGGCCGGCTCCTGAACTACGAAAGCTAAATGTATTTCTGTATCATAGTCGTCATTGATCCGAATGGCGAACTGGAGCGCATGTTCAGAATGCTGCGTTCCATCATATCCAACGAGCATTTTTTCCACAACCAATCAGTGTTTTCGCCTTTGGTTAATTGACAGAGAATGAAAACTATATACATTTAACTCCTTATAATAAGGAAGATTTAGATAATATCATTTCAGAATGATTTCATTATCTACTTTGTCTTATTGTAACAGCCTTTGTGCGTTTTTTACAGTAACTTTTAGCGCTATTATTTGATGACCCATAACTGAAATAGTTAAAGGAAATATTTAGCAAGGTGAAGCGCAATATAACTAATAGAACACTTATGGAAACTCGAATAACTGCTATCTTCTCTGATTATGACGGAACTCTGTGTCCAACCGATTTTGTGAGGAGTCAAGCAAACAGAATACCCAAAGAATTAGAACAGACATTGTGGGATATTTCTCAAAGAATACCTGTGTGTATTATATCAAGTAAGGATTATCATTTTCTCCATCCCAGGACAAAATTTGCTAGAATTCTTTCATGTATTATGGGTATCGAAACTATTATTCTAAAGAGACAAGTATGTAATGAGCTAATTCATATCAAAAATGATAGTAATGTTATTTTTGACACTCATTTAATAACTGGTATCGACACGTTAACCGATAATTCTGTAGTATTAACTTCCTTGGCAGAGGAAATATCGCAAACTTCCAAGGAGATAGCTGTAGACCATAAGTATACCTCTAAAGAGAGAATACTAGCAGGAATTACGATAGACTATAGGCATTTAGAAGATTGGTTATCTTACAAGACAAAATTGGAACCCCTTTTACTTCAAAGGATTCAACAAACTAAGAAGTCTCAACCATCATCTTCAGCATCTAAATTATACGTTGAAATGTATTCTACACATCCTTTCATTGATATCTATGGTATCAAGTGCGATAAAGGGAGTGCATTTGACTCAGTATTGAAACTTCTAGATATGGACAGATCAAAAAATAAGATAATGTATCTAGGTGATTCAGAAAATGATAATGCTGCCTTTGCGAAGGCTGATATCTCAATTGGTGTACGTTCAGATCGAAGGCTAAGTCCACGCTTAGATTGTCAATATATTGTTGACTTTGATAGGTTGTGTGTATTTCTTAGGAGACTATCACATAATAATTTTGAATTTTCTGACAAGTTAGAGCAATTATGAGGGTGGTAAGAAATACTGTAGAAGATGGAGTTTACTATTGTCACAATGGTGTGTTCTGTCCTACTCCACCGTCCAACTCCACCAAAGCTATGCATTGTAATTCAGGTATATACTATAAACAAGTAGTAAACGACAACGTTTGCTAACGTTACTAATCCCCCGATATTGAAAAATTCAACAAACGTAAATGTTTTAACATTCTTAGATTCTGCAACATCAATAATTATTATGTTACTTGCAGCTCCCAAGATTGTAAGATTTCCTGCAATTGTGCTCGCAGATGCCAACATCATCCATTGACTTACGTGTGCATCACCTCCAAACCCATTATTTAGCATCACAAAATTATATAATGCAACAAAGGGAACATTGCTTAGTATTTGGCTTAATAGAATACTCACAACTGATATTACAGCATTGCTTTGAAAAATATTATTAGGACTAGGAGCAGGTATGTGTGACATGATCAATGAAATTGCACCAGAAGACCAAAGAGCAGAAGTAACTACAAACATTGCAGCAAAGAATACTAGCACAGAATAATCTACTCTTCTGAGTATGTCTTTACGATCACTACCACTAACAAGATACAGAGCAGCTGCACCCAATAATGCAATGATACTCAAACCAAGATTAGCAATATGGAGGAAATGTAAAAACTCTGAAATGATAAAACCAGCGATTGTAAGTAATAAAATTGCGGATGAGATCTTTGCAAGACGTGGATTTTCAATTATTGGTGATATTGCCTCAGGATGAAAAGGAGTTGCAGCAATCGTGTGGGAACTATGGTTGGTCTCAAGATATCTCTTCCCACTCAATAATAATAGATCTTTTTTGAAATACATCCTTAGAATGAAGTAGGTTAAAAACAGGTTAATCAGGGTAGGAATCGTCAAGTGAACGATAAAGGTGGTAAAGGGTAATGAGATACCACTCTGTATTGCTATTAAGAGATTTTGAGGATTTCCTATTGGTGTCATTGTGCTACCCACAGAGGGTCGTCCGTAAATCTCAACATGATTTTTTATATAGTGAGTTATGAAATTATTTAAACTAGAGCGACCGACACATTTACTGCAAGAATTGTCAATCAATCAGTCAATTTTTGTATTGCCATAATTTCTTAATTGAATTTCTAGACGTTGATTGGTTTTTATTGGGCTGATAAACCAGCCAATACCATGTCAACAAAAAAAACATCTCAAGATGACAAGACAATAAAAGAAGGAACTACAGCCTCCACAGCATCCTCACCAACAGTATCGTTAACAGAGCAGCATCAATCAGTTAATAAAGCAATTGACGAGACCAAAGATAATATCAATAGGACGATAGAGCAAGCAGGAAGAGATATTCCTCGTAACACACAAGCAATCAAGGACTATCAAGAGCACACAATTCAAGGTCTTAGAGAAATTGCAGATAGTTATTTTCAATCTCAAAAGGAAATAATTAATTCACTTCAATCAGCGTGGACTCCGTATATTGAAAATGCTTATGGAATGTTCTATGCACTTTGTCTCTCCCCAAGAAGAATAGGTCAAATCTACGCAAACGCAGTCAGTAATATTGCAGAGGGCTTGATAACTACAACTAAACTCGCAAATAACGCGATTTGTGCCAATATGGAAGCATCCAAAATACTCATTCAACATAGAAAAGAAGACATAAAGGAACTTGCTAGAATGGGGGTTAACGCCGCAAGAACTTTTGAACAAATGTCAAAAAATTCTACAGAATACTAAATTTACCCCCAGATTTTATTAGACGTGCTTCTTGAAAGTCGGTAGAACGAAAACTATGTTAGCGGCTACGAAAGAAGTCATCTTCTAACTCTCCGTTATTTTATTAGTGACCTTAAATAGTCAATTGACATGATTGCATGACTATGACTGATGTAATCCTTGAAACCCTTGATGTGAGGCGTATATGAGATGATTGCAAATTGATTTTGTGTTTTCCATTACCTCCACGGTAAGTTGCAGATACAAATTGAACATCGCGTCAGTCTACTACAAATTTACTACATAATCGTTCAGGCCTTTTCCTGAGTCAATTCATAAATTTTTGATTGCTTTCTAATTGCACTGATGAATTCTAAAGACAACATGCGACTGCTGAAGACATTGGATGACGCATGGAATAGCCAAGATTGGGACACATTTAGTAGGCGTCACACTGATGACATCATAGTGAGGTGACCAGGTCAAACTGAGCCAACAAGAGGTCTAAATGCACATCGAAATGAAGGCGTGGAAATGTTTTAAGACATTTCATGATAACCATGTCCAAAACAATTCCTACAAGGTGCTTTTTGGTCAAGGCGAGTGGACTTGCTAGATTTTTAGTCCTATTAATAAATTCTGAAAATATCCTTTGCACCAATTTAATTCATACCGAACGTTATTAGGATGAATTGGGATATTCTCCTCTTAGATAAGGTTGAATTAGGATTCGGTGATGTGCTTAGTCTAGCACAAACAATTGGTATAATAGGCACTATGGTATTGCCATTGTATTTCTCAAAAAGACAAATACAAAGTATGTCAATTGACCAACAAACTAGAGTTCTCAATGACTTGGATGAAAAGTTTCACAGGATGGCAGAACTAGCCATGGAAGACCCATCGATACAAAAAGTAATTGATAATGAAGGAAACTCCTCACGAGAGTTAGCGTTTTCATTTTACTTCTTATGGATTTGTTCTCATGCCCATGCGATGCGTAAGAGGAAAGTTCTTGATGATATTGAATGGGCAGGGTGGTTACAATGGATGAGAAATTGTTTTCGGAAAGGAACGATAGGAGAAACATGGAAACAAGTAGAACAAGACAGATGGTTTAATCCTGCTTTTCAGAATTTCGTAAACACAGAAATAGTTGGAGGAAAATAGAAAAATTGCAGCGAGTCTACAGACCTAGACCAAACTTATTTTCTTTAATATTTCCTGATGCGAGCGATTCTGAACGAGGCCTTTTGTTTGCGATAGATAGAACTGGCTTGAGATTCCTCGGAGGATTCATTTTTGGGTATACATTATGCTTCTGGCTAAACAGTTAAAGATAGGATTAGAAGATGACTTCTTGGAAAGTGATTAATTAGTTAATGTCTTGTAAAGGTATTTGTGTCAGACATAAAGCACGTAGACCCATCGAGAGCAATGGAAATCGTTATTCTATTGGTCAGAAGCGTTGTCAAGTTTGCGAGATATTCCTAAATTGGAGCACAATATACTGCCCCTGCTGTGGGTATAGATTAAGAACCAAATCACGTAATCTAAAATATAAAACCAAATTTAACGGAAAGCAGATCCCATTGGTCGCTGAAATGACCTGAAGATGACTAATAATAAATTGCAAACTGGCCTAACTTCTTTGAGATAGAACGGCCAGTCTGCAAGTCGTGAATATCCAATCTGTTATGAGATATGGACAATAGAATTTATTGTTCACCTAAGAAATAAGTCTTTCATCAGGTCTAAGGCTGGCATAAAGGCGTAGAAGGCTTTGTTTTGGTTGTTTTGATTCCTAACGCATGAATGGATACAATTCTATCGAGGTTGTAATAGTTTTCTGAAATAAAATTCCTCCGAAGAGTCAGCGTGATGCAGTCTTTGTAAGTATCAACGGCGATATTCCAGGCTGTTTTATGTATTAGATTAAGTCCAATAAGGCATTTCTCGTATTCTTGAGGAAGTCTTTCGTCTATGTATCTTTTAATATTCGATTTTGCTTGTTCCCTAACATATGCCAAATCTCCATTTACAGTACCGACACTGACATGGAGTATGCTTGCGATCTCTGGTTGACTGTGTCCTTGGGCGTCTAATTCTACTACCTTGCCCCGACGCCACTCTATTTGCCTTTCAATTTTTGAGCTCAAGCTTTCAATATTTTCCTTCGTAAATTTGAATGCCATTCAATTCTTCTTCGTTGTAAATGCATAAATTTTGACTCATTTCATATTTAGCTCCAATCTATATTAAAACCAAACGTGTTTCCACAATTTTTTGGATATTGTTTGTTTAATAATATTAGCGTTGACGGTATATGGTGTACGGTTGTCCAACAGCATACGGCAAGTACAATTAAGAAACAATAATACAGTTACCTGATTCTCTGTTTCCTAACAATGAATCATATTGTGTGCATCGAGCAGAAGCAAGTTCGAAATCTCAAAAGTCGAGTCGGCTCAAAAGGTTGGTTATAAGTATATGAGACTAGATGGTATGCAACTAGAATTCGTCTTTATCTCTAGAGGCGTTTCTAAACCTATCTTGCATGAAATATTATTCTCTTATTCCTTCAAGGTTTGAGACAACCTGCCACAGCATTGTTCTAATATGTGATTCTATTCTTCTATCTTGACTCATACTGTCTAATACACTAATAGCGTTTGCCGCTCTAATAGACAAACTAACATTTTGATCTTCATGTTTCAACAGAAAAAGTAATTCATGTATCAGCCTTTTCGAATTTCTACTGAGTTTATAAGAATAGTTAGTCTGAATGTTTTCAAGCGTACCTACTGCTACAGCTAAACTTTCTCGGTTAGTTTTCTACTGTAATAGTTTTTTTTCTTCCTTTGTTATCCTTTTTGTTGTTGTCGTTTTTTCTGTGTAATTCATTGTAACTATACCTTACTTGTCTAATGTATTACCTGCTATATATCGCCTATATGGCATTATTTGTATTGAATTCGCAAAGTGAACGTGGTAATACCGATGAGTGCAGCCTTCTCGTTGGAAATGCTGGTGACAGTGACGTTTGAAGAACATGAAGAGAAGACAAAACTTATCCTACGACATGTCAGAATACCAGCTGGCGCAGAACTTTATGGGGCTAATGTTGGCTGGAGCCAATCTTTGGAGGTCGCCGATGAGTATGTGTCATAAATCAATGTGCAGCTATCGAAGTTATTGCTGGAAATGCATGGTCTTTAAGTCTCTAAGCATAAAGCATTGATCAGAGAGAGAAGCACGAGCACAACCATTAACAAAGTTTCTTATGAGTGAATTCTCGGAGAACAAGAATAGAATAAATGGCATTAGTTGCGATACCTCACTCTAAACGTTTATCTGCTATAATGTTACTCTAACACTTACTATAACACTGTCCATCACTCCATACATTTCCCACCACACCTTCGTTTCTTACATGGATGGTGGATACAAGTGCGTAGGCGATAGCAAGCTGGCTAGCGGAATAACACAATGATCCAGCTTGCAAATAGCAAGAATAAATGACCCTAACAGTTATAGATATATCATGTATGCAAAAGACTTTGATATCGCTCAAAGAGTTTCCAATCCCCGTTACAAATAGGCGGCATAAAGATAGACGCAAGAGATGTGTGAAGTGTGGCAGTCTTGCCTCACATGAAGCTGTGTTCAAAGTAGAAGGGGCCTCACTTGTAGAATGGTATTGCACCCTGCATATTAAAGGAGTGAAGTAAACAGTCGTAAGGATCGGCTGAGTTGGAGACTACTATTGAAGGGTTTCATTTTTACTAAATACACATGCTCATGATATTTTTGGGAATGTAGGTTGCTCTGTTGCATGAATCATTACAATTTTAGATTATTCAAGCCGCTAGCTAGGCCATCCGATTGAACATGTTGTAAAGAGCTGCCTTCAGGAAGATCTCTTTACTCAGATGAGAGAATTTTCTAGCTGTTACATATTCACCGAATGTTCTCTTGATCGAAGAGAATACTGTTTCTGCTATCCATCCGTATCCATAGTTTACGCTTCGTTTCCATCTTTTGGATTCGGCGTGATCTGAGGCCAACTATCCTTCATAAGAATAGCTACAAAATCAAGATTTCTCCCTTCAAGGAGTTTGGCAATAGCCTCAGTTATCTGGTTCGTATCTCTGCACGCATCAGTATATGATAAATCGCACGACTATATCACTGTAGATACTCGGTTAAGCTGCAATGGGTGCTTGGACTTGTCACACGAGTTCGCTTCATCTGCTTAGAATTCATGTTCCTTCGGTCAGTTTTGAGGTAGATAGAAGCCTACTTCTTTTGGACATGCAGCGAGCTTTAACTCATAGATGTATTCTGGAACGAAATACTAATCGGGAGCAGGGCACTTACTGCTAAGCAATACAACAGACGATTTAAATGGTGATAATCAGCTCAATCTTTGTAAGAGCAGTCGCCGATCTTTGTTTAAGCTATCATTCTCTGACTAGTTTCTATAATAGGTTTAATATAACGATACTCCAATTTAGAACAGAACAATGATCAATGAAGCGAGTGTAACTGTGATTGTGTAGACCTGGATCGTGCTATCAAGTTCTATAATTAAACATTGGGTCTAAAGTTAGTCAATCAGATTTAGACCCAATGGGCAGAAATTCAAGGTCCTGGATTGACGATTGTGCTACATACTGCTGGGTCACATGGACCTAAACCGGGAAATTCAGAAAGCGTTGTTATAGGATTCACAGTTGATAACCTCGATAATGATGTAATCACCTTTAAAAATAAGGGCATTGTCTTCTCTCCCAACATCACTGAAAACGGGCCGGCGGGGGTTCATTCTAGGAAGGCCAGTCAACCATCGGGATAATTATTACTAACAAGCTAAATGCAGAGCGGTCAAATAAGTATCACTTACAACTAAGTTAATCATGCAATAACGCATTTATTATTATAAAACGAGACCTATAGAATTTGAATTGTAGTCATTTCTAGGCTACACGATATTTTATCATGTCATATTATAAGACTCTCCTATTTCAGTAATTTCTTATCTGCAAACATCAACAAAAGTATGTTTGTCTTGTTCTCTTGCTGTCTTGTAAATTCCTTGTTGTTATTCTTCCTCTGCCAACTTATCTATTGGTTCACCAGTAGGTAAAGGTTCGTCCTTGCCAACTTTGTAATTGAATATCTCAGGGTAATCCATATCTAATATAACGTTCATGCCTACCGTTAATATCTTAGATTTAGGAATATCGTACCGATAGTCATGCCCACCAAACACTACTATTTTATCATCTGTCTCCTTCATTACATGTCCAACATTCTCTTCATTCTCGGCTCTTACTCCTTTGTTGAAAAGTGTTTTTGGGTATTTTCTCTCATAAGTAGCAAGATCTATGTTTTTACCTTGTGTCCAAGGTGTTGTTGGTCTGCTTGTAGGTAGAGGATCATCACGTTTTACTTTGTACTTTTTGTCGATATCGGAAATATTTAAACCGATTAGGACATTTCTTCCTGTCATTTGGATTTCTATCTTTGGTATGTCATATCTTACATCCCTTTCGCCAAATATTACTATCTTATCCTGTGTTTCTCTTACGACATGGCCAATATGGGGAGCATCTAAGGCCATTACACCTCTGTTAAAGTATTTGCCTGAACTCATTAGTCTATCATAAAACTCCTTTTTCTTCCTTCATCATTAGCTTATGTAGTTCTTACTTCCTTTTTTCCTTTGCGTCGTTATTGAGGTGTCATCAGCGTAGTATATAGTAGTCCAATATTCAATTAAACATTTTATTGGCCGTAACATCGATATGATCGCCGACGGCAAATCGTGGTCTCAGATATTACAGACTATGTTACTATGTTAACGCTAGGTGTATGGAAAGGCAGAAGAGTTAATTCTGATCTCCATTGATATAAAGAGATGGCTAACGAAGACTTCAATGCTACAAGGAGCTTTCAGCGGCAGACCATATTGAACTTGTACAATTCATCAATTCCAACAGAAATAATCTCCTTTCAGCTAGATATCAGCCAAGAGGAAGTCGAAAACATCATAGAAGAAGAGAGGAAGGAACGGGAAAAGTTATTACTGAAAGGGTCGTCATCCCCAGATTCTTACTCCATTGATTTATTCTATCTTGATGCCATCGTTAACATTGACCTGGCTATCAAACGTGCACAGAACAGTTTGTGGGAGGCTTTAAAGTCAGAGCCAAAGTTTGACATCTCAATGGAAGAGACTGATAAAATTTTGGAAAAATTTGCTAAATCCAAGGTTACTCTTGTAATTTTGCACATTGATCTTGTCGGCTCGACCAAGCTGTTAATGACACTGCCAGTCGATAGGCTCTCAACGATAATCCAGGCATTTACTCAAGAAATGTCACTAATAATAGAAGCCTACGGAGGATATATCCTGAAGTATATTGGAGATGCAATCTTAGCTTTCTTCACTGTAAACATAATAGATGATCTGTATTTGCCGTGTGTAAATACGGTAAATTGCGCAAGATCTATGATTAAGATAGTCAAAGAGGGTATAAATCCAATTCTTGATCAAAATGGTTACCCTGAAATGAGCGTTCGTATTGGCATAGATGTCGGTGACCAAAACGCGGTATTGCAGTATGGTTGGGATATTATTCACACATTGGATAATAACAAACAAGAACAAATAATGAAAAAGCCACATTATGATATCATTGGTTATACTATTAGTGTTGCAGTAAAAATGACAGGATTAGCAAAGCCCAATCGATTTATCATTGGTCAATTGGTATATGATGCATTGGATGAAAAACAAAAGGTAGCATTTGAACTATTGAATATTGGCACAGATATCTGGAGCTATGTCGACAGTAGGACCGGAGTTACTTACAGTGTTTATAGTAACATAGCATGACTAAGGACCTTATTATAACTACATCTTTTTTTCTTTCCGTTTGCGCTGCCTATGGCATGTAAGTATCGTCAATAGCGGTATAGTATTATTCGTTATTTTTTCAATGTTGCAGATTATGACGTATGTGATTCACGGCAGTCTCTATTCTTTACAAATATCAAGTCATAAAAGTGCACTTTGTATAGTGATGAGAATCAATTCTTTGTTGGATTGTTATGTTACTAATCTTGTTTTGTTTGAATAATATGTTGAATAGGTCACTCTCAACTTATATCAGGTGGACCCGCAGAAGACTGGGCCTAACGTGAGTAAATAGTGAATTTTATTCGAATTTCTTGATAGTTTCCATTTCTTGTATTTCTTGCTCATTCTTTACTACATTAACATCGTGATTTTTATTAGAACAACAAGTACAATTTGCAGTCTCACACTCTACAGTTGCCTCGTGATTACAGCGAGTACATGTACAGACCATCTATGCCTTCAATTTTGTATCTACACTATAAGTAATATTAAACTATGGTATAGCCTAGACTTGCAAAGGCGTTGGTAGGTGATGTTCCATATTACGTTTTAGGCCCATTAGTACAGATATTGCAGCAGGATATGATCATATTGCTAGTGCTATTGGGGCTGCGATATCTGCTGCCGAAGGTGTAGATTTACTCTGTCATTTAACTCCTTCAGAACATCCGGCATTGCCAAGAGCCGAAGAAGTGAAAGATGGATTAATTGCATATAGGATTGCGGCACACTCAGGTGACCTGGTGAAGATTAGAGAAAAAGCAATCAAGTGGGATATGGAAATTACTGAAGCAGGCGTACTTTGAATTGGTAAAAACAGATAGCCTTAGCAATTAATCCAGAAGAAGCGGGGAGAACAGATTGAAGGCACCAATGCGCCTTGTACCATGTGCGGTGCCGCATGTATATACATTATGCTACCACAACAAAGGAAGGAAAGGTGTGATACCGCCGATCGATATTAGAAGGAATGAAGAATATAATGACGGTTACATATAGCAGAGCTGAAACTTCGTCCTAACTCGTTATAGGTTCATGATTATATTACGAACACGTATTGCTACACATCTAATTGTCCAGAACGACAAAAAATAGTATGGAGTATGGAATATGTGATTACGTGGTGCGTTATACACAGCTTCATTAATTGGTCAAATAGTTGACAAGCTTTTACTCCACGGCTTCGGTTCACCAATATAAGTTTAGTATGAATAGGCTCCTCCTTGTGTTCCAGCAAGTATTTTTTCCTTCTGAATCGTTCACCGAAAAGCTGTTTGCAGCCAGATCTGGTCGAGAAGAATCTTTTGTTCAGCAGGATTTATTTCGATTTTTATTTCTTCGTTGTTCTACCCTGCCTATCATCCTAGCTTCGTCTGTTTCCAGCAACGACGGCATTGTTATTTCAGCTACTCCATATTGTTATTGCCAACCATAGCTTAATTCCACAAATTTTGGTTTACCTTGCAAATCGCTGTGTCCGTCTCCAAGTATTGTAAAAGTAGATCTCTTTCTTGTATTTAGGGGGTGTAGACTGTCAGTATACCGTAAGTTACGCCTATCAGTATATGTGTTGAATCATACCAATGTGCCGTTATCTTCAGGCTTTGTATGGTGGCATTGCCATTGTTAACCACTTCACCTTTAATGTAGTAGTTTCGTATAGAGTCTGGTCCTGTTGGGTTAACGCAATCTAAGGTCAGTGTTTTTGGATCGTTGCTTGCAAAGTCCCTTGCATTAGATGGCAGCATTATTATTTTATCATTACTGCCATTTGCTGCTTGAACTAGTGTCAATCAGACTTTGACTTTTCAAAAACTATTGTGGACAAAGAACATCTTATTTTTTCTCATTATTTAGTATCGAAATAACTCTAATTCACAAACAACACTCTGTTTGTGATTATTCCGAGTTTCTCTATTTCAACTTCGACTACATCATTGTGTTTCAGATATTTCAAATCTGATGAAAAAGATAATGCAGTCCCACTTGGAGTACCGGTAGATATTATATCACCAGGCTCAAGTGTCATCACCTTGCTCAGATTACATATGATATTGTCTATCTTTAAGATAAGGTTCTTGGTAGACGAATCTTGTCTGATTTCATCATTTACCTTCGTTGTTATACGTAGATTAGAAGGATCAGGAATCTCGTCAGGGGTAGTTAGCCATGGTCCACATGGTCCAAACGTATCAAAACCCTTTGCTCTGGTGTATTGCTTATCAGTAAATTGCACATCACGTGCAGAAACATCATTCATTATAAAGTAACCCGCTACATAATCCAAAGCGTCTTCTAGGGTCACTTTCCTACATTTTTTCCCGATCACTAGTGCCAACTCACCCTCGTAGTCAAGCTGCTTTACAAATTTTGGACAGAGGATATCATCCATCGAACCGATAAGGCTGGTTCTTGGTTTCATATATATAACGGGTTCTTTAGGAGGATTCTTCCCAAAACGTAGCCAACTTGGTTGGTCGGCGTAATTGAATGCCAAGCATATTATCTTGAAGGATTCTATTATAGGTGGAAGAAGCCTGAATTCATTTATTTCATGGCTAAGCGGTAGCTTCTTCAAATGATCTTTTATCTTTTGAATATCTTCTCCAAAGATAAATTGTTCTAAAGTATCCGGTAACGGTAGTCCAGTTTCTCCTGTTATTTCATCCTTAGTGATCATCTTTCCTTCTTGGTTGGCGATCACAAAAGTCTCCTGGCCGTGTTGTAGTATCCTTGCTAGTCTCAAGCAGAACACCTCTTACACATTCAATATAGACACAAGTAAGTATTAAGGAAATTCTCAACACAAAAAAAGGTTATTTCTATTGTAGAGTGGAAGACGATGGCAGTAGTGACTTTTTCAAATTATGGGCAGGAGGTGGCTATCCTAGTTATTCAATCCACCACTTACCTTCCCATTTTTGGATATTATTTGCTAATAAATTCCAGGCAATTGTCTTATATATTCTTATAGATTATTGTTGAGAAGGATTATTGAACGAATTCTAATTTAACATTGGCTGCCTGTTTTTTAACTTCTTCGGATAGACTTATTTTTAATTCATCCATATGGCGCCTAGCATTGTCATTATGCAAACTTATGATTTGGCATGCTAGAATTGCTGCATTTCTTCCACCGTTGATTGACATGGTTGCAACAGGAACTCCTGCAGGCATTTGCAAGATTGAAAGAACAGAGTCCAATCCATCAAGAAGAGAGGATTTTAAGGGTACCGCGACAACAGGTAATGTTGTAAATGCAGCGATCATCCCAGGTAAATGTGCTGCACCACTTGCTGCTGCTATAATTACTTCGATACCTCTCTCTTTCGCACCCTTGGCGTATCGGATCATTTCCTCTGGGGCTCTGTGAGCTGATGTCACGACTACTTCAAATGGTATTCCAAATGACTCTAGTATTTTGACCGCTTCCTTCATAACTTCAAGATCCTTCTCGTTCGGCATGGCTATCGAAACCAGTATCTTATTGTTCATGGAATAAACAACTAAGTAAGAGAATATAAGCAATCATGGCTTAAACAATGCTCTCGAGAAAAAGCAGCTTAATTAGGAATACGTAGTTAAAGAGACTTGATTGGAGAATTTTCCTCAATGCTTCAAGATTCCCATGAAAAACCTTCATAGATTTGGTAAGGAAATGGAAATAGAAAAGACGATCCTCTCTAAGCATTTGGAATGATTCAGTGGAGTAGAGGCATAAATTTTGTAAGGCTATCATTTACGCGTTCGTATGCATAAGCTATTGAAAGAATCTTTTCTTCTTCAAACGGTGCCGCTATTATTTGTACCCCTACTGGCATATTGTCATTCGTTAATCCAGCTGGAATACTGATTGCAGGTAGGCCGGTGCTAGCAAATCCAATAGTGTTTCTGCTCAATGCTTGATAGATTTCAAATATTTTACCCCCGACATTCACTGTGGGCTCATCAAATCCAGGAGCAGTCATAATGGTTGTTGGCACAACGAGGGCGTCAACATTTTTCAGTGTTTTTATAAATGCATTCCTCAGTTCTTTTCTAAATTTATGAGCTTGTATGTAATTGACAGCAGATACTTCCATTCCTTTTAGCAACATCTTTCGCACATCATCACCATAATCTTCCGGCCTCTTCTGCAACCATTCCGAGTGTATTTCTGCAGATTCTCCAAGCCTTATAGGCCGCCAAGACTCGTAAATTTTATCGCTTCCTGTAACGCTCACATCAGAAACTGAAGCAATTTCAGTTGATTTGATAGTATCAATGAAATTATGGAATACTTTCCATACTTCTGGTTGTAAATAGTCGAAGAAGTATTCCTTGGGTACACCTACGGATATTTTTCGCTTTCTGGTTTCAATAATTCTTGTATAACGAGGGACATTTTTATTCATCGAAGTCGGATCGGCTAGATCCCGACCAGCGATAATCTCCAATATTGCAGCTGCATCCCATGCGCTTCTTGTTATACATCCAACGTGATCTAGCGAAGGTGCTAAATCTACAATCCCATATTTGCTGACTCTTCCATAAGTGGGCTTTAGACCGACAACACCGCAAAGAGAAGATGGAACTCTAATAGAACCACTTGTGTCTGTCGCCAGCGAGACAGGTACCATACCTGATGCTACTGCAACAGCTGAACCTCCACTTGAACCCCCTGATAATCTAGAAGTATTCCATGGATTTCTTGATGACCCATAATGGGGATTTACATTAGTTATTCCACAAGCAAATTCGTGAGTATTATTAGTACCAATTAGAATTGCACCTGCCATTTTCATTTTTGCAACGGAAGTTGCATTAATTTTCGAAACATAATCAGACATTATTCTTGAACCTGCAGTGCATTTAACTTCCTCTGCATAGATGACATCTTTAATTGAAAATGGAAGGCCATGTAAAGGGCCAATATAGAGTCCTTCCTTGATTTGTTTTTCAGCTATTTTTGCATCTTGGCGTGCACGCTCTTCAAGAACGGTGATGAAAGCACCTAGAGACGAGTCAAATTTCTCGATTCTTTCTAAGCAGGCTTCAACCAGATCCAATGGAGACAAGTCTCCATCCTTTATTCTATCAGATATAGCCTTAATGCTTGTTAGAGTAAGTAAGCTAGTCATCAGTCGGCGTCCTTAAAAGCAGATTTGATACATTTTACGAATTTACTAGAGTCAGACACCCATCCAAACACTCCTCCCTGCATTTTAATTTGCTTTATTGCAGACTGATAATTACCATAGTCTGTAGCACCCGTACCATCTTTTAGCAGAGTACACCAATAGCCATGATCGTTTGCTTCCCTCATAATTGTATGGACACAAACATCGGCGGTAATTCCACTAATTACTAGGTGAGTTATTCCCAAATTCTTCAAAATCAATGGTAAATTGCTCTGGCCAAATCCTCCCTTCCCTGCTTTATCTACTACGTATTCTCCTGGAATTGGGTACAGATCATCAATTATGTCCCAGTTCTTTTCTCCTCTTATTAGCAATCGTCCCAGACCGCCTTCGGGAATGTTGCCAATTCCTACACCGTCCCCAATGATTTTGCTACGAAGGATTTTGTTGTAAGGTGCGTCTGAGAGGTCTGGAAGATGTCCTTCTCTAGTATGTATTACTTTAATGTCTGTTCCATTTCTTATTGTGTATAGTACGGACATGATTTGCTTTATCGGGGCTGAAGTTAAGCCAAGATCATATCCCATAACATCAACATAGCCCTTTGGACCACAAAAATCAACTTGCATGTCGATGCTCAAAAAAGCTGTTCTCGCAGAATCGAATTCAACAATGGCCTTATCTCCAAATTTTGGACAATCCTCGACCTCTAGTTTGAATAGTTTACCCTTTGGAGGACCATAAAGCCAAGTTGGAAATGCGAAAGTATGCGTTTTTTTGAATTCTTTGTAGTCTCGTTCGACTCTATTCAGTGTTTCATCTCTAGCTGCAGATTCAAAGTCTTTGTTTGGTATTGACGATGGTGGTGGTTGTGGTACAGCTGCACTTCGATTTCTTTTCTGACTCATTTATTCAAACTGCTCCTGTCTGTAACGTGTCATCTGATTGCCAATACGGGACAAGGTGCATGTGTGATAACTTTGTTTGCTACGCTACCAAGGAGAAATTTTACAACTCCAGTCATATCTTTAGTGCCAATAAGAATGAGCTCAATATTATTTGCCTTTGCAAATTCAATTATTGATTCTGACACTGAAGTCGAGGTTGCTAGGATTTCAGTCTGGAAAGCTATTCCCTCTTTTGAAGCAAAAAGCTGTGCTTGTTCCAGAATTTTTTCAGCTCGTTTCTTGATATCTTTCCCGTAGTCCTCTTCATATGCTTTACCTTCACTGTAAAGTTGCATAACATCAACTGTAGGAGTCTTAACCGATTCCTCTATAACATGTATTGCAGCTATGTCTGAACCCAAGACCTTTGCTAATCTGACACCATAGGCAATTAGTTTCTCATAGTATCCGGTTATATTAATCGCAACAAGAATTTTCTTAAAAATCTGCTGGTTACGCTGCATCGCAGCCTCAGTTCCGTCTGTTAGAGATTCTTGCATCCTTTTCATACACTCCTACATTTCTCTATGATCTCTTGATTTGAAGGTGATAGCCTCCAAGTCTCTCCATTTCTCTTCTGATTCATTGATTTATAACACTCCACCTCTTCTGTTCGTGGGATTGGACCAAAATGGCGTCAAAAGCCCGACAATTTGGTCTATCTTAGAAATGCTATCTCTACCTCCTAAGTTATTACCACGATTATTGGTGTCGTTTGTTGAGGCACCAAGTCCTCCGGCATCTGGCGAAGTTGGTGTGTGTGTATCACTCATGGCTCCAGCGGTCCCATAACCAATGGTGCCTCCAAGTCCTTTTGCAGTAAGCCTTCCATTCACGAAGTATCCAGTAGTTTTTGCCACGATTGGATATACTCCAATACCTCCTATCAATCCACCAATAACAGCTGGCAGGTCTGGAGCAGTGAATTGAATTACTACTGCCATTACTAGTCCAGCTCCCAAGCCAATTAGTGCTGGAAGATTATACTTTCTATTAGCCGCAACGAGATGTTCGTCCAGAGTGTTCTTTCGTGCAACAATCCAGTAATGACCTATCAAAACCCCACCTACTAGTGGTACCAGCGTTCCTATAGTTTGTATCCATGGAACTATATTGGTAATCAAGTTTGATACAGCAATAGCAGCGCCTACAAACATTACAATCATTGTTACCTTCTTGAATGAGTAAGTGATTCTTCCCTTTGAGATGTAATGTGTTATGTTCTTGAACCCTTGACCAGCATTATACAAACATCCATCGCAAACTGAACCATTACTTGCCAACTGCATAATCATGATCGGTAGTCCAAGGGCTACCGCACTTAACCCAAAGAAAAAGTCAAGTTTTCCTGCTACTGCCGTATAGATTGCACCTATCATTAGCGTTATTAAATTGCAGACTGGAAAAGCAATTGCTGTAACACCCCACGCTTGTTTTGCATTTTTTGTCCACCTGACAAAGTCGCCTGTCATAGTACTACTAACTATAAATGTTCCAACCGATGCGGTAAAACCAAGTGCAAATGTCCAATGTTTACCAACTATTGGTGAAGAGAACGGATTTCCTCCTGTGTGTGTGGCCACGACTGTCAATATTGAAAATATCATCCATACTTCTAAAGCAGCTACAGTGAAGACGGCAAACTTACCAAACCACGCCATAGCCCTCATACCGGAGACTGCTAAAAATCCGAAGGCTACGCACCATATGCCAGCCCAAAAACTTGTAGTACCTAAAATTCCTGGAAGAGTGCCGTTTCCTACTCCTGCGTTAAAGGACTTGCCGCCATACAGACCTACTGTTAGATCTGCAGCCAACCATCCCTGGAAGATGAACCAGCCAGCAACCAATCCTGATATCAAAAGCACTGGAACGACATACCCATATTTTCCAAACGCTGCTTTACACATCATTGAAAAATTTAATCCTAATTTAGCACCTCTGTGTGCGATTAACCCAGAATATACTAACAAAAATATTTGTCCAGATATAATAGCGGCATATGCTATTGGTGCACCTAAACCACCCATTATTTGACTTCCAATAAAGATACAAATGTATGCGTGAGCAAATCCTGCCCATACCATAGCTGGTTTGAAAAATCCTAACCTGGCATTTTGTGGAACAGGTTTCTCTGCATATTCTTCTTTTGCCACCATATCTAAATTTATCCGTTTTTCTCTATATAAGATGAAGTGTTAGAATTTTAATAAATTTATATAAATGCTTAATTTATTTAATTCTAATATATGTAAATTTTTGTTTTTTATGATACATTAGAACATTGTGTAAAAAATCTTGTAAAAATGAAAAAACTGATAAATAAATTCTGTTTTTGTTGTTAGTGATTCATAGAAAATCTTGCTGTTGTCGCTTCTTTCATCATGTCTCCCTTTCGTTTTTAATCAAATATCACTTTGATCTTAAGCACAACGATAGTACTATTCTTTAGCCAGGCCTTTGATTTTAATTGTATCGTTAGGGTGATCCTTGATTTTGTGTATGTTTCTGTTTAAGTTTACGCTTCTCTTGTACTGCGTATGCTGCTAAGACAATCATAGCTGCTACTGCGGTAAATAATATCCACGTTTCTCTAAAAGTAAACAAATTGATTACCACAACAATCATGGCTACCAATGCGCCTATGTTAGTTATTATATAAGCCCGCGTCTTTGACATCTTTTCATTACTCACTTTTTTTTGCGGCGTTACTACTCTTGCAATTGTTGTTGTTTTGCTGTTTTGGTTTTTCCTCATTAAGAGCTTTTTGGATCATAGAAACGAGCTCTTTTACGACCATACCAAAGAGTTTTTCTCCCAGTTCAGGTGTTGCTTTAGTTGCACCTCTGCCTACTACCCCAGATTTTGAATATTGATCCATCCTGTATTCAAAGAATGTTTCATAGTCGTCCTCATCAACTGCTTGTCTCATGTCTACTAAATCTGGTCTTGCTGCTAATACACACGCGGTTTCAGCAATGTTTGCATGTATATAAGAAGGAAAAACAGGACAATCTTCCACAAGTTTAGACATTGTTTGCTGCGTTGTTTCCCACCAGTTTAGTATTCTTATCTGAAGGTCCGGAAAATCGTAACGCAGGTTCTCTCTAGCCGAATATATTGGACCCCAGTTCCACATATGGCCATTTAAAATCAAGATCTTCCGAATCTTGCTCCTGTAAAGCCATTCTGCAATTTCACAGATCATCCTGATCATAGTTTCGGGCCTGATAGACAATGTTCCTGGAAAGTCACCGTGGCTCTGCGAGCAACCATACATCAATGGCGGGACTACCGGCACTCCAGTTTTTGCAGAAACTCTCTTTGCCACCTCATAACAGTCAATTGTATCAACAGCTAATGGTAAATGTGGACCATGTTGTTCGCATGCTGCTGTTGGAATAATAGCCATCTTCATGGTCTCTGTAAGTTTGCCTACATCCTTCCAACTCAGCTCTTCCCATAAGATCGGTTTGCCATTTTGTGGAATCATTTAATAGTTCTCATCTAATGTATACAATGTTCTTCTAATGCCTTAAGTTTAATTCGCATACCAGGTGAAAAATTACATATATCATAAAATAAGGTTATTATGCCAAAGACCAAATTCTCTAATATTCAAAACTTATGCAAAACGTGGCTACAAGCTTTCTACATTTGTTGGAGGGTGGCTCTTCTTCCGACGTTTTAGCAAAAGTAGTGCTTAAAGCTGTTACAAGTGAAAATCCTAGTCTGGTATTTAGCTGGGAAGGATGTAGAAACGTGGATGGATGGTAAGAGAAACATGTCTGATGAGGAGGTCTATAAATTGATGAGTCGGGATTATTGACTGTTATAACAAAATAAAAGAATTGAATTTCCTGCGCTTCACACCTCACAGACTAATGTTTAACAACATTTTTGAGGAGATCCTCTTGCAATTGTTTTATATTAATCACATAATTTCAAATAGCTAAGGTAAATAGATTATCTACTTACCTTGTTGCTTGTCGAATTAGCTTCTCTTAGCTACATCGACTAGCCTGTGACATTCAACTACCTTCTAAAGCCATTTTCAGATACTAACGACCGTGTATATTCCCGGGTATTACTAGCTGTGCGTGTGAGATGACGGATTTGTTCTACCTATGTAAATAAATCTATTATCTTCCACCTATTCTAAGTGTAATGTTTAATGTTGGGCCGTATGATACGTATTATGCCACCCCTGCGAGTCTATATTTACTAACATCGTGTCGTCAATGTTATATCCGTTACCTACTGAGTCACAGATCGCTAGTCGTTCATACAGCTTCGCTTATGAAGACATTAGATACCTGTTTAATTCCAAGAATGATTGATTATCTATACTCATTAACATTAATTCGCTAACTTCCATTTCTCAACAGGTATTCGGTTATGTCTAGTTTGAAACGCTTTGTTCTATAGTAATTGGCTATGGCGCTTTTTAGATTGGGGAATTTAGGATAATATCTTGATACAAGGAGATCATCCTTTCCCTGTCTCCAACATTCTTC
>Ga0102924_1002210_pt1 | contig 21554 bp, 25 predicted proteins | sample PaiPotPPM11metaG_FD_80116 | JGI IMG/M metagenome (GOLD analysis project Ga0102924, IMG submission 80116) | Iron sulfur acid spring bacterial and archeal communities from Banff, Canada, to study Microbial Dark Matter (Phase II) - Paint Pots PPM... ...
GTTTTCGCTGATCTGTTGATAGGTGCGCCATAAAATGTCCTTCCATCCGCGGGGAGGTATTTGCCAGGGAGCCGTCGCGTCTCTGCCACGGCCATGCTCATGGCCGCTCAGCTCCTGGCTGAGTTGTCGCTCGGCCCGATTGCCAAAGATACGCGACGGGCTTTCAGCGTGTTGATCTATTCGTAATTGGCGCAATTGGTAGATGTAATATGCCGCCACCAATGAAGCGGCCGCCAAGTAGGTCCAGTATTCGGCCGGCGACACCGGTGAGGGCGACCGGCCGCTTCCGGGTCGATTAAGTGGCGCACCTTGGTAAGCCATTTGCCTGCGGCGCAGTTGCCTGCGTTGCAATAAATCAAACAATCGGCAGGCTCCTTGTCGTGATGCTCCGAGGCGGAGAGCGTCTGGTTGGGCTACTGATCTCTCCGAGACGTTGATCTCTTGGCCGCGCCGTCGCAGCCGCGATTGCGATCAATAACGCGCGGCAAGTGGAGCGAGTTGCATGTGTCTTTGGTAACGAAGCGCTGCAGTCCAGCGGAAGCCAACGTATCGCTTTGATTACCCCTCTGCCGGTCCCATCATCGTGGCGCCTCTTCTTTGCCCGCCAAACGGGCAGAGGGAACGAACGGCAGATCGGCGGCATTAACGATTTCGGACGGCCCGGCGCCATCACCCCGCCCCTTAAGCAAGAGCAGCGTCTTCCGTCCAGCCCCGGTCCCAGAGCCGGGGCTTTCGCTGTTGCGGAGGTTGAGATGAGCGTGAAATCGAGGTGCTTCAGAAAGGAGAACCCAGGACTTCCGCATCGTCATCGAGCCCGGCGACTGAGAGGATTACTGAGCCGAAGGGATGTCTGATGCAAATTCGCGCCGGCTACAAAATATCCTATGATTGTCCGCAGCCAACGCCGATGATCTTGACATTGAGTGTCCACCCGTCACGTATCGACGATTTGATCACGCTCGATCGGATGCTGCTCGAGCCCCCGATCGTTCCCAACACGTATCACGACAGTTTCGGCAATTTCTGCCACGTGATCCGCGCGCCCGTCGGCCGTCTGACAATGTCGACAGACTTTCTGATCCGCGATAGCGGCGAGCCGGACGCGGCTGCGCCACAGGCCGAGCAGCATGCGCTGGAACATCTGCCGGTGAATGTACTGATCTATCTGCTTGGCAGCCGTTACTGCGAGACCGATCGCTTGTCGAACAAAGCGTGGTCGTTGTTCGGGAACGTTCCGAAAGGCTGGCCGCTCGTGCAGGCGATCTGCGATTACGTCCATAACCGCATTAAATTCGGCTACAAGCATGCGAGCCCGACCAAAACCGCCTGGGGAGCCGACAGCGAGCAACGCGGCGTCTGCCGCGACTTCGCTCATCTGGCAATCACATTGTGCCGCTGCATGAATATACCGGCGCGCTATTGCACCGGTTATCTCGGCGACATCGGCGTGCCGCCGGATCCTGCGCCAATGGATTTTTCCGCTTGGTTCGAAGTCTATCTCGGCGATCGCTGGTATACATTCGACGCGCGCCACAACAGCCCGCGCATCGGCCGCATCTTGATGGGGTGGGGGCGCGACGCCACCGACGTCGCCATTGTCACCTCGTTTGGACCATGCACCATGGCGAGTTTCAAGGTCATCACTGCTGAAGCGCCGCCGCATCCGACCGCGGCTCCGATGGCATAAAGTCTTCGGAATTTTCGGAGACGACAGCAGACTTGCGCTGCCGGAAGTGCGCTGCCGTTCCGTTCTTGGGGTGCGAGACTGGGCCCGCTTCACTCAATAATGAGGCTAAGGGGACGCGACGCTTCTTCTGAGACCGGCGACGACGGCCTTAAGTGCGGCGCGGTCACTTTGCGTCGGGGATAATGAGTGGCAATGAATTCTATTATACACATAGCTCAATTTGAGCATTGAGGGCGCGCCAAGAACAAACGGGTATAGATCACTGACGCCCATGCTGCGATTGATCGAATTAAAGGCGAAGGTTAAAGGCAACCAGGCGTCGATGAGTCGGTCAACGCTGGCCGTATACGGATCGAATTCGACCGACGCCTCCAATGAGGTGCCCGAGACCCGGGGGCGGGTGTGGATTCCGAATGCCCGGCTGTGTCCAACGTATCGACAATGTGAAAGTAGTGGGCCCAAGTTTCGGCGAAATCCTCCCACGGGTGCGAACTGGCATAGGCCGAAACGTAGTCGCTCGGCCAATCCACAGGTGCGCCTGCGGCATGGTGGCGACTGAGCGATTTCCCGTAATCGGCCCGCTCGTCACCAAAGAGTTCGCGAAACTCATCGATCGATCCGCTGTCACGCACCAGGCGGTCCCAATAATAATGCGCGATTTCGTGACGAAAATGCCCGAGCAGAGTGCGATAAGGCTCGTCGAAGATACCCCGCTGCTTTTCCTGCTCGGAATCATCAGCTTCCGCGAGATTTATTGTGATGACGCCGTCCATGTGGCCCGTCATCACCGGCTCGTTGGTTGGGGCAAGAAAATCAAACGCCAGGCCCGTAGGATCTTCCGTCTTGCTACGAAGAGGAAGTCGCAGGCGCAACAAGCTATAAAACAACCTGCGCTTGGCAATCTCGAGCCGGCGCCACAGCACAAGATTGCGGGGGTCGGATAGGTCCGGGATCGTGCGGTTATGCCGACATGCCGTGCAATATGCCAGCCCTGCATCAGCCGGGATGAGCCAGTTGCAGCCGTCGAATTCCAAGTTGGCGCAATAGATATAATCGGGACCGGGGTCGGTCAGGGCTTTCCAGCAATCGCCGGACGGCTCCAGCGCTGTCATCGTCATCTTTGATGAGAGAAAGCCCAGTCGGCGGCCGCAGCTTTCACACGATGAGTGCTCAAAGAAAAGCGGTTGGCCGCAGACTTGGCATTCGAACATTTTCACGAGGCGGCTCTACAACAACGGTACTTTAAAAGCCCGGCGTAAGCCGGGTTTTCCCGCTTCTGAGAGCCAGATTTACTTTTTAGTCTGCTGTCCCGGTTTGTCGTCGTTCTGCTGGCCGCCCTCAAGCGGTTTCGCCGTCTGTTGACCATCTTTGGTGGCACCGATGATTTTCCCGGACATGTTGCCGGGATTATAGTGAAATTTTCCAGGCTCTTTTTCGCCCGGTTGTTTTTGATTTGGGTTTTTGTTGTTGGCCACGGCAGGCTCCTGTGACTCTTGGTTCGCGGATGTCGCTGCTCCCGGCTCGCGGTGGCTGGAAACTGATAGTCCTTCCGCAGTTGCGGCGTTTGCAGCGTCCACATTTAGAGAAGTGCCCCGCGCAACGTTCGTTCCCTTGTGCGTGAGAGCACGTGCAGCACACGGGCATCGTCACTCCGGAGGAATAGCGCTCCGGAGGAATGATGACGACAAACGTCTCACAAGTTATCAGCCCGGAACGGGAGGCTCGCGGAACGGTTGAGATGGAGCGAGCAATGAGGACAATCATGAGCGACGAACCGAAACAGCCGGAGCCGGAAATTAGGCCTCCTGTGCCGAACCAAACGCCACAGCCAAGTCCGCCTAAGATTCCGGCGGATAAGGATGCCCCGCAGAAGGACAGCCCAATCCGCGCCGCCGATCGCCGCGGACCCGGCAACGAAGACTGACGATTGGGGGCCGTCGGGCAGTCGGCCGCGGCTGCTCTCCTCAAATTTCACTGGATTGCCCTGCACGTAGCTGTGCGCGGATCGCGCCATCTTGAGATTGCGGGTCTGAAGCAGGGTTAGTTGTTGCCCTAGAAGCTGAGCGCGAGCCCTCGCTTCTCCGGCTAGATCCTGCCGAGCAAAACCAGGATCAAGAGAATAACGATGACAACGCCGGGTCCGCCACCGCCGTAATACCCGGTGCCGTAGAATGGGCCGCCGCCAAATCCGCTGAGGCCCCCAAGCAAGATGAGGACCAGGATAACTAAAGTATCGTGCCGACCGACATCAAATCATCTCCCAATTTCTATTGGTGACTTATGCAAAGTGAGAGCGGCGCAGGCGGCGCCGCTTCTTATTCAATGCGAAAATAGCGCGAGCAAAATGATGATCGGGATCGGAACGCCGAGCAGCCAAAGAAGAATTCCTCTACCCATGATGATCTCCTTTATATTGTTCGGGGGGTGAGAACGCGATCATTCCAGGTGCCATCACGCAGGGATCCGCCTTCGACCGCGGCGAGCCCTGCGGCGAACGCGCCAAACAGCATGGCGGCCGTGAGCCACAACGAAAGTTTTGCGGCGCCTTTGCGCGCAGCGTCGGCATCGGCCTTCGCCTCGACGATGACATCGTTGACGCGTTTTTCCGCGTCCTCCCGGCTGAGACCGGTACGCGCGGTGACAACTTGCGCCAAATAAGCCTTATCGGCGGTGCCGACATCTTCATTATTGCTGAAATCGGCGGTCCAAAGTCTCATTATCTCCGCCCGCGATTGTCCGGGGGGCGTACTGGCTGGCGCGGCGGCGTCTGTATTGCCGGAGTCGGCGGACGGCGGAGACGACGGTGCGGCAGCCGTCGGTGCGACCACCAACCCGAGATCGCCCAGCTTATGACGATATCGCTCGGCGAAGAAAAAAATGCCGGCAATCTCCTCGATCAAGTCGCACAGCCACTGATGTCGGTGGCACGCATGCCCGCAAGCGTTGAGTAATCGCAATGCAAACCTATAACATCGTCTTTGGCCATGGAGGTTGGGCGATTCGTGAGAATACAGGTGAGCCTCACGGAAATTACACGTCGCGATAAGCAGCATTGGAGGTGGTATACGCGGCTGCATCCAACGATATCAAGAAAGGGAACGGCGTCAGCATCACCGTGGACCCGCCCGAGCCCGGCCAATCCGCGATTGGAAGCAATCCCACATGAAGAAAACCGATCACGGCGTAGTCCAAGATGAACGTGGGCAAGACCAGCCCAAGGACAAGAAGAACGCTCAAAAGCTTGGCGTAAAAGAACAGAAAGAAACCGCCAAACAACAGGTCGAGTCGCCCGGACAGCCCGCGGGTGGTGAATAATCGCGCGGTCCTTGCCCGATATGATCGCGCGTTGGAACCTTACCGGGCTCCGCTACGTTGATGCTGACGAGGTGAACACCCGCCTTGCGCAAACGGCGCAGGAGCAGCGTTGCTGAAAGCGGGAACGTCCACGCCAAGCGCTGTTGCCAGATCGATTTGATGATCCTGCTTTTCCACTAGGATCTGACGAATCTGTTCAGCCAAGGCAAACTCGCCGAGAGCTTCGTACAGGTGGCATCTTTCCGAGATAGTCGATCTGTCGCGAAACGATAAGCGCGTGTTTGAGCTCTCGCTGGGCGTGGCTCTCAGGCTGGTCGGCGATGCTCATATACTCCGCGCCCATATCCTTGTGCGCCGTGCAGTCGTTCTGAATTCTGATCTGCGAATGCGGTGATTTTTATTATGCCCGTGGCTCAATTTGACCATCGAGGGCGCGCCAAAGAGACAGAATACCATTTGCTCTAAGTGCGACGTCGTGCCGCCTACGCCCGCGGTTACTTGTACAATTCGATGCTGGCGTTAGCAGTGGGGTCCGGCTCATTGCCAGTCACGCAGCCGAAAATGACAATGCCGGCGAGCAAAGGGCCGCGATCACCGCGCTCCACAGGATGAAATGCGGCGACGGCTCAGGAATTGTCGGCCTTTTCTTGCTTTTGGCTTGTTGCCTCGCCATGGGCGCTCAAGCCGCTTCCGCATGCTGGTTGACGTTACTCTTAGCAAGCTGCGTCAGCGTCTCGTCCGTCCTCTTCTCTTCCGCAAGGGTGGTATCGAGAAGCGTCACCGACTGAGTGAGACCGAGCTCCTGCGCCCAGGTCCGAAGCGTTCCGTAGCGCGACATCTCATAGTGCTCGACCGCCTGGGCCGCCGCCAGCAGGCCGGCGTCGAGCGCGGGCGCGCCTTTATATTCCTTCATGACTTCCTGGCCTTCTTTTCCCTTGATGGCCTCGCAGGTCTTGCCGCGTGAGGAGGCGTCGATCTCTTCGAAGACCTTCTCAAGGCGTTCGACATGCCCTTCCGTTTCGGTTTCGTGCTTTTCAAAGGCCGCCTTGAGATCGGCCGAGTGCGCCGCCTTCGCCATCTTGGGAAGGGCACTTAGGATTTTCTTTTCCGCAAAGAGTTCGTGAAGTTTCTTTTCGCTGGCCATTGGCTAGTCCTCCTGTTGGGCTGGTTTGCTTACAGTGCCTGTAATACTTTGTTCCGAAGCATCACAGGTAATAGTCAGACTTTGCAGTTGTACCGCGCCCCATCGGGCACGCCGAGCGCTGCCACGCAGCCCGGAGTACGTCAAATGCTGGGTCGAACGGCCGGCACGGTTTGGAACCGAGAGTCATAGCTCAAGGTTGTCGTCATACGAGACCATCCCCTCAGGGGTGCTTGCGAATGCCTTCGATTATTTGTTTGTCTCTCAATCATTTTCAGCAATTGGGATCATGTGGCTCGCGCTGGTTGGTGATTCAGGCATTTAGCGCTGCACTGGGGTCAGGATCATGCAAGAGCCGCCGTTCAACAGGCCTGGCAAGGCCAAATGCAGACACTTCTAAAAATATTCTGGTCAGGGGAGTTGCTCAGGGGTGTTGCTGACGACGCCCATTGGACCAGTGGCAACGGATTGCGTTGCCCAAGCCACTATGGGTGGCGAGCGGAGTTACACCGATCTCCTCACATGCCTCGAAATAGCGCGCGATGTGAAGAAAATGAATCCCCAGTGACTACTCAATGAGCCCAAATAGGCGGAAGAGAATCCGCCGGAGGTCCCTAATGCTTTCCCGCTCCTTTGCTACCCCTCTATCCTCCAGGCGCCATTTGCGCGTGGACGTCTCGTCGCATCCGATCGCGGTGGGTGTCGTTGGCATGGTCGGAGTGCTAACAGTCTCCGCCCTTGTCAACCGCTTAATTGCGAAGAAGGCCGAGCGTGACAATCCGCCCAGGGGAAAATTCGTCGAAGTCGATGGTATCCGCCTCCATTACATCGAGCGGGGCCAGGGCGAGCCATTGGTTTTGCTGCATGGTAACGGCAGCATGATTCAGGATTTTGTCTCCAGCGGTCTCATAGACAAGGCAGCTCACAAATATAGGGTCATCGCGTTTGACCGGCCTGGATTTGGTTACAGCCAGCGCCCCCGCCTCACGATCTGGACGGCCGGAGTGCAAGCGGACCTTATTGGTAAAGCCCTCGGGCAAATTGGGATTTCGCAGGCAATCGTGCTCGGCCATTCCTGGGGGACGTCAGTGGCGATAGCGCTCGCGCTCAAGCACCCCAAACTGGTGATCCGCTTGATACTTGCCTCGGGATACTATTATCCGACCGTTCGAAGCGACGTTATTTTTTCCTGGCAAGCGATCCCAGGGGTCAGTGACATCATAAGTCACACCCTCTCGCCTATTTTGGCACGGGTAATGTGGCCAGGACTGATGAAGAAAATCTTCGGGCCATCGGTGGTCCCGAAGAAGTTTGACGGATTTCCGAAAGAAATGGCTCTGCGTCCCTCGCAGCTTCGCGCCAGCGCCGCTGAGTCGGCTCTCACGATCCCCGGTGCCTTTGCGTTGCATAAGGACTATGCGGCCCTGACGATGCCCGTCGCCATCATTGCCGGCGAGGATGACACGTTGGTTGACACCGGCAAACAGTCAGTTCGGCTTCACCGCGACATCTCCCAGAGCACGTTGCTCCGGATCCCCGGAGTAGGGCACATGGTGCATCAATCCGCCACCGACGCGGTCATGGCGGCGATCGACGAAGCTCAAGATGCGGCCTGAGTATTGCCCTTAACTGACGCGGACCGTTTCAAGGAACAAAAAGCTTTAATCTCGCGGCCTGAGTTACGCGAGAGCCAGTCCCAAAGCAGACGGCACCCCCCTAGGAACGAACGTTGCACCGCAACGTTGCCTTATATACGGAACAATCCGAACAATACTGAACCAGCGGATCGCACTAGCGTCCGCAGACCATCAGGAGTTTCCCGTGGGCAACAATAAGAACCCAAATCAGAAACAACCGGGGGAAAAGGAACCTGGGACATTCCATTACAATCCAGGCAACATGTCAGGGAAAACTGGCACTGTGAAAAAATCCGAGCTCGAACCGCGATCCATCGCTGAGAACGTCCACGAACACCCTGGTCCTCGGGAAAAAGATAAGTGATCGGGCGCATATGATTAAGGGCAACGCAATTGCCTCTTCGCTAGCGATTCGGCGGCGAAGGACACGGCCGTGTACAAATGTTGTCATCCGACGAGCCCGAGCGGCGAGAGCTTGACCAGAGCGGCGAAGAGGCGATGCCCCTTCCCGCAGGTGCCGAGGTTATATTCCTTGGCGGAATATTCTTAATTTTGCTGCTAGCTGCGGTTTATGCGGCGGCAGAAATCGTCTGGCCGCTTGTGTTGGCCTTCCTGCTTTCGCTTCTTCTTAAACCTCTGCTGCGTTTGCTGGTACGAATACATATCCCACGAGTGCTCTGCGCACTCTTGCTCGTTGTCGCTGTTTTGGGCCTAGTTGTGGGATTGGGTACCGCCATATCAGGTCCGGCTACAGCCTGGGCGGCGAAACTCCCCGACGGTCTGCCGCGGCTTTTTCAGCGCCTCAGCTTTCTCGAGGGGACTTTCACTACGTTACAGCATTTCTGGCAACACGTTGAGAATTTCGCCGGATGGGAGGAAGGCGGAAACTCGTCAGTGGGAACCGCCCTTTTGACAAAACTGTTTACGGGAACTCGAGTTTTTGCCAGTGGCTTCTTCACGACGCTTCTGTTCCTATTCTTGTAGCTGGCGACATTTTCCTTCAGCGCCTTGTGGAAATCATGCCACGCTTTAGCAGTAAGCGTCAGGTCGTCGACATTTCTAACCAGATCGAAAGCGACATCTCTGCCTATCTCCTGACAATTACTATCATGAACGCCGCGGTCGGCATCGCCACTGCAGCAGTCATGTGGCTTTCTGGAGTCGGAGATCCCGTCCTTTGGGGCACGACTGCCTTCTTGCTGAATTTTGTGCAAATCCTCGGGCCCCTATCGTGCGTGCTGATCTTTCTGCTCGCGGGTGCATTGGTTGCGGACACACTTTGGTTGGCGCTTCTCCCGGCTAGCCTGTACCTCGGCATCCATGTAGTTGAGGGAGAGACTTTCACGCCGATGCTGCTCGCTAAGCGTTTCACACTAAATCCAGTCTTGGTTATCGTCTCGCTGGTTTTCTGGTTCTGGATGTGGGGCGTTCCTGGCGCGATATTGGCAGTTCCAATGTTAGCGATAACGAAGATCATTTGTGACCGTGTGCGGCCCCTCGCAGCATTTGGTCATTTTCTGGCAGGCTGAGCGTTAAGCAGCTCCAGCGGAGGGTCTCTAGCCGACGACGAGCAACCGTGCTGTAAATACGCGCGTAATCGCGTTGTTTTCGGCCACCTGATCGGACAGAACCAAGGCATTCAACACCCGCTCGCAGAGGCGTGGACCTATCTGGAGTCAGCTTACTGGATGTGGCTAAGGGCGGTTGGCTCGATGATCAGAAGTTGTCGTGCGGTGCCGGAGCAAACGCCGCCAAATTCTTGTCCGCCGGATTCGATGCCTGCACGAAGGCGGTGATAACTCACGACGGCATGGGGTATGCCCGCGAATACCACGTCGAGCCGGCGGCAACATGCTCCGGCGCGGCCTCGACCATCGCCTTCACGATGGTGTCGATCACGGAGGGAAGGGGCGCGCCGTAAAGGATCCACCCGGGACCTGGGCTTCCGTTTTACCGCAGGGCAGAAGTGGTCGGCCAGGTGATAGCGGCCAACTTGCGCGAAAACGCCTTAGGTTACGTGCCTTAGATTTCTCGGCGGACATGGAACGAAAGGTTCGTGTATGTCTTTTGACTTGCATGGAACTTCAGAAATGGCAGTGCCTATTTATTTTGCCATTGGCCCTAGCAACGGCGGCATAGCCACGCTACGAGTCGGGGGGAGGAGCTGTTTGGGGAACAACGACAGGGCAACGTGCGTCATGTCCAGATTGCTCACAAAACACGTAGTACAGCAGCATAATGAAGCGTTGGCAACCAAGAGCGGGCACGTACCCGAGGTGCTCGACGCCTTGCCCGCCGCCGTCTATCTGACAGACAAGGCTGGGCGCATCACGTTCTATAACGAAGCCGCCGCTACACTGTGGGGATGCCGGCCCGCCATCGGCAGCGCCGAGTGGTGCGGCTCCTGGCGATTATACTGGCCGGACGGAACTCCGCTCCCACACGATCAATGTCCAATGCGATGGCGTTGAAGGAAGAGCGGGCGATCAACGGGATGGAAGCCGCCGCCGAGCGGCCCGATGGCACGCGCGTTCCGTTTCTGGCATTCCCCCAGCCACTTCGAGACGAAAAAGGCGCTGTTGTCGGTGCCATCAATATGCTGGTCGACATCTCTGAGAGGAAGCGGACCGAAGCGAAGGCGCACGACGCCGAGGAACGTTTTCGGCGATTGTTTGCGACCGCGCCGATGGCCGTGTTTGTCTGTGACAAAGACGCGGTCATTCAAGATTTTAACGAGCAAGCCGTTGAGCTTTGGGGCCGGGAGCCGGTGCGGGGCGTTGAAAAGCACTGCGGCTCCGTCAAGCTGTGGCTTCCAGACGGCACCCACCTGCCGCATGAACAAAGTCCGCTGCGGGGGGTCCTCAGCACCGGCATTCCAGCACGCAACGTCGAGGTGTCCATCGAACGACCTGATGGCACCCTGTTGCCGGTGTTGGTGAACTTCGCTCCGCTATGGAATGCCGATGAGGAGATTAGGGGCGCTATCACCTCTTTCGTGGACATTTCCGAGCGCAAGAGAATTGAAGAGGCCGCGCAGCGGCTAGCGTCAATCGTCGAGTCGTCCGACGACGCGATTGTCAGCAAAGACCTGAAGGGTGTCATCAAAACCTGGAATGCCGCGGCGGAGCGGCTTTTTGGATATTTGGCAGAAGAGGTGGTCGGAAAGTCCGTGACAATTCTGATCCCCCCGGAGCGCGAAGATGAAGAGCCTGCAATTCTGGAACGCCTCGCGCGTGGCGAACGCATCGACCACTATGAAACCGTTCGCAGACGCAAGGATGGCACCTTGATAGATGTTTCGCTGACCGTTTCTCCGGTCAGGAACAAGGAGGGAAAGATTGTCGGCGCTTCCAAAATTGTGAGAGACATTGCGGAGCGCAAACGGAGGGAAACGCAGATTGCGCTTCTGACGCGGGAGGTTGACCATCGATCCAAGAATCTACTGGCGCTCGTGCAAGCGACAGTTCATCTGTCGAAAGGCGACACACCCGAAGCACTCAAGGCTTCGATCAGCGGACGCATCCATGCTCTCGCCAACGCCCATTCGTTACTGACGAAATCGCGCTGGGAAGGTGCGGCGCTTGATCAATTGGTTAGAGAAGAACTTGCGCCGTACTTCAAGGACGTGGATTCGCAGGCGCGGGTGTGCGGTCCGAATGTGATGCTCGAACCGGAGGCGGCACAGTCAATTGCGGTCGCGCTGCACGAACTCACAACCAATGCCGTTAAGTACGGTGCTCTTTCTGCTCCCGGCGGCAATGTCAAAGTCGAGTGGCGCACTGCGAACAACCGGCTTGCCATTTGTTGGACGGAGACAGGGGGGCCGCCAGTGAAGGCGCCATGCCGTCAAGGTTTTGGAACGCGCGTTGTCGATCAAATGATCCGTCTCCAATTAAAGGGAGAAGTTCGTTTCGATTGGCGTGATGGCGGACTCGTGTGCGAAATCAATATCCCAAGGGGTAGCTAGGAAACGCCAACCATAATGAAAGGAACTGACGCAAAAGTTTGCGCCATTCCTTTTTTGGTGGTTCAATCACAGAGTCCGCTGGTTGGCGCCGCTCGCCGATGTTCTTGGCGGAATGATTGTGACTCGAACGGGCCGCGACCCCTTGCAGGACTCGGTTCGGGCGGGCCTGGCCGCGGGGGTAGTGCGCGACCCGTCTCGTCGGCGGGGCCGCCCAATCGGGATAGCCCGGAACTTAACCGGATCGGTTGACCGATATCCGTTCTTACCAGAAGCGGAAGTGACCGAACCGGCGAAAACGTCGAGGTGCGCCAAGAGGTGCCAAACCAGGTTTCACGCTGCGGGAACCACGCCGGGCGGCTGCCAGGCGGCCTATGGCCGCAGGCAGGATTGAAGGGGAGTCTCCTTCGGCCAGTAAAGCGCATTACCAGATAGATCTCGTTAGCAGGGGCGGGCAGCCAGTTGGCTTCTTTATCGGGACCAGGGGACTTGTTCTGGATATAGAGCGTCAACGATCCGTCAGCGTTTCTTCATTCCGGGCAGCATCGGCGAATTGATAAGATACAAATGATCGGGTTCTTGATCAGCAGCTGACTCTCGCCCTCGTACATTGAGGTAACAAACGACGGTACAGATCGGGCGCAACTCGCCAACATCGCTTGCCAGGCGAAGGCAGTCCTCGGCGTCAACGAACTGCAAACCGTTGCCGATCGGGGTTACTTCAGTAGCGAGGAGATTCTGGCGTGCGACCAAGCCGGCATCACGGTTACGCTTCCCAAGCCGATCACCAGTGGCATTGAAGCCAAGGGCGCTTCGGCAAGCAGGACTTTGTTTATCTCAGCGATGAGAGTGTGTATCGGCGTCCTGCCGGCGAGAAGTTCGCCTACCACTACACCAATGAGGAAAAGGGGCTTAGTCCTGCACCGCTACTGGACCAACGCCTCCACTGCCGATCCTGCATGAAGGCAGCAGCGTGGTACTGCTCTCCTCGCTCGCCGCGCGTGCTGTTGTCGGCACAATCCCGGCCTATGCAGCGACGAAGGGCGCCATAGACACCCTGGTCAAGCATCTTGCTAGCGCGCCCGGTCAGCGAGGCATTCGGGTGAACGCTGTGGCACCCGGAATCGTGGCGACGGACATGTCGAGCTTTGCCAAAAACGACGCTGGACACGAATATGCACTTGGTTTGCAGACGTTCAAGCGGCTCGGTGAGCCCGAAGACCTCAGTGATGTCGTCGCATTTCTCGCCTCAAGCGGCGCGCGTTGGATTACCGGCGATACGATCCACGTTGATGGCGGATCTAAGCTCCGAGCGTGGCTCCAATGCGTGTTGGCTATTGATGCTTTGGACGGCTCCTCCACCTGCACGCGAGTGTCTTAGATGTGGGGCTGTTGAGGCTCCCACGATTCGGAGGAGCTAGACATGCACGCGATCGCGACAGTCGGTCTCGACATCGCCAAGTCAGTTTTTCAGGTTCACGGCGTCGATGCAGCTGGGCAGGTAGTGATCCGCCGGCAGTTGAAGCGTCGCAACGTCCTGGCATTCTTTGCGAAGCTTTCGTCGTGCCTGATTGGCATAGAGGCCTGCGCCTCGTCGCATTATTGGTCGCGCGCTCCGGGCGCTTGGCCATACTGTGCGCTTGATGCCGCCGGCTTACATGACGCCGTACGTCAAGTGGCAGAAGAACGATGCGACTAATGCCGAGGCGATTTGCGAGGCGGTCTCTAGGGCCAATATGCGGTTCGTCGCGACCAAGACGGTAAAGCAGCAGAGTTGCCTGATGCTTCACCGTGCGCGCCACTTGTTGATCCGGCAGCGGACTGCCGTAATCAATGCGATCCGTGGCCATCTCGCCGAGTTTGGCATCGTCGCTCCGGTCGAGCGCAATGGCGTCGAGGAATTGCTCGCTGTCGTCCCCAACGCAAGCGACCAACGGCTGCCGACAGCATCGACCCGACTCGGACATTGCTCTCGCCGCTTGGAGTTGGTGCCCTCAGTTAGCTTGCTGAGCTTACTCTCGTCACGGCCGGAATTTTCCACGAACCGTTGAGTATCGAAGGGTCATTCTCCTTCGGCCAATACATGCGCAGCATGAGTTGGAATTTGCCCGATGGGGCCGGCAGCCAGTTTGCTTCCTTGTCCGGACCCGGCGAGACGTGCTGGATGTAGAGATCAATCGACCCATCTGCATTGGGCTTTAGATTCTGCCGCGCACTGATCGAATAGCGGTTGATCGGATTGGCGACGAAGAAAAACGCACTGTCGTACATCGTCAGCGACCAGAACCCATTCACGGGCGGCAAATCCCCTTTAGGGAAATGCATCACGTATTTGCCGCTGCCATCGTAAGCTTTATCGTCTCTGTCCTTTGTCGACATGGGATAGATGGCATCCTGTGGACGATTGGCGCCCAGCCCAAAGGCCGTGATGAAGGCCCGCATCAGATAGTCGGTTCCGTAGAGACCGGTTTTGGTCGTGTAGGCCCAGCCATTGATGTCCTTGACCTCCTTGTTGACCTTGAATTGGGCCGCGATCCTATCGAAGGCAACTTTCGGGATGCGCGTGGCGAAGTCGGCGTCAAGCTTGCTGGGGTCAAAATCCTGGCCCGGCACGATACCGATCCTGGCGAATTTGGCGAGTTCGGGAGCGTCCGCTGCGGCGGGCGGATTGGTCTTCATGAGTTGCGCCAGCAGCCCGAAATAGGCCTTCGCATCCATCTGGTTCACCTGCTCGCGGACAGCCGTCTTCATGTCGATCGACGGGTTCACGGTCCCGGCCGGCGGCGCATAGGCCTTTCCATAGGAGCTGAGCGGCACCAGTTTAAACTGATCTTGCGCCTCGTGTACGGCGGCATAATCCTCGGGCGTTCCGGTGCAATAGATCCGGCCCAGGATCCAAACAAGGTTGGTTGGCGACTGGTATTCTTTGACACCGGCCGGCAAGTTGCCCTTCCATCTTGGTCCGGTGATGGCATAAGTCTGCGCGCCTGTGCCCGTCGTGCGCTTGCCCGGGACCTGAAAAACATTGGTCCACCCGTCAATCATCGGCACCAGGAAGTACCGCCCCTTCATGTCGGGGATGCTGAACACCCACGGCTCGGCGTCGACGTCGATCCACGCCGTCGTGTAAAGGGTGTCGGCGTTCGGCGCGGTGACGTCGCGAAAGGTGGCGTTCGGATAGGTGCGAGCCCTGACGAATTGGCCCATCGGTCCACGATTGCCTTCAGGCGCCGCCACGTTGGTCATGATCCGGCGAGTCATCTCCATGGTCACCAATGGATAGCCGAAAATATAGGCGTCCGTGGCCAGCCAGAAATCTTCTCCGCCTTCAACGGCGCTGTACAGCGGACCGTCCCAGTCGGCTCGGCCAGTTGCGTTCATTGACGTACCAACGAGCAGGCTCAAGCCGCCGATTGTGGCAGTGCGACGGGTCATCGTCATGTCGATGCCAACAATGTCACTGCGGCGACTTTTACCTACGACGCGTTTGATCGGATAGCGACGTACACCGACTCCGAAGGGTGGACTGTCGCGTACAACTACGACAATGCAGATCGCATAACGAAGATCACTTATCCCGACGGTACAGCCGACACCTACACCTATGACAAGCTTGATCTCGCCTCTTATCAAGATCGGCAAGGACGATTGTGGGTCTATACGCACGATGCAGACCGTCGACTCACAAAGATCGTCGACCCGTCAGGCAACCAAACACTGTTAGGCTACAACGGCGCTGGCGCGCTAACCAGCCTAACCGACCCCAATGGAAATATTACGACCTGGAATTACGATGTGGAAGGTCGCATCATTTCAAAGCAATACGCCGATACCAGTGCGGTTACTTTCGCCTATGAAAACACGACGAGCCGACTCAAATCGGTCTTGGACGCGCTTGGGCAAACAAAGCAATACAGTTACACGAACGATGATCGGTTAGCCGGCGTTACCTATCTCAATACGGTGAATCCGACGCCAAATGTAACCTTTTCCTACGACCCCTACTTTCCGCGCCTTGTTTCGATGACTGACGGCAATGGCACGACCCAGTATGCCTACGTTCCGACGGGCTCGCTGGGCGCATTGCAGTTGCTGCAGGAAACGCGTTCGCTGTCGAATAGCACCATCGCCTACGGCTATGACCCATTAGGCCGCCTCAGTTCACGTGCCGTCGGTTTGTCCGGCGCCGAAACGTTCCAATATGACACGATCGGGCGGCCGATCGGCCACGTGAACGACCTGGGCTCCTTCTCGCTAAGTTATCTTGGACAGACTTCGCAGATCACGACGCGCCAGCTGCTTCCGCTTACGTCCAATTTGGTGACGAACTGGAGTTATCTCCCGAACAACGGTGACCGACGCTTGGCAGGGATCAATAACGTTGGTCTGTCCACGAGCCAGTTCTCAACCTTTCAGTTCACGACGACCGCCGAAAATTTCATCGCCACCAGTACCGAGACGAGCGATGCTGCGACGGTCTACCCAAGCCCGGACGTGCAAACAGCGAGCTACAACAATCTCAACCAACTCGCTAATTTGTCGGGCCAAGCTCTCAGCTTCGACGCGAACGGCAATCTACTGTCGGACGGGCAGCGCAATTATCGTTGGGACGCTGAAAATCGCCTGGTCGGCATCTCCTACCCCGGACAATCAGGCAAGGCGACCAGCTTTTCGTATGACGGCCTTAGCCGGCGGACTGCAATCGTAAGCACGCCCGTCGGCGGGGGAAGCGCGGTCGCGACCTCATACATTTGGTGTGGTTCGCGTATCTGCCAAGCGCGCAATGCCAGCAATTCGGTGACGCGCGAATATTTTGCCGAAGGCGAATTCGTTCCCGGTTCGTCGGCGCAGCCCTACTTTTATGGGCCCGATCAAATCGCCTCGGTACGGCGCGTGTTTGCGAGCGTTACGAGTGCGCCCGCCTATAGCTACGATCCTTACGGCAAAGCGCTGCAATCGACGGCGCCACTCACGGACTTTGGCTATGCCGGGATGTTTTATAACAGCGATAGCGGACTCTACTTGACTCAATATCGTGCGTACGATCCCGCCGTTGGCCGCTGGCTCTCGCGCGATCCGATTGGCGAGGTCGATGGTTTTGCGGATTCCAGAATGCCGACTTCCATCACCAGCGCACTAGGCTCGACAGTCGCGTTCGGAATCGATTCCGGTAACGTGCTGACCACCTTTGCTAACGTGCCAAACGTTCCCACAAGCAGCACGGGGGCCGCCGGCGATAAGACCCAGCAGATCGTCGATCTGAAATACGACAGCACCGGCCGTTACGACTACCACACAGCCAATTATGGCTTAGGATGGGTACTGCTAAACTCACCAAATTTGGTTCGACTACCAAGCGCGGTTAATCTTTACGCGTACGCTAACGGCGATCCGATTGATCTTGTTGATCCCACAGGGCTGGCGAGCTTTTGCGCCTGGGTGAGGCAAATGTGCTTCGCGGCATGGTGCGCATGGGCCGGCACAGCCCCAAAGCCGATTCCTCAAATCAGCCCCAACCCTCTGCCGCCGATCACGGGATCAAGAGATCCAAGGAAATAGGTCGATGGAAACTCAAGAACATTTGAGACTCTTGTTGTGCTATATTTGGACGGCTGGCCGTTTTGATCTACATGGTGCTGGAAGACCAAGGGTGTGGCTTTTTTCATGAGCGACAATAATTCGTTTCACCCCATCTGGACGAGCGAACGTGGTCTCTGGGAGCGAGAGACTGACCAGGAGCGGCTACGTCGCGCGTCAATGTTGTTGAGGACAGCACCTGAACAAGCCATTGCGGAGCTTCAAGCGCTTGCGCAAAACGGCTCCGTTCTTAGCATGGTTTATTTGGGCCACGCTTTCAGAAATGGTACCGGTACTGCAGTCGATCTGCAGAAATCCGACGAATGGTATCGCCTCGCCACCGAACGCGGGTCGGCACTCGCCCCAGGAATTCTCGGCGCCTATTATTATGATACCGGCCAATATTCTTTAGCTGAAACTTATTTTAAAATTAGCGCGGAAAGAAATTACCTGCCGGCGGTATTCCGTATAGGAAAATTCTATCTCGACGCGCCGACCGGCGACCGGCAGCTGGTGAAAGCGCGAGATTATTTGGAGCAGGCTACGGCAGGCGGCCACGTCGTGGCCAAGCGCGTTCTTGGAGGATTACTTATTCAAGGAAACTTCGGTCTTTCTCAGCGCCTGAGAGGCGCGTGGCTCGTCGCGAGCGCTTTGAAGGACATCCTTGTGGTTACGGCCACCGACCCCGAAAGTGACAGACTACGCGGCTGAAGTGATTTCGGGTCAAATGCGCGATTGTACAACAAAGCTTAAGAACACCAGAGCCGGTCCCGGAAATCTGCACAGAGCGCTAAGGGGAGTTTCTGCCTGACGGCGGGCGGTGCGGCGCTTGCGTCCTAACCGGCGGCAATGTCGCGCAATATCGTGTGAAATGGTACGCTCGGAGCGAGCCAAACTGCCAACCTAACCTATTACAATATATTGCGTTTTTGCAAGGGACTCGGCCCGAGTGATAATTTGAGGGAGGGGATGGCCGAGCGCGAAAAGGCCCGGCTGGTCCCAACTCATCCTTCGCATCATTAGTTTTCGCGGTAGCTCTCGCCCGCGCGGGATCACAGGTGACGCGCCACGTAACGAACTGACGCGCTGGCATCGTCGGCCGTGCCCGCCGGTAAGCGCAGGAAATTTTGGGGGCAGGCGGACACTTTAATTCGGGACGAGAGGGTTCTCGCGGGCGTCCTGAATCTCGCTTCTGCAATTGTGTAACATCGGTGTCACGCACTATATGGATTTGGCCAGTACTGAGCGGTAAAAAATGGATTGTTGCGATCATTGCCATGCGACGGACACAAACCGCGGGAATCCGGATTATCGCCGCGTGTTGTGGCTGGTCCTTGCCATCAACGCCGCAATGTTTCTCGTCGAGATCGGCGCAGGCGTCGCGGCCGGCTCCGCGTCGCTTCAGGCGGACGCTTTGGATTTCTTCGGCGACGCGGCCAATTACGCGATCAGCTTGCTCGTGATCGGAATGATTCTGCGCTACCGCGCCATGGCTGCCCTCGCCAAGGGCGCCACCATGGGCCTGTTCGGGGCGTGGATCATCGCTACGACGCTGTGGCACGCGCTGCACGGCACTTTGCCGAATGCCTATGCGATGGGCGCGATCGGTATCGCGGCGCTCGCGGCCAATGGCGTTTCGTTTGCGCTCCTGTGGGCCTATCGCGAAGGCGATGCCAATATGCGTTCGGCCTGGATTTGCACCCGCAACGACGTGCTTGGCAATTTGGCGGTGCTTCTCGCCGCAGCCGGTGTATTCGGCACCGGCACGGGCTGGCCCGACATCATAGTCGCAAGCGTGATGGCCTGTCTTGCCTTACAGGGAGCTTGGCTGGTCATCCGGCAGTCCTTGAGAGAACTGACTCCCAGATTGCCGGTCCCAGCAGAGTGAACCCGCTGGAGCCGCGAGGTTTATGTGCGGCGCTTCGTGAGTGTATTCGACGAGATCGAAACTACGGCTTGAGATTCACGCTGACCTCGATGGAGTCTTCGGGCGCAACGGCGGTCAGAGTAAGCGTCGCACCATCGACATGCGCGCCGAGCGGCAGGCCGTCAAGGTCGAATACGAATCGCCGCACGCCTGGTCCACCACCTGGTGATGGTTCGGGCAACGGCAGCGCCCAGTTGGGTGTTGGTCCTTCGGCAAGGAGATCGACCGGCACTCCATCAGGAGCGGCGACATCGACCACCACCCGCTCATGTCCATTCGCAGTTTCACGATGCACGGAGAGGATGGCCAGCCCAGAGCCGGCGCCGAGCGGTACATGCCGCGGCACGCGCGCCTCGGCCGCAACGAGCAACACTTCTTGCACGCCGCCTTCGCCGGACAGCGCGAGTTGAAGACTAGCCTCAGCCGGCAAGCAGAGTTCGCTGCATACTGCATAACCGAGCTTCGCATGCAGCCAGGACGGCTTTGTCGCGTCGACGGCAATAATCTGAAGTGGAAATACGACATCGCCGAAATAGCCGATCGAGTGGCCGCCAGTTCCGTCAAGAAACGGCTTCGGCGCCGGCCAGAGCACAGTTGCCGATTTGACGTTCTCGGAGTCGGCAAAATCGAAGGTCGGCGGCACGCCGGAATCGCCGGGATAGCGCCAATATGTGTGCCAGCCGCGATCGAGCTTGATTTCGAGGCCGGCACGCAGCCATGCGCCGTCGGCCGACTTGTGCGCAGCGCCGGCAATGAGCCGCGCAGCGCTATGCAATCCTTTATCCCACGCGGAAGCGTCCTGTGCGTGCGCCGTTGACGCGTCCGCGGCCCAGATCATGGCGACAAGGAATGCTGCGCAATTCGGCGCGGAACGAGGCATCACGGTCGAGTCTAAAGCGAAACGCAGCGCACGTGCCAGTGACATCGTCGTGACTTGGAAATTAGCTTCACCTTGAACATTCTGCGGGATGCTAACTCTTCTGAAGGCGCAAACATTGTTCGTAGTTAGGCGTTTCGTTGCTCTGATAAGCGGAGTTGAGCCATGATGAGCGATATGCCGACGGCAATGATGTGGGGAATGGGCGTTGTTTGGCTACTCATTCTGGCCTTGTTGGTTCTTGGGATCGCGGCTTTGATCAAATATCTCCGTTCGTGACGTGTGCACCGTTTTAATATTCGTGCGCTAAGAGACCACATGCACTTGTCACAAGATCGTGAGAAGGTGACGGAGATATATTGAAGCTGGGTTGCTGATTGGCCGGCTACGAGCCGATGGCCCTAGTATTGGCATCGGCCAGTTGCTATTCTCCGGCTATGTCGCTCGATAAGATTCGTCGGATATCGATCGTTCTGATGGCGCTGGTTTTGGCCGTCGGCCTTGCAACGCAAGGCACGGCCAGCCCAGACGCAGTCGTGAAGTCCGACATGACGGTTGCGAGCGATATGTCGAGTGACATGGCTATGCCGACCGACGTGGCGATGTCGAAGGACACGCCCATGCGGGGCAAGTGCAACGGCTGTGCCGGCGACGAGAAGGGCATCGCCTCAGGCGCGTGTTCCGCTCTTTGCGGGACCGTCATCCCGTCTTCAACTGTAGCGCCGGTGCTTTACGCTGTTCCGGTCGAACTATTAAATCCGATGTCGGAAGCGCGCGTGCTCGGCCGCAGCTATCCTCCCGACCCTCATCCTCCAAGAACCACCATCCTGAGCTAAGCGCATCGCCTCAAGGCGATGTGGCGTAGGCGTGCGTGCGACCACAGCGTCGCGCAGCACCTGTTCGCGAGCCGCACGGTGAATCCCCGTGTGTTTCGATCCTACGGCACAGGAAGGGTAGCTGATGACGATTGTTGTTCCTGCCGCGACGAGCCGCCGCGCGTTTCTTGGCGGCGTCGCCGGTCTTATCGCAACTGCGCGGCTGTCTGGTGCGGCGGCCGACAGCGCCAAACCGGCGAATGACTTCGCGATCACCGCCGCGCGGGCTCGCGTCTCCCTTGTCGGCAAGCCTTACCCGGACACGGACGTCTGGAGCTACGACGCCCGCGTGCCCGGACCCGAGCTTCGGGTGCGTCAGGGCGAGCCCGCCCGCATCATCGTCAAGAACAATTTGACTGAGGACACGACGGTCCACTGGCACGGCATCAGGCTGCCGATCGGCATGGATGGCGTGCCGGGGATTTCTCAGCCGCCGATCAAGCCGGGCGACAGCTTCGCTTACGAATTCACGCCGCCCGACGCCGGCACGTTCTGGTATCACCCCCACGCGGATAGCCTGCAGCAGCTTGGGCGCGGCATGGCCGGCGCGCTGA
>Ga0102924_1002211_pt1 | contig 21542 bp, 20 predicted proteins | sample PaiPotPPM11metaG_FD_80116 | JGI IMG/M metagenome (GOLD analysis project Ga0102924, IMG submission 80116) | Iron sulfur acid spring bacterial and archeal communities from Banff, Canada, to study Microbial Dark Matter (Phase II) - Paint Pots PPM... ...
CCCCTGTGACGTTGCCCAAGCCAACTCCAACCCCGACCCCAAAGCTGACTCCCCCGCCAGTCCCGACTCCGACACCGCTGATCCAGGACGTCGAGCAAGACGTGGAAGGGGTTACCGGGACGCTGCACCAGCTGGGCGGAGCCCTTCTCGGAGGTGGGGAGGGATCAGGACTACTGGGCAAGTGATCCGCTCAGAGAGCGCGGGTGCTCTCAAGCGATCACGGATCACGCCGGCCACCGGAGTCGCGTGAGCCGAGCCGACAACCAAGAGCTGCGCCTTCGCAGTGGCTGCCTGGAGCACGGAGGCGGTGCTGCCCTTGGCAACGTCGAGGAGCACCCGCTCGGCGTCCCCGAGAGTCTCTAGCACCAAGCGCTCGAGGTTGGTCACCGCCTGCTTCTGAAGTTCCTCCTCGCTGGCCATGAGTCCGACTGGGGGGCGTCCAGCCGGTGCTGCGGGGGGTCGCGGCGGCTGCCACGCCATGACCGCGTGCAGCGGGGCGCGCAGTCGATCGGCCTCCGCCAGGGCCCAGCGCAGCGCGCTGGGCGATCCGCTGGTGGGGCTGACGCCGACCACGACGGGTGGCACGCCCGCGTCGAAGTCGGCGCCCGCAGAGCCGGTCATGAGCGATCCATCGAGTCAGTCAGGCCGGACTGGGTCGCGTGGTTCGCCGGCCGCCGACCACCTTGGTCATTTCCGACAGCGGCGCCGCCACGTCCTCAAGCGACCTGCGCTCGGCATTGACACCGAAGAACCAAGCGATCAGCCCCCCAGCGCACATGACGGTGGCCCCGATGTAGTACCCAATGGCCAAGGGGCCGGTGTGATGACCGTTGCCGACCAGTGCCGCGAACAGGGTCGGCGCCGCCACGCCGCCAGCCAACTGGGAGATCGCGAAGAAAAACGAGATCGCCTGCGCCCTCAGCTCCAGCGGAAAGATCTCACTGACAGTGAGGTACGCGGAGGACGCCCCCGCTGAGGCGAAGAAGAAGATGACACACCAGAACACGGTCTGGGTGATCACGTTGAGTACTCCCTCGTCAAAGAGAATCCCGGAAATCGCCAGCAAGATTCCCGACAGTCCATATGTGAGCAGGATCATCTTGCGTCTGCCCAAGGTGTCGAACAAGGGTCCCAGCAGAATCGGACCGGCCAGGTTGCCTGCCGCGAAAGGGAAGAAATAGAGGCCGGTCTGGTCAGTGGCAATGTGGTAGAAGTGCACCAGTACCAGTGCGTACGAGAAAAAGATGGCGTTGTAGAGAAACGACTGGGTCACCATCATCGAGAAGCCCAGGAACGATCGCGATGGATACTCCCGCACCATGGTGCGGGCGATGACGCGATAAGGGATCGCACCCCGGGCCCGAATTTCGATCGCCTTGTTCGCCGCCACTTTATCCAACTTCACACCGCTGCGGCGGACGCGATCTTCAATCCCGTCGATGGTCTGCTCCGCCTCGTCGTAGCGACCGTGGGTCATGAGCCAGCGTGGGCTCTCGGGGATCGAGCGGCGGAGGAAGATGACGATGATTCCGAGGATTGGGCCGATGAAGAATGCCAGTCGCCAACCGATGTCGGCTGGAAGGATGTGGGGATTGAAGAAGAACAGCGAGGCGGCCGAGCCGATCATGGCGCCGGCCCAGTAGGTCCCGTTGACGGCTATGTCGACCCTGCCCCGGTAGTGGGGGGGGATGAGCTCATCAATGGCGGAATTGATAGCGGTGTACTCGCCGCCGATGCCGAGTCCAGCAATGAAGCGGAACATGAGTAGGAACCAGAGAGTTGGGGAAAGTCCGGAGATGCCGCTGGCGAGCAGATAGATCCCCAGTGTCCACATGAAGAGTCGCTTCCTACCCAAACGGTCGGTGAGGCGGCCGAAGACCAGAGCGCCAACCACCTCGCCGAAGAGGTAGACAGATCCGATAAGGCCAGTCTCAGCGGTGCTGAGGCCAAGGGTGGCTGCCTTTTGCAGGACGGGGCTGACACTCGAGACGATCTGGATCTCCAGCCCGTCGAGAATCCAGGAGACTCCGAGAGAGATAACCACAAGCCAGTGGAAGCGAGTCCAGGGCAGGCGATCCAAGCGGGCCGGGATCAGAGTGCGGACGGTGGCAGATTCTGCCTTGCCGTCATCGGATCTCATGAGATCCCTCCTCCATGTTCACGCGGTCGCTTCGCCCGCCGCTCCGATTTCCGCTATGAGCGAAGTCCGACAGATATAGCGGCGAAGGCGTCCATCCGTAACGCGTCGGCCCGCAGCTACACGCCGATGTGACCGAGCCGCCTAGGTGGCCGCGGTCGCCTCGGCTTTCCCCCTGTCCCGTGGTCGCGCCGAACCCGGGCCGAGGCATCGGTGACTGCGCAGCGGCGCTGGGTTATGACGTCGAAGATCGGCACGTCTTGACAGAAATCCGCATCGCTCCTAGGATCTTGTGATGGGCGCGGGGAACGGTTCTTGGGCTACGCAGGAGTGCCCTTTAGTGGGATGCCGTCAAGTTGGCGGCTCCACCTCGTACGCCACCAGACGGGCGTCGTCAACAAGAGGCGCTCATGTTTTGTGCGGAACCCCGGGCGCACCCGGATGGGAGGCAGCACGCTATGACCTCTGCAACTAGTCAGGGCAACGGCCGCGATCGCGTCGACGACACCGAGGTGGGGCAGTTGAAGCGAGTCTGGCAGAGCAGTCGCTGGCAGGACATCTCTCGGCCCTACACCGCCGAGGAAGTGATCAGGCTCAGAGGCTCGCTCCGTATCGAACACACCGTGGCCAGGCGTGGCGCGGAGCGACTCTATGAGCTCCTGACCAATCCGGGCTATGTGGCCGCCCTGGGTGCGCTGACCGGTCAGCAGGCGGTGCAGATGGTCAAGGCTGGACTCAAGGCCATCTACCTCTCGGGATGGCAGGTCGCCGCTGATGCCAACCTCTCCGGGGAGACCTATCCGGACCAGAGCCTCTACCCGGTCAACAGCGCTCCGGCGCTAGCCCGCCGGCTGAACAACGCGATGCTCCGGGCTGACCAGATCGCCTGGGCCGAGGGACACCGCGACGGCGACTGGGTGGTGCCGATCGTGGCTGATGCCGAGGCCGGGTTCGGAGGCCCCCTGCACGCATTCGAACTGATGAAGGCGATGATCGAATCCGGGGTCTCGGGGGTTCACTTCGAGGATCAGTTGGCCTCGGAGAAAAAGTGTGGCCACCTGGGCGGCAAGGTCCTGGTGCCCACCAGCCAGTTCGAGCGCACCCTGGCGGCCGCCAGGCTGGCGGCCGATGTCCTCGACGTGCCCACGCTGTTGGTGGCGAGAACCGACGCATTGAGCGCGACCCTGCTGACCAGCGACATCGACCCTCGCGACCAGGAGTTCCTGCTCGGCGACCGTACCTCCGAGGGGTTCTTCAGGGTGCGGCCAGGGATCGAGTCGGTGATCGCTCGCGGGCTGGCCTTCGCGCCCCTGGTGGATGCGCTCTGGTTCGAGACCTCGACCCCCAACATCGAGGAGGCGGCGCAGTTTGCCGAAGCGATCCACGCCCAGTTCCCGGGCAAGATTCTGGCCTACAACTGCTCGCCGTCGTTCAACTGGAAACTGCACCTCAGCGATGAGGAGGTCAGTGCCTTCCAGTGGCGGCTTGGGGAGCTCGGCTACAAGTTCCAATTCGTCACCCTGGCCGGCTTCCACGTCGCCAACAGCTCGATGTTCGACTTGGCCAAGGGCTACGCTGAAGAGGGCATGAGCGCGTATGTCCGGTTGCAGCAGCGCGAGTTCGAGCTCGAGCAGAGGGGCTATACCTCTACCCGTCATCAGTCGGAGGTCGGCGCCGGCTACTTCGACGCCGTGCTGGAGACGGTGACGGGAGGCGCCAGCGCCACCCTGGCGCTGCAGGGGTCGACCGAGGAGGCTCAGTTCGAGTCGACCCCGGTCGCATGACCCTCGACCGGTTGGGTGTGGCCGGGGTCGAAGTCCTTGGCGATCTCGGTGCGGCGGGTGAGCGGGTTCTCACCCCGGCCGCGCTCGAGTTCGTGGCCTTCTTGCAAAGGGAGTTGGGCCCTACCCGGGAAGCTCTGCTGCAGGCTCGAGAGGTGCGGCAGCGGGAGCTCAGCCAGGGCCGACTCCCGGACTTTCTGGCGGAGACGAGGGCCATCCGAGATGACCTGAGCTGGAGGGTTGCGCCGCCGCCCCCAGACCTCGAGGACCGCCGGGTGGAGATCACGGGGCCGGTCGACCGCAAGATGGTGATCAACGCACTCAATTCCGGGGCCCGAGTGTTCATGGCCGACTTTGAGGACGCCAACTCCCCCACCTGGGGCAACTGCCTGGAAGGCCAAAGCAACCTCATCGATGCAGTCGACAAGACCATCTCCCTTGAGTCAGGCGGCAAGAGCTACCGGCTCAACCCGGAGACCGCAACCCTGATCGTGCGGCCGCGGGGTTGGCATCTTCCCGAGAAGCACCTGCTCATCGACGGGGAACCGGTTTCGGCAAGCCTCTTCGACTTCGGAATGTTCACCTTCCACTGCGCCCGGACGCTCCTGGATCAGGGCTCGGGACCCTACCTCTACCTCCCCAAGCTCGAGAGCCACACCGAGGCGCGCCTCTGGAACGAAGCCTGCCAGCTGGCCGAGGATCGGCTGAGCCTGCCCGGCGCCTCCATCCGCACCACTGTCCTGATCGAGACGGTTCTCGCCGCATTCGAGATGGAGGAGATCCTCTACGAGCTGCGAGAGCGCTCTGCCGCCCTCAACGCCGGGCGCTGGGACTACATGTTCTCGATCATCAAGAAGTTCCGCGACAACCCCGAGTTCATCCTGCCCGACCGTGGCTCGGTGGCCATGACCGTCCCCTTCATGCGGGCCTACACGGAGCTGCTGGTGAAGACCTGCCACCGCCGGGCTGCCCACGCCATCGGCGGCATGGCTGCATTCATTCCCAGCCGCCGCGACGCCGAGCTCAACCGGGTTGCGTTAGAACGGGTGCGCGAGGACAAGGTCAGGGAAGTGGGTGACGGCTTCGACGGCACCTGGGTGGCTCATCCCGACCTGGTTCCGGTTGCCCGTGAGGCCTTCGACGAGGTCCTGGGAGACAGGCCCAACCAGGTGGAGCGTCTGCGCGAGGAGGTGGCAGTCACTGGGGCCCAGCTGCTCAATGTGGCTGCCACCCCGGGAGAGGTCACCGAGGCCGGGGTGCGGCTCAATGTCTCGGTGGGGATTCAGTACCTCCACTCCTGGTTGCAGGGGGTGGGGGCGGCGGCGATCAACAACCTGATGGAGGACGCGGCCACCGCAGAGATCTCCCGCTCTCAGATCTGGCAGTGGGTCCACCACCGCCGGGTCTCCCGCGAGCAGGTGCTGGAGCTGGAGTCGGAGGTGGTATCCGAGCTGGGCGATTCCTCGCGGGAGGCGGCCAGGCTCTTCACCGAGGTCGCGCTGGCGGAGGACTTTGTGGAGTTCATGACGCTTCCGGCGTACCGACTTTTGCCCTAGTTAGGAGCCTGCGCCTGACGGAGCTGTCACAACCTCTCGATCTCCTGTCAGATTGCTTGTCGAGTGCGTACGCCTCTGCTATGTTCGATCTCAATTTGGTAACGCGACTACGGCTGAGGGTGGACAGCTGCCCGGTGCCGGGGTCAGCCTCGAGACTCTCGAGCACGGAGGCGGCACAGCATGTTTGAGCACGCGCAGCTGAAGACCCTGGAGCCGACGCCGGAGCGCTACGGCGAGGCCGAGGGCGGTGGCTGTGACCATGTCGGTTGTGAGAACCGGGAAGCGTTTCGCTGTCTGTACCGAGACCGGCGCGCGGTTGACTGCTCCTGGGTCGCCTGCAAGGATCACCTGAAGATGGTCGCTGGCAGGGCTTACTGCTTCCGCCACGCCAGCATCGTCGAAATCCTGGCGATGGCATTGGAGCAGGGCACCCAGGTGCTGCCCCCCGACCTCGATAACCGCTGCGCCTCGCTGGTGATGTGGGTCTCCCGTGACCTCGAGGAGCCGGTGATCGACCGGCTGGTGCGCTGGGGCGATGCCGACATGAACATCATCAACGACCCCGTGGTCCGCTACACGCGCCCGGAGCAGATGCGAAAACTGCCGGGACACTGGGAGCGGGTCTGGGCGCTGGCGAACCGCACCGGCATCCTGCTTCGGGTCGGGCTGAGGGTTGAGGACAACCGTCCTGAGACCGTCATCCTCACCGGCGGCACCACTCACCTGGTGTCCCTGGTCCCACCCTGGATCCAGCGCCATCTCTCGGGCGAGCCCAACCAGACGCCCCAGGGCGACCTCGTCGAGAGGCTGGCATTTCAGCGAGAGCTCCTGCAGGCGCTTGACGCCTACGTCGACAAGTACGGGGTCAACTTCCCCAACCTGGTGATCCCACTTCGGGTCTGAGCCGGCGCTCCCTCCGCCAGTCTCATAATCGAGGCTATGGCTTACGAGGCGATCGTCCCCGCCCCTGCTGGCGCACCCTCCGTGGCCGGCGTGCCCACCCGCCATCGCCCTGAGTACCAGGCCGATTACCTGACCTTCAGTCGCAGCTACACCGTCGACGTTACCTACCGGTGCTTCCGCCGCTGCGGCTACTGCGAGTACCGCAAGGACGACGGTGGATTGATCAGCCTGGCCGAGGTCGACCATCACCTGGAGCAGGCCAGCCGGCTGCGCTGCCGCGAGATTCTGATCATGGCCGGGGAACAGCCCTGGCGACTGCCCGACCTGGGACTGCGCGACGAGGATGCCTTCGTCGACCTAGTGGTGGAGATCTGTCGGCGGGCGATGCAACGAGGGCTGCTGCCTCATACCAATGTGGGACTGCTGACCCGCTCCAGCCTGGCCCGACTCCAGCCTTGGAACGCTTCGATGGGCCTGATGCTGGAGACCGGAACCGACGACATCCGGGCCCATGCCATGGGTGGGGGCAAGCGCTACCAGGAGCGACTGGCGCACCTGGAGGCGGCCGGCGAGCTGGGGATCCCGTTCACGACCGGGATCCTGGTGGGGATCGGTGAGACCGAGGCCGACCGGCGCCACGCCCTGGATTTGATCGCCGCCTGCCACCAGCGCCACCACCACATTCAGGAGGTGATCGTCCAGAACTTCGTGCCCAAACCGGGCACGCCGATGGCCGAGCATCCCGCTCCCGATCCGGCCACATTCCTGGCCACGGTCGAGCTTGCGCGGGCGATTCTTCCCGGCGACGTCGCGGTCCAGGTCCCGCCCAACCTCAACTTCGAGGGCTGGCCCGATCTGGTCCGGGCTGGGGCCACCGATCTGGGCGGCATCTCCATGGACGGCGACTCGGTCAGCCCCGAATACGCGTGGCCAGATCAAGGGGAGCTGGCAGCCAAGGCCAGGACCTTGGGCTATCACCTCCAAGAGCGCCTGCCCGTCTACCAGGAGTCGCTGGCGCAGCTGCAACCGGCCGCCGACCGGCTGCGACAGGAGTTGGTCGGCGACACCGTCACCTACGTGGTGAACCGCAACGTCAACATCAGCAACGTCTGCGTCGGTACCTGCAAGTTCTGCGGTTTCCGGCGCGGTTCCATCAATGTCAAGGGCGCCTACTTTCATGACCACGACACCGTGTTCGCCAAGATCGAGGATGCGGTGCAGCGCGGCGCCACCGAGATTTGCATGCAATCGGGGCTGACTCCGGAGCTCAACCTGAGCTTCTACGACTCATTGTTTCGGGAGATAAAGGAGCGCTGGCCCACGCTCCACCTGCATGCACTCTCACCGGAGGAGATCCGCTACATCTCGCAGGAATCGGGACGATCGGTGGAGGACGTCCTGCGCCAGCTGCGCGATGCCGGACTAGGCACGCTTCCCGGAACCGCTGCGGAAATCCTGGTGGAAGAGGTGCGCCGCATCCTCTGCCCCGAGAAGCTGACCACCGATGAGTGGGTGGAGATCGTCAAGACTGCGCACCGCGTAGGCATCCGAACCACCTCAACCATCATGTATGGGCACATCGAGACGCCATGGCACCGATTGCGGCACCTCGAGGTGATTCGCAATCTGCAGCGGGAAACCGGCGGAATCACTGAGTTTGTGCTCTTGCCCTTCCAGGTCCAGAACAACACTTTGGGCAAGTATTTCGGCATTCGCGAGCCGCTCACCCTCGAGGACTCACTGCGGTTCACCGCGTACTGCCGCCTCTACTTCGGCAGCGACATTCCCAACATTCAGACCAGTTGGGTCAAGCTTGGGCCCGAGGGTGTGGCCGAATCGCTGCGCTGGGGAGCCAATGATTTCGGGGGCACCCTGATGGAGGAGTCGATCACCCGGATGAGCGGCGCCGACCACGGCCAGAACCTCGATCGCGAAGAGATCGAGGCTGCCATCCGCAGCGTCGGCCGGACTCCGGTCGAGCGCGACACCCTCTACCGGGAGGTCAAGGCGCGGCCAGGCGACCTCGAGCTGGTCGGCGCAGCCAGCGTCGGAGCGGCCGACTGAGGCTCTCGCCCAGCGCGATACCGCTCACCAGACAGAGCGCTTCGACAGCCCGGGTCAGAAGCTCGTTGGAACCCTGAGCGGGGATCAGTAAAAGCGCCAGCGCCACCGGGAACACGAACCAGCGCCAAGCGAAGCGACTCTTCCTGATGCGGAGGCCGTAGAGGATCCCGAAGCCGGTCGCCAGCAGCAGGCAGAGCAGCCCCAGGACCAGGTAGCCGACCAAGTACTGGGCGAGAGGGGGCTGGCGCAGTCCCACCGTGAAGCGGATCGCCAGCGGGGGCAGATAGTCGGTGGCGTAGAAGGTGACCAGTATCCAGGCCATCGAGTGCAGGCAGAAGGTCGAGACCTGGAGACTGCGGACCCTGCGCTCATCCTTGGCGCGGGCCTCGGCCGCAGTCACAGGGGCTCGACGGCCGGGGCGGCGACCGGGCTCGGTAGCACTCACACCCGAAAGTGTGCTCTGTGGGGCCGCCTTGGGTCCGGTGACTAGAATCGAAGGCCGGTGAGGCTTTCCCGCGGGCGGTTGCCACGCATTTCCCCAGCATGATTTGAAGCGCGCCCCTCGGGAGTGGACCCTGCCGCTGCCCACCGGGGACGTCAGCGGCTCTGCCTTCGAACGCGTCGCCCGGGCGAGGGGAACCACGCCCGAGCTGGCGCTGGCTGCGTCCAAGTCGGTTGGCGAGGAGTTCGACCCCAGCCTCCTGACCGACATGGACAAGGCGGTGGAGCTGATTCGCGAGGCCATGGCTCGCAACGAGCTGATCGCGATCTACGGCGACTACGACGCCGACGGGGTCACCGCCTGTGCGCTCTTGGTCCGGGCCTTCCGCGCCGCTGGACGCGAGCCTCTCGCCTACATCCCTCAGCGTCAGAGCGAAGGCTACGGGCTCAACCGTGAGGCCCTAGTCGAGCTCCGCCGCCAGGGCGCCTCCCTGGTGATAACGGTGGACTGTGGGACCACAGCGGTGGAGGTGGTCCGGGATCGTCCCGACGGTCTTGGCCTGATCATCACCGACCACCACCTTCCCCATGCGGAGCCCGGGGACGGCGGCATCGAACTGGCACCGGCGGATGCATTGGTGAATCCCCAGCGGCCCGACGACGGCTACCCGTGGAAGGGCCTGGCCGGAGTGGGAGTCGCCTACAAGCTGGTGGTGGCACTCGAGGTCTCGGGTCTGGTGCCTACGGGCACGGCTGCGGCCCAGCTGCCCCTGGTAGCCCTGGGCACGGTGGCCGACATGATGCCGCTCCAGGAAGAGAACCGCTGGCTGGTCCGGCAGGGACTGGCTGCCTGGACCCAGCACGCCCCGAGAGGACTGGCACTGCTGGCTGGGATCGCTGGGGTCGAGGGCACTCCCAGCAGCGGCAACCTTAGCTTCGGCCTGGCCCCGCGGATCAACGCTGCGGGAAGGATGGAGGACGCCTTCTTGGCGCTGCGGTGCTGCCTGGCGGATGACGAAGATGATGCCAAGGAGGCGGCCGCCAAGCTGGAGCTGCTGAATCGCAGCCGGCGGTCGGCCCTAGCCCTGGCCTTGAGTGGGGCGCGCGAAGTGGTCGCTCAGATGGCCGACGACCTGCCAGCAATCGTGCTTGGATCCACCGAGATCATCCCCGGGGTGGTCGGGCTGGTGGCAGGACGGTTGGCCGAGGAATACAGCCGGCCCACATTCGTCTACAGCCAGACCGGTCAGGAGTGGAGGGGCTCTGCTCGCGGGGTGACCGGCCTCAATGTGGTCGAGGCGCTGCGCCGTTGCAGCGACCACCTCCTGGCGTACGGGGGGCACCTCTCCGCCGGCGGCTTCAGCCTCCCCCCAGACACCGCGGCAGCAGATGCCTTCGCGGCGGCAATGATGACCGCGACCAGGGCCCAGCTCGGGGAGCGCGAGCCCTGCCGAACCTTCAAGATCGACGCCGAAGTCAAGCTCGGGGAGTGCGGACTTAAGTTGGCAGAGGAGCTCTGCCTGCTCCAGCCCTGCGGCACGGGCAATCCCGCCGTGCTTCTCTGCGCCAGTGGCTGCACCGTAGTCCGGACCGAGGTCTTGGGCAAGAGCGGTGGCCACCTGAAGGTCATCCTCAAGGACGGGACCGGCAGCGCCGAGTCGATCAGCTTCAATCGCCCCCATCTCCGTGCTCACCTGCCGGCGGGGCGCAAGGTCGACGCCCTCTTCGAGCTGGAGGTGGATTGCTGGGGTGGGCGACGGAAGCCCCGACTGATGCTGAGGGACCTGCGACCGGCCCGCCACTGAGCTCCTCCGGCGATCGCCGCGGCCCAGCCCTGTCTATTGTTGAGCCGGTGGGGCGACAAACTCCACGGAGTCCAGAGAAGTAGGAGGGTAGCCAGATGGCCGGTCGGATGGTCGAGTTCCCCAGCAACGGCACCAGCGCTACCGGGTATCTCAGCGCAGCCGAGTCGGGAGCGGGTCCCGGCGTGGTGGTGATTCAGGAGTGGTGGGGACTCAACGATCAGATCAAGCGCACCGCCGATCGTCTTGCCGGCGAGGGCTTCACCGCGCTGGTGCCCGACCTCTATCACGGGCGGGTGATCGGATTCCACGAGCCCGACGAGGCGGGGAAGGCGCTGATGGCGCTGGATGAGGGCAGGGCGGCCAAGGAGCTACGAGGAGCGGTTGACTACCTCTTGAGCTCCGGAGAGGCGAAGGGGGATTTCGTGGGCGCGGTTGGCTACTGCATGGGCGGTGGCTTGGCGGTCACCCTGGCGGCCAATCACGATAAGGTCAAGGCAGCGGTCACCTTCTACGGGGCTCCCGGCCCCGAGACCGACCTGACCCGAATCGCGGGCTCGGTTCTGGGCCATTTTGGAGACCACGATGACTTCGCCTCACCGCAGGCGGTAGGCAAGCTGGATCAAGCCCTCGAGGCGGCCCAGGTTCCTCACATCTTTTACACGTACGCTGGGTGCCACCATGCCTTCGCCAACGAGGATCGGCCTGAGGTGTACAACGCCGAAGCCGCGACCCTTGCCTGGCAGAGAACCCTCGACTTTCTCCGCAAGAATCTGACGCGGTGACTGAACCGCCCGCGCTGCTCGTCCCGAGCCCGCCCACGGCCAGGCGCGGCGGCAGGTAGATGAGCCGCTCCCGGCTACCCAATGGCGCGCTCATGGGGGCCTGCGCCGCGGGGCTGACGGTGGCGGCTTCGCTGCTGGTCCGGATCATCACCGGGTTGCCGTCGCTGAGCGAGGTGCTGGGGAACGGCCTGGCCCTGCTGCTTCCAGGCAACGTCTTCGGCACTCTGATCGACACCCTCCAGGAGAGAGGACGGCCCCTGTTGCTGCTGGGGAGCTCGGTGCTGATCGTGCTGGTTGGCGCCGCGATAGGGAGGTGGATCGGCCGCTGGAGCAGGGTTCCGGTAGCCCCCTACCCGTCCGCTCCCGCCACCCGACGGGGCAACGCGCTGCTGCGCTGGCTGGTGCCGGCCATCGGCCTCTGGATCCTGACTCTGCCCCTGGTCCTGATCGGAGAGGGCTCGATCGCGGTGTCGGCCACCTGGCTCGGCCTCATCGACTGGCTGGTGCTTTCTGGGTTGATCGAGGTCCTGCTGGCCATGCCCGAGGCAGGAGGCAGCAAGCCCGGGGCCGTCCGACAAACCCAGGAGGGGGCGCATACGCGGCGCACCTTCCTGGCCGGAGCGGGCGCTGTGCTGGGTGCCGCGACCCTGGGCTACCTCGGGGTGAACGTCCTGCGGGCGACTTCGCCTCCGGTGCCCCGGCTGAACCTGGGCCGCCCGGCTGGGGGCCTGGGAGACAGGTTGCCCGAGGGAATCACACCCACGTCCGACTTTTACGTGGTCTCAAAGGACCTTTTTGGACCGCCGGCAGTGGATGCGGCGACCTGGCAGCTGCGGGTCGACGGCCTCCATCCCTACTCGCTCAGCTATCAGGAATTGCTGGCTGAGCCGCACCTCAGTCAGAGCCAGACCTTGGAGTGCATCTCCAACCCGGTCGCGGGAACCCTCATCAGCACCGGAGTCTGGCGCGGAGTGCAGCTGAGCCGCCTCCTGGAGCGTGCCGGGGTGCCCAGCTCAACCGTGCAGATAGTCTTCGGCTGTGCCGACGGGTACACCGAGAGCCTGCCGCTCGACCAGGCCATGGCCCCAACCACTCTGGTGGCCGACCGCCTCAATGGCAGGCCGCTCACCGCCGAGCACGGTTTCCCGGCGCGGATCCTGGTGGTCGACCACTACGGCATGAAGAACCCCAAGTGGCTAACCAGCGTCGGCCATTCCTCCCAGCCCTACATCGGCTACTGGGAGCAGCAGGGTTGGAATGCGGGAGCCTACCCCAAGACCTTCTCCAGGTTCGATTTCCCCTCTGGTAATACCTCCCTCAGCGCAGGGCGCAGGTACCTCCTCACCGGCGTTGCCTGGGCCGGGACCAGGGGCATCTCGGCCGTCGAGCTCAGCTTCGATGGCAGCCGTCAGTGGATCAAGGCCCAGCTGATTCCTCAGATCTCGCCCTACACCTGGACGCTCTGGAGCTACCCCTGGAGCCCCTCGGCGGGCTTCTACACCGTCAGGTTGCGGGCTCGTGACGGCCTCGGTCACTACCAGCCGGCCAACCAGACCCAGAGCTATCCCAGTGGGGCCAGTGCCTACCAGGAGCTGACGCTGCTGGTCCGCTGATTGGATCCTGGCGTTGGCTCAGGCCGAGTACGCCGGTCGATCGCCGAAGAGAAGTGTCCCGATCCTCACCTCGGTGCTGCCCTCCGAGATGGCCGCCTGGAAGTCCCCGCTCATGCCCATGCTCAGGATGGGTAGGGCAAGACCAGACAGCTCCCTCAGGCGCTCCACCAGCTGGCGGCAGGCGGAGAAGGCCTCTTGCGGCCGTTGCGGTGCCGCGACGGTCATCAGCCCTTCAAGCCTGATCCCCTCCAGCTCTATCAGCTGGGGCAGGTCCGCCTCCAGCTGGGAAGGCTGGAAACCGGTGCGGTTGGGCAGACCGGTCAGCTCCACTTCACAAAGTACCTGGAGCGGCTGCTGCTGTCCGGAGCGTGCGGCGGAGAGCTTTTGAGCCAGACTCAAGCTGTCGACGCTGGCCACCGAACGAAAGAGCTGAGCGGCACGCCCAACCTTGTTGCGTTGGAGGTGGCCGAGGAGATGCCAGCTCACCTTGGGGGCTCCAGTTGCTCGAAGAAAGCGGTCCTTTTCCTGACATTCCTGGACATAGTTCTCGCCCAGGCGGGTCAGCCCGACCATGGTTGCCAGCTCTGCCATCTCCGCCGGGTGTCCCTTGGTCACGGGCAGGAGCTGGACGCTTCCGGTTGGCCTGGCGGACTTCTCTTCAGCCACTCGGAGCTCAACCAGAACCTGCTCCAGGCGCTCGCGCAGGACCGCCTCGGTCAGCGGGGCAGTGGCCGTCGGCTTCGCTTTGGGGAAGCGCCTTCGGGCGCTCCGGATAGCAGATGGTCGATTTCGTTGCGGACCTCAGAGACATCCCGGAAGGAGCGATAGACCGAGGCGAATCGGACGTAGGCGACGTCGTCCAGCCGGCGCAGGTGCTCCATCACCAGCTCCCCGACCTCGACGCTGGGAAGCTCCGACTGCCCTCGTCCGCGCAGCTCGGCTTCGATTTCCTCGACCATCTGGGAGATGACGGTGGGCGAAATGTCCCGCTTCTTGCAGGCGTTCATCAATCCCTGGAAGAGCTTGGCCCGGTCGAAGTCCTCCCGGCGGCCATCCTTCTTGACTATGTAGAAGGGGATCGACTCGATCCGCTCGTAGGTGGTGAAGCGCTTGCCACAGCTGTTGCAGGCGCGGCGTCGCCTGATCGCCTCGCCTGTCTCCGAGTCCCGGGAGTCGACGACCCGGAGGTCATTGTGGTTGCAGTAGGGGCAGCGCACGAGGGCTCCAATGCGGGGATGACCATGACCCCGAAATATAGGGGTCATGTCCGCATTGTAATACCTTATCTTGTGGCCAGCTCTGGCCGGAGGCGGCCCGCTTGTGGCCATCCAGCCGGTGTCCCGCGTCTCCCCCAAGTGCAACTGCTCTCGCTGCTGCCCCAACCGGTGGGCAGCAAACCCGCGGGCGCGGCGTCAGCTGGGGCTCGGACCTCTCCCCGGCTGGTTCAGGCGTTGACCCGAGTCATGTCCTGGTAGCGATCGCCCCTGGGGGCTCCCACCGGCATGGCCTCGTCGAGCTCCTGCAGGGTGGCCGGATCCAGCTCCAATTCCGTGGCCGCCACGTTCTCTTCCAGACGGCCGGGATGCCTGGTCCCAGGAATCGGCACGATGTCCTCGCCCTGGTGCAGAAGCCAGGCCAGAGCCAGTTGAGCCGGAGTTGCGTCCTTGGCCTCGGCGATCTCGCGTACCCGCTCCGCCAGCTTCAGGTTGTGCTCTCGGTTTTCGACCTTGAAGCGAGGGAAGCGAGCGCTGCGGGTGTCGCCCTCGGCTAGGTGTTCCAGAGAGGCCGCTGGGGCGGCCAGGAAGCCGCGGCCCAGAGGACTGTAGGCGACGAACCCTATCCCCAGCTCTCTCACGGTGGGCAGGAGCTCTGCCTCGGGATCGCGGCTGAAGAGCGAGTACTCGGTCTGCAGCGCGGTGATCGGATGGACGGAGTGAGCACGCCGGATGGTTGACGCGCCCGCTTCCGAGAGACCTAGGTAACGCACCTTGCCCTGGTCCACCAGCTCGGACATGGCACCCACGGTTTCCTCGATGGGTACGTGGGTATCCACCCGGTGCTGGTAATAGAGGTCGATGTGGTCGACCTGGAGCCGGGTCAGGGAGGCATCGCAGGCCTGGCGCACGTACTCGGGGCGGCCGTTGATTCCGATCCACGAACCGTCCTCGCGGCGCTGGTTGCCGAACTTGGTGGCGATCACCACCTGGTCGCGCCGGTCGGCGATCGCGTTCCCCACCAGCCTCTCGTTGGTGAAGGGGCCATACATGTCAGCGGTGTCGAGGAAGTCGACGCCGAGCTCCAAAGCCCGATGGATCGTGGCGACCGACTCCTCATCGTTGGTGGGGCCATAGAACTCCGACATCCCCATGCACCCTAGCCCGAGTGCGCTGACCACTAGTCCCTGGCTGCCCAGGTTGCGCTGCTTCAGATGACTCTCCCCGGTTTAGCGGTTGGTCCGACGGTGACCAGCTTCAGGACCTGCCGATCAGGAGGAGGCCGAGAGCACCCCGACCGGGCAACTGACACCGGTCCCCCCGATTCCGCAGTAGCCGCCCTTGTTCTTGTCCAGATACTGCTGGTGGTAGTCCTCGGCGTAGTAGAAGGGACCAGCCTCCACGATCTCAGTTGTGATCCCCCCGAACCCGGCCTTGGTCAAAGCCTGCTGGTACTGCTCGCGGGAGGCCTCGGCGATCCTGCGCTGCTCGTCGTTGAGCACGTAGATGGCAGAGCGGTACTGGGTTCCGACATCGTTGCCCTGGCGCATGCCCTGGGTGGGGTCGTGACTCTCCCAGAACGTCTTGAGCAGCCGCTCATAGGAGATCTTGCTGGGGTCAAAGACGACCAGGACTACCTCGGCGTGGCCGGTCCGGCCGGTGCAAACCTCCTGGTAGCTGGGGTTGGGGGTGAGGCCGCCGCTGTAACCGACGGCGGTGGTGTAGACGCCATCCAACTGCCAGAAGTCGCGCTCGGCGCCCCAGAAGCAGCCCAGGCCCAGAATCGCCTGCTCGAACCCCTCGGGGAATGGTGGCTTGATCGAGGTGCCCAGTACCGTGTGCTGCCCCCCGACCCTCATCTCGGCGGCTCGCCCCGGCAAAGTCCGAGACGCCTCCGGCATCGTCGTCTTGCTACCCAAGAAGCTCATGACTTGCCACCTCTGCTGATTGGAAATAAACCGTATCACCGGGACCTGAGAGGCCCCGGTTAACCATTCCCCGATTCGTCCCCAATCACTCTCATGGAACCAGCGCCAGGCGGCAGCGGCTGCCAACCAGGCGGGGGCTCGCCGGCGTCACCTTTCGACTTGAATGCCGGGCGCCAGGTCGATCCGGTAGCCGACCCCGAAGACGGTGTTGATACGGAAGGGCATGGTGGGGAATGCCTCGAACTTCTCCCGCAGCCAGCGGATGTGAACCGCCACGGTTTTGCCGTCACCATGGAAGTCGCTGCCCCAGACGTCCCGGAGCAGGGCCTCCCGGCTCTGCACCTTCCCAGGATTGCGGAGCAGGAAGAAGAGCAGGTTGAATTCGCGGGGACTCATCTTGACCTCGCGCTCACCCAGCATCACCCGCCGGGCGGACGCGTCCAGGACGAAGTCGGCGAGCTTGATGTGGTCTGGGGTTGGGGTGGCCCGGGGGGGCCGCTCGGCGCGCCGGATCAGGGCCTCAACCCGGGCCAAGAACTCCGAGATCCCGAATGGCTTGGTCATGTAGTCATCCGCGCCCAGCGCCAGTCCCTGAACCTTGTCTGGCTCCGATCCTCGCGCCGTCAGCATCAGGATGGGAACGTCCGACTCTTGGCGAAGGATCCGGCAGAGCTCCTCGCCGGTCAGCTCGGGAAGCATGAGGTCGAGCACCACCAGGTCGGGGGACCGGTCTCGGGCGATCTCCAGCCCACGGGTGCCGCTGTTGGCCTCCAAGACCACGTAACCGGTGGCCGCCAGGTTGTAGCGGAGCGTCATCCTGACCGCCTCGTCGTCCTCTACCAGCAGCACCTTGCGACCGCGTCCGATGCTGGGGGGCTGAGTCGTCACCTATCCCAGCTCTGCCAACTCGCCGGTCTCCAGGAAGACCACGTCCTCGGCGATATTGGTGACCCGATCCGCGATCCGCTCCAGGTTGTGGGCGATGAAGATCAGGTTGGTGGCGGGATAGACCCACTCGGGCTGCTCCCGCATGGTCTCCAGCATGTCGTCGAAGACCCGGTGGTAGATCCGGTCGATCCGGTCGTCGCGAGCGGCGATGTCCTGGGCTCGGCGGTGGTCGTGAGCGGTGACCGCCTCCAGGATGTCCCGCACCTGCTCCTCCACGTAGCGACCCATGCTGAGGATGATGTCCAGGCGCGGCCGGGAGCTGAGCTCGATCAGGGGAAGCGCGTAGCGGGCGCAGCTCTTGGCGTGGTCACCCATCCGCTCCAGCTCCGACGACATCAGCATCAGGCCGAAGACCTCATTCAGCTCATGCCCGGTGGGGTGCCGCGCGGACAGGACCGCCAGGCCCCGCTCGCGTTCCTGCCGATGGCGCTCGTTGAGCACGACGTCGCCGACCACCACCGCGCGCAGTCGATCGCCGTCCCTTATCTCCAGGCCCGACATGGCACTGGCGACTCCCTCGGCCACCATCCGGCCGAGCACCCGAACCCCATCGCGCAGGGCGGCCAGGTCGGCGTCGAAGTCAAGAGCCAAAGATGCGCCCACAGAGCGATAGTAGTCGACCCGGATTACGTGAAAGCGATCAGAGTCGGGGGAGGACGATCCTCACCAGAGTGCCGTGCCCGGGAATGCTCCGGACCTTGATTTCGCCACCCTGAAGCTCCACCGTCTGCTTGGCGATGGTCAGGCCCAGACCGCTGCTGCGGTCCGAGCGGGACCTGTCCCCGGTGTAGAAGCGGTCGAAGATCCGCGGTAGCTGGCTGGCCGGGATGCCGGATCCCGTGTCCCGCACCGACACGGTGGGACGACCGGTGGCGGCGCCCACTGTCACCGTCACCGACCCCGGCGGAGAGGTGAACTTGAGGGCGTTGTCGAGGATGTTGCTGAGCGCTCGCTCCAGCCGCGCGGGGTCAGCCATGGCGGTCGTCGGGCCTCCCCGGAGGGAGAGGTTGATCTGGCGCTCACGGGCCTGCGGGAGCAAGTGCTCCACCGCCCGGCTGGCCACGTCCCAGAGATCGACCGGGTCGCTCCGAGTCTGCTCCACCCCTGCCTCCAGGCGGCCTAGGTCGAGGATTCCCGCCACCAGGGTGTAGAGGCGGTCCGCCTCGGCGGCGATCCTGGTGGCGAAGAGGTGCGTGGCCTCGGCGTCGCCCCGGGCCTCGCCGGTCAGGGTTTCAGCCATCAGCCGCAGGCCGGCCAGCGGTGTGCGCAGATCGTGGGAGAGGTTGGAGATGAGCTCCTGATGAGCCCGGGTCAGCCTCCGTTCCGCTGTGATGTCGGTCAGGATCAGGATTACGCGGCGACTGCCGTCGGGGAGGTCGGCGGGGGCCCCAACCGCCTTCAACACCCGGCGCCAGCTGTCCTGGCGAAGCTCGCCGCTGGCGGTCTCGCCGGTCGTCAGCACCCTACCCACGACGTCGGCGGCCCGGGGGTCGTCGAGAATCTGCGCCAGGGGGGTGCCAGCTGCCAGCGCCGGTCCGGCCGCCTCTCGGGAATAGGGGTCCTCGAGCAGCCCTGCTGTGTTGGGACTGGCCCAGAGCAGGTTGCGGGCCGGGTCCAAGAGCAACATCGCGTCGGAGCCGAGGGTGGCCAGACGGCCGAGGAGCTGGTCGGTGCCGGTGGGGAGGTGGTCAGGAGAAGCGGGCTCGCTCCCGCTCACCGATGGTCCCAGCCGCCACCCGGGTCGGGACGCCCCAGGTAGACAGCCTGCGAGACCCGGTCTTTGTCGTCGGGGAGATCGAGCCGCCAAACCCCGCCCTTGGGACAGCGGGATCCCGCCGCCGCTCCTGCCGCCTCCAGAAGAGGTGGCAGCAGGTCCCCATGGCTGCAGGCGGCGACCCGCCTGGTGCCCTCCTCGAAATAGGCCTTGATCAAAGTTCGGAGCGCGGCCGCCGCTGCTGAGGGATCTGACCCCAGTGCCCCCTCGAAGAGCCGGGCGTCGACCGCGATGTCCAGACCGGTGGCGTGCGCCAGCGGCAGCAGGGTGTCCCGGCATCTGGTGGCGGGGCTGCTCCAGTGGCGGTCGATGCCGGCGTCGGCCAGGAGGTCGGCCAGGGCCACCGCCTGGCGCCAGCCGGCCTCGTTCAGGGGACGGAGCTCATCTGGCTTTTGCCAGCCATCCCGCTCACGGGCGACCGCGTGACGAACGAGGTAGAGACTGCGCACCGCGATCTCGGAAGTATAGGGAGGGTCGACTGCCGCCCCGACGGCGCAAACTACGTTGGTGCGCATTGACTGGCCGTGGAATTGAGTCGCAGCGGTCGGTGACCAGACTTCGGGCGGCTCCGGCCCCGCGCTTCGCTGCCATCGATGTCGGCAGCAACACCGTCCACCTGCTGGTGGCCAGCTGCCCGCCCAACCGGCTCCCGATTCCGGTGCTGCGACGCCGAGAATTTGTCCAGCTTGGTCAGGACGTCACGTCCGCCGGGATTATTGGGCCGGAGCGGCTGGAACTCGCCAGCCGCGCTCTGCGGGGCCAGGTCGAGGACGCCAGGCGCGCCGGGGCGATGGAGATCGCGATCGGCGCCACCCAGGCTCTGCGCTCGGCCGGAAATGGCCCCGAGGTGGCTGATCGGCTGGCCGCGGCGGCCGGCGGCGGTCCGGTAAGGATCCTGCCCACCCAGGTAGAGGCCCAACTCGCCTTCGATGGGGCCACCATGACCATCTCCCCGGGGCGCGCGACCGTGGTCATGGACATCGGTGGAGCCTCGGCGCAGATCGCCTGGGGTCCGGCTGGGGGAGCCTGCCTACACAGCTGGCTACCCCTCGGTTCTGGCTCGGTCGCCATGCTGGCGAACTCCGATCCGCCCAGCGAGGACGAGTGGAAGGCGATGGAGAAGAGGGTAGGTCAGCTCATCCCTGACCTGATCCCGCTTCCCCCCAACATGGTCGCCCTGGGGACGGGCGGGACCATCACCAATCTGCCCAGGCTGCTGGGAAAGGGAAGGGGGATCGTGCTCCGGCTCCGGGACGTGGAGGTGGTCATCGAGGACTTTCGTGATCACTCGGCGGACGAGCTGGCCGAGCGCTCGGGCGTGGATCTTGAGCGGACGCGGCTCTGCCGGGGCGGTGCGCTGATCCTGGCCCAGATGATGGATCTGCTCCACCTGCGCTCGATCCGTAGCTCTGAACGAGGGCTTCGAGACGGGATGATCGCTTCGCTGCTGGCCCACGGTGAGAACTGGTGGCAGCTGCGCGTGGCAGAACCTGACGGGCAGGTGGATGAGGCGCGAGCGCTGCTCGCGACCGGAGCTGGCTGAGCTCCTGCTCTGCTGCGACCTGGCGGCGAGCAGCCTCGAAGACAGGTCGGAGACCCTGCGTTGGGCCTTGGCGCGGCTGCCTCTAGCCAGCGACGCCGAGGCCGCCCATGACGCCCGCGTGGCGTTGCGCCGGCTGCGATCAGCCTCGATCGGGCTTTCCAAGTGTCTGGCGACCGACAAGAGATGGGCCCGGCGGCTACGCTGGGCCGAGAAGGCGCTGGGCGATCTGCGGGATGCCGAGGTGAGACTCGAGCTGCTCGACGAGGTCCTAGGCCCGGTGGCGGTATCGCGCGATCGCAGCGACGATCCCCGCATCGCCGCCGAGCTCGGCGGCCCGATCGTGATGGATAGGGCTGGTCCGATCCGACCCGGACTCCGGGGCCTGGAGATGGAGGCGCGGCGCGCCCTCGCCGACAGCACTGCCTCCGAGATCGCCAATCACCGGCAGCAGGCCCTCACCGACGGGGCCATGCAGCGCTACCAATCTCTGGCGCAGCCGCCGCAGATCCGCCGCGGCCACAAGGGAGCAACCCCGGTGATCCTGCTCGCCGAGCAGCAGCTGCCACGGCTGTTCAAGCGAGCCGGCCGAGGAGGCCGGGTTGACACCGATCTCCATCGCAGGCGGATCCAGGTCCGCAAGCTCCGCTACCGGGTGGAGTTGTTCGCGCCGGTGCTCAGCCCCGGCCAACAACCGGTGCTCCAGGAGCTCCGCCAGGTCCAGGGGCTGCTGGGACGCTTTCACGATCTGGTGGTGTTGTCCGCCTGGATCGACGACTCGTCCCGGGCGCTGCGACACGAGCTTCGACCCGCGCTGAGACGCCTGACCATGCGGGTTGGCCTCGAGCAGCAAGTGGCCAAGGAAGTCGCCGAGAGTGAGCTGGGGCGGCTGGATGAGGCTAACTGGTGGTCGGCCGCCCAGGCCGCCTGTCTAGGTGGTGCGCTGGTGGTTCCGTCCGGCTGAGGCCACCGAGCGTGATCGTATCCTCGACCCAATGAGCTCGCAGGAACATCCGGAGTGCCTGGTCGTCGGGGGTGGGGTGGTGGGCCTTTCGG
>Ga0102924_1002212_pt1 | contig 21534 bp, 20 predicted proteins | sample PaiPotPPM11metaG_FD_80116 | JGI IMG/M metagenome (GOLD analysis project Ga0102924, IMG submission 80116) | Iron sulfur acid spring bacterial and archeal communities from Banff, Canada, to study Microbial Dark Matter (Phase II) - Paint Pots PPM... ...
ACGGTGGAGTCGCACTCGGCAACCGCCGCGGGTGCCGCTTCCGACAACGCGAAGCGCACACGGACGACTCTCGACACGCTGCATGCGATCGGTCTCGCGCGAGACCAGGTCTCGACCGCGGGCTACTCTGTCGAGCCCGATTACCGGTACGACAAAGGCGCCAGCCACATCGTCGGCTACATCGCGCGCAACACTGTGCGCGTCGACGTCCGTTCGATCGATCAGACCGGGCGAGTGATCGATGCCGCGCTGGCTGGCGGAGCGAGCGCGATCGGCGACGTGGAGTTTTCGGCTTCGACGCTGGATGCCGCGCGCCACTCAGCTCTGGCCACCGCCGTAGCTCAGGCCCGCGCCGACGCGGAGGCGATGGCAAAGGCGGCCGGCGGGTCTCTCGGGCCCCTGGTGGATCTGTCTACTGAAGGCGCGCCTCCTCGGCCGCGCCCCTTGTTCGAAGCGAAAGCCCTCGCCGCCGCTCCCGAGCCCACGCAGCTGCAACCCGGCGACCTCTCCGTGACAGTCACCGTCAGCGGGCGGTGGCAGTTCGTCAGATAGCGCTTGGGCGACGGCTAGTGCGCGCGGCCTGTTGCTACGATCAAGCGCGCGAGCGCGAATCCGACGAACGTGCCAACTACCGCGCCCGCTACGCTCATCGCGACGTATAGCAGCGCGCGGCGATATTCGCCGTCTTCCAGCAGCACGGCGGTCTCGTAGCTGAACGCCGAAAAAGTGGTATATCCCCCACAGAAGCCGGCTGCGAGCATGAGGCGCACCTCTGGGCTGATCGCTTGCGTGCTGAGACTCAGGCGGAGGAGAAACCCGAGGAGCAATGATCCGGATAGGTTGACCGCGAGGGTGCCCAACGGGAACGTGGTGGCCAATCGCTGCTGAATGGCGGCGCCCAGTAACACGCGGCCCACACTTCCCACCGCACCGCCGAATGCGATGTACCAGATCACGATTGACCTGGCGACGTCGGGCGTGCACGCCTAATCGAGCGGCTCACGAACATGAAAAGGACCCCTCGCATTGTGTCTGCATAGGAGTCATCAGCCCAGATTGTGGCAGGGCAGTTCCAGGCGAACTCCATCGCCTCTCGGACGGTGCCGTGATTCAAAGTCTATAGCGCACACGTGCGGCGCTCAAGGCGCCAGTCGAACGGGCGGCGCCGACGCCGATCGGTAGTTTTCCCAAACTCTCAGATGACGCCTGCATGGTGAGACACAAATGAGACTCACAATGGTGCGAAGCGCATGCCTCCTGCTTGGAGTCATGATTAGCGCGAGCTTGAGATCACTGGCCGCCCAGGACACCACCACGGTGGTTCTGCATCCGGCCGCGGTGTTCGACGGAACCGACCTGCATGGCGGCTGGACGGTCGTCGTGCGTGGCAACACGATTCTTGCGGCCGGTCCGTCTCGTCCGGCGCCGTCGGGCGCGGTCATAGAGCTCTCTGGCATGACGCTACTGCCTGGGCTGATCGATGCCCACACACACCTCTTTCTGCATCCCTACAGCGAAACGCCGTGGGACGATCAAGTCCTGAAGGAACCGCTCGCTCTGCGCACAGCGCGCGCGGTCGCGCACGCGCGCGCCACTTTGATGGCCGGATTCACGACGATTCGCGATCTGGGAACGGAGGGCGCGGGCAACTCGGACGTCGGCCTCAAGCAGGCGATCGCCGAGGGCATCGTACCTGGCCCGCGAATGCTGGTCGTCACGCGGGCAATAGTGGCGACGGGCGCCTATGGGCCGGCGCGCCCCGATTACGCGTTCGAGCCTCCGCAGGGCGCAGAGGAGGCCGATGGCTCGACAATCCAGCACGTGGTGCGCGAGCAGATCGGACACGGCGCCGATTGGGTGAAGCTGTACGGCGACTACCGCTGGGGCCCCGGCAGGGAGGCCGACCCGACGTTCTCGGTCGAAGAGATGACACTTGCGGTCGAGACCGCGAAATCGGCGGGCCGTCCGGTTGCAGTGCACGCCACCACCGCGGAGGGGATGCGGCGCGCAATAGCCGCTGGTGTCACGACGATCGAGCATGGCGATGGCGGCACGCCGGAGGTTTTCCGGGCGATGGCCTCAAGGCACATCGCGCTGTGTCCCACCATAGCGGCCACCGAAGCAATCGAGCGGTACAGAGGGTGGAAGCCGGGCGTGGATTCGGAGCCGCCGGCACTGGCGCGCAAACGGGCCGCCGTCAGGGCCGCTGTCGCCGCGGGCGTGACGATCTGCAATGGCAGCGATGCGGGCGTGTTCGCGCATGGCGATAACGCTCGTGAGATCGAGCTGCTGGTGTCGGCCGGCCTGACGCCTGTTCAGGCGCTCCGCGCCGCGACATCCGTTGACGCTGGCGTTCTGCGCCTGGCGGATCAGATCGGACGCGTTGCGCCGGGCCTCAGAGCTGATCTCATTGCCGTCTCCGGCGATCCCACTCGCGACATCACCACATTGCGCAACGTCGCCTTCGTGATGAAGGACGGCGTGGTGTGGAAGCGGAGCGCGGAGCACTGAGCGCTTTGGGGTCGCGTGCCGCGTCGCTTGCCGTCGTAGCCGCGGCTGCCTTCTCGGTGGTAGCGTGGGGTACCGCGTATTCGGCTATTCGCGTTGCGGTCAGGTCATACTCGCCAGGGGGTTTAGCGCTGGGCCGCTTCGGGCTCGCATCTGTAGTCATCGCTGCGATCGTTGCCGTAGCGCCTCAGGAGCGGTTCGCCAGACCGACGGCGCGCGATCTAGCCGGACTGTTCGTGACCGGAGTAATCGGCGTCGCGATATACAGCGTAGCCGTCAACTGGGGCGAGCGCTCGGTGGACGCCGGCACAACGGGCCTGCTCCTGAGCGCGTCGCCAATTCTAACCGCACTCATTGCATGGCCCGCTCTGGGGGAGCGACTTCCGCCCCTCGGCTGGGGTGGAGTCGGCTTGGCGTTTGTCGGCACGGCTTTGGTGGCGGCGAGCACAGGCGGTCTCCGACTCGGGCCCGGCGTACCGATCGTGCTACTCGCCGCGGTGTCGTGGTCGGTGTACACGGTCATGCAGAAGGCATATCTGGGGCGCTACTCTCCGCTCGCCGTCACGGCGTACACGTTCTGGGGCGCGACCCTCGCTCTTATGCCATTCGCCCCAGCGCTAGTGCGCGCCGTGCGCAGCGCGCCCGCGAATGCGACTGCGGCGCTGTTGTATTTGGGCCTCGTCCCGGCGGGCGTTGCTTTTCTCACTTGGGCGTACGTGTGCGCGCGCTTGAGTGCGTCCCGCGCCGCCAGCACGTCAAATCTTGTCGCGCCGATGGGCGTCGTCGTGGCGTGGGTCACACTACGCGAGGCACCGCGCATGCTCGCCTTGGTCGGAGGCGCTGTGACGATCGCGGGGGTGGCGGTCGTGAATTCGGTTCGCGCGCCGAGCGCCTCGGTGATTCCGCCGGAGGGCGCATAGCTTTCGGCGCATGCCAGGCTCGCGAGCATTTCGGTATTTGGTCGTGGATGTTTTCACCGACACCGCGCTCCAGGGAAATCCGCTAGCGGTTTTCCCGGACGCCCCGGACATCGACGGCGCGACGATGCAGCGGATCGCGCGGGAGCTCAACCTCTCGGAAACGGTGTTTGTGTCTGCGCCGGACGGCCCGGACGCGTTGGCAAGCGTGCGCATCTTCACTCCAATGCAGGAACTGCGGTTCGCCGGCCACCCTACGATCGGTACCGCATTTGTCCTCACGGAGCTCGGCCGCGTGCCACCGGACGCCCAGTCAATTGTCCTGAGCGAAGGCGTCGGACCGGTGCCCGTTCGACTGGAGCGGCGCGCCGACCCGTTTCTCGGCTGGCTTCGGACGCCGCCGATCACATTTGGCCGCACGTTCGATCCCGAGGCCTGCGCGCGCGCGTCGGGTCTCAGCCCGTCCGTGCTGCTCGACGCCCCGCCGCAGATCGTCAGCGCCGGCAATCCGTTCCTGTTCGTGGCGCTGCGCGACCCGGGGATGGTCGATTCCGTCGCTCTTGACCTCGCCGCCCTCGAGCGCGCGGTGCCGCCGACGGAGACAACGGGGCACTTCGTGTTCGCTCCCGTGCAGGGCGGCGGCGGCGGCAGCGGCGGCGGCGCCTATTCGCGCATGTTCGCGGCTCGAGCTGGCATCGCGGAGGACCCTGCTACCGGGAGTGGCACCGGGCCGCTGGCTGCATACATGACGCGGTACGGGCTCGTTCCCCTGCGCGACGGCGGGCAATTCACCAGCACGCAAGGCGTGCACATGGGCCGTCCGAGCAAGCTGCACGTGATCCTACACGCCCGCGCCGGCACGCTGGATTTTGTCGAGGTCGGCGGCAGCGCGGTTCGTCTCATAGACGCGACGCTCACGCTGCCAGCTTAGCGCTCTCTGGCCGTCGGCATTCCGGGCGGACGGCGGATGGCGTATGCTAAGCATCTATGGCGGCCAAGTCTCGGAAGAGTCGGAGCGAGCTGCTGACGGTTGAAGAGGCCGCCAAGCTTCTGCATCTGCACGTGAAGCGCGTCCAACTGCTCGCGCGAGAGGGTCGTCTCCCGGCCGTGCGGCACGGCCGGCGCTGGTTGTTCGATCGAGGGCTGCTGGTCCGCCGGTCTTCGGCGGTGCCTGCCTCAGCGGCGAATGCCTCGTCGGGAGACGCGACTGGCATCGACATCAGCGCGCGCAACCAGCTGCGCGGTCGCGTGCGAGCGATTGCCGAGGATGGGCTGATGGCCGAGGTGACCATGGCGATCGATGCCCAGGACCTCGTCGCCGTGATCACGCGCAGTTCGGCGGAGCGCTTGAGGCTCACGCCGGGCATGAGCGCGGTCGCGGTCGTGAAGTCCACCGAGGTCATGATCGCCCGTCGCCACGGCTAGCGGCGGGATAAGCCGCACCGCGGCGTTCACCGCCCGGGCCACCGCGGGCGGGCCCCCCGCGCCGAGCGGCTCTCATGCGGCGTAACGTTGCCTTACGTTCCCTCAAACTGTACCTTGCGTGACCTTGGCCTGACGGCTTCGGCTGTCGGTTGCGATCCCGGCCGTGACTCCGGAGGGGGTACAGGTGGCGCGTCTCAGCTGGTGCGCAGTCGCGTTGTTGGCCGGGAGTGCCCTGGCGAGTGCAGCCGCACCGGTCCGGGCCCAGGATACTGCGACCTCGGGTTCGAGCGACGTATTCGCCGACTGGGAACACAGAGCGTCGGCGATTCAGGCCGAGCAGCCCCATTGGGTGACTCCGCTGGTGACGGTCACGCCGAGACTCGAGCAGGAGCTGCGCTACGACCTTGCGTGGCGCACCGCGCCAAATGGGACGGTCAGCACGAGTTACGGAGTTGGCAAGGGTCTCGAGCTCATTCCATTCGACCCTGTGGAGCTGATCATTGGCGTCCCTCCGTACACCGCGCACCATAGCAAGACACCAGATGGCTGGGGAGATTGGCCGTTGCTGCTCAAGCTTCGGCTTCTAGCGGCGAACGAGACGCATGGTAATTACATCATCACCGCATTTGTGGGCGGCTCGGTTCCAACTGGCGGAAAGGCCAACGGCACAGGATTTGGCTCGGTAACGCCGACACTCGCCGGCGGCAAGGGGTGGGGTGACTTCGATGTGCAGGCGACGGCCGCCGTGAACATTCCTACGGGCGGCGAGTCTGTCCTGGGCCACTCGCTGCAATACAACGCCGCCCTGCAGTATCGCATCGAACGCTTTCTCTGGCCCGAGGTGGAGCTCAACGGCACATCGTGGCGCGACGGAGAGCATTTGGGTGAGAATCAGATCTTCATCACCCCGGGCGTCGTGCTCGGCCGATTCCCGCTACACGCGCTGTACAATCGCCTAGGGCTCACGATAGGGGCCGGCGTCCAGGTCGCCGCTACTCACTACCGGCAATACGACCACGGGTGGACGGTATCGATGCGGATGCCCTTCTGACGGCGTCAGCGCGGCTGATTCATCCCGCGGGACCGTAGTCGCGCCACCGCCGGCGAGAGCGGCACGCTTAGCGGCAATCGCGGGTCAGCTTCCGGGGCGCCCAGCGAGACACTGACCGGCACGACGCCTGCCCAGACCGGCAGCTCGTAGTCCGCCTCGTCGTCGTGCGGGGGTCCGGCGCGGACCTTGGCTGACACTTCATCCAGATCCATCCATAGCACCGACGTCGCCTTGAGCTCCTGCGGCGTTGGAGGCCGAATCTCATCCCATCGGCCAGGCGCGACGCGCTCCGTGAAGGCCCTCAACGCCATGATCTTTTCGGCCGCGTCGGAAACGGAGCGCGCAGTTCCCAGCGCCATCACCGATCGGTAGTTCATCGACTGATTGAAGCCCGACCTCGCCATCACGAGGCCGTCGAGAAGCGTGACGGTCACACACGCGGGGACGCCACCTGTCAGAGTGCGCAGCATTCGGCTGGCGGCCGACCCGTGCCAATACAACCGGTCGGCGTGACGCCAGTAGCCCGTCGGGGTGACGAATGGCTGCCCGTCAATTGTGTAGCCCACGTGACATACGAGCCCGGCGTCGAGAATGGCGTAGACGACTTCGCGGTCGTAGTGACCGCGCTCGCCCAATCGCTTCACGCGCGTTCGGGGCGTGACCCGGAACGCATGATCGCTCCTCCCATCAGTGTGCGTATGATCGCTCATTAATCACCGAGTCACTTTTTCATCGACGAGGGCGGCACGAGACCCTTGAGGCGCAGGTACACTACGATATTGCCGTAATGCTCGTTCAGGTGGGCGACGTTTGCGGCGAGCGGCGCGAAGCGAATGGTTTTGTGCCCGAACATGCTCACGCTATCCGTGAGTGCCCCGTCCCGAGACGCCGCGTACACTGCGTCGCAGTAAGCAAACGCCGCCTGCAACTGGGACGCGATGCTGGCCTTGTCAGTCGGGCCGTGGGGCGCGTCCTCGCCTTTCGGATTTGGCTCGCCCTTGGCGGCCGAGCAGAAGAGGTACTCGCCGGCGGCAACGTGACCCAATAGCTCCCCGTACGTGCGGACTTGAGGTGTCGGTCTCCAGGAATAATTGCCCTCGGGCATTTCGTCGGCGGCCTTTAGCACGTAGCTCTTGGCACCGTTGTATCCCCGGGCGATGGCGGCACCAAGGGGATTCGCCGTGGGGTCCGGCGTCGCTGGTGACTGGGCGCGTGCTGTCGCGCCGACAGCGAGTGCCAAAAGGGTGCAACCGACGGTACAACGCATGGCATGTCGTGGCATGGAAGGACTCCATCGAGGGGTGGACCGCGCATTCTCGGACTCTGAGTGGCGATGGCGCGAGTCATGCCAGCCAGACGCACACACAATTATGGCGAACAAGCGAGCGACAGCGAAATGGTCGGCCAGGGTCACCCAACGGAGTGATGCGCTCGACCTCGACGCTTCTGTATTTACACGCGACGACCCGAGATCAATTGCGCGGTCCTTGAAGCGCTCCGCCGAGAGGAGTACGCGGCGCAAGTCGGATCCGTTCCGCTCGGCAATGTCGATGCTGAATTTTTACATAAATCGAGCCGGCAAGAAGCTGCCCAAGCAGCGGCGGTCGACGCTGGAGCGAGCGAAGGATGAGCTTCGCCGGGCCTTCCACCGCCCAGTACAGTGACAATTCCGCACGCCCGCGTTATATGCATCCAGGATCCGGGTGACTATCCGTGTGCTGGGACTCGCAGTGACATCAAGCCTCGTGGCAGCCGGCGCAGCGCGCCAGGGCGGGCCGCCTCGCCAGGGGGCGGGGGCGCCATCGGGCTGGGCCTCATTTACCCGCGGGTTCGACGCCCGAGTCGATAGCGATAGCGTAGTCGGCGCAAGCGTGCTCCTGATGCGGAACGGACGGATAGTCGAGCATCACGAACACGGCATGGCTGATCGCGAGCGCGGCCAGCCCGTCAACGACCGGACGATCTATCACTGGGCGTCGATCACCAAGACCCTGACGGCGATCGCGATCATGCAGTTGCGCGATCGCCACAGGCTGTCGCTGGACGATAGGATCACGACCTACATCCCCGAGCTCCGCCTCGTGCACGACGCCTACGGGTCGATGGACGACATAACGATCCGGATGCTGATGTCACATTCGGCGGGATTTCAGAATCCAACTTGGCCTTACAAGGCCGGCAAGCCGTGGGAGCCGTTCGAGCCGACGCGATGGGAGCAGCTTGTGGCAATGATGCCATACCAAGAAATTCTCTTTACGCCAGGCTCCCGCTACAGCTATAGCAATCCGGCATTCATATATCTAGCCCGCGTTATCGAGGCTCTCACCGGCGACTCGTACGAATCCTACATCCAGAAGAACATCTGGACTCCGCTCGGCATGACACGCAGCTACTTCCGGGCTACTCCCTACCACCTGGCGGCCGATCGGTCGAACAACTACACGGTGGTTCGCGATAGCACGGGTCACGAGTCGGTCGTGGCCAACGGGCGAGACTTCGACACGGGGATCACGACGCCAAACGGCGGCTGGAATGCACCCCTGTCTGATCTTGCTCTGTACCTCGGGTTTCTTACCAACGCGCCGCAAGGGGACACGGCGCGTCGCCGGACGTACGACACCGTGCTTCCGCGTTCATCACTTGAAGAGATGTGGCGCCCGCTGCATGTAACATGCGACTCCGCCGACGCTACTGCATCGATGGGTCTTTCATTCTTCATTCTTCCCCGCGGCGACGCGACGCTTATAGGCCACACCGGTCATCAAGCCGGCTTCTCGGCCTTCATCTACCTGAATCCGAAAACCTCGGCCGCCGTGATCGCCGCTTTCAACACCTCGAATGACGCTAGCCCGAACGAACAAGAACGGCACTTCGTTGCCTCGCGAGAGGCGGCGCTGCAGTTGATTCGTTGAGAGCCAATGCGGCAAATGCGTCTTGAGAGCTTTCGCGTCACGGATTTCCGGTCTGTTGAAGACAGCGGATGGATCGACGTGTCGGACGTCTCGGCGCTGATCGGGACCAATGAATCGGGCAAGACCAACCTGCTTGTCCCGCTATGGAAGCTCAACCCGGCGAAGGATGGTGACATCGACCTCCTCGCCGACGCTCCCCGCAAGCGGTACAACGAGTTTCGCGCCGCGATGCCCAAGCCGGTCTTTATTCACGCGGCGTTCGCGCTACCCGAAGATCTCGCCGCCACTATCGCAAGCCTGGCCGGAATCGCAGCGTCCGAGCTGTCTCGTGTAATCGTGACGCGGAGCTTCGACGGAGAGCGCGGAATTCAATTTCCCGATGTTCCCGCGGACATCCACGAAGCAGTAGCGCAAGATGCCGACGTCCGTGCGGGCGTTCTCGAGCGGCTGCCCAAATTCGTGTATTACGCGCACTACGGAAATCTCGACTCTGAGATCTACCTACCGCATGTGATGGACAATCTGCGGCGCGCCGACCTGGGTAATCGGGAGGCGGCGAAGGCTCGGACGCTGCGAGTGCTATTCGACTTCGTCAAACTGAGTCCGCAAGAGATTCACGAGCTCGGACGCGACGGGCACGCCGGGAACGGCAAGCCATCAGCCGCCGCGATCGCGGATATCTCGAAGCGAAAAAAAGAGCGCGACGTGCTGCTGCAGTCTGCCTCGAGTGACCTGACGAGGTTATTTCGGGAATGGTGGCGGCAGGGCACGTACCGATTTCGCTTCCAGGCCGACGGAGACTACTTCCGCATCTGGGTCTCCGACGACAAGCGCTCCGAGGACATCGAGTTGGAGGGTCGCAGCTCCGGGTTGCAGTGGTTTCTGAGTTTCTATCTGATTTTTCTCGTCGAGAGCTCGGGGGCGCATCACGACGCGATTCTCCTGCTGGACGAGCCTGGCCTGTCGCTCCACCCGATTGCCCAGAGGGACCTGTCCGCGTTCTTCGAGAACCTGGCTCGAACGAACCAGCTGATATACACGACGCATTCGCCTTTCCTGGTCGAGCCGAATCGACTCGACCGCGTGAAAGCAGTGTACGTGAAAGACGACGGCGCTACGGGCGTGTCGGCTGATCTCCGAGCTGGGGATAAGGATCAGTCGCAAAGCCAATCGATTTATCCGGTCCACGCGGCGCTTGGTCTAAGTGTATCCGACATCCTGTTTGCTGGATCGCGGCCCATCATCGTGGAAGGCGCGGCAGACCAGCAGTACCTGAGCGCTATCAAGACCATTCTCATCAGCGCGGGTCGCATCCGGCCGCCACAAGAGTTGATCTTCGTGCCGGCGGGCGGGATCCGCGGGGTCAAAGCCGTGGCGTCCATCCTCGCCGGCAAGGACGAGACCCTGCCGGTCGTGCTCCTCGACGGCGATGAGCGCGGACGGCAGCTTGCCACGGACCTGCGGTCGGGCATGTATGCGGCCGCTCAGGACCGGGTTCTAAACGCTGGCGCACATTGCGCGTTCGGCGACGCCGAAGTCGAAGATCTCATGCCGTTCGGCATGATGGTGTTGGTGGCCGGCCGCCTGCTGCTGCGCGGGCCTGACGACGAGTTCCAGGACGTGGCTCGCGAGGGAACGCCGATCGTCCGGCAGATCGAGGACTACGCACGCAAACACGGGATCGCGTTGGCCGCGGCGTGGAAGATCGAGCTGGCGAGCGCCGTGAGGGCGCGGCTTCTCAAGCAGGGCCGAACGGGAATCCAGGACGCGGTCTTGTCGCGCTGGACGACGATGTTCGACACGCTTATTGGCAAGCCATCCCCGGCCGCCACGTCGTAGCCACAGCGAACATGGCCCGCGACGCATCCACTGCGCGCGGTCAGCGCGCGGGCGCGTTAGTCCGGACCGGCCGTTGAAAGCGCGGCGGCGGAGTCTCTGGGCAGCGCGAGTGTGAAGGTCGCCCCTTGATTCCGCGAACTGACCGCCGAGAGCTCTCCACCCATGGCGCGGGCGAGATCTCGACTGATCGCAAGTCCCAGCCCGGTTCCCTCGTGTGACGTCGTCAAGGTACGCCCGAGCTGCACGAATGGCTCGAAGATGACCGTGAGTTTTTCCGGTGGGATACCAATGCCCGTGTCCTGCACGACGAGGCAAACGGTCTGGCTCTGCGCCGCGCAAGACACGGTGATGCTTCCACCGTCGGGTGTGAACTTCACGGCGTTTGAAAGAAGGTTGATAAGGATCTGCTCTACCTTCGAGAAGTCCGCGCGCGCTACGGCGCAGTCTGCACAGGGTCCGCGCTGGAACGTCAATCCTTTCGCGACTGCCTGGGGCAGCACCATGGGCGTGACCGCATCGATAACTCTGGCGAGCGCCATCGACTCGATGTTGTACTTGATCTGACCAGCCTCGATTCGACTGAAGTTCAGCAGGTCATTAATGATGGCGAGCAGGTACTTTTGGCTGCGGCGAATGCGGTCCAAATCCTGTCGCTGCTCTTCGGTGACCGGTCCACGAAGCCCCATGGCGATAATGTCCGCATAACCGCCTATGGCGTTCAGCGGTGTGCGCAGCTCATGCGACATGGCCGCTAGAAAGTCGACCTTTGCCCTGTTGGCCGCTTCCGCCAGGACCAATCGACAGGCGTCCGCGATTGCCCTGTCTTGCGCCAACCGCCGTTCGGTGAGGTCGCGCGTGACCTTCGCGAATCCTCTCAACCGACCATCGGGCCCTCGAATGGCAGTGATCACCACGTTTGCCCAGAACTGCGACCCGTCCTTTCGGATCCGCCAACCCTCATCCTCGAAGCGGCCCTCTTGCTCCGCGACTACCAGTTCGTGCGCTGGTTTTCCCGACGCGATGTCTTCGGGCGGATAGAAAATCGAGAAATGCTTGCCCACAGCTTCCGCGGCCGTGTATCCCTTGAAGCGCTGAGCACCGGGGTTCCAGGTCAGGATGTGACCAGTCGTGTCCAGTGCGAAGATGGCGTAATCGCGCACGGACGTCACCAGAAGGTGGTGGAGCTCCTGTACGTCGGGCGTGCTGTTTAACCCGGCCTTCGCCGTGCGTGGCCCTTCGGCGCGTGCGTCCGGCGCCTCGGTCATCGGTGCCTCACTAGACGAAGCCCCCCGAGTGCTAGCAGCCGGCCTCTAGCAAAATGAGTGCCGCGCTCGCTAGACTGCAGTTGTCCTAGCAGTAGGAGAGGCGGGGGATGACCCGCCACACGCTCGCCGACGGTTGGTCCGCACTGCGCGAAACGGCTTGCACGCCGCTGGCCGCGCGTGCGCGTGCAGCTAGACTCGGCCAGTGGGTTGTGAGATTGGCGTACACGCTCGTCGCGGTCGCCGGCGCCAATCGCTCGATGATCGCGCAAACCGGCGCGGTCGCGTGCGTGACCCGGGATGTCGCGGACTCCGCACGTGACGCGTCGAATGACTCCGGCTTCGCGGCCGGCGTCTCCGCTCTTTGGCAAAATGCCGAGCGCATGCGGTTTTTGATGGACGACCGTCACTTCCGGTATGTCCGCGAACGGCACGTTCTGCAGCGCATCGTGGCAGCCGACGGGAAGAGTGTTGCTACGACCAAATGGACGGACACCGTAACCGCCGAGAGTCGCGACCGGCCGCGCTACGCAGCCTGGAATGTTGCATCCGCGCATGAGCGAGCGACGGCCCAGCAGGAACCCATCCTGTATTTGCCCGTCCTCGCGGACATTGCCGATTCCGCATTTCAGTCTGGCCATTGTTTCAGCTTCGGCGGGCTGCATCAAGCGGGCGACATCCGCGAGATCCGCATCGATTTTCGTCCCAAGGGCATACAAGCTCCCGACGTGGAAGGATCGGTGTATCTCGATGCGAGCCGTCACGTGGTACGGAAAACAGTATTCCGCCTTACACATCCGCGCGATGCAGTGCCTCCGGTGCTCAGGCTTGAGGTCGTGACGACGTTTCACGAGCTGACTCCACTCGTACCGGTGTTCGACTCCTTACACGCCGAGCAGATACTGGCGAGCGGCCGCGGCCTAGTTACCGAAGCCGATCGCTTCGCGGACTTTCGGTTCGACTCGGCGGCGCCGGCGGGCGGGGCGGAATCCGGGGGCGAGATCAGCGCGCCACCGGTCGCGCGCGGTGACGCGATCATTGCCGGAACGGTGCTAGACAGCCTGCGCGGAGGCGCGCTCACTGGCGCCCAGATCGTTCCCGATGGCGCGCCCGGTATATCGGCCGTGACCGACTCCGAGGGCCGATTTCGCCTGGACGGTCTCCCGCGCGGCCAGTATCGGCTCGCCGTATACCATCCACTGCTCGACTCGCTGGGCCTCGCCCTCGCGACGCCGCCGGTGACGGCAGATCGCGACGCCACGCCGCTCGTGCTTGCGACGCCCTCGCCCCAGACCTTGGTGAGGGCCGCGTGTCCCGAGCTCTCGTCGCCGTCGCCGCCCGCCGCTTCGCGTCCACACCAAGTTCCAGAGGGCTTGGCCCTCGTAGTCGGCCGCGTCCTAGATCCCGACACCCACCAGCCAGTTTCCGGCGCCACGGTTGAAGCATCGTGGGTCGAGATTCAGGTGGGGACGTCAGTAGGCTTTCACCGCCGGCGTGTAACCCGAGACACATTGACGAGCAGCACCGGTGATTTTCGTTTTTGCGGCGTTCCCGCCTCGGGCGCGCTCACGGTGCAAACGAGCTCCTCGCCCGCTCGGAACGGGCTTGTCGTGAGCCAGAAGCTGAATATGGGCGGGCGGCTGGCGGTGCCAGTTGAGCTTCATCTGCCGACGGACACGGTGACGACGACCGCGAACAGAGCGGCGCGCGAGCCAGACTCTCAACGCGGATCGTTTCGGCTGTCGCCAGGTGTGCCCGTGCTCCCGACGATCTCCGTCACGACGACCAGGATAGAAGCGGGATACGAGCGCGTGGGATTCGCTCGACGGCGCAGAGGGCGCGGCTACTTCCTCGACGACACCGCAATCGCCGGCAGGCACGCCGTCAACTTTCACGATCTCCTGGTGGGAGCTCCGGGTGTGAGCGTCACCACGGACCCGGACGGCCGAACGTACCTCGTCTCAAGCCGTCCGTCTGAGGGCGGTGCCGACTGTCCCGCTTCACCTGCGCCATCCACGACGGTGGAGGACGGCGTGGGGATCGAGCGTTTGCCGACTATCGCGGCCGCTGCGCGCGCCAGAACGCGGGCCTTCGTCGGTTCCAAGTGCGGCCAAGCCTGTGTGCTCTACGTCGTGGATGGCTCCGTATACGGGGAAGGGACACCGGGTGATATCGACCAGTATGTCAAGCCGAATGAAATCGCGGCGATCGAGAAATACGACAGTGGCGAGGTTCCGAGCGACCTGCGGCAGGACCCGACCCGCTGCGTCACGATCGTGATCTGGACCAAGCAGTATCTGACTGGCTAGCGCTACTTCGCCTTACAGGCCCATGCGGTTCACCAACGATTCGAATCGCGGGTGACCCCGCAGAGGATCGACCATCGGATTCACCTTGAGATACACCAACCAACCGCGGCGCTCCTCCCAAGCTTTCTCCATGTAGTCGAGCGTGCGGTCGGCATTGCCCAGTCCCATATGCAGCGACGCGAACGCGACTGGCGACACGTAGCCCGCGCGCGCTTGGACCTCGAGGCGCTGCAACACCGCCTCCGCATCGTGACGGCGCCCGGCTCTCGCCAGTACGTATCCCAACGTCGCCTTCGTGTACGTGCTGGCCCCCCCGCCAGACCCGGAGAGTTGTAGCGCGTCCTGCAGCACACGCTCTGCCTCCGCGAACTGCCCTTGCTGCGTCAGCGCGAGTGCCAGCGTTCGGGACGTCTCCTCGGCGGTAGGATCGAGCGCGAGTGTGCGGTCGAGATGGTCCACCGCCCGATCAAACCGGCGCGCATAGTAGTACACCCAGCCGACACTCCGCCGCACCGATATTGACGCCGGGTCCAGTTCCTGCGCCGTGTGCGCTTCCACGAGCGCCTCCTCGTGCCGTCCCTGGGCCGTAAGCAGGAACGCGTACCACTGATGCGCCGTAGCGTATCGCGGGTCGAGCTCGATTGCGCAACGAAACTCCGCGCCAGCCTGCTCCCAGTCCCAATCGTAGATGAACAGCACCCACGCAAGCGAGGCGTGCGGATCAGCGAGCGACTCGTCCAGCCCAATGGCCTTCCGGGCGTACGCCTTTGCCCGGCCGAAGCCCTCGGCGACCGGCGTGTCGCGGTAGTCCAGGTACAGGGCGTAGGAATCCGAAAGCCCCGTGTAGGCGGCTGCGTATTTCGGATCCTCCGCGATTGCCTGCTCGAAGTATTGGATCGCGTCGCTCACTCCCTGCTGCGTGCGAGTGTTCCATGCGTGGCGGCCCCGGAGATACAGACCGTACGCTTTGACGCTCGCAGTGCGGCGTTTGACGACAGGCTCCGACGGGTCGGCAAACGACGTCGCGCGCAGCGTGTTGACAATCGTTTGGGCGATCTCGTCCTGCATTGCGAACACGTCTTCCAACGTTCGGTCGTACCGGTTCGACCACAGCAACCGACCGTCGTCGGCCGACGTGAGCTGCGCCGTTATGCGAAGCCGCGTTCCGGACTTGCGCACCGACCCTTCGAGAATGACAGATGCCCCCAGCAGGGCTCCAATGGCGCGTACGTCCTGAGGCTTGCCTTTGAGCGCGAACACCGATGTCCGCGAGGCGACCCTGAGGCCGGTGACCTTGGCGAGCGCGTTTATCAGCTCGTCGCTAATGCCATCACTCAGGTACTCGTTCTCCGGATCGGCGCTCGAGTTGACGAACGGCAGAACCGCGATCGACCGAGGGCGCGACGGGCCGTAGCGCCCGACATCGTCGGCGCCGGCATCGAGCGCGGCCGTAAATTCGGTCACGGTGGCAAAGCGATGCAGCGGGTCTTTGGCGAGTGCCTTCGCAACGGCCGATCCTATTGCCGCTCCAACCTCCGGCCTCAACTCACGAAGCGGGCGAGCCGTCTCGGTAACCTGCTTCGCCATGAGGGCTCGCGCGCTCGCCGCCTGGAATGGCGGTTTGCCAGCGAGCATCTCGTACACGACGGTTGCAAGGCTGTAGATGTCGCTTCTAGCGTCGAGTTTCTGCTCGCCGCTGGCCTGTTCCGGGCTCATATAAGCGGGCGTGCCGACGGCGATACCGCCATCGGTGAGTGGCTCCGCGTTGGCGGCGCCTGCGTTGGCCACTCCAAAGTCGCCCAACATCGCCATGCCGTCCGCGAAGAGAACGTTCGCGGGCTTGACGTCGCGGTGTACGAAACCGCTGCGATGCGCGTAGTCGAGTCCCGATCCTACTTCGCGCGCGATACGGAGCGCATCGCCGACCGGTAAGCGAGCTTCTCGGTCCAGCCGGTCCCGCAACGACCCGCCTGACACGTAGGGCGCGACGTAGTAGAGCAATCCGTTCGTACCGCCTGAATCGATGAGCGACACGATGTGCGGATGCGAGAGTCGAGCAACGATTGCGATCTCACGAAGGAAGCGTTCGGGCCCGAGCGATGCGGCTACGCCAGGCGTCAGCACCTTGATTGCGACCTTGCGCGAGTGCTTGCGGTCTTCGGCGAGGAACACGGTTGCCATGCCACCGCGCCCTAGCTCCCGCTCGATCGAATATCGATCGGCCAACGCCGCATTGATCTGCTGCCGCACCTCGGTAGTTGCCACAAGCACACTCCCGCAGAGCCCAGGGCCCCGTAGCTAAACCGCCGCTCGGCGGAATCACCAGTCCAGGCTTCTAAGTCTGGGTATCCCCTGGGAGTTCCGAGCCACCGTGCTACGTCGGCGGGCGCACGGCCGGCGCGTCCGATTTGGGGCCAAAGCGCGCCCGAGACCGGTCGTGCCACTCCGGTCTCGGGTCCGCGAGCAAGTAGTGCTTACTTGGTCTCTACCCCTATGAGGGCGGTCACGCCGCCGGTCGCAAAGTTGCCGAGATCATCGACAACCTTCTTGAACCCGGGGGTGGCCACGCCCTTCTTGAGTGCGGCCATGGAAGAAAAGGTCAGCTCCGCCTTGCGGTACAAGGTCGGTGGCTTGCCATCAGCCGTTGACGTGAATTTTACGAGCAGGCCTTTGGTGAAGCCGATCTGCTTTGCGTTCGCGGCCAGGAGCGGCAAGTGCGTTTCGGAATAGTATTTCTCGAAGGCCGCGGTGTCCTTCGGCTGGTTGTACAGTACCACGAAGTGCGCGGGGGCGACGCCGGCCGCGGGCGCGGCGGTGGCATTTCCGATGGTGTACGCGGCGCCCGAAAGAGCGAGCGCGCAGAAAGCGACTCGGGCGACTCGGGCGACTCGGGCGACTCGGAACGGATGGTGCATTCGTGCTCCTGGGTGTGGACCGGCGGTTAGTCTGCGATTGACATCCCCAGCACCTCGTCGTGAGGTGCGCGCCGCAACAACGTGCGGCGTACGCTAGCGCCCGTCAACCGGCGTCGGCCCCGGGACGCCAGACACTCAGCGGTGAACGAACGTTCGCGTCCATTCCGCATGGCTGGCGACCTCCGCGAAGCGGCCCAAGGCTCACGCACGGTGGCGCGGAGCTCAGAGCGACGAAACGGTCGTGGTCGGCGTGGAAAGTGGTATGCAGCGTGCGTGGGAGGGTTGCTCCACATCACGATAATACCACTAATCGGAGGAGCTACCGATGGCCAACCACGAAACATTGAAGGATCTGTATCTGGACCAGCTGCGCGACCTCTACAGTGCTGAGCGCCAGATCGTAGAGGCGTTGCCGGATATGGAAGAGGCGGCCAAGAGCGCCCAGCTCCGGGATGCGTTCGTCACGCACTTGGAGGAGACGAAAGGGCATGTTGGCCGGCTAGAGCAAATCTTTGAGTCTCTCGGCGAGAAGGCGGGCGGCGAGAAGTGCGACGCGATCGAGGGGATCCTCAAGGAAGGCAAGAAGGAGATGAAGAATTGGCGTGAGTCGCCAGCCGAACTGCTCGATGAAGCGCTCATTGCGGGCGGCCAGCGGGTGGAGCACTACGAAATTGCGGCGTACGGCACAGCGCGGGCACTCGCCGAGCGACTCGGGCGCACAAACGACGCAAGGTTGCTGCAGCAGACGCTGAATGAGGAGAAGCATGCGGACAGCGTCCTCACGACGATCTCCGAATCGCTCGCGCCGGCGGCCAGCATGTCCGGTGGGGCAAGGGGCGCTACCACGAGGGAGGCGAATCTGCGCTAGCGGTGGTGCTCTCCGGGGGAGAGGCTAGGGATTATCATCCTCGTATGGGCAATCCCTACGCCTCTTTTCTCGGAGATCGGGACCCCGTCGGGGTTGTCGGAGCGACGCCGCAGCGACTCGATGATCTGTCGAAGCGCCTCGGGCCTGCGGGCTTCAACCGGTCTCTGGCACCAGGCAAGTGGACGGCGCGTGAGATCGTGTGTCACTTGGCGGACTGCGAGATCGTCTTCGCAGTCCGCCTTCGGCAGACGCTAGCCGAAGATCACCACGTCATCCAGCCGTTCGATCAGGACCTATGGGCGCGCACATATGCCGCATACAGCGCGTCCGCGGCATTGGACCTCTTCAAAGCCACGCGTGCGTGGAATGTCGCGCTCATCGAGGCAACGCCCGCTGCCGCGTTCTCCAAGCCCGTAACGCATCCCGAGAGGGGGGACATGACGTTTCGCACATTGGTCGAAACGATGGCCGGACACGACATCAACCATATCCAGCAACTCGACAAGATCGCTTCTGCTTCGGCTACCGCTCCCCAGGCTGCTCGGTGACGGTCGTGATCCACCGTTCTATCTTCGCGCGCAGCAGTGGCAGCGTGACATTCCCGTCCTCGAGCACGCGATCGTGGAATTGTCGAATGTCGAAACGCGGGCCCAGCGCGTCCTTCGCCTCCTGGCGGAGCCTCAGAATCTCCATCTGCCCGAGCATGTACGACGTGGCCTGACCCGGCCACGCGATGTAGCGGTCCACCTCCCCTTGGATTGCGCGCTCGTCCTCGGTCGTGTGGGTTCTCATGAAATCCATCGCTTGTTCGCGACTCCACCCTTTCGTATGAATGCCCGGGTCCACGACTAGCCGCGCAGCTCGAAATGCCTGGCTCGTCAGGAGGCCGAGTCGCGACAGTGGCGATGAGTAGAGCCCCATCTCGTCGGCCAGCCCTTCGGCATACAGCGCCCAGCCTTCGCCGAACCCGGACTTGAAGAAGTACTTGGTCAGAGGGTGCGCATTGCGGAGCTCCACGGCGATGCCAGTTTGGAGAACGTGGCCCGGGATCGCCTCGTGAAACGCCAATGACTCGAGTCCAGCGCGATTCTTGTGCGTGGGATCATAGGTATTGATCAGGAACACGGCCGGGCTGCCGTCCGGGCCGGGCGGCATCTCCTCCCCGGGTGCGCCCGCAATCTGGCGAAACTCCGGGTAGTCGCGAATTACCACTCCGGCCTTGGGCAGAATGCCGAACCATTTTGGGACCGCGGCGCGCGCGATTGATCGCGGCCTGTGCGGTGTCTCGGATGGCTTGGCGAGTCGTGAACGCGTACATCGGGTCAGTACGGATCTTGTGCAGCAGTGCGGGGACGTCGGACATGCCGAAGTCACGCTCCGCGATCTCGTGCATCGCCTGTTGTATGCGTGCCGTCTGTGCGAGGCCGATTCGATAGACAGAATCGGGCGGAATCTCGAGCGTGCTCGATAGGCGGACGCTGGCGTCATAGCACGCCGCGCCGTTGGGCAGCGCCGAGACTCCGATCGATGTGCGCGCGGCGGAGAGGTACGTCTTCGCCAGGTAATCCCTGTAGCGGCGGATCGCGGGATTGAGCTCGCTCGTGATGACGTGCGTCAGATCCCGCCGGAACGCCGGCGTCGTGTCTCGTTCGGCGGCGGCAGCGAATGCTGAGGACTCGGGCTTGGCCTTGAGCAACCCATCGAGCTGCGAGATCACTGCGGTGACAATCACTCGCGGCGCGGTGTACCCCTGGGCGACGCCCGACCGCAGGTTGGCGATTTCGTTGTCTACGTAGCGGGCCAGCGCGCTGGCTCTTGATACAGCGAGTCCGCGCAATGAATCGGTGCCGACCGGCTGTCTGTCCGCGACTTCGGTGAACACCGATTGCCACCCGGCCGGCGATGAGTTGACGTCCCATAGCTCGTGGCGGCAGATGCGCGTGCCGATCGCGCCTTCCAATGTTTCGCGCAGCACGCCGTAGGTCACCCATTCCGGCCGCCCGATGAGAATGTCGGCGTCGATCTCCTTGACTCTCGTGACCAGCGAGTCTTCGCGGGCGCGCCACGCAGCGAGCGCGGCGGGGGTGTTGTCCGTCACTCGTGCCTGATCGCCATACGGTGCGCCGTTGAGCAGCGCTTGCTCGGGGCGGTACGCGAAATACGACTGCACGTACTCGTCGGCCGCGGCGGTGACGGCGTGGGCTGCCCTGTCTATCACGCCGCTGCTAGTGGAGCGGGATGGCGCTTTCAAGGACCCTCGATCACAGGCTGTGAGCAGCAGCAGCGCAGCGGCGCACGGCTTCAAAGCCCGCGCACGAGCGTGCTGTCCCAGCTTCCGAGGGTTGCGATTGTGTCGTACGTGCTCTGCCAGAACGAGAGAAGCGCGGCGTCCGGATCCTCGGCTTTGCGCAGGGCATCGTAAGGGAGCACCCACTCTCGAAGCCGTTGATCGTAGCTGCCGGCGGCAGGCCTGATCGGCGCCGCGGAGCATCCAGCCGGCTCGGGGTAGGCGTAGGCGTAGAACGTGGCGTCGAGCGCGCCGCTGCCTGGCCACCAGCCTGCGCTCGCGCACTCGCGCGAATACGACTCGCGCGTGACCCAATCGGCGAGGTTCGGAATGCCGCCCGGGTGCTGGGGAGCCGAGCGGCCGGAAAAGCGCGTACACGCCAGGTCGAAGCTGCCCCAGAAAAAGTGCACCGGGCTGCACTTGCCCGTGAATCTGCCACGGAACACGCCGAGCACTCGTGCGGCCTGAGCCAGTGCCTGCCAAAACCGTGTCACGTATGCCGCGTCGTACGACGCGTGCGTCTCGTCTTCCGAGAACGGGATCGGCGTCTCCACTTCGACCGGATGCGGCCAGATATGCACTCGGAGGTCGAGATCGAGCAGCGATGCTCGGTACTCGCGATAGAAATCCGCGACAGACCTCGGGGCGAGGGCAATCTGGCGCTCGTCACTTCCGGTGCGCACGGCGAGAACGTGATCGACGAAATCGAACTCCGCCTCGACCACGCGATCCGCGTACGGCATGGCCGACGTCGTGAGGCCGCGCGCCGAGACGTACAGCGGCACCTGCCACCAGTGGTTCACCATTGGCGCGAGCGCAAGACGCGTCTTGCCGACGATTTGTGTCCACATATGGAGCGTGTCTTTCGTGTCCCGCCAGGCCTCGAGCGGGAGCGGCGGCCACGACGTCACGTTATCCCGATGCGCTTCACCAGATCCGCGTAGCGAGCGTCCCCGCGCAGCGGCCGGTAGCCCGGATCGAGGTGGAGGTACAGCAGTCCAGCCGATCGCGCCTGGTATGCGCGCTCGAGCGACGCGAAGGCCTGATCGAGATCGCCGACCGCCGCGTATCCCATCGCGATTATCTCCGCGCGCAGGTACTGCCGCCGCGACTCTTCCTCGAGACGCGACAGGATCGCCTCCGCCTCATCCTTCTGTCCGAGCGCTGCCAGTGCGCGCACGATCATGGCGTCCCACGAGCGCGGAGATCGCTCGAGCACCTGCGCTCGGCGGTACCACGCG
>Ga0102924_1002214_pt1 | contig 21523 bp, 24 predicted proteins | sample PaiPotPPM11metaG_FD_80116 | JGI IMG/M metagenome (GOLD analysis project Ga0102924, IMG submission 80116) | Iron sulfur acid spring bacterial and archeal communities from Banff, Canada, to study Microbial Dark Matter (Phase II) - Paint Pots PPM... ...
CGAGCAGTTTCGCGTCATGGCCTTCGCGCAGCTGACCTACCGCGAGAGCTTGCGCGATATCGAAGTGTGTTTGGCAGCTCAAGCCGGCAAGCTTTACCACATGGGGATCAGTGCGGCGGTCGCCCGCTCGACGCTGGCCGATGCTAACGAGTCGCGCGACTGGCGCATTTACTTCGAGTTGGCTCTACGGCACTTCCGAGAACGCTGTGCGGACGCAAATCTGGATCGCCATCAGCGTCTACGTGCTGGTGGCGATCATCAAGAAGAAACTTCGTCTGAACGTGTCCCTACATACGCTGCTACAGATCTTGTCGCTGACGCTCTTCGAGAAACTGCCGCTGAAACAAGCTGTTGCGGGCGTCGAGCCAATCGAAACCAACCCCGCATTTCACAGGCAACTGAATCTATTCAAGTTTTAACCGGACACTACTGAAGTTTCTTCAATTTGAAACTCAACGATTATCGGTCGGCTGATGCGTGTATCTACGTATTCCTGCGAAAAACGAAATCAGTTCCATTCCGAATTCCAATTGACTTGCCTGAGGTTTAGGCACTTGGTTGGCGAATTCCTAACCGCGTTCCCGTCAGAACAACGTCCTCGCTGCTTCGGTGCTCAGATGAGTCGACAGAAACACAGCACCACCGTGGCGTTTGCCTTTCAAAAGAAAGCCACTCCTACGGCTCCCTTGTAGTTGTATGATGGCGCGGCGTGCTGATCGGCAAAGTCCCACAGCGAGGCGTTCCACGAGACATCGTCCGCTACGATCAATCCGCCGGAAACGAGCTTTCGTTTGGCCTCGCGAAACTCGAACATCATGTGGCTATAGGCATGGTCTGAATCGTGATAAAACAAATCAATCGAGGTCATCGTATTCACGAGCTTTGACAACAGGCTCTTGGCATCGCCGTTCCAAACCGCCAAGCGATCGCGATACGCGTCTGGGATCATCCATCCAGGGGATTTGCCTTCCGGGATGACGGCCCGGTATACGTTGTCCCGGATCGTCCAGGCCGGATCGTTCGAGTCGAAGATCGGCGGCAAATCGATGGCATGCAATCTGCCGTCGGGGCCGTTGTTCGACAAAGCCAGTATCATGAAAGCAGAGGACAGCCCATTGCAGACACCGGTCTGCACGATGGTCCTCGGTGCAAGACGGCGGACAAGCCAGTAGAGAAACAGCGCGTCGTCGAGGTTCACCCATCCAGGCGAATAATATGCTTGATACTTTTGTTGAAGATCAGCCGTGTAACGCTCGATGAAGGTCCGGCGCTCGAAGACTTGGTTCGCATGTGGCGTGCTCCTGACTTCTTCAAGCGTCTCCCGCAGCATGTTGTCCCAAGCGTGAGAGGGCACTTCGCTTCCTTCGGTCAACACCTTGAGTTGATTGAACACGATGTTTTTACATGGCTTGTCGTAGTTGAAGATGTGGCCTGGATAGTTGCGCACCAGTGTTGAATCGTATCGGGGGTGCGAGGTATTGTAGGTTTTCTCCGCCAGAAGAAGCGGCATGCGCTGCATCGCGCTGCGAAAGGGGGATATCTCTTCGGGACAGATGGCAGTCTCCGAGGCATGGTCGGCAAGATAAGGTTCAGAGACTTCCGTGGCAAGGCGACCTACATCATTGGTTTTGATCCCTTGCAGTGCCTGCTGTGTTCCAATCACAGCATTTAATTTGTCGTTAAGCACGCAGGTTTGGTTGCTAAGACCGACTATTATTTCATTCAACCTTTGGTTTAGGAGCAAGGACTGGTTGCTCACTCCGTGGATGCTTTCTTCCAACTTGACATTGAAAAGGTGAGACTGATTACTAACACCGGCAGCTATTTCACTCAGTCTTTGGTTTAGGAGGCCAGACTGGGCGCTAAGGCCGGCGACTATTTCACTCAGTCTTTGGTTCAGGAGCGATGACTGGTTACCCACGCCGAGGATGGTCTCGTCAAGCTTCGTCGTGAGTAGTCGGGACTGATATTCCAGGATGGCGGCTATTTCACTCAGTCTTTGGTTCAGAAGCGATGACTGATTACTCACCCCGAGGATGGTCTCTTCAAGCTTTGTGCTGAATAATCGGGACTGGTTTTCCAGGCTAGCAACTAGTTCGTTCAATTTTTGGTTCAAAAGGGCGGACTGATTAGCCACACCTTGGACGATTCCCTTCAACCCCTCCGTTGACTCGTCTGAGTTCCGTACAATCCGTCTAAAGGTTTTGATGAGCTTCCTCATACATTCCACCATAAAGCGCGGGGTAGAGGAACACGCCGGAGCAGCCTACTATGGGTACGGCAACGGGACAAGTCCCTTTACCCTGGCGGCGCCTATGTGCACTCTCCCCGAGACGATACATGCGTTAGCAACCATGATCTACCTGCCGTGATACGACGCGTTCGCAATTTCCTTGGGCAGTGGGTTGGCGGTACCAGCGCCTCCTCTCGCGAGCCTCGTATCGATGTAAGCCCAATAATAGACGTGCCGTTTCCGACCATTGACCTTACACAAACCACCGATCCGATTCCGGCTATTTTGGCTTCCTCGGATTTCGCGCTGACTTGCAATTTCTTTGCGAATAGTGCGGCCGCGGCGCGCTCACTAGTATCTGCCGTGAGCCAAGCATTGCTCTTTACCGTCATCCGCAATCAACAGCCGGCGCACGTGGTCGAGATTGGAACGTTTCGGGGTGGAACCACAGAAGCTATGAGCCGAGCGGTTCTGGCCAATGGCTCCGGAGCTATTCATACAATCGGTCCGTTCGACGTACAGCTTTTCCCGCCCGTGTTTTCACATTGGCCGGCCGGGCTGCGGGCAGCCGTCTCGTTCTACCCGGTCGATTCTATGGCGTTTTTCATGGAAATGGAACGGCGGAGGATAAGGCCCGGTCTGGTTTTCGTCGATGGCAACCATGACTATGAATTTGCGTTGTTCGACATTCAATGCGCGGCACGCCGGCTCATTCCGCGCGGGTTTATCTTTGTCGACAACGTTGCGCAAGCAGGCCCATACTTTTCCGCGGCGGACTTCCTTGAGCGGAATCCGGGTTGGGTTGAATGCGGGCACGGATCCCGTCCGCGCGATAGGACAAAGGCATTTGACCGGTTTCGCAGCAGCATACCTGGTACGGAGTTCATGGTTCTGCGCGCGCCTGCGTCTTACATTGTCGGCGAGCGCCCAAGAAGTTTCGGCGAAACTTTGTGGGCGAAGCCGCAGGTGATGGGCTTGCGCTTATCCATGGAAGGACAACAAAGCTCGGGGACGCTTTACACGCAATGCATACTGCGAGGGTTCACCAACACCGAGCAAGCCGAAGTGTCGGCCGAGGCATGCCAGAAAATCGGGGCTGGCACGTGCGACGTGGAGATGCTGTTCGAGAAGCCCGCCGCTCTCGATTCGGTTTTCAGCCACTATAGAGTCGAGCCATGGCTGACTTGGCTCGGCGATGGACCGTTGCGCTTAAGTGACGTGCCAGTTGTGATATAGTCGTTTTTCTGCCCACGGGCGCGCTTCGGTATCGGATGAGCAGGCGGCGGCGCGAGCAAGGGTCCGTAGGCACGGTGTTTGTTGAGATGCCACATATGGCCGACGACGTGGCCTGGAATGCCTCATATCACTTGTGGGATTTCAGCGATGAATTCGGTGTGCCGCCTACAATTTCAAGGGCTCGGTGGGCGTGGCTTTTTTTGATGGCGATGGGCACGGCGCGATCGGATGCTCCGATCTCTTATAAGCGCTCCAGGTTCGAGCAGCAGGACTGCGGCAAGTCGGACAAACCCGATTTGGGGTGTCACCCGGCAATGACGACGGAAATTGCGGCAACGAATGAGACTAAATATCAGAGCACCGAAATACCCGAGCGTTTCCCCGGACCACTACCTCATGGACAAAAACGCGCCGACCAAACCATGGATGCCAGGGTAGAGAACTTCTCGTTCCTCGGTCCGGTGGGTGTTATGTTGTCGAGTTGCATCATGACGCCAGAACCCATCTCTCACTCAACAAGGACTGCCCACGACCTCGTCGTATACAACTGCCCTTCGCAGGCAATATTGTTGCCTTCCCCGAGGTCAGCGGTCTGCATCATCGCTATGAGCGTCGAGCCGCGTGAGATTGGCGAGGCGGCATGCTTCTGATTGTCCCCGCCCAATTGCCCTCAATTCAATTTTGAGCAAGGACAAGACTGGAATGTTGCCCAAAAATGTTCTGGACGATCTATCCACGTGCAGCTTCCTTGCTTCCTTGCTGCCGACCGCACGGTACCCCGCACACCGGCACCCTGCTTACGTGGCCATACGAATCCAGATCACGCTCGTTTCTGGCGTGTGGAGGGAAATAAGTTGTTTCTCACCAGCGCTCCGATTCCCAACCCGAATGTGGCTGGGGGCATGATGATCGCCACCGTCGTATGGGAAAGAGAACAGTAATAAACCGCCGTCAGGGGCTGCCATAGTTTGCGCTTCTTGCGTCGCACGCGGTGTGGTCCTCGGTCCTATGACCGCTTGACGGTGCTGGAATTTATTGGGTCTAGATCACGTCGGGCTTTTCATCTAGCTGCAATATCGCCGCCGGCCGGCGGGCAAGCTCGATGACATTGTGAAATTCGCCAAACCCGAAACGTGGGTCGCTGCGCAGCCTCATTCCCGCGCCGGCGATCGCGTAAGACCGTTCCGGCTGATTGCACACGATATCCAGGCATTCGTGCAGGCTGTCGTCCTCGTAGCGGAACAACAGGGCATTCTTCCCATGCTGAAGGATACCGCGGTGCGCAATGTTGTCCTCGACAATGGCGACGCACCCCGCATTCAAAGCATTCATCGTGCGGTCATGAATCATATCGTTGAGGGGGCTGACACTCATAACGGCGCGGCACTGGGGCATTCGGAGCAAAGTTTCTTGCATACCGACGTTCACGTTGACGAGGCACGTGGCCGCGGAGCACTGTATAAACGCAACGGCACTTGGATCAGACTGGATCAGGACGGGATGGCGGCGCGCGATTTCAAAAATTTTCAAACGTCGAAATGACTGGACGGAGTCTTCAACTAGCCAAAAGCAGGAATTGAATATCCGGTCGTCGATCGCCAGAGCGGATTTTCCGAGAGCGGCGACCAGATGAATTTCGAGTGGCCGGGTCAAGTCGAACCGCGCGCTTGATGCGGCCTCGTTGACCGCCGCGGCAAGCGGACCCTCCAGAGCAGCAATTGCAGCCTGTGTTTCTTCGATCGTCCCCCCGACCCGCTTCAAGCTGAGGGGGATCATGCATAGGATCGGCCTTCTCAGGAACGAATCTCGGGATAACGCGGCAACGTGCGCACGGTGGCTGGGGCCAACGCCGCCCATGATGGCCGTCTCAGCTCCAGGCATGCAGTATTGAAGGAAGTATTGTTCGGAATATCTGGAATTCAGCAAGAAACGGGAATTGGCGGACGTTGACGCGTTGAATTCCATCCAACGGCTACTCGGATGGTCCAGGATCCATTGTATGACGGGCACGTTCCGGCTTTTCGCGGCAGCCATGAAGCTGCCCGAGGAAAGCCAGGAATGATCGAGCTGGGAATTGTACCCGAGTACCGCGACCGGCTCATCGTCGAGACACTGCTCGAGTTCCGGTCGCAGCCCGGAAGGATTGAGTTCTACGATTTTGCAACGAACGCCCTGTCCGGCCAAATATTCAATTAGGTTTTCAGTATAGATCCGGTCGTGGTCGTGGCCGGAGTGGCAGATGTAGATTTTGGGATGCTGAGCGGAATCTTGCAACTTCATGGCGATTATGAGCGTTTGAGTCCGTTGAGCGCAGAACGCTTCATGATCCCCATTCGATTTCCTCCAGGCAGGCGATCTTCAAGCACCGACGCTGTTCGAGCGTTTGAACGAGCGTCGCAGCAGCGATGAGCGCACCATATCGCGACCGATTTTGCCGATCAATAACGTCGAGTTTCCGCAAGGCAGATACGTCCATTGACGATTGGATAGAACCGGTGATCTTTGTCCGATTGTGCCATGAGGGAGAGCGAGATAGAGTCCGTGGGTGCCCACGCGCCTTCCTAGGAGGGGCCGAATATGACTGCTTCCTCTGGGGATTTGTTACGCTCCCGGCTGGAATCGATTGCAATCGAGGTGACGAGCAAGTGCAATCTGCGCTGCGCTTACTACCATAAGGCCAACCCGTTCCTCGAAGCTCAGCCTGGCGCCAACGACGGTATGACCGACGAAATGATTGCCGAGCTCTACCGCTATTGCAAGGAAGCCGGCATCAAGACCGTAACTCTCTCGGTCGGCGGCGAAACCGCGATGACAGACGGGTGGCATCGGCGCATTGCACAATTTCTTGATGACCCGGAATTGGAGGTCTACATGGTCTCCAATTTCGTCCGGTTGTTCGACGATGAGGAACTCGTCGCGCTTACCAAGTATCGCTACCTCCAAATCAGCTTTGACAGCTCGGAACTCGAGATGGTGCGAAAGCTGCGCAGCCGGGCTGATTTGCGCACCATCACCTACAACATCCTGCGTCTACGGCAAAAAGGCAGAGAGGTTGGCCGACTGCCCTTCCTGTTGGTGAATTGCACGGTCTGCCGCGAAAACATCGGGCATATCGGAAAGCTCGCCGGCCTGTGCCGTGAGTTGGCAGTGGACCAACTCCTGCTGACCCCGGCCGATGAAGAAGGGCCGCTACGGGACGATGACGCATGACTACAAGCGCAACGGCACCACCACCCTGTTCGCGGCTCTCAACATGCTCGACGGCACCGTCATCGGTCAATGCATGCCCCGCCACCGGCATCGCGAGTTCCTCCGCTTCCTCAAGACTATCGACGAACGCACGCTGCCCAATCTCGACCTGCGTCAATCCGGGGTTGGCGCGATTCCTTTCCGTGGAAATCCAGGCTAGAGTACAAGGTGGTGTGTACGAAATGCGGAAGAAATTGCGCTATTCATCGCTCTTCTATGCCATAAACGAGACACCGGTGCGTCCGTTTAGATGTCCGCAGCTTACTTCCGAAACTTCGACTGGGGCTACGGTGCATGGCTAATAGAGAATCTAGCGACCCTAAGCGTAAGCGTAAGGTGGCCAACGATCCTGCGCCCACATGCTTTCTTTCTCGCATATTCGTCGAGCACAAAGGCTATGTCTCTGACAAATGGGAGCACTACCTTCCCATTTATGAAACTGCGCTTTCAAGGCTCATCGCGCGTGGCAAGCCACTCCGTCTCCTTGAAATCGGCGTGCAGAATGGCGGTTCGCTCCAGATCTGGTCTAAGTACCTACCCCGAGGCTCGACCATCGTCGCGATCGACGTCGATCCCGCTTGCGCCGAGTTGTCTTTCGGCGCGAATGTCTCGATCCTGATTGGGGATGCGAGCGATCCGGCCACATTGGACGGTTTGCTGGCGGATGCTTGCTTCGACGTGATCATTGACGACGGGTCACACCGCTCGGAACACGTAATAGCTACTTTTGAGGCCTGTTTCGCACGGCTTGCTGCCGGCGGCCTGTACATCATTGAGGACCTGCACGCCAGCTACATGGGCTCGCTCGGCGGAGGCTTTCGGCGTGCCGGCGCATCGATGGAATGGCTCAAGGAGCTACTGGATGCTCTAAACGCCGACCATTACGAGGCCGACGCGTCCGAGGCGCTCGAAAAGTCCGGATTACAGCGGCTGCGGGACCGAGGACGGGAAATTGCTTGTGTCACCTTTTTCGATTCCCTGGTTCTTGTCCAAAAACTCCCGCGTGAAAAGCGCACACCCTATCGCCGCATTATGACCGGCCGGGACGCGCGAGTGATCAATTTGGCCGATCAAGTAGTATCCGCGATGCCCGCCTCACAAATGCGGGCCCTGCTGATGCCACCCTCCACGGTCGAGGCTTTCGCGCCGACATTGCTGACTGCGATGGCCGAGCTAAAAACAAAATTGTCGCAGTCGAACCACCTGCGAGAGCAGGCAGAAGCGGCAGCCAGACACTTGAACTCGGCGCGCGAGCAGAATGTCCAGGAGTTACGAGCGCAAGTCGCGGAACGCGACCAGAGCGTTCATGATCTGCGGGCACTCGTCGCGACGCGCGAGCAGAATGTTCGTGATCTGCAGACGCGAATAGCGGCAAGCGAGCAGAACGTTCGTGATCTGAATGCGCAAGTCGCGGAGCGCGATCAGAATGTCTGTGAGCTGCAGGCGCAAATCGCGCAACGCGACCAGAATATTCGTAATCTGCAGGCGCAGCTCTATCATCTGCCTGCGCCAGGCGATGAAGCTGATCTGGTGGAGTGTGACGCTGCAGCTCCATAGGCGATTTCGAGAATGGCGCGAGCTTCGGCAGCGCCATCGCGCGGCGGCAAGCGCTGCCAAACCGCTCGCGGGCTTCGAGCCGCCAGTGGCGGTCGACACAGCGGTCGCACTGCGCGCGCCTGTTTCCAATGAACCGTCCGCGCGCGTCGACCAGATTACTGCGCGGTTCGGTTGCCTATGAACCGCCCGGAGGGTCGATGACAATGTCGAAGGAAGTACAACAGGCGGGCGTAAGGCGCCGTCATTTTGATCCGGAAATTATTGCCCAAATCGATCGCATCGGCTACCATCCGTTCATCATCGTTCGCTCGCTCGACGCACATGATGCGGCAGCGCATTTCGTCGTTTGCCGGACCCAGAACGACACCCCCGAATTCATTCGAAAGCTCGGCGCATCGCCGTGCTTTGCGCAATCCAAGCTCTTGCGCGCCATCGTGTGCGCCCTCCAGCTCAACGTCTACGAGGCTGCCGACCTATTGTTTTCATGGACGACGAAAGCAGCCGGGAGTCCGTATGAGGACGCCCTAATCGGGTTGCCCGACGGACAGCACAAGACATGGTTCTACGGCTATCCCGGTTTCGAAATCGGGCGGAGCCAGTCGGCGCTCAGCACCCCCGAGCAACAAATCGCGACGCTGATATCGACCTTTGAAGCCTATGACACGACCGACGGGAACGATCGGTTGAGATTCGCTATCATCGAGGCGCTCGCTTTTGGACTTTGTCGTGCCTTGGATTATTTCGGCCGATTCGAGGAATCCGAGATCTTTATCGATCGTGCGCTCGTGCACTCGCCGAACTCGATGTACTTGAATGCTGCAAAACACGCGCTACGGTCGCGGCTTGCGGGCACCGAGGCGCCGGCCCGGCTCGAAAAGCTCATCGGGACTGACAACGATTATCTGAAACAGTACCTCTGCCATAGGACCATTGGGGAAGTTACAGACGTTGAACTTTCTTGCGTTAAACAACCATCCGCCGGCGGCGAATTGGCGCTATTTGTTACGCGCTTCCCGAACGGCCGCGTAAGACCGCATGTCCGGCACCATCTCGCAGCATTAAAACAACACGGCATCCGCCCTGTACTGATCGTGGCCGCTGAGGCACCATTCCATGAACCGGACGCAGCTTCGTTCGATTCCGTTGCGGGCCTCTATGTTCGACAAAACGTCGGATTCGACTTTGCTGCTTGGGCCCATGTATTGCGTGCGAATCCTCAAATGTTTTCAGCTAATATCTTGTATTTGATCAACGACAGTGTAATCGGACCACTCAATGAGCAAAAGTTCGAGGAAGTCCTGCGCAGGGTTCGGTCGTCCGAAGCCGATGTTATCGGATTGACCGACAATTTCGAATGCGGATGGCACATACAGAGCTATTTTATTGCTCTGAAATCCAAAGCTCTCATGTCCGGCGCGCTTCGAGAATTCTTCAGAAATATAAAGAACCTTCGCGAGAAGGAAGATGTGACCAATTTCTACGAGATTCGCCTTGCGCCAAAACTACGATCTGCGGGGCTACGCTGTGAAGCGCTGTTTCCTGCAGAGCAGAATCACAACCCTACGACTTCTGACTGGAAAGATCTGATCGAATCCGGATTTCCCTACGTGAAAATGGGGGTGCTGCGCGATGATCCGCTCATTTCGGCCGTGCTCGATATAATGACCGAGAGGGTTGACGACTATCAATCATGGGTCGAGCGCTACGACTCTTTGTTTGATGCCGATCGAGTCGCTATCAGATCTGAAATCGATGGATTTTCGGAACGGCCGCTCATCTCTGTTTTGATGCCAGTATACAATACTGACCGGAAGCGGCTGATCCGGGCGATCGAGTCCGTGCGCACGCAGCTCTATCTAAATTGGGAGCTTTGCATCTCCGATGATGCTTCGAGAAGCCCTCACGTAAAGCAAATACTCGACGGTTATTCGCGAATTGATCGGCGCATTCGCGTCGTCTATCGCGACACGAACGGGGACGTTTCGCTCAATTCTAACTCTGCGTTGGCTCTTGCCACTGGCGAATTCATCGCGCTCTTGGGCCACGACGATGAGCTGCCCTCGCATGCACTGTTCTGGGTCGCACGCGAAATTGCGCAATGTCCCCACGTCGACCTGATATACAGCGACGAGGACAGGATTGATGTTCAGGGCCGTCGACAGGACGCCTATTTCAAGTCAGACTGGAATCCGGCTCTCATTTTGTCGCAGAACTTCTTCAATCACCTGGGGGTCTATCGGCGAAGCCTAGTCCAGCAGGTCGGCGGATTTCGCGTCGGCTTTGAAGGCAGTCAGGCCCATGATCTAGTGATCCGTTGCGCAGATGCGAGCGCGCCAGAGCGGATCAGACACATTCCGCGGGTGCTCTATCATTGGCACTCGATTGAAGGCTCGACTGCCGCAGGCATCGATGCCAAGCCGTATACGTGGCGGGCGGGTGTGCGGGCAATTAAGGAGCACTTGGAAAGACACGGGATCGCGGCGGACGTCGGTCGGGCCCTTACCCAATTCTATCAGGTCGATTATCAAGTCCGTGCCCCGTTGCCCCAAGTATCGATCGTCATACCGACAACAGGCAATCTGAAGGTCTTTGAACCTTGTATCCAATCGCTCTTCGCCCGCACGAGTTATCCCGATTTCGAGGTTCTCATTGCGATCAATAAATCTCACCGCGCGATTCAAGAGCGAGGCGATTATCTCATTAAGCTACGGACGGACCCGCGAGTCCGCATCCTTGTTCATGAAGTCGAGCCTTACAGCTTTGCCAAAGTGAACAATTGGGCTATTCAGCGCGCGGCCGGTTCAGTGATTTGCCTTTTGAATGACGATGTCGAAGTGATTACGCCCGATTGGCTTGAGAAGCTGGTGATGCGGCTTGAACTCGAGCGGGTCGGAGCGGTTGGCCCGATGCTCTATTATCCCGATGACACGATTCAACAGGCGGGGGTCATTCTCGGATTGGGGGGGGTCGCCGCTCACGCCTTTAATCACTTGAAAAGAGGTACGGCGGGCTATCATGGGCGAGCCGCTCTCGAGCAGGATCTGTCCTGTATTACGGCAGCGTGCATGGTCATGCGCCGCGCTGTTTTCGAGGAACTAAATGGCTTTAATGAGGAGCTAGCGATCTCATTCAACGATGTCGATTTATGCATTCGGATCCGCAACGCTGGATGGCGCATCATCTGGACTCCACAGGTCGAGCTCTATCATCACGAGTCCGCGTCGTTGGGGCCGCCAAATTCGCCGGAACGCAGGGCGCAATTCAAGCGCGAGATCGCCCTGATGCGCAAGATGTGGGGCAAAATCCTGGATAATGACCCGTTCTATAATCCAAACTTGTCTCTCGATACCACCAATTTCACACTGGCATTTCCACCTCGCCAGAGTCGCGTACCCCGTCAATAAAATGATGATGCCCTAAGGCTCACCTGCCACCAAGCCAGCAAAAGGAGACCAGAAATGACCACCGTGCCAAGCTTTCCGCCCGCCCCGGTGGGTCAACAGGGACCTCCCGCGCGCGCCGCTGCGTCAGCCGTAAGGGCACTCCGCGTCGCGCGCGGGGCCCCTCCTATTGACTACCGGGACGGCCTCCCACCGTGCTTGACCAGCCCACAGGAGGCCAGGGGCGAGCGGATCGCCGTGCACCTGCGGTCGAGCGGAAACGGCAAGCACACGACGGTCCCCGATCACATGCCGTCCAGTCATCGCCGTTACGCCGACTGGACCATCGGCCGAATCCGCAGGGATGCAGCCCTCATCGGGCCAGCAACCGCGGCGCTCTGTGAGCTCATCCTGGAGCACAGGCCGCACCCCGAACAGGGCTTCCGGTCCTGTCTTGGCATCCTGCGCCGCAACGCTCCCAGTCTCTTCGAAGCGCTGCATCCAAATCACCACCACGCTGGGGCTGAGCCCATAGCGTTCAGCAGCCTCACGCCGCGCTCATTGACAAACCGCTGGGAATCCCCCCGATTCAAGCCCAGCGAAATTTGCTATAGTGTGCTCCTTGTCTTTGGCACCCCCTTGCCAGCGTAACTTGTTGGCGGGGCGGGAGCACGGCCGGACCATTCCACTAAGAGACATAGCTGTCAGCTTGGAGGCTACGCGTGCCTGTGTTTGGCGTTAGCGATCACAAGTTGTACCAGCGTGATGGAGAGATTATTGCATTTGCGCGGCCTGATCTAGCGGTGGCGGGAATGGGTGCATCGTCTGTGTCGTAGGTCAGTGTTGCATCCGTTTCGGCGGCGGGGGAACGGTCTCTGAAAATCCGCTTTTTGGAAAAGTTTTCGCCGAAGGGAGGATCGCGGTGATATTTTCATCTGTTACGTTCCTGTTCTACTTTCTGCCTCTGTTTTTTATGCTCTACTATGTGGCCCCCGGTCTGACCACCAAGAACGTCGTTCTCCTCTTGGCTTCTCTCATATTCTACCTGTGGGGCGAGCCCTGGTTCGTCGCGATCCTGATACTCATCATCGTCTTAAACTATGCGATCGCGCTGGCCCTCGACCGTTCCGACGGATGGCGCAGAACCGCCTGGACGACCGCCGGGATCACTGCGAACCTTCTCGGGCTCGGCGTGTTTAAATATCTGGATTTCGTCGTTCAAAACCTCGCGGGCCTGTTCGGCAAGGGCGTCATCAACATCGGTTTCCTCGGATTTCTTCCGCTCGGAATTTCCTTCATCTCCTTCCACGCCATCTCGTATCTGGTTGACATCAAGCGGGGCAAGGTGGCGGCCAACAAGGACCCGCTGCAGGTCGCAGTCTATCTCTTGATGTTTCCGCAATTGGTGGCCGGCCCGATCGTCCGTTACAACACGATCTTCTTGCGGCTTGCCACGCGGCGCTCGACCATGGGGCGGGCCTCGGCGGGCGTGCGCATCTTCATTATCGGCCTCGCGCAGAAGGTCCTGATCGCGGACGAGACGGCCCGCATCGCGGAAGTCGTGTTCGATCGCGTCGTCGCTCCGAGCTTTCTCGAATCCTGGCTCGGCGTCAGCGCGTACACCCTGCAGATCTATTTCGACTTCATGGGCTACTCGAACATGGCGATCGGGCTCGCACTCGCGCTCGGCATGCGATTCCCGCGCAATTTTCGGCTTCCTTACGAGTCCCGCTCGGTGACCGAGTTTTGGCGCCGCTGGAACATGAGCCTGTCGGCCTGGTTCCGTGACTACGTCTACATTCCGCTGGGCGGGAACCGGGGGTCGAATTTCCGGACATACCTCAATCTCGGCGCGGTGTTCCTGCTGTGCGGCCTATGGCATGGCGCGAACTGGACATTCCTGGTTTGGGGCACCCACCACGGGTTCTTCCTTATCATCGAGCGCGCGGGTCTTTCGCGCTGGCTCAAGGCGGCGTCCCCGATCGTCTCCTCGCTCTATGCATTGCTCGCGGTGATGACTGGATGGGTCTGGTTCCGGGCCAGGGACCTCTCCCGCGCGACGGAGATGTTCAGCGCGATGGCGGGGTTCAACGGATTTTCCTCCCTCGACTTCCTGACGCGAATCGTTCTGTATCCAACGACAGTCGGTGCCTTAGTGATCGGTGCCGCGCTCGCCGTCCTCTGGGTGCCGCGCCTAAAGATTGCTCCGGTTCCGACTTGGCTCTCGGACACCGCTGCCACCGCCGCCCTGTTTGCGCTCTCGATCCTTTCGGTCGCGGCCGGCTCCTACAGCCCTTTCCTCTATTTCAGGTTTTGACCGTCATGGGACTCCTGGCCCGCTACCGTCGCGCTTGGGTCGCAGTTTTTGTCGGGCTGCTTTGGGTCCCCATGCTCGGGCAGGCAGTCACGACGGGCGAAGCCATCTCGACGCCCGAGGCGCGGAACCTGAGGAAGCGCCCTGATCTGCCAACATCCGCCCAGGCATGGTCGTCCTTTCCCCACGCCGTGGACGGATTTCTCGCCGACCATTTCGGTTTTCGCGAGCAGTTAACCCGAGCGAACGCGCGCCTGCGCTATGAACTCTCATCTCCCACCAGCCCGTGGGTTTTAATCGGCCGGGATCGGTTCCTGTTCTATCTAGGAAATGACGCGGTCCAGCAGTCGATGGGGATTCTCATCCGCAAGAAGCAATTGGCGAAGCTTGTCGACGTCGTCGCGGGGCTTCACGACGAACTAGCGAAACGGAACATCAAGTTCCTCTTCACGTCGCCCCCGAACAACAGCACGATCAACCGCGCGCACCTGCCGCGATGGGCGGCAAAGGTCCCGTCTGCTACCGAATATGACCTGGTTCTGCCAATGCTCGCTTCGCGCGGCGTACCGGTCCTGGACCTCCGCCCGGCCCTGGAAAGCGAGAACGCCCGCAACCCGACCTATTCCCGGACGGACACGCACTGGAACGTCCTGGGCGCGCTGATCGCGCGGAACGAGATCGTCAGCGCTCTCGGTCACCCCGATTGGTTGATCGACGTCGCCCACGTTTTGCGCGGCTACTACGAGACGATCGAGGCAGGTGACCTGGCGGGGCTTCTCGGCATCGACACCTACGTCCACGATCAACGGCTGAAGATCGACGTTTCCTCCTACCCAGGCGTCGCCAGCCCCACCTTGCTCGTGGTAGGGGATTCATTTGTCGGCTTGCTGCCAGCGATCTGGGGCAATGGCGCGCGGTTGGCGATCGTGAACGACGTCATTCCCTGCGAGGCCACTATCGGCATGATCCTGGCCCATGAGCCGTCGATCGTGGTGTTCGCACCCAACGAGCGCTACCTGGGGATCTGCGAGTAGCGCTCGCCATGTGGGGCTGCTGCGTGCGCACCGCCCGTGGCAAGCTCAAATGATTGAACTGCATTTGTCGCCACCAGATTTTGTTGCAAAAGTTCCTGATGAGCATAGCAAGTAGCCGCTAAAGCGGATTTTGACATTGATGTGGTGTCTATTTGTCCGCCGCTTTCGAGACGGCGATATCGTTACTCCAGTGATCTCTGTTTCTGCATCACAACCAGGTCTCGAAACTCACTTGAGGCTCACGCAGTGCGCGCGGTCGGTGCAATCGGCGGAGGCCGTGCGATCAACTTGGCAAGCCTTCGGAGGTTCTGCGCGATCGCGGCCAGCATGAATTCGAACTGTGCGCCGCGAGGTCCACGCAACCGCAGACGGCCGAGCCGCAGGATGCGCTTCAAATGCGCAAACAGCATCTCTATACGCTTCCTGTCGTGGCGTGATTGCTCGAACATCTCGGTCTTGGCCAGTGCCCGAGCAACGTCACGGGACTCCTCGTAAATGCTACGCGGAATTCTCCGCGCCGGCATATTTGGACAGCATTGCGGTTTTAGCGGGCAGTTACGGCAATCTCGCCTGCTTGCGACATAGAGAAGCGTCTCACCGTCGTTGACCGGATTGCCCGTCGCTGCGAGGACCTTGCCCGCCGGGCAGATAAACACATCACGCTCCTTGTCGAACGTGAAGTCTTCCCGACTGAAGGTCCCATCCTCGCGCTTCGATTTGTCGATCACTGGGATGTGGGGAGCGATATTCTTGTCTTTGACAAGCCAATTGAGGTTCGCCCCCGAACCGTAGGCCGTATCGGCCGCGAGCCGATCGGGCTTGATACCGAAGCGCTCTCGGTGCGCTCAATCATGACCTTGGCCGCGCCGACCTCGGCCTGGCGAATGGCGCGCGATGCTTCGACATCCATGATGACCCCAAACTTCACGTCGATCAGATAGTTGTCGGCATAGCCAAAGAAAGCAGGTCCCCGCATCGCGCCTGTCCATTGGGCAGCGGGATCCGACGGCGACACGAATTTCGGGGTGACGCTGCTGGCCGCACCGAATGCCGCGTCATCGAGTGTGGCCAGGTACTCCTTGGTGGCCGGGCTCACCTATCGCGGGTCAAGCTCTTTGCTCCATTGCAAACCCGGGATCGAGCGCTGCTTATTGGCGTCGGCAACTATCAGGCTAGCGTCCACCGCGAAACCTTATCCGCCAACAAGGCCAGCCCCGATACACGCGCCCACGACCCGCTCGAATACCTTGCGGTATGACCCCATATGAGACATCGACCACCCGTAATGATCCGCAGGTCGAGCCGACTTGCCGGACTGCCCCCATGTTGGCGCGAGCCGTCAGCATCAGCGCAGGTTCCGTCCAACACATCTGGCGCGGATGGCTGCCAAAATCAACGCCGCTTTCGGGCAGGGGCGCCGAGTGTTAAATTGCATCCCCGAGTATTTAACAAGTGGTATACATGCGCAGGGGCAACGTTGATTGAAAAACCGAACCCTGAAACCGCGGCATCACCGCTGCGATATGAAAGAAGGACCTGTATCTGCAAAACTCGGCCGTGCTTACTGAAGCGAACAATCGTCGCTGCCGGCCTTCGGGAAACTCGCCCAGACGCTGAGATATGAGTCATGAACATATTTTTTGCAAGCACACATGGATCACTAACTGCCGAGCTTGGGATACTGTGTAACAAGACCGTGAACAAAATGTTTCTGCTGTCTCGAGAGTGTTCGCTGGCTCAGATAGGCGCGGGACCTTCGGCACGCGAATGCGAGGCTTTCACGAAGATTGGGGTAGAAAGTATCACCTCGGACGAAGCACTTCTCGACCAAGTCAAAGAAGCTGATTATATTCATTGTTGTTGCCCCTGAACAGGTCGATCTGGCAAAACGCATCATCAAATGTCCGCTTGCGGTCATGGCGGGCGTCCCCGATGTACAAAGTGGTTCCATAATGTTCAATCGGATGAAAATAAACAATCACCTGAGTCCAAGCGCAAAGCATCTGGCGCTCTTGACCGGCAGCAACAAATTTCTGTATCCAAAGCTGATATGGAAGGAGAGCTTCCCAAAGCCTGCATCGATGGAAGAAAGATCCGGATTCTTCTCGTACATCCATTGGATGGAAAAGTATTGGCCAATCTCTTCGGAGAAGTCGATGCCTTGACCCAGGGACTTGCCTGGGGTCGCTCGATGTGGAGCCAGCGGGCGAGATTTGATCGATGCTTCCGGACGTCAGGAAGGCATTCGAGCCAACCGGAACGGTCAGAGGGCTGCATTCAGACCCCGGCTCCGACCCGATCGACATCAAGAGCGTCTACTTCAAGTGGGTCAATACGAGCCAGCCCGCGACATTCCGAAAATTGCCGCAGATCGCCAAGGACCATCGCACGTCGGCGACGGATATCATCAGCAACATGAATGCCGATCACGATGCCAAATATTTGGCGCGGAGCATTGTTTTGATGTGGCGTTGTGCCCATGATCTCGGCGGTGCCGTGCCCATCGGCTGTCAAGAGCACGATCCAGTTCGGCGGGATTCGGGGCTGCCAGCCCAAGACCGATTTGTGCGAAAGCTTCTATCCGTCCTCGCGCACGAACCAAACGCATGCGACGTACGTCAAGGTGAACAACATAAGAATATAATTCAGCGAAGCGTACATTCGGTGTTCGAGAAGGCCCATAGTAATGGCGATATAGCCCAGCGCCGTGATCTTGATCGCGCCATAGAATAAGATCAGCCCCATCGGCCAAGACAACGGGTTCTTGCGTGGATTCAAAAACGTGTACAGGAATGCGATCGCTCCGAGCGCAAAAATACATGGATTGATGTCCCACAACTTATCGACGATAAAATGCCGAACTCGGACGGTTCTCGGACTGTACTGTGTGACAGAGTTTCCAACCGCTCTTGCCATTTCGGTATTGAAGCTCACCGGATCAAAAAAAAGGCGACCTTCCTGGTCTCCCCATTCGATGAAATGGCGGTAAGCCCCGGAGGGGGACTTGAGAAGCCCGCTAATGGGGCCCCGCTGTTGCCGCAGGAAATATAGGCTCGCTGCGACGACGGGAAATGCATCACTCTTCCAGCAGTCCGTTGGTGCATTAGCTGACGCGAATTTTTCAAGAGGAGCGCTGTATTTCGGGTCCGCGAGCGTCGCCGAGTCAGTCACGCCGCCGTCTATTCCGAGAGCCTGTGAAAATTGGCGATAAAATTCCGGCGTCAAGGAATTGAGCACGCCAAAATACTTCTCGACCGCAATGTCCTGATAGCGGCACCAGTAGTCGACCGACAGATCCTCCACCGACAGCTTTTGGCTGCGATAAAACGCCGCGGTTTGTCCAAGGGAGTCGACCGCGATCTTTGCGGCAAATTGGTGCATTCTTCCCAGCCGAATGGCCTCCGACCATCCGGCGAGCTGACCGATGACAAACGGTTGTATGTCATCCATTGCATCGAGGCCTTCGGTGTTCGAGAAGGCGATGCAGGCGGACGGCCTGCAATGGGACGAGGCCAAATGAACAAGGTTGTGCAAGCCATCCCAGATTCCAAACCGAATATTTTTCAGCCACGCGAGCTTTATGGGCGGGATGAGCGTGGACGGCTCAGAAACGCAGGTTAGCGCTCCTCTCGCGCAGGCAGCTTCAATGTCATTTGCCGCCGTACTGAAAAATTTTTGGGCTTCGGAAGCGTTCGGCGTGAAACCGGCACCAAACGCTGCATCCTTTATCCAGAACATGATGTGACTATTGGTAAACTCGTCAAAGACTCCGTAGCGGTTAGCATATGGATCGTTCGGACCCGGCAATCCAGGCATATGATCAACAAGTCTCTGCAAATACGGGACCTGTTTAGCGACCTTGTGCAGGCCATCCTGGGTGATCGAAACGTACGGCCGCTGCGCATCGCCGCTCGCACTGCGCAGCGCCGCAACGAAGCGAGGAAAGGAACCGGAGCCGAAATCATTAACGACGAACGTGTCGTACTTTAAGAAATAAATCGACATGAAGCCGATCTTGAACAGCGCGATCGTCAATAGCATAAGCGCGCAGGCCCGCATCGTGCCGTTCTTTGCCGGCGACAGCGCGATAACGCGATGCGCTCTCCACCATCTCAGCATCTCGATAGCGAATAGGCCGGCAATGACCGCGAGCAGCAGCACGCTCTCTTCGCGCAGGTAGAATAACGCGGCGCCTGAAATGGACAGGACAAACATGTCCAGCGGCGACGTCTTGTTCTGCCGCCAACTGGCCAACCCGAACGTCAGCGCGGCAAAGAAGAACAAGTGCAGAATAATGTCGAGATTCTCTCGCAAAACATTGAACCACGTCGTAGATACTGTCAGCGGCGCGAACAAAGCGACGGCGAACAGAATGCCGCTCTTCACTCGACCCAATCCGATTCGCACCAGTCCGGTCGCGAAATAGACCGCCGCGATGATGTGCAACAGATTCAGGAAGCTCAAGTAGTCGAAACCGAGCCACCTGGAGATTGCTATGAATAATGAAGACCCTGGATCTTTGACAAACAACCTCCCATCGTACGGACCGAAATTGCCGGCGGTGACCAAATAATACGCCCTGGAGACGTAAAGGCTTCCGTCATGCGGCGAATTCACCATCGGAAGCTCGATATCGTGAACAAGAAACAGCCGCAGCAGCGAAACGATAATCAAATAAATGCCGAAATAGGTGTCGAATATCTTCTGATTTTCGGCGCGAACTATCCGCATGTGACGAACTCCTTGTCCCGTTCGTGCCGCGATATCGGACGTGTTCGCGTCGCCCGGCAAGCGTGGCGCTAGCACGGATCAGCTTCAATCGATGGCGCGAATTTACCGAATATGATTGCGTGCAACAAGGCGCCGATCTGTTGCGCTGTGCCGACACCCGCACACCTCGCAATGAGATCAGTGCGGCGGGCGCCCGAAAGCGCGCCAGTTGCCTCGCCTGGCAGGTGTGGCCTGGCCGGCTGCCTTACGCGGCAGCCATGATTGTCTTGACTTTGTCGGCGATATTCAGCGCGGAGAGCTGCGCGACCTGCTGGCCATCCACCCCCGGCGCCGAGGCCTTCGGAATCTGTTGCAGATTCTTCCACACCCGTTCCCGCGTGATGTGATGCGCCAACGAAGTAAACCGGAGCTTTGGCTCACACCGAGCTTTCGCTGCTATCCGTTCGAGTCCTGCTGCCATGGGTGGCGGTTCTTCTCGTTGCATAGAAGGCCGAACCCTCCCTTTGAATGGAGCCCATGTTGCCTTCGAACAATTCAACTTCCGCTGGCCGCTTCCCCAGGTAGCCGGCTCTCCCTGCCGCAAAGTACTATCAGCCAGTCTGACTTCCACCAGGTCATTGGATCGCCACCGACTCCGAGGCGGCGTCCTTGTGACGAGTCCAGGATAAAAGATCTATTTGCTCCCGATCCATTCGGGGACAACATAGAGCAGTATGCGAAATGCGCGAATTCGATCAGCAGACAGTTAAAACAGCTTGCGTTTGAATAGTGCCGGGCCGTGCACACGGAAAACTCGCGGTGCCAAGCCAACTGTCCTGGCGTTGTTGGTTTGAACGGGGAGATGTTGCAGGGTGCCTGCGTGAGACTTCACAAGCGGGATGAACCAATATGTTTTCTGCTAAGCTCTCGGGGATCAGAGGGTAGAGGGCGTATTAAATGCTCGATTCCGTAGTTGAGCTTGTGAAGTTCGTCGGCGGGTTGGGCGGTTTGGCTTCGTCCGCCTTCCTGATTTATGACCGGGTGTTTCGCTATCGACCGGCAGCATTTTTAATCCCGGCGGAATACAAGACCAACTTGCGCTTTAAGAATGTGCCAAAAGGCCCGAACCAGTGAAGCCACGCGGCTCGCGCCGCGAGCACCAGTCAGGGCTGGCCCCTTCTCACCTTGCTTACGGCGCCATGTTAGCCACGGAGAACCCGGCGCACCCATTACGCCGTGGACAGAACCGTTGAGGATGATCGAGGCCTTTTCGTTCAGGTGCGGCGCGGCCGATCTTCGGCCACAATCAAAAAGACAGCAAACGCATTGGTCATCGAGCTGCATCGCTGAGATGGCACGAACTGCCGCGCAATCCGATTCACGCGGGGGGTCTATTTCGAGCGCAGATTGCAGGGCAACCCAAATTTCGCGAAGAGACATCGGGGCGAACACCCATTGCCCAAAAACAAAGCGGCGGCCTTCGGGCCGCCGCTCGGATCGCATCAATTGGCTTTGTCTTGGTATCGAGGCCGGAAACCAGGATATCAGGCTTGACATCGAGAAGGGCCGCTTCCAAGACGTCAATATCCGAGATGTGGTCAAGATGGCGGCAATTGTCGCAGATCCATCTCAAGCGTCGTCTTTTGGGGGACTAGGAATGAAAAATGTGGCGTTCTTCCAGGATAAAGCTCGACAGGTTAGACGGGATCTCTTCGAAAAATTCGCGCTGGTGAAGCAGGGCCATCCGGGTTCTACCTTTTCCATGACCGATCTCGTGGTCGCCCTTTATTACGGCGAATACGTGCGCAAG
>Ga0102924_1002215_pt1 | contig 21515 bp, 25 predicted proteins | sample PaiPotPPM11metaG_FD_80116 | JGI IMG/M metagenome (GOLD analysis project Ga0102924, IMG submission 80116) | Iron sulfur acid spring bacterial and archeal communities from Banff, Canada, to study Microbial Dark Matter (Phase II) - Paint Pots PPM... ...
CCCATATCTCGAACTGGGACATCCTGGCGGCGGCGTCGGCCTGCTACGGCTACCCGGTGAGCGCCGTCACCGACGAATTGCCCCTGGGTGCGCTGAGCCAGGTGGTGGTCGCCTCGCGAGCCCGCATCGGCATGAAAATGATCCCGCTTGGTGCCGGCAGCCTGCGGCAGATAATCAAGGCGCTCGGGCGCAACGAGCTGGTCGCCCTCGCCAGCGATCTCGCCCGAGGAGACCGGGGGGTGCGGGTGAACTTCTTCAACCGGCCGGCGATCTTCCCGGCCGGTCCGGCGGCGATCGCTCTCAAGACCGGGGTGCCTATCATTCCGGCGTGGGGGCGGCGCGAGCGCGACAACCTTTACATTGCTGAGATCGAAGCTCCGATCGAGGTCAGCCGGACCGGCGACACCACCCACGACATCCAGGTGACCACCGAGCGCATCGTCGCCTTCTTCGAACGCATCATCCGGCGAGAGCCCGACCAGTGGCTCGTCTTCCTCCCCGTATGGAAGCAGGATTTGAAGACCGAGTCCCCAGGAGCCCCGGCACAGCCGGCGCTCGAGTCATCGTGATCACGTATATCGGCTTCAGGTTGATCGAGGGCGCGATCGCGCACATCCCGCGGCGGCTGGCCTACGCGCTGGGCGTCGTGATCAGCACCCTCGCCTTTCCCCTGCTGGCCCGGCAGCGAAAGGCGCTCGAATCCAACCTGCGTCACGTCCGGCCCGATCTACCCGGCCCCCAGGTTCGCAAGCTCGCCTGGCGAAACTGGCTCAACTACACCAAGGCCTGGATCGACTTCTTCAAAATCCCCCGGATGGACCGCGCCAAGCTGACCGGTCTCCTGAAGCCGATCGGGGTCGAGAACCTCGACCTGGCGATGGCCCCTGGCAAGGGCGTGATCGTGGTGGCGCCGCACATGGGCTCCTGGGAGCTGGCGGCCGCCAGCTGGGCTGCCTCCTTCGGACAGATCGGTGTCATGGTGGAGCAGATAGAGCCGAGGCGGCTTTTCGCCCATGTCTTTCGGGTCCGCTCGAAGATGGGCATCAAGGTGATCCCGCTCAGCCAGACGGGCGCTCGCGACATCATCCGGATGCTCAAAGACGGTCGGATGGTGGTGCTGGCGATGGACCGCGACATCCTGAACACAGGCCAGCTGTTTTCCTTCTTCGGCCATCCGGCAAGGTTTCCCACCGGGCCGGTTGAGATCGCGCTCAAGACCGGGGCGCCGATACTTCCAGCCTACTGCGTCCGCGACAACAACGACGGCTACGTCGCGGTCGGGGGAAAGCCGCTTTTTCTCACAAAGAGTGAAGATCACGCGGGCGACGTCCGAAGTGCCATGGAAGATATCCTTCGAACGTTCGAAGGATATATAGAGATGTATCCAGACCAGTGGCACGTGCTGGAGCCGATCTGGCCAGACACTAAGGCCGGCGCTGCTGTCACTCTGGCCACGCCGACGGCGCAGGCCGCGGTTGGCGATCAAGGAGGTTCTCTTGGGTAAAGCCGACTTCCACATGCACACGTCCCTCAATGACGGCACTGCGACCGTCCGCGAGGTGCTGAACTACGTTCGCGACCACACCGACCTGGACGTCGTAGCCATCACCGATCATGACCGGTTGACCGGCAGCTACCAGGCACTCGAACTCGCCAACGAGTACCCGTTCGAGATCGTCCCCGGCTCCGAAATCACAACCCTCCACGGGCACCTCCTCGCCCTCTTCATCGAGAAGCCGATACCGATGTGGAGACCGCTGGACCAGACGATCGCGCGCATTCACGAGCAGGGCGGAATCGCGATCGCGGTGCACCCCTTCTCGATGCTCACGCGCAGCATCGGCTACCGCACATTTGACGGCATCATGCGCAACCCTTCCCCCGAGATTTACTTCGACGCGGTGGAGACCTTCAACCCGTCGGTGGCCGGGCGCACCTGCGCCGCCAAGATCAACCGGTTGAACGAGGAGCGTTTTCATCTGCCCGAGGTAGGCTGCTCGGACAGCCATCACCTCGAAGGCATCGGCACCGGCTACACGACCTTCCCGGGCAAGACGGCGCAGGACGTCCGGAAGGCAATCCTGGCGAGCCAGACACGCGCCGGCGGCGAGTACTGGGACTTTCTGACCCACCGCCGGATCGCCCAGCTGAAGTTCCGCCGGATCGGGCGGAACTGGGCTCGCCTGGGCCGCTCCGCGGTTCGCGCCGTCTCTGGCGGATAATCTCCCCAAGGGAAGCAAGCAGCGAAATGAAGGTCGCGCTCGTGTCCGCCTACGACTACGCCCACCCGGGCGGGGTCACCGAGCACGTCCGCTACCTCGCCGCCGGCCTGCGCCGGCGCGGACACGAGGTCATGATCTTCGCCCCCTGCTCGGCCAGCATCCGCGACCAGGAGGCCGACTTCATTCGCGTTGGCCGGCCCTTCCCGATCCCAACGCACGGCTCGGTTGCCCGGATCACGGTCAGCTTCCACCTGATGAACCGGATCAAGCATTACGTGCGCGACAGTGGCTTCGACATCATTCATTACCACGAGCCGCTGATGCCGGTGCTCCCGGTCACCGCACTGCGCTTCTCCGAGACCTGCAACGTGGGGACGTTTCACGCCTTTGCGCGGTCCAACGTCGGTTACTACTATGGCAAGCCACTGTTGAAACGCTATGTCCGACGGCTTCATGCCCGGATCGCTGTTTCCAACCCGGCGCGCGAGTTCGTCGAACATTATTTTCCCGGCGACTACAAGATCGTGCCGAACGGGATCGAGGTCAAACGCTTTCGCCAGGCGCCGCCCTTGCCTGAGTTCAAAGACGGAATGGTCAACATCCTGTTCGTCGGGCGCCTCGAGTACCGCAAGGGACTCGGCTACCTGTTGCGAGCTTACGAGCAGCTGAAGCCGCTGTATCCAAATCTGCGGCTGATCATCGCGGGGGATGGGCCCCTGCGCCGCTGGTACGGCAATTTCCTGGCCCGCAAGCAGCTGCCCGATGTCGTCATGGCGGGTTACGTTTCCTCCGACGATCTACCGAAGTACTACGCGAGCTGCGACATCTTCTGCTCCCCCGCAACCGGCGATGAAAGCTTCGGCATCGTGCTGCTGGAGGCGATGGCCGCGGGACGTCCAATCGTAGCCACCAATATTGACGGCTTTCGGGGAGTGGTCACACACGGCCGCGAAGCCCTGCTCGTCGACCGCAAGAGCAAGAGGCAGCTCGCCTACGCCCTGGAAACTCTGATCAATGGTCCGCAGCTTCGCCAGGACCTTGCCCGAGCGGGCCAGCAGACGGTCCAGCAGTACGACTGGGAACGCGTGGTCGACCAGGTGACCGAGGTCTACCAGCAGGCGCGCAGCCAGTTCCGCCCGATGCCCAAGGCTCGCCTCGAACCGAGCTTGAGCTCCGGCTGATGTTCACCCAGAAATTCCAGGCCTGGGTCAGGCGCTGGGCGGAGCGTGGCATTGGAGTCTTCCGCAATTCACCGATCACCCCCAACATGCTCACCCTCTTCGGGCTCGCGATCACAGCGCTTGGGGCCGGCCTGGTCGCCATGGGCCATCTCCTGCTCGGAGGCATCGTGTTGCTGTTTGCGGGCCTTTTCGACATCCTCGACGGTGCCCTGGCGCGAGCGGCCGGGAAAGTCTACCGCTACGGCGCCTTCCTCGATTCCACGGTCGACCGATACTCCGAAGGCGTCGTTTACCTGGGCATACTGATTTACTTCCTCGACCGCCACGACAACCTCGACTCGGTGGTGGTGCTGATCGCGCTGGCCGGCTCCTTCCTGGTCAGCTACGTCCGCGCCCGGGCCCAGAGCCTGGGCTTCACCTGCGACCTCGGAATCCTCGCCCGCCCCGAGCGAGTCGTGATCATAGTCGCCGGCTTGCTGCTGGAACCGATCAGCCTGCTTCCGTGGCCGGCCCTCACGATCGCGCTCTGGATCCTCGCGGTCGGGACCAACTTCACCGCCGTGCAGCGGGTCTGGGTGGTCTGGCAGCAGAACCGGGTCGAGCTGGCAGCGCTGCGCGGCCAGACACGGGTTCAGGGCCCGGTCGAAGCGCAACCGGTGCGCGCCGCGATGCGGCGCTTTTTCGAAAATCTAGGCAAAACGTGAAGCAGTCGCTATCATGTCCGCAATGCACGTAGCGATCTACGCGGACAATGACCCGGGCGGCAAGAAGCTGATTGCCACCATTCAGCGCAGGCTGAAGAACGAGGAGATACGCGCCTGGCAGGTGAAGAGGAAGGCCCCCTTCACGCTGATCCACTCAGGCGACCGTTACACCAAGATCAAGGTGACCTTCGTGCCGGCCGGCACGGCATCGTTCACCAGGGCTGCCCGGGCCGGATCGCTGGGCGCCTTCCGGACGCCGGAGCCGGCTCTGCTCGCCTCCATCTCGGAGGGACCATCCTCGGATCGCGTCCTCGGCTTCCTGGTCGGAATGTTGACCAGGCACGCGGGGCCGCTGGGTGTCAGCGGCGTGGGGATTCCCCTGGTTAACCCCGGCCGCTAGTCCGGGAGCTCGTCAGCCGCTGTCGGTTTCGGTGTCGACGCCGCCCTGCAGGCCGAAGAGATGCTTCTGCCAGGCGAGGTAAACGACGATGGCGACGTTAGCCACGAGAAAGCCGATGCGGATCGGGGTCTGGCGGTTGAGCACCTCGCTGACCTCGAAGGGAATCCCGATGCAGCCGGCGATCACTGTCAGGTACTCGGCCCAGCGCCGCCGGCGCGCCAGGCCGACCGCTTCCGTCAGCTCGAGCAGGGCGAAGAGCACCGCACTGACTCCGATGATCAGAACCGTCCTCGTCGAAAACGAAACGAAGGGACGCAGAACGGTGACCACCGCCCGCGGCATCAGGCGTCGCTCGGGGTTGATGTCGAGCTCCAGGACCCACCGTCGCACGATTCGGCCGATCTGCTGGCTCCGCGTCAGAAGGGCGATGCCGAGGACGAGCACCAGGCTGCCGCGCACTGCGCGTTCGATGATGATGAGCCGGACCACCGTGCCGACAGGCTGGGTTTCCCGTCCGAGCTCCTTCCGGACGCGTTGCCAGAAGCTCACCGCGGAAGTGCCTCGAGCAGGCGGTTGATGTCTTCGTCGGTGTTGTAGAAATGGGGCGACGCGCGCAGGAAGTCGGCGCGCAGCGAGATGACAACCCCGGCGTCCCGAAGCCGTTGCTGGACCTCGGCGGGCACCATGCGCGGATGACGGAACGAAACGATCCCAGAGCGCTCCCCGGGCTCCGGGCTGAAAACAGGCGTGTAACCGCGGCGAGGCAATTCCTCCCGCAGACGATCCGATAACCGCAGGATCGCTGACTCGACCTGCTGTTTGCCGGCACGCATTAGAAGGTTCACGGCGGCGCCCATCCCTAGGATTCCGGGATAGTTCGGTGCCGCCTCTTCGTAGCGGCGCGCGTCGGGCTTGAAGGTCAGGTCATACTCGAAGTACTCGCCGTCTCGGATGACGCTGTCCGTGCCGATCGTGACCGGTCGCATACGCTCCTGCATCCGCGGCGAGACGTAAGCGAAACCGATACCGATCGGGCCAAGCAGCCATTTTTGAGCCCCGGCGGAGAGGAAATCGATCGAGAGTTTCGAAAGGTCGAACTCGAGTGCTCCGACGCCCTGGATCGCGTCCACCACGAGGAGCGTCTCCCGGCCACTCAATCGTTCAGCCAGTTCCATCAGGTCGGCTCTGAATCCGCTCCAGAACTGGACGGCGCTGATCGTCACCAGCCGGGTCCGTACGTCGCACAGCTGCAGCAGTTCCCTGAGGTCGACCCGTCCGCCGTGGGTCGGGGTCAGGCGTAATTCGACCCCCCGGTTCTTGAGCCCGAGCCAGGGATAGATATTGGCCGGGAACTCGCGCTCGACACCGACGATATTGTCCCCCCCGCACCAGTCCAGGCCAGCCGCCACGAGACCCAGTCCGGCGGTTGTGTTCTTCACGAACGTGATGCGCTCAGGCGCCACCGAAACGAGCTCACCAACCCGGGAGCGCACCTGCGTCCGGAGCCGTTCCCAATGCGTCAGCTCAAATGGTTCTTCGGACTGACGATCGAGGAACACGGTCATGGCCGATCGCACTGGCGTGGCGAGCGGCGCGATTGCCGCGTGATCGAGGTAAGCGTAGCGCCGCGCGATCGGAAAAAGGTCGCGCATCTCTTTCGCGTTGAGCGGCATGCCTGCTTAAGGACACTACACTAGGAAGGTTGGCAAGCGAGGGGGCTTTGATCGACATCTCGGACTTCGAACGGGTCCAGATGCGTGTTGGCAGGATAGTCGAGGCCGAGGCATTTCCTGAGGCGCGTAAGCCGGCCTACCGGCTGCTGATTGACTTCGGCCCCTATGGCACCCGACGTTCAAGCGCGCAGCTCACCGTCCACTACCGGGTGGGCGATCTGCGTGGCAAGTTGGTGGTAGCAGTCTTAAACTTCCCGCCGCGTCAGATTGGACCGGTGCGCTCCGAGGTGCTGGTGCTCGGCGTACCCGACGAGTCCGGCGCCGTGGTCCTGCTCGAGCCGACGCTCGAGGTACCGCTCGGCGGCCGGGTCTTTTAACGAAGATGGACGGAGCGCCTTACCTGATCACGCAGTGGAACGATGAGCCGACCGGAGCCCGCGCCTGGTTCGTCATCGACCGGCTGGTCTCGGGCATGTGCTCCGGCGGCATCAGGATGCGGAAGGGCCTGGTGCTGGAGGAGGTCGTCGAGCTGGCGAGGACCATGTCTCACAAGATGGCGGTTCTCGAGATCCCCTACGGCGGCGCCAAGGCAGGCATCGATTGGGACCCGAGCGCGCCCGACGCCCAGGCGGTGCTTCAGCGATTCATGAACGCCATTCGGCCCTACGTCGCCGAGCGCTATGCCACGGGCGCCGACCTGGGAACGCACGAGGATGACATCATCAAAGCCTGCCAGGTGGTCGGCCTTACCCACCCGCTCCAGGCCGGCTTCAGAAACGAAGGCGACGCGGCGCTGGAACGCGTGAAACAGGCACTTGCGCTGCGTAGCGAAGGGCAGCCGATCACGGAGTTGATAGCGGGTTACGGCGTGGCCGAATGCACCCTGGAGGCCTGCGAGGTTCTTGACATCGATATCCGGGCGGCTAGCGTCGCACTGCAGGGATTCGGCAACGTGGGTGGGGCCGCAGCACGATACCTCCAGCGTGCCGGCGCGCGCATCGTCGTCATCGCCGACATCGAGGGAGCCCTGGTGGACCAGGCGGGACTCGACATCCCTCTGCTGCTCCAGGCCCGCGACCGCTTCGGGCGGATCGATCGCTCGCGCGTCCCGCCGCGGGTCAAGCGCGCGGCTGAGGCTGCCTGGCTGGAACAGTCTGCCCAGATTGTCATTCCAGCGGCGATCGGTGGCGCCGTCCGACCCGACAACCAGGACGCTATCAGCACCCAGCTGCTCGTGGAAGCAGCCAACAACCCGGTGACCCCCGAGGCGGAGGGACAGCTCGAGGCGCGCCATGTCACGATCCTCCCCGACTTCGTCGCCAACGCGGCCGCCGCCTTCCTCTTCTGTGGGCTGCTGGAGAAGCGCCTGGAGCCCAACGTCGATTCAATCTTCGGCGCCACCAGCCATCAGTTACGGAGTACCACGCGCGCCTTGCTGGAGCGTTCGCGCGCCAGGCGGATATCCGGTCGCCGGGCGGCCGAGGAGATCGCCGAGGAGCGGCTGCGCCTCCGGCTCAAGAGCGATGCCGGTGAGCGTGCCGACGCATGATGCAATCATCCATGACCACGTCGAGACCGGCCCGCCTGGCGCGTTCGGCCCCGGCTTCGTCGCTTACGCCGTCCTGGAGCCAGAGGGCATCGGCACCGACTGCGATCGCGTCCTCGACGATTTCTGCCACGTACTCCGAGCGCCGGAAGACGTCGACAAGGTCGATATGCCCTGGTACCTGGCGAAGCCCCTGGTAGGCGGGCTCGCCCAACACCTGATCGATCAAGGGATTGACGGGAATGATGCGATAGCCGGCGCGTTGCAGGTAGCGCGCCACGCCGTAACTCGGGCGCCCCGGGTCAGGACTCAGTCCGACGACGGCGATGACCCGCGATTTCACCAGGATTCGCTCGATGACGTCCTCGTTTTCGGCTGTCATCGGGCCCAACTCTACAATTCTGATGGTGCAGATCCCCTCCCGGCTCGCACCCATCCCCGAGGAAATAATCGAAGCCTTTCGGGCGGTCGCGCCCACCATCGAGAGCTTCGCTCGAGAGCGTGAACTCTCGATCGAGCGCTACCGGCATGGGAAGGCCGCCTGGGAACTGACCATGGAGCCCATCCAGGGCGGCGAGGCGAGCCTGACGATCAGCTATCGGGAACGCACCGGCCACGTGCTGGACATCAGCGCCATCTGGTGGCTCGACGAGCCGGTCAGCCGAACCCGCCGGCTGCGCTCGGACAAGGTTGGCGTATGGGAACGTCGCGCATCGTCACAGGCGCTTCGCGGCATGCTGGATGAGGGCCTTCGACGCATCAACGGCTGGACCGGCGCGGACCTGGGGCCTCCGCGTGGGCCCTATCCGCAGGCACCCGACTCAGCCCGGAGACCCGGATCGCGCACCGGGTGAGTCCTGAGGGTTCGAAGATCTCTTCCGAAGAGGAGAAACTGCGCCTCGCCTTCGGACGGATGGTCGGCTTCGTGCTGGTGGCTTCCCTGCTCCTCTTCGGCGGCGGCATCGCGCTCATCCTGGTCGGGGCCGTCTTCTTCCGTTTCATGGGAGGCGGCTAGGCGAGCCTCCTCGCCACCTGGAACGAAGGCCTGCCCATCGCCTCCGGATGGAGGATGGCGGCCATGATCTCGATGCTGTCAACCAACCTCGGGCCCGGACGGCTGAAGTAGGCGTTGCCGTCGACGACCCATAGCTGGCGGCCGCCCAGCCGCGTTGAGAGGCGGGCCGCTTCTGCAAGGCTTCGGTCGAGCCTCAGGCCGCAGGCCATCACCACAACGACCTCCGTCTCAGAGCTGAAGACGCTGTCCCAGCTGAGCGGAACCGCGGGGGCTCCCGGCTTGCCGAGCGGATCCTTGCCACCCGCGAGTTCCACCAGTCCCGGGGTCCAGTGACCGGCGTTGAATGGAGGTTCGATCCATTCCAGGCAGAGAACGGGCCGGGGGCTCCGGCCCCCCAGCTGTACTCGTAGCCGAGCCACGCGGTCGGAGAGCTCGCCGACAAGCTTGCTGGCCGCCGCCGCCCGGTCGGCAAGCCGACCGATCATGCTGATGTTTTTGAAGACGTCTTCAAGACTCTGCGGTTCGAGAGAGACGATCCGCGCCGGCCCGTCGAGGCGGCGGGCAGCGTCCTCTACGATCGGATAGGACACGGCGCAGACGTCGCAGAGCTCCTGGGTGAGGATCAGGTCGGGTTTCAGGCTCTGCAAGCGCTCCGCGTCGAGGCGATAGATGCTGCTCCCCTCGTGCACGAGCTCCCGGATGTGCCGATCGATCTCCGGGCTCGAGGCCGGGCCGGAGAGGACACTCGAGGTAACGACCGGGATACCCCCCAACCCGGCCGGGTAGTCGCACTCGTGGGTGATGGCTACCAGCTGGTCACGAAGCCCCAGTGCGCAGACGATCTCGGTAGCACTCGGCAGCAGCGAGACGATCCGCATCTCAGCGAGACGTCAGGGCCGGTACGAAGGGGTTGAGCAGCCGTTCTTCCTCGATCGTGGTCGCCAGCCCGTGCCCGGGGTGGACGATCGTCTTCAAAGGGAGAGCGTAGAGCACCGAGCGGATCGAGCTCACGATCTTCTGGGAGTCGCCACCCGGTAGATCGGTGCGCCCGATGCTGCGCTGAAAAAGCGTGTCACCGGCAAAACAGTCGAGACCGAAGAGGAAGCAACAGGACCCCTGCGTGTGACCGGGCGTGTGCAGAATGCGAAGTTCGAGATCTTCGAAGGCGAGCGTTGATGCCCCACGTAACTCGGTCTGCAGCTCGAAGCGACCGAAGCCGCCAGGCAGGAAGGGTAACTCCGCGAACCGGTCCCAGTCGAGGATGGCACGGTCGTCCACGTGCATCGCCACCGGCGCCCCGGTAGTCCCGTGAAGCGCCGGTACACCGGCGAGATGATCGATGTGACCGTGTGTCAGCAGGATATGTACCACGTGGAGGCGGTCCCGCTCGACCTGCCGGAGTACCTGGTCGACCTGGAGTCCGGGATCGATTATGAGGGTGCTGTCGGTGTCACGGCGGCGTATAAGGTAGCAGTTTTCGCCGAAGAGCGAATCGGCAATCGCCTTGATCTCGAGCTGCTCACGGACTAGCTCCTGCGGGGTCATTCGACTGCGACCTGGGTCGACGCTGGGCTGATCACCTCGGAGCCGGTTTCAGTGATCAAGACCATCTCCTCGAGTCGGACCCCGCCCCAGCCGGGAATGTAAACGCCCGGTTCGTTGGTGATCACCATGCCCGGCTGCAGCAGCGTAATGTCGCTGGGAGATAGGTAAGGGCGCTCGTGCACCATCAGGCCGATGCCATGTCCGAGACCGTGACCGAAGGCGTGCTCGGGGCCGGCCAGCTCGGCGGCAACCTCGCGTGCCTTTCGATCGATGCTGTCGGCGGCCACGCCGGGGCTCATCATCGCCAGCGAGACCTGCTGCGCCTGACGTACGGCCTCGATCATCCGGCGCTGCTGCGGGCTCGGCTCACCCAGTACGACAGTCCGCGTGGTGTCGCTCTTGTAGCCTCCGGCCTCGGCGCCGAAGTCGATGACGACCATGTCGCCGCGTTCGATGACTCGATCCGAGGCGCGCGCATGGGGGAGAGCTCCCCTTTCCCCTGCCGCGACGATAGTCTCAAACGAAGGACCGTCGGCACCGAGCTCCCTGAAGGTTTGCTCCAGCAAAAAGGCAACGTCGCGTTCCCGAAGTCCTGGCCTCAGGCCACTTCGAACCCTGTCGAACGCTCTGCCCGCGATTTTCGCGACACGCCGCAGTTGCCCGATCTCCTCGGGAGTTTTGCGCATTCGCAAGTCCTCGATCAGCCCACGGGTCGGCTCCAGGAGCACGCCGGAAGGCAGGCTCTCCCGCAGGCGGTGGTACATGTCCACGCTCAGGTGTTGTGACTCGAACCCGACCCGGTTGAAGCGGTGGCTCCGGATGCCCTCCGCGACCAGCTGCCACAGACCCGGCGACGCCCCGGAGCGGGTCAGGGCAAAGGCAGGTGCCTCCTCCTCCATCTGGAGCCAGTAGCGGCTGTCGCCGAGGATCTCGCCCGCGTCCTGTCCTACCAACAGGTATCCCAACGAGCCGGTGAAGCCGGAAAGGTAGCGCACGTTGGAAGGCTCGGTCAGCACCATGCCGTCCAGGGAAAGATCCGCCAGGCGACGGCGCAGCTCTCCCAGGCGGCGCAGGGATTCGTCCGCTCTCACCGGCCAATGATACGAAGGCTGCCTTAAGGCAGCGGTCTCAGCTGCTGATGCCTTCAGGCCGCCCGGCCCCGAGCGAGCTGAGCGGCTCTGTCGCGAGGTCGGCCAGCTGCTGCAGCAGCTGGCGCCCGTCGCTGGCCGGGTTGGGGCGGTAGACGGCGACAGATCCCCAGATGGAGCCGCGCTGAGCCAGAGGCGTGGCGGCGATCGAACCCGATGGGGGCACTTTATCGCTGAGAAGGTAGCGCGACCAGCGACTGAGCGCCAGGTTATCGACCACCACGGGCAACTCGCTGTAGAGGGTCCATTCGATCAGCGCTTCTAGGACGGGCGCAAGCTCAGGTACCACGTTGGGCCTACCCGGCAGCACCATGCTGTCCTGGTTCCAGCGACCGTCAGCGTCCAGGAAGACGACCATGCCGCAGGCCCCCTCCAGCATGTTCAGCGCCCGTCCCAACATCAGGTTCGCCGCCATCTCGCGTACGTGCGAGGTGGTGACAGCACGCTCCTCGGTCCGAAACGCCTGATCTTCCACTCTGCGAAATCCTTTGCACACACTTAACCGTGCGCGTCATGAGGTGTCAAGGGCCGATCGTGGCTGAGTTCGGTTTCCAACCCGCCTGACAGAAGAAAGGCACCCGGGCCGACCGCGGTGTAGAGTCGTATGAGGACGTTAGCCACTTGCCTGAGTCCGGATCGACCCTGAACCAGCTAGCGACGGTATTAAAAGCATCGCCCGAGTCCGATGCCCTTGTGATCCTCGGACGCCTTCTCGACTCGCTTCCGATCGGCTTCCACCTGACAAACTGTGGGCCGTCGTTCGAGATTGTTTATGCAAATCGTACCTGGAAACGGTGGCTTGGTCCCGACAGGTGGCCGGTCGCAGGCAAGACGCTGATCGAGCTCTTTCCCGGTGCCGAGCCGGTAGGGGTCCTCAAGATCATGCGCCATGTCTGCGACACCGCAAAGCCGGAGCATCTCAAGCAGTTCGAGTTTGGCGAACTAAAGCTTCCGGAAAAGGGAGAGCGCCGCCAGCGGAGCCTATGGGACTGGGAAATCTATCCGCTGGCTGGCCCCGATGGCGAGGTAACTCACCTGCTGAACGTGGTCATGAACGTCAATGCGTCCGCCCCCGCGCCACGCCGCCAGTCGGGAGACGATCGCCAGGCGGAAAACCGCCGCCGAGAAGCCGCCTCCGGCGTGCTTCGAATCTTCGGGGTTGCCCCCGAGCCGTCCGCCCGTAAGGGGCCCGAGCAGCTGAGCCAGAGAGAACACGAGGTCGCCGACTTGATGGCCCTCGGATTTACGAACGCGGCGATCGGACGGCGGCTGAACGTGACCCCAGCAACCGTCTCATCACACGCCGCGCATATTCTCGCCAAGCTCGGCTTTCGTTCCCGCGCCCAGGTGGCGGCATGGATCGTGGCGCGCCGGCTGCGCGAGACAGAGAGCTCCTCCGCGACCGTCGACAACCCCTAGGGATTTCATCCGAACGAAGGATGACGGTAGCGTCGCGGCACGGCATGATGGACGGGACCCTGCGGAGGTGGCAAGACGCATGTCTTCAACACTGACCCAACGTGCCAAGAAAAGCCGGCAACCGGATGAGACCCTCGAAGTTGTTTTCATCGGAGATGACCTGGGGCTCGCGGAACTCTACCGGTTGAAGCTCGAGCTCGATGGATACTGGGTGACCACCTATTCGACGGTTGACGACGGATTGAAACACATCCGCACCCGGATGCCCGACCTTCTCTTCCTCGACCTCGGCGCCGACGAGCGGCGCCTCTCGGAAGACCTCGCGCTTCTGCGGAGCGACGTAACCGTCCATGAGCTTCCCATGGTGCTGTTGTCGCGCGGCGACATCAAGGGAGTCGAGTCGAACGCGTTCCAACCAGGCGGCCAGGATTTTCTCGTGCGGGTCGACACCGTGCCCGGCGAGGAGTTCTGGACGGACACGATAAAGGGACCGTTGCGCCCCCGGCACATCTGATCTACGACAGGTTGCCTTCGATCTAGATCGACTCAGCCGGTGCGCCGTTGGCGCGCGCCCCGCTCGAGAAACAAACCGGCAAGAAAGACAAGCACGCCCAGGCGAATGGCGACATCGGCCAGGTTGAAGTAGGTAGGCCACCAGCGTACCTGGATGAAGTCGATAACCCCCGCCAGCCGAATCCGGTCGATCACGTTTCCGACGGCGCCCCCGGCGATCGCGCCGAGGGCGACGGCGCTGACCGGATGCGAGAGGGAACCGCGGCCGAGGAGGAAGGCGATGGCTACCAGTATCAGCAGACTGGCCCCGATGAAGAGCAGGTTGTGATTGCGCAAGAGGCTGAAGCTGCCGCCCGTATTCTTCAGCAGCCGAAACCAGAGCCAACCCGGTACGGCGACCAGCTGGCGACCGCCCGCTGGAAGAACTGAGGTCGCCCAGAGCTTGCTGAGCTGGTCAATCGCGACAGCGATCAGGGCGCTGCTGGCGGCCGCGAGCAGGCGAGAAGGGCGCACTGGAGCATGCTAGTGGTCGCGGCGGCGACGGGAAAGTCAGGGGTTGCGGCTGGGTGCTGGACTAATCGAGGGAGAGCCGCTGGAGTCCTGGCCCTGGTCCGTGGCAGAAGCCGAAGCGCTGGTGTTGCCATTGCCCGGCTTGTTGTCCGCGGGCGCAGCCGCGAGCTGAAGCGCTTCCTGAGCGCGATTGCGCGCCTTGGTAATGGCATCGACGGCAGTCGGGTTGGTCACCTGTCCCTGCAGCCCCGCCAGTTGGTTGTCATGAGTCTCAACCGCGTTCTTAAGCTGCCCGGCGAGGCTTCCGGCAACAGCGGGGTCGCTCTCCTTGACCACCTTGACGATCGCAGCGGCACTGGTCAGCTGCTCTTCCATCCCGGCAAGGGCGCGGTCGGCGAGGTCGACGCGGTGGCGGGAGAACATCGCGTCCGCCTCCCGAAGCCTGGTAGCCGCCAGTGAGAGGTGATACTTGAACTGGTCTGACGCAGTCAGCGCCAGGACCCCTTGCAGGTTTTCGATGGTCCCCTTTACCGGGTAAAAGGCGGAGTCGGGCAGGCTGTCGGCGGCAGCCGCGACCGCACCCGCCACCAGCAGGGCGACCGCAGCCAAACCGCCAGCGACGAGCCGGACTGCTGAGCGGCGACGAGCGGAGCTGCCAACCGGCGTCTGTAGGCCGGCCGATACCAGGTTCCAGGCACGTATCTTGGCCGCCGGCGAGGGTGGTGCCGACTCGATCGCCCGAAGGCGTTCGGCGAGCCGCTCGAGGCGCTGGTTTTCGGGAATCAATTGACAGGCCTCCCGGCGAGGGACCGTTCCAGCGAGGCAAGGGCCCGGTGTTGCAGTGCCTGGACCGCGCCTACTGACTTGGATGTGATTTCGGCCACCTGGGCCGCGGTCAGGTCCTGGAAGAAGCGGAGTATCACCACCTGCTGTTGCTCTTCGGTCAGCTCGCGGATGGCGGCCCTGAGATCCTCGTTCGACATCCGCTCGACAGCCATCTCCGAGGGATCCGCTGAGGGGGGCAGATTCGCACCCTCCAGCTGTACAAGCGTGACCTTGCCCTGGCGGCGGTAGTGGTCGATGGTCGCGTTGTGGGCGATCCGGTAGACCCAGGATGAGAAGGCGACGCCCTGGTCCTGGAAGAGGTCCAGGCGCGTCAGGCTGCGAGTCATGGTATCGATGGCGAGGTCCTCCGCATCTTCGACTCGTCCCAGGCGTGCGTATACATAGTTGTATATGCGGTCGAAATAGCGCTCGAAGAGCGCCCTGGCCGCGTCCTGATCGCCCCGGCGCGCACGTTCGACGAGGGGCCGATCGTCGTCGCCCGGCGCCTTCCCGAAGACCCGCACTGGACTTCATTATGGGTGGTCGCCCAATTCAGAGGCCGCGCCGTGCCGCAGACCGCGCCAAGCATGGATTCACCTTGTAATACGCTCCCGGCGGGGCGGGACATATGTGCCTGGATGCACGGAGGGTGGCGCGCTTGTAACGAATCCGGCACGGTCGTGGCCAGCAGCGACGTATCAGCGGACCTTGATCTTGCCCGCGATTCCCGCTTCGAGGCTGCCGATCACCGAACCGATTTCATGCCTCAATTGCAGTTCGGCCAGGAGTCGCGGCAGCTCAACCTCGGAGACGGCCAGGAGCAGGCCACCAGAGGTCTGGGCGTCGCAAAGCAGGGTTCTGAGGGCAGGATCGACACCGGGGGCGAAGTCGACCCGGCTGAGGAGGAAGCGCTCGTTGGAACGGGTGCCGGAAGGCACCTCGCCCGCTTCCGCAAGCATCACTGCCCCGGGCAGCAGGGGGACCGCGGCTGCTTGCACCGTCGCCGCCAACCCGCAGGCCAGGGCCAGATAATGAAGGTGCCCGAGCAGCCCGAAGCCGGTGATGTCGGTGGCAGCGTGAGTCCCGACTTCCAGCATCGCGGCGGCGGCATCGCGATTGAGCCGCAGCATCGATTCCACCGCCGCCTGCTGCGCCCGCTCCGGCGACACGGCGTGCTTGATCGCAGTCGTGATCACGCCGGTACCGATCGGCTTGGTGAGAACCAGCCGATCTCCCGGACGGCCACCCCGATTACGCATCACCCGATTGGGGTCAACCGTGCCGATTACCGCAAGGCCGTACTTGGGCTCATGGTCGTCGATGCTGTGGCCGCCAAGGATGTCGATACCCGCTTCCTGCGCCTTCGATGCACCACCGCGGAGGATCTCGCCCAGGATCCGCAGCGGTAGCTCCTTGCTGGGAAAGGCGACCAGGTTCAGGGCCAGCAGCGGGGAGCCGCCCATGGCGTAGACATCGCTGAGCGCGTTGGCGGCGGCGATCGCCCCGAAGGTGAAGGCGTCGTCCACCACCGGCGTAAAGAAATCTGTGGTGAAGACGATCGCCAGATCCGGTCGGAGGCGATAGACGGCCGCGTCGTCGCCGGTCTCCGTTCCGACAAGGACGTCCGCATTCTCGAGTCGCGTGGGCAGGTGGCTCAGGACCTGAGCCAGGTCATCAGGACCTAGCTTGCAGGCTCAACCGGCCCCGTGCGACCACTGCGTCAGTCGGACCTGTTCCAGCATCCGTCCACTCTACCCGCAGAGTGACTGGCGCTCGCCCGCGAAGCGCGTGCTCTGATAGCGTCTGGCAGATGGAGGTGATCTTCCTCGGCAGCGGCGCGGCGGTTGCCTCCAGCGCCTACAACGTCAGCATGCTGGTCGATCGAACCCTGCTTCTCGACGCGGGTGCTCCGCTCTGTGTTCATCTCCCACGGGCGGGTGTCTCGATCTCAACCCCTTCAACCGTGGTACTGACCCATTTTCATGCCGACCACACATTCGGACTTGCCTCGATGATTCTCGGGCGCGTCCTTCTGAAAGACCCTCCCCCACCGCTCGCCATCATCGGACCGAGCGGGACGACAGCCTACGTCAACCAGTTGGTCGAGTTTGCCTGGGGCCCCGAAATACTGCAGACCGCCGGCGACCGACGTCAGCTGGAGGTGGAAGAGATCGGGCCGGGCGACGAGATAGCGGTCGCCGGCTACCAGCTGACCGCCTACCGGATGGCGCACACCAGCCGTTTCATCTGTCTCGGCTATGTGCTCGCCAACGCTGATGTGCGTCTCGGCTACAGCGGCGACGCCGAGGCATCGCCGGAGCTCGAGTCCCTGCTCCAGGCTTCAGATCACGCGGTCGTCGAGATGACTTATGAGACGCCCGGCCCGATGCATCTTTCGCGGGTGCAGGTCGAAGGCATGGTGAGGCGGCACCCATCGGTGCGTTTCATCTTGACCCACCTGGGCTCGGACAGCGGCGTTAGCGGCGCGCTCGCCGCCCGCGACTTCCTGGCCGTTCGACTCCCGATGCCCTCATCACCTGGCCGCTGAGGAGCGCATCGCGCCAGGCGCGAGCCACCAGCCCGGCGTAATTTCCACGCACGCGCGCCCACGAGTCGCGTGCCTCGGCGGCCTCGGCCGAGTCAAGGCCTCCACGCCGGAAACTGCCCCGAGTGTATAGCCGCGCCAGCGAGCGCAGCTCCCGATCGAGCTGTGGCACCGAGCCCGCAAGGCGGATTCCGAACTCCTCCGGGGTATCACCGCGGTGTCGAGGAACATGCAAACGGTCGGCAAGAAAGTGGAGGCGGCGCCAGATTCGCGGCAGGTCGCGGACCATGAAGAGCCAGCGGAGGGCGGCAGCGAATCCCAGGATGAGTAGCAAGAGGAGGACGGCGGCCACAATCAAGAGAGGCTCGGCGACCCGGTTGAAGGTACTCGAGGCCCCGCCGCCTTGCGGCACGGGTATGTCGGAGAGGTTCTGCCGGGGACGAGCGGAGGGGACCACCGTCGTGACCGCCGGAGAGTTCAACTCGGCGGCAGTGTTCGGCCGGTTGACGGGAAGATTGATGCCGTCCGGCGTGGGCTCGAACGGGATCCACCCGTATCCGGGGAAAAACACCTCCACCCAGCTATGAGCGTCGAGCGAGTTCACAAGGAAGCGGTGCGTCTTCTCGTCGAAGACTCCCTGGCCGAAGCCACTCATCTGCCGGCTGGGGACGCCGATCAGCCGCAGCATGACGTTCATGGCGCTGGAAAAATCCTGGCAGAAGCCTTTCTTCGAACTGAACAGGAAGTAATCCAGCGGCCGGACGCCGGCCGGCGCCGCCGGCGGTGTAAGGGTATAGGTGAAGCGGCCCTTGGCGAGGAACCACGCCTCGATTGCTTTCGCCTCGTCATAGGGGTTGGAGGCGCCGGCGGCGCGCACGATCTCCTGCGCAAGGGCACGGACCTCGAAGTCCCGGGTGGTCGCGTAGCCGGGGGCGATTCGGCCGCCCTGGTAAAGCGTCTCGTAGGGGCTGAGCCAGCCGGGATAATCGCCACCGGCCTGCCGCAGGGTTGTGGCATCCACCTTGGGGGTCGCCTGGGTCACCGTGTAGCTGTATGGAGGGCGGAGGTTTCCGATGAAACGGATCCGGTCGACCGTATCGAAAAGGACACCTCCGGCTGCGGTACTCGAGGTGGAGATTCCCCGGACGGTAATCGGCTGGTCCTCAACCGTCACCACCTCACCGGCGCTGAAGACGCTGTTGGAGGTCTGGTCAAGTGGTACCAGCATCCGGAAGCTGTCACGCATGGTTTCCAGCCGCCCCGGGTCAATCGGGAGGTCGTCGCGGGGAACTGGCTGTCTGGCCCCGATTCGCGGCCGTTCTCGCACGGGGAGTTCCGGGGAACTCGGCAGCTGGTACCAGCTGATCCCGTCCCAGCCAGCAAGCGCGATGCCCCGCCAGTAGGGGTAGTAGGTCGGGCTGTCACCGGTAACGATCATTACCGTCTGGGACTTTGCCTTGAGTTGGGAGCCGGGACGTACCGTCTCGCTGTAACCGATCGAACCAACCACCGCATGCCCACTACCGGCCCCCAGTCCAAAGGGATGGAGCGGGTCCGCGCTCAAGCTCCCCGGGACGAGGAATCCACTGATGTCGGTGGAGGTCAGCGGGGGAATAAGCAGGAAGGAGGCGAGCAGGAGAGCTCCGACCGCTTCGACTCCCACCTCGCCGAAGGTCCAGCCGGTGTCAGATGCGCGTGGCAGGCGGCGGGCACGCCAGCGTTCTTTGAGGGCCACGAAATTGAGGCGCAGCAGGATGCAGGCGGCGCTCGCCATCCAGACAATGCTGAAGAAATAAAGCAGCGCGTTGGTGTCGTTGATGATCTCCACCGCCAGGATGCTCCCGGTAGGAAGCAGGGCCACCAGGCCATTGCGCCGCCGGAATACCCACCAGCTGGTCCACAGGCCGGAGAGCAGCATCAGCAGGATCAGGCTGACCAGCAGCGCAAGACCCGATTGAGAGGGCAGGTCGGCCAGCCATTTAGCCAGGGCCCCGATCGAGATAGCCCCGCCGCTCGTCAGCGGAGAAGGGCTGAGAAGCACCAGCGAGACGAGCAGGGTGGAAGCGCCGACGGCCAGCGACACGATCCGCGGCAGGCGGCTGACGGCGAGCACCCATCCAAGGACGGTAGCAATCGTCATCGCGGGCACCAGGCGGCTGTCCGACGCCGTCACCCAGGCTGCCCGCTCGACCGCCTCCGCGACCGCCCAGCCCATCACCACTGCGAGCCCGAGCAGCAGCCACGTGTCCCGGACGTCGAAGGTCGCCACCGGACTGCGCCGGCGGAGGACGCGAAGCCGCAATTGCCCGTCCGCGTAAAGCGGCTCGACCAGCCGGAGCGCGAAGACGCCGGCCAGTGCGGCAACCGCGATCGCCAGTAGGAGGGCGGGGTTAAACGGCGGCAAGGCGGCGCTCCACGACCGGCTCGAAATCATCCGGGCCCTTGACCACCCACCAGTTGAGCGCCTGGCGCCAGCGACCGGCAGCGCCAAGAGAGGGCTGGGTTCCGCCAAACCCCTGCGGGTCCAGGTAGACGACCAGGCTGCGGTGGCCGCGCACCCCGAGGTCGAGGAGCGCCTCGACCCAGCGCTCATCAGGCGATGCGGTGATGACGATCAGCCCACCACGGTGACGCCAATGCTCCCGCTGCGAGTTGAGCAGGGTCGCCAGCGAGACGCTGCCATCCGCCTGGGCAAGAGTGAAATGTTCGAAGAGCTTCTTACGCTGCTGGTCGCCGCGGGCGGCTTCGATGACAGTGAGCCGGCTGTCGTTGCAGACGAGCCCGATGGCGCCCCCCCGCCGCAGCGCGGCATCGGTCATGGAGGCGCAGATGCTCATCGCATACTCCAGGGTCGAATCGGGGGCAGAGCCGGCGTGCACGCCAGCCTCCAGATCGAGAACGATCCAGGCGTCGCCACCCTCCCGGGTCTCGAAGCTGCGGCTCATCAGCCTGCCCAGCCTGGCGGACGATGCCCAGTGAATCCGCTTGACGCTGTCGGTCGGAACGTACTCGCGGATGCTCGTCGCATTGGGCGGCACGTCGAGCACGCGGCCCCGCAACTGCTCGTCCCCGGCCGCGCTCGGGGCCAGCGCCTCCAGCGAGCCGACCGGGCGGATCACCGGATAGACCACGACCGAGCGGCTGGCGGCGACGCGCAGGGTGCGAGGAAAAAGCCCGAAAGGGTCGCCGAAGCGCAGCTCCACCGGCCCAAAGGTGAAAAGGCCGCGTTGCTTGAAGCGTCCGCGCGATGTCCAGCGACGGACACGACGGCCCTTGAGGCTGAAGACCCTACCGGGGTCGTATCCCGGCAGGTTCGAAAAGTCGGTCAACTCGATCAGCGGAATTGGGATCCAGGACTGATTGCGGACAGCGAAGTGCTCTTCGAAATCATCGCCAACCTGGTACTGGCCCTCCGGACTCACCCGCTCGAGCAGGAGGTTGTCCACGGCCAGCCGGCTCCAGAGGTAGCTGACGGTGAAGAGCAGGACGAGGCCGTAAAAGAGGCTGTAAGCGAGGCGAACGCCGGTGATGTAGGCGAAGAAGAACAGCAGCGCCAGCGCCGTGATCAGCGGGAGGCGCGGCAGGCGCACGGTCCCCTAGCTCGCCGCTCGACGCCCGAAGCGCGAGACCACGTTGGGGGGGGGCACCGGCTCCGACTCGAGGATCTGGCCCAGGATCTTGGCTGCTGTCAGCCCCCGCAGCTCGGCGTTCGGTTTCAGGATCAGGCGGTGGCCCAGAACCGGTTGGGCAAGCGCCTTGACGTCGTCGGGCGTAACGAAGTCCCGACCTTCAAGTGCCGCCCTCGCCTGGGAGGATCGGAAGAGCCCGAGCGATCCTCGCGAACTTGCGCCCAGCCCGATGTCGGCGTGGGAGCGGGTGCGGTGGGTAACGCGCGCAATGTACTCCTTGAGCTGGGGGTCGACATAGATTTCCTGAACCGCCCGCTGCGACTCCAGCACCTCGGCCGCCGAGGAGACCGGCTCGAGTTGCTCCATTGGTGAGTTCCGTTCGAATCGATCGAGTACCTGGACCTCATGAGCCACATCCAGGTATCCGACGTTGACTCGCATCAAGAACCGGTCCACCTGCGCCTCGGGCAGCGGAAAGGTGCCCGCGAATTCGACCGGGTTCTGGGTCGCCAGCACCAGGAAGGGCAGAGGCAGCGGGTAGGTCGTGCCGTCGACAGTCACCTGCCTTTCCTCCATCGCCTCGAGCAGCGCCGATTGCGTCTTGGGGGTGGCGCGGTTGATCTCGTCCGCCAGCAAAACC
>Ga0102924_1002216_pt1 | contig 21513 bp, 18 predicted proteins | sample PaiPotPPM11metaG_FD_80116 | JGI IMG/M metagenome (GOLD analysis project Ga0102924, IMG submission 80116) | Iron sulfur acid spring bacterial and archeal communities from Banff, Canada, to study Microbial Dark Matter (Phase II) - Paint Pots PPM... ...
CTGTACGAGTTGCAACAGAAGGTGAAAAGAGACTCACGCTAGCGTTTGTGCTCTTTCCTGTAACGTGCTATCATGATAAGGGACAAAACCCAAAAGACCGCGTCAGAAATACACACCTGTGCGTGTTATCATTAGTAGGGATGCAAGCGAAACCTTACCATGATGCAAGATACCATTAGCCTACCCATCAAAGCAGTCGCAAAGGCTGCTTAGAAGGAGTGATTTACATGAGCAACCCGTTACAACAACTACAGAATTTTGGACAAAGCGTCTGGTTCGACAATATTGATCGCGCGCAACTCGTCTCCGGACAGTTCCAGCGTTTGCTGGATGAAGACGGCGTCGTCGGCGTCACCGCGAACCCCACCATCTTCGACAAGTCGATCAGCTCCGGCCATGCCTACGATGAGCAGATCGACGAACTGATCCGCGAGGGCAAAAGCACCAACGAAATTTACGAGGCGCTGATCATCCAGGATATCCGTACCGTCGCCGACCTGCTGCGTCCCATCTACGAGCGCACCAACATGCGCGATGGCTATGTGAGCCTGGAAGTCTCGCCAGACCTGGCGCACGACACCGATGGCACGCTGTCTGAGGTACGGCGTTTCTGGAAAATGGTGAGCCGCCCGAACCTGATGATCAAGATTCCGGCCACCCAGGAAGGCATACCCGCCATTCGCCAGTCGCTCAGCGACGGTATCAACGTTAACATCACGCTGATCTTCTCCCTGGACAACTACAAGCAAGTCGCCGAAGCCTATATCAGCGCGCTGGAAGAGCGCATCGCCGAGGGCAAAGATATCAGCCACATGGCCTCGGTCGCCAGCTTCTTCGTCAGTCGCGTCGATACATTGGTAGACAAGCTACTCGAGGACAAGGTGAAAGCGAGCAGCGATTCTGCTGAGCAGAAGCAGTTGAAGTCGCTGGAGGGCAAAGCCGCCATCGCTAACGCCCGCGTTGTGTACAATGAGTTCAAGAGAATCTTCGGCGCACCCCGCTTCGCGGCGCTCCAGCAGCGCGGCGCGCGCGTACAGCGACCGCTCTGGGCCAGCACCAGCACGAAGAACCCGGCCTACCTCGACGTCCTTTACGCCGAGGAACTGATCGGCCCCGATACGGTAGACACTATGCCCCTGGAAACCATCCAGAACTTCCGCGATCATGGCAAGGTCGCGCTTACCGTTGAAAACGACATCGATCGAGCGCACCAGGAACTGGCCGCGCTTGAAGCTCTCGGCATCCACTATACCCAGGTGACGCAGCAACTGCAGTACGAAGGCGTGCAAAAGTTCGCCGACTCGTTCCACGAGTTGTTCCAGGGCATCGATAGCAAGAAGAAAGCTATCGCGGCAAAGCAGGCAACGCACTGAGGCGAAGGTCTTGAGAACCTGGCATCCCTTGTTACAAGGGATGCCAGGTTCTCAAGACCTTCACCTCAGTGAATCATTATAAAACGCTGAATAAAACGCTGACTTAGTACATTGAAACGAGGAGTTGTCTCATGCCTCAGCGAAGTGCAGTAGAGGCTCCCAATCCCCTGCGCGAGGGATTGCGCATCAAACCAGCCACTGAGCCGTGCGTCATGGTCATTTTCGGCGCGACCGGCGACCTGACACACCGCAAATTATTGCCCGCGCTCTATAACCTGGCGCTGGAACATCCACTGCCGGCGGGCTTTTCGGTGGTTGGTTTCGCCCGCCGGCCATATAGTGACGACATCTTTCGCCAGCAAGCGCTGGAATCGATCAATCAGTACTCGCGCCAGAAACCTGTCAACCCGCAAGTATGGGATAGTTTCGCGGCGGGCATCTATTACCTGCAATCCGCTTTTCACGATCCGGCGGGCTATGAACGACTGAATACCCTGCTCAATCAACTCGACCAGGAACGGGGTACGGCGGGCAACCGCATTTTCTACCTCTCCACGCCTCCCAGCCAGTACCCCGAAATTATCCAGCGGCTCGGCGCGGCCGGTCTCAACAGGAACCGCAAGGGCTGGACGCGCGTCATCATCGAGAAGCCGTTCGGCCATGACCTGGGGTCGGCCATTGAACTGAACCGCCAGGTGGCCAAGGTATTCCGCGAGGATCAGGTCTACCGCATCGACCATTATCTCGGCAAGGAAACGGTACAGAATATCCTGGTCTTCCGCCTGGCAAACGGCATCTTTGAGCCGGTATGGAACCGCCGCTACGTCGATCACGTGCAGATTACCGTCGCCGAAAATATCGGGCTGGAAGGACGCAGCGGGTATTATGAAGAATCCGGGGCGATTCGCGACATGGTGCAGAATCACATGCTGCAATTGATGACTCTCGTCGCGATGGAGCCGCCGATTGCTTTTGACGCGAACCCTGTGCGTGATGAGAAAGTCAAGGTATTACACGCCTTGCAGCCGCTCACCGGCAAAGATGTCCTCAGCCAGTCCATCCGCGCGCAATATGGCCCCGGCTACGTCAGCGGTCAGCCGGTCATCGGCTACACCGAAGAGCCGGGCGTTTCGCCGGGTTCGACCACCGAAACCTACGTCGCCTTGAAGTTGTTCATCGACAACTGGCGCTGGGCTGGCGTACCCTTCTACCTGCGCACCGGTAAACACCTGCCCAAACGAGTCACCGAGATTGCCATTCAATTCAAACAGGCTCCCCTCATGCTGTTCAAGCGCAGTGAGGCGCATGGACAGGTTGAGCCAAACATCCTGGTGCTGCGCATTCAACCGGACGAGGGCATTTCGTTGAAGTTTGGGGCAAAAGTTCCCGGCACGGAGATGCAAATCCGCTCCGTCAACATGGACTTTTTCTATGGATCGTCCTTTGTGCGCCAGCAGCCGGAAGCCTATGAACGCCTGATCCTGGATTGCATGATGGGCGACTCTACGCTCTTTACGCGCCGTGATGAGGTTGAGGCGCAGTGGGGCTTTATCCAGGGCATCCTCGACGAGTGGAAAAATGAGCCGCGCGAGACCATTCTTACTTACGATGCAGGCTCGTGGGGCCCGCAGATAGCGGATGAATTCATCTGGCGCGATGGACGCAGATGGCGTCGCCCGTAACGCCGGAAATATAGCTTATCCTGTAGAGCCGTTTTTTCTGTAGCTACAACCAGCAGCATGTTATAGGTGTATTCATGAACACAGCCGTTCTACTCACTGTTCTACTCAAGAGAACAAAGGCGTTCTATGAAAAATGCCAGAAAACGAGGGGATTCGAAAGATGACGAAAGAGGCCACCAACACCCCAGGGCCACGCTCTTCATGGGCGGGGAAGGCAGTACAACTCGCGGATATTGAGCAAGAAATGTCCATCCTCTGGAAGATATCCGCCGACAATATGCGCACTGGTCAGAACAGCGGCGTTCGCACCAGCGTGCTGAACCTGGTAATTTGCGCTCCAGACATTGAATCTGCCGAACGGGCCAGCAAGTTACTGCGTACCCTCGCCAGCACTCACCTGGCGCGTGTCGCGGTGATCATCCTTGACGAGACTATTCCCGCGGCATCCGTCTCCGCCTGGATCACGCTGCGCTGCTTCTCGATGCTTTCAGACCTGATGCGCCACTGCTTCGAGCAAATCACACTCACCACGACAGGCGCTGCCTCGCGCTCTATCGCGCGTATCTTGCAACCGTTGATCAAACCGGACCTGCCTACGTATCTCTGGTGGCTGGGCGATCCGCCAGCCGATGGTACGACCTCATTCAAGGGCCTGGTAGAAATAAGCAACCGAGTCATTGTGGACTCGACCAGCTTTTTCCACCCGGAACAGGATATTCGCGCGCTCGCCGCGCTCTCTCAGGAGATGCCGGATTGCGCCATCAGCGATATGAACTGGGGCCGTGTTACCTCGTGGCGGCAACTCGTCGCGCAGTTCTTCGATGTCCTGGACTACCGTCCATACCTGTCGGGTGTCACGTCCATCGAGATTGAACACGCTGCCGCGCCCCTCGCCGCGCCAATTCGCAGCGAGTTGGGCGACGTTTCTCCCAACCCATCCTGCGCGCTCCTGCTCGCCGGCTGGCTCAAGAAAAGTCTCGATTGGTTCATCAGCCCGCAGACGGCTTCATCTGCCCGGCGCGATACGGCGACAGGCACGTACCACTGGGAACTGGAACGCGCCAGCGCTGCCAGCAGCGCCCATCTCGTTGGCGCGCCGCGCGCCAAAACCGGCAAACTCGGCGCGCCAGAGACCGTGGCCATCGATATTCGCCCGCAGGTACAGTCACATATGCGGCCCGGCTCGATCTGCCTCGTGCGCCTGACCAGCAGCGTCGAGGGCAAACGCGCCACCTTCACGATTGACCGCGAAGGTGATCCTGATCACGTACTGACCTCCGTCGAAATGACGCGGGAAACGCGCCCGCAGCGCACCGTCAGCCTGGCGGCGGAACACAAAGAGAGCGAGCTATTGCGCGAGGAGTTGGAGATACTCGGACATGATTACCTGTTTGAAGATACGCTGCAGGAAGTAGCCGCTCTCCTGCAATAACCGGCAGAGAAGGAAATATGCTATGGAAGTTGTCGTCTATCCTGATAAAGATATATTGAGTCACGCGGCGGCAAGCTATGTCGTGCGTATTGCACGCGAGTCCATCGTTACCCGCGGGCGTTTCACCATCGCGCTCTCCGGCGGCACAACGCCTAAAGCGCTGTACGGACTGCTGGGCGACGCGCCCTATCGCGAGCAGATCGATTGGTCAGCCGTCGAAATCTTCTGGTCAGATGAGCGCTGCGTGCCGCCCGACGATCCTGAAAGCAACTATTTCCTGGCGCGGGAACAGTTGTTGAGCAAGATCGCCATTCCGGCCAGCCAGGTCCACCGTATGCCCGCCGACCAACCAGATCGCGACGCAGCCTCCCTGGCCTATACGCAAGAAATGCAGCGCGCCTTCGGCACCAACGGCATTCCCAGCTTCGATCTGCTCCAGCTTGGCATGGGGCCAGAGGCGCACACCTGCTCGCTCTTCCCGCACCAGCCGTCCCTGCACGAGCAAACGCGGCTCGTCATGCCGGTCAGCGTGCCGAAACCTCCGCCCGATCGCCTGACCTTCACGCCGCCATTACTCAACGCGGCGCGCAACGTGCTGTTCCTGGCGACGGGCGAAGAGAAGGCTGGGGCCGTCCAGGCGGTGCTGGAAGGCGAGTACGATCCCGACGAGTACCCATCCCAGATTGTGCGCCCGCCGCACGGCGCGGTTGTCTGGATGCTGGACGCCGAGGCGGCAGCGAGGTTGCAGCGATGATCGGCATTGTTCCTTCAATTCTTTCCGCCGACTTTACGCGCCTGGGCGAGCAGGTGCGCGCGGCCGAGACGGCCGGCGCGCAGCGCATCCAGATCGATGTCATGGACGGCCACTTCGTGCCTAACATTACGATGGGGCCAATGGTCGTCACGGCGGTGCGCCGCTGCACCGCGCTGCCGCTGGAGACGCATCTGATGATCACCAACCCGCAAGACTATATCGAGGAGTTCGCCAAAGCCGGGGCAGACGTGATCATCGTCCACCAGGAAGTCTGCCCGCATCTGCATCGCGTCATCCAGCAGATCAAAGCCGCCGGGAAACAGGCGGGAGTCGCTCTCAATCCCTCGACGCCCGGCTTCATGCTCCAGGAGATGCTGACGCTGATCGACCTCGTATTGGTGATGACGGTTAATCCCGGCTTCGGTGGGCAGGAGTTCATCCCCGAAACGCTGCCCAAAATCGCGTTCATGCGCCAGCAGATCACCCAGCGCGGCCTGCACTGCGACCTCGAAGTGGACGGCGGCATCCACGAGGCCACTGTCGCGCAGGCCGTGCGCGCAGGCGCGAACCTGCTGGTGGCCGGCTCAGCCGTTTATAATGAACGCGAGAGCGTGGCCCAGGCGATAGAACGGCTGCGGCGCGCGCTGTAGAGCGCCGCGAGAGCAAGCCAGGGCAACCGCAAGGGATTGCCCTGGCCCTGAGAAACGCCGGGGTACACCCATGGCTCCTGATATAATAACGACTCAAGCACCGTAATTGAAGGGAAAAACGAGAAATGCACGACGACATCACCGATGTCCCCGGCATTCGCGTGGGGCATGACACCAACCTGGAGGCGGGTACGGGCTGCACCGTCATCCTGTGCGATAGCCCGTTTACCGGCGGCGTGGATGTGCGCGGCGGCGCGCCGGCCACGCGCGAGACCGATCTGCTGCGGCCCCTGCACATGGTCGAGGAAGTCAACGCCATTGTGCTGACGGGCGGCAGCGCCTTCGGGCTGGATGCCGCGAGCGGCGTCATGCGCTACCTGGAAGAGCATAACGTTGGCGTCGATACCGGCGTCGCGCGCGTGCCGCTTGTCCCGGCGGCGGCCATCTTCGATCTCGCTTTTGGCTCGGCAACCATTCGCCCGGACGCCAGCGCCGGGTATCGCGCCTGCGCGCAAGCAATCGACGGCCCTGTCGCGCAGGGCAATGTTGGCGCGGGAACGGGCGCGACAGTCGGCAAAATGGCCGGGCCGGCTTTGTGTATGAAAGGCGGATTGGGATCGGCCAGTACAGTGCTTGGAGATGGCACAATCGTAGGCGCAATTGTTGCCGTCAATGCCCTGGGTGATGTCGTCGATCCACACACACAGACCATCATCGCCGGCGCGCGCAATCCCGCCGGCGGCTTCATCGCCGCTAACCCGTTCGGCAATACGACTATCGCCGTTGTCGCGACCAGCGCCGCGCTCTCGAAAGAGCAGGTCAATAAAGTGGCGCAAATGGCGCACAACGGCCTTGCCCTGGCAATTCGCCCAGCGCATACCATGTTCGACGGCGATACGGTCTTCGCGCTCTCCCTAAAACAAGCACAAGAAAACACACCTGAACCCGCGAACGCGGCGCAGGTCAGCATGATTGGAGCAGCGGCAGTTATCACCCTCGCCAGTGCCATCGTCAAAGCAGTGCGCAGTGCCGCCGACTTGCATGGTATACCGGCAGCGCGCGCTTGATCTCGGTTGCCGGTTTCTGTAAGGTTGCGCTACGATTGCAGCATGATGAGCAGAATGATCCCTCCGCTGATCAGCATCAGAATCACACAGATCAGGATTACCAGCAAGAAAACAGTAGTACGCGGTACAGATGACGCGGCATCCGGCAAGGTACCTACTGGACGGCGATCAAACAGCGAAGGAAACTCCCGTTTCGCGGTTAGAGTCTTCAAACCTCCCGTTGCCAGGTCCCAGGAATGAGATGCGAAATCGATAGCGCGATCATATTCATCATCTTCGATATGGTCAGAGGCAGGCATGGACGTCGGCGACACCGGTGAAGCCATTTGGGGCTGAGACGAAGGCGATGCAGCAGCAGGTATTGCGTGTTGCGGATGAGTAGGTTGTGCGTGATGAGGCCAAAATTGCGGTGATTGGGCATCAGATGTCGGCAGTGTCACAGCGTTTCTCCATCTACCAATCGTCGAGACCGTTTTGCATCTCTTTCAAACAATCTATCGGACAATCTACAAAGCACGCACTACGGACAATCTCACGTACTATGAAAATCTTCTTTCACTATCTTCTATTGTAGCGAATACGCGGCAAGAATCAAGGGTGCTAGGAAAAATGGGTATTTCCGTGCAGGCGCGATACAGCCGGCCCCTACGAATCCATTTCTCAGTTCTGTAAGAGTTCGAGAAACGCGTGCAGGATACGCGCCGTCACCCCCCAGATACGATAGCCCGCGACATCATAGAAGTACATGGTGCGGGACTGCCCATCGCGCGCCCATATTTCGGTATGGAAATTGGCTGGAGCGGTCAGTTCTGCTAATGGAAGAGGAAACAGTTCGGCCACTTCTCCCATTTGCAGTTGCACCTGGCCCAATCCGCGCGGCAAATAGGCTACCACCGGCACAACCAGGTAATTGCTGACGACGGTAAAGATAGGGCGTAACACCCCCAGCGCCTTTACTCCTGACGGGTCTAATCCAATCTCCTCGCGCGCTTCTCTCAGCGCTGTCTCTATCAACGACCGATCCGTTGGATCGGCTCCGCCGCCCGGAAAGGCAATTTGTCCGCTATGCAGGCGCAATTCCAGGGAACGGCGAATAAACGGCAAGAAAATTTGCCCACCCTGCTCAAATAGCGCCAATAGTACGGCTGCCTTGCGTGCCAGCGGATGCTTTCCTTCAAGCATATCAGACAAAACAGCAGCGCGCTCAAGCGGTTCCAGGCGGTCGCGCAACAGGGCAACCACGGAGAGAATATCCTGTCCTTTCATACATTGTATTGTAGCACAGGCGCTTGCATTGTCATGATACAATATGACAAATGAAAAAACATCGGGGATATTCGTAAAAAAGGCGCTCTATTTACTTGCATTCAGGGACAGGCTTTGGTATAATTAAAGCATCGAGTAGGGGTATGCGCATCTTAGGCTCACTTTGCGTTCGTACCAGGTATACTTGCCTGTGTGTATCGTTTCGTAGCACTGTTTTGTAGGGTACGTGGTAACTCAGCAAATACTGCGCTCTTCTCAACAAGAAGATCGAAACGATGAACGATCACCGCCTAAGCAGCCTCTCCCCGATAAGCCAATAGCCAGAGATGCACTCCCCGCGGGCTTTGCTGCGAAAGGTTAACCTTGCCAGGCGCTCCGCCGCAGGGCAGAACGGCCACATACTGTCATAGCATCAGCGACTGCATCACTGGACGGGCAATTACCGTGGATCGAAGGGGGTATTCTACCCATGCACAGTAGTCAGCACGGCGACCTTTCGACTATGCCAGCAGCAAATCATCACAGCGGGCGGGTACAGACGATGTTAGAAGACCAGGAACACGAGGGGCGCGACTCTCAAGAAGAAATGAGCGACTTCAACGAAATGGCTGCATTGCTTGAGCAAGCAGCGAGTCCCATCACTATCAAACGCGGCGACGTTGTCGAGGGCGTGATCGTGCGTATTGACCAGGACGAAATCCTGGTGGATATCGGCCTCAAGTCAGAAGGTGTTCTCTCGACCAGAGAGTTGCCACCCAACGGCTATGGCTCGTTTAGCGAGTTGCACCTGGACGACAAAGTCCTCGTATACATCATCCAGCCGGAGACGCAGGATGGACACGCGGTGCTTTCGCTCAGACGCGCGATGGCCGAACGCCAGTGGCGCATCGCCGAGGAGCAGTACCGCAGCAACGAGCTGTTGAAGGCGCGGGTTATCGATCATAACAAAGGTGGCCTGATTGTCGATGTCAACGGCATTCGGGGCTTTGTTCCTATCTCGCAGATCATGAACTTGAAGCGCGAGGAAATGGCGGCAGGCGGCGACAGCCAGGAAACGGCGGCCAAGCTCCAGTCCATGAAGGACAAAGAGCTGCAGTTGAAGATCATCGAGATCAATCGAGCGCGCAATCGCTTGATTCTCTCCGAACGGCTCGCCATCCAGGAATGGCGTCAGCGCAGGCGCGAAGAACTGCTCGACGAACTGAAGCCCGGCGAAGTACGCAAAGGGATCGTCAGCAATCTCGCCAATTTCGGAGCTTTCGTTGATCTGGGCGGCGCGGACGGATTAGTTCACATCAGCCAGCTCGCCTGGAGTCGCGTCAACCATCCCAGCGAAGTTCTCCATGTTGGGCAAGAAGTCGAGGTCCAGGTTCTCAGCGTGGACAAGGATCGCAAGAAAATTGCCCTGTCCATCAAACGCGCCGAGGTCGATCCCTGGACAACGGTGGAGCAGCGGTATGCGCCCGGCCAGATTGTCACCGGCGTTGTGACCAAGATCGCGCCATTTGGAGCTTTTGCGCGCATCGAAGATGGCATCGAGGGCCTGATCCATCTCTCGGAACTGATGCCCGGTATGGATCCCAAGCAGGCGCTGCATGAGGGGACGCCTTTGCAACTGCGTATCTTGCGTATCGACGCCGAGCATCGCCGCTTAGGCCTCAGCCTGCGGCAGGCCAACGATCCAGAAGCGAAAGAAATCCCGGTAGAGATGACCGAGGTTGAAGCACTCGCCCTGGCACAGGCGCAAGCGGCAGAGAAAGCCATGCCTTCCCTGGAAGAGGTGGGAACGCCCCGCGCGGATGTCGCCTCATCACAGCCGGAAGGACACACGCCGAAACGCGCTGACGGCAAAGGAGGCCGCGCTCCTGAGAATCCATTGCTCAGCAATCTGCCGCCGGAGGGCAGCAACGAGACAACGGCGATGGCGGAAGCTTTCCGTGCCGCCGCTCGCCAGCGCTCAAAGGACGAGCCTGAGAAAACCGAGCCATAAGCGCAGCCTCAATAAATTGCCGGTATGAGGGTGACCCTCATACCGGCAATTTATTGAGGAATTCACACGTTTTTCACTTTCCTTTTCCTTGACGCCAGTAGATGGGTGTTGTATCATAGCTTATGAAAGATATTCTCAGCGAAGAATAGTCGGTATCCGCTACAGACTCAGGGATACGATGACACAAATGACCAATGGAGGCATCTAAACAAGACTTTTCGCCGCTTACCAGGACATCAGCACTTGAACAACCCATTGTGTGACCTCCTTGCTGCATCTGCCCGCAAAGAAAGACAGTAAGGAGGTTGTTTGTTTCCTGGTAAATTGGCACGCGGTATTGCGTGTCTCTATAAGTGATAGACGGGAGGCTAGCTGCTTGTATTCCTTGACGCTACAGAAAGTGTGTTGTATGATCCATTACACAGTTTACCTGAGCGACACAGAGGGACCGGTTCCACCCTCTGCCACTGAAAGGGGGGTGACAACAGGTGAATGAACGTGACAGATTCGACAAGTTTACGGAGCGGGCGCGCAAGGTTTTGAGCCTCGCTCAAGAAGAAGCGCAGCGCTTTCAACATAACTACATCGGCACAGAGCATCTGCTGCTGGGCCTTGTACGCGAGGGCGATGGCGTTGCCGCGAAAGTGTTAAGTAGCCTCGGCGTTGAACTGAACAAGGTTCGCAGCGCCGTTGAATTCATAATTGGTCGTGGAGACCGCATCGTTCTCGGCGAGATTGGCCTGACTCCACGCGCCAAGAAAGTGATCGAGCTGGCCGTAGATGAAGCTCGTCGCTTGAATCATCATTATATCGGCACGGAGCATCTCTTGCTGGGCCTGGTGCGCGAAGGCGAAGGCATTGCCGCGGGCGTTCTCGAAAGCCTGGGCGTGAACCTGGAGAAAGTTCGCTCTCAGACGATCCAGATTCTCAGCCAGACCGGCGGGCAACACGAGCGCGACGCCAAGCACTCGAAGACGCCTACCATCGACCAGATGGGCATCGATCTGACGCAAGCGGCGCGCGCCGGTACGCTTGATCCCGTCATTGGACGCCATCAAGAGATCGAGCGCGTCATCCAGATACTTTCACGGCGCAACAAGAACAATCCCGCGCTGATCGGCGAGCCAGGCGTCGGCAAAACCGCCATCGTCGAAGGACTGGCGCAGCGACTCGTCTCCGGCGAGGTCCCCGAAACACTGGCCGGCAAACGCCTGCTGACCCTTGACGTGGGTTCGCTCGTGGCCGGCACAAAGTATCGCGGCGAGTTTGAAGAGCGCCTCAAAAAGATCATCGAAGAGATTCGCAATAGCCGTGACTGCATCATCTTTATCGATGAAGTTCACACGCTCGTGGGCGCGGGCGCCGCCGAAGGAGCCGTTGACGCGGCCAATATCCTGAAACCGGCCCTGGCGCGCGGCGAATTGCAGTGCATCGGCGCAACCACGCTCGACGAATATCGCAAGTACATCGAGCGCGACGCCGCCTTGCAGCGCCGCTTCCAGGAAGTGATCGTGCGCGAGCCAACCATCGAGGAGACGCTTGAAATCCTCAAAGGCATTCGCCCGCGTTACGAGGAACACCACCGACTGACGATCACCGATGAGGCGCTGAAGGCCGCGACAGATATGGCGAGCCGCTACATCACCGACCGTTTCCTCCCCGATAAGGCCATCGACCTGATCGACGAGGCATCAAGCCGCGTGCGCATGCAGCACTCGCTGGCCCCGCTCAACCTCAAAGAGTCGAAGAAGGCTCTTGAGTCGGTATTGCGCGAAAAGGAGACGGCAATCCAGCAGCAGGAATACGAGCTGGCGGCTGAATTGCGCGACCGCGAACTCAAACTGCGCGATCGCATTTCCAAGCTGGAGTCGGGCTGGCACAGCGAGCGCGGCACGGAAAAGCCGACCGTGGGCGAGGAAGAGATCGCCCAGATCGTCTCGATGTGGACGGGCATCCCGGTGATGCGTATTGCCCAGGAAGAGTCGCAGCGACTCCTGCAAATGGAAGAGGCGCTCCATTCGCGCATCATTGCCCAGAACGAGGCCATCGAAAAGGTGGCGCGTGCTGTGCGCCGCGCGCGCGCCGGTCTGAAAGACCCCAAACGGCCCATCGGCTCGTTCATCTTCATGGGGCCGACCGGCGTCGGGAAATCTGAACTGGCGAAAGCCCTCGCGGAGTTCATGTTCGGCAGCGAGGATGCTCTCATCAAGATCGACATGTCGGAGTTCATGGAACGCCATGCCGCCGCGCGCCTGGTCGGTGCGCCTCCCGGCTATGTCGGTTACGAGGAAGGCGGCCAGTTGACCGAGGCCGTGCGCCGCAAGTCCTACAGTGTGATCCTGCTCGATGAAATCGAAAAGGCTCACCCTGACGTCTTCAACATGCTGCTCCAGATTCTGGAAGACGGCAAGCTGACCGACGCGAAAGGACGCACGGTGGACTTCCGTAACACCATCGTGATCATGACGTCGAACGTCGGCGCAGCCCTGCTGAATCGCGAAGCCTCCATCGGCTTCAAACAGTCGAAGGATAAGGCCAAGGCGAATCAGAGCGAGTACGAAAGCATGAAAGGCAAGGTCCTCGGCGAACTGAAGAACACCTTCAAGCCGGAGTTCCTCAATCGTATCGACGAGGTAGTCGTCTTCCATTCGCTGCGTATCGAAGAGATGTACTCGATCATCGATCTCTTGCTCAACCGCGTGCGCACGCAGTTGACGGAGCAGCAGGTCGAGCTGATTGTGCCGCAGAACGCAAAGGACTTCCTGATCGATAAAGGTTTCGATCCGCAGTACGGCGCGCGTCCGCTGCGGCGCACCATCCAGCGCATGGTTGAAGATCCCCTGGCGGAAGGACTGCTGCAAGGGAAATTCCACCCAGGCGATCTGATCGAGGCCATTGTTGTGGACGACGACCTGATTCTCCAGGTCCGCAACCGCATCGAGCAGTTGCCCGCGCCGGCCACACCCGAAGCGGCCCTCTCGGCAGGTGGCAGCGATAGTGGCGAAATTTTGCAAGGATGACGTTAGCGAATAGCCGGGGCATGATATACGTTGTATCATGCCCCCTTTTTTGTGAGAAATTCAGGATACATGGCAAAGACACGCATCAAATACGTCTGCCAGCAATGCGGAGGCGAGCAAAACAAGTGGATGGGCAAGTGTCCCGATTGCGGGCAATGGAATACCATGGAGGAAGTGATTGAAGCGCCCCAGGCGCCAGTGTCCCAGCGTCGCTCGCTGGCGGTTGGCGCGGCTTCGCTCGCCCAGGGAACGCAGTCGCCGATAGTCTTGCCGGAGATCAAGCCGCAGCCATACCATCATATCTCGGTCGGTTACGAGGAGATGAATCGCGTTCTCGGCGGCGGCCTGGTAGCCGGATCGCTCACGCTGATCGGCGGCGAGCCAGGTATCGGCAAATCGACGCTGCTGCTGCAAGTCTCTGGCGCAATCGCCAGAGAGGTCGGGCCGGCGCTGTATGTTTCCGGCGAAGAGTCGATCGAGCAGATAAAAATGCGCGCCGAGCGTCTTGGCATCACCGGTGAACAACTGTACCTGCTTGCCTCCATCGAACTGGAGGTGATTGTCGAGGCCATGAACCGCCTGGAACCCAGGCTGCTGGTCGTCGATTCCATCCAGACCGTTCTCAGCAGCCATTTGCCGACCGCGCCGGGCAGCATCAGCCAGGTGCGCGAATGCACCCTGCAACTGATGCAACTCGCCAAGAGGTCGCGGACGCCCATCTTTATCATCGGCCACGTCACCAAAGAAGGCACGGTGGCCGGCCCCAAAGCCCTCGAACATATCGTAGACACCGTACTTTACCTGGAAGGCGAACGCTATCACACCTATCGGTTGCTGCGCAGCGTCAAGAATCGCTTCGGCGCGACACACGAGGTGGGCGTGTTTGAGATGCAGGGCGAGGGGCTGGCGGAAGTACCCAATCCATCGGCAGTGTTTTTGTCCGACCGCGCAGACGCAAGCGGATCAGCGGTAGTGGTGAGCATGGAGGGGACGCGCCCTATCCTGGTCGAGGTACAGGCGCTGGTGACGCCCAGCAATTTCGGCAACCCGCGCTGCACAACCAACGGCATCGACCATAACCGTCTGTTGATGCTGCTCGCCGTGTTGATCAAGCGCGTCAATCTGAGCGTCGGCAGCCACGATGTCTACGCCAACGTTGTCGGCGGCTTCACGTTGGATGAGCCGGCCATCGACCTGGGCATTGCCGCTGCCATTGCCTCCAACTACCGTGACAAGTCGATCCCGAAGGATATGGCGCTGATCGGCGAAGTGAGCCTTTCTGGAGATTTGCGCCCCGTCGGACGGCTGGAGAGCCGTATCCGCGAGGCGGCCAAGCTCGGCTTCAAACACTGCATCATTCCCGCGGCAGGCGAGGGAAAAGATATCAAGAAAAAACTCATGGCTTCCGGACTCCCTGCCGATTTTAAGATTATCACCGCCAGTTCACTTGCGGTCGCCCTGGAAATTGCGCTACACTAGAAAGTGGGCTTGCCCCGCCCTGGTGAGCAATACAAGACCATGCACCGTTTTTGGGCCGGGCCTGAGCTTCATCCCATGAAGCTCGGCCCACGCCCTACGGATTGCGGCCAGCCATGAAAAGGCTATTGATTCCACACCAGCGAAGGTGTATACTTTATTAGCGGGACAGAAATTTGTTAGCATATCAACGGGCGCGCTCAAAGGTCGAGTTTAGCAGGACAAGGAACATTATCATGCTGGAATTATCATTCTTGTTATTCTTCTTCACCATACCTGCCTGCCTCACCGTGCGCTGCCCCTCATTCGTGCGTACTGATGGCCGGTCGATCAACGCGACCAACGCTCACGCACATCTGTATAGCACAGCTTACGGAGGATGCAGGGATGTCACTCAAAACAATCACCCGTTTCATCGGGGCTTTGGTCGCTATTATCATTGTTGTCGCGATCTTCTTTCTCGATCACACACTCCCGCCCATTCGTTTTGAATGGATGATCGGCATCGCCGCTGTCGCAGCGGTGGTCGCGTTTATCATCTCGCCGTTTCTCTCGGTGATCCCCTATCGCTGGATGCGCGAAGCTGCCGCCAGCGACCTGGTCGCAGCCGTCATCGGCCTGATTGTCGGGCTGATCATCTCGTTCTTACTTGATATTCCCCTGGTTAACCTGCCAGGCACCCTGGGGCGCATCCTGCCTTTTGTTGGCACCGTCGTGTGCGGCGGTCTGGGTGTGGCGCTGGGCGTGCAGCGCAAGAACGATATGGCGCATCTCTTCCAAAACGGTTGGTTAACCCGCCGGCGGGAACGGGAGCGCGAGCGTGACCGCGAGGAAGAACCTGAGAAAGAACGAGAACGCGGCAAAGATCGTCACAAAGATCGCTCAACGCCGCAGATACAGCCAGTAACGCAGATACTGCTCGATACCAGCGCCATTATTGACGGGCGCATCGCCGACATCAGCCAGACAGGCTTCATCTCCGGCACGCTCGTTGTGCCGCGCTTCGTCCTGAACGAGCTACAGCATATAGCGGACTCCGCCGATGCCATGCGGCGCAATCGCGGCAGGCGCGGGCTGGAAATGCTCAATCGCCTGCAAAAAGAGGCGCTCGTTCCTATTGAAATCACCGACGCCAATATCGATGAAGTTGACGAAGTTGACGGGAAGCTCGTCAAAATGGCCCAGAACCTCCATTGCCCAATCATCACTAACGACTTTAACCTGAATCGCGTCGCCGAGTTGCAGGGCGTCAAGGTGCTGAACATCAACGAGCTGGCGAACGCGGTTAAGCCTGTCCTGCTGCCAGGGGAAGATATCGAGATCAAGATCATGCAGGAAGGCAAGGAACTGGGCCAGGGCGTGGGCTACCTGGATGACGGCACCATGATCGTCGTTGAAGGCGGGCGGCAATATATGGGAGCAGTCGTTGAGGTAACGGTTACGCGCGTGCTGCAAACCGTCGCCGGGCGCATGATCTTCGCTCACCCCAAACAGGGGAATAACGGCCCAGGTTCATCAACACAAACGCCGTCAAAACAAAGACAATACTAGCTTATGCAAGACATGTCCGCCGTTGTGATCGCCGCCGCCGGGACGAGCAGCCGGATGCAGGGTCGCGATAAGCTCTGGATCCCCCTGGCAGGGCGCATCACTCTGGCACGCACCATTGACGCTTTCGAGGCAGCGCCGCTCATCGACACGATCGTGCTGGTGCTGAACGCCGAACGTGTCGCCGACGCCACCACGCTGTGTGAGCGCGAACAATGGCGAAAGATCGCCGCTGTCATCCCCGGCGGTCTGCGGCGGCAGGACTCGGTACGCCTCGGCCTCGATGCACTTGCCGCGATAGCTCCCACGACCGCGTGGGTCATGATCCACGATGGCGCGCGTCCCCTCGTTACCCCTGAGATCATCGCCGCCGGCTTAGAGGCGGGCAAGCGCTATGGCGCAGCCATCGCGGCTGTACCCGTCAAGGACACCGTCAAAGTTGTGCGCGACGGCAGCGTATACGCTACCCTGGATCGCGCGGAACTCTGGGCCATCCAGACGCCGCAGGTCTTCTCATTCGAGCTGATCCATCGCGCGCACCACAGCACGGCTGCGCAGGCGGATGTGACCGACGACGCCGCGCTGCTTGAACGGCTTGGACATCCGGTGGCCGTTTTCCCCGGCGCGCATAGCAATATCAAAATTACCACTCAAGACGATCTAGCGCTGGCAGAAATATTGATTCGGCAAGGGTTGCGCGCATGACCACACGTATCGGCATTGGCTACGATGTTCACGCTTTCACGCCGAACCGCCCGCTCGTCCTCGGCGGCGTCGCCGTCCCCTATGAACTCGGCCTCTCTGGTCACTCGGACGCCGACGCGCTGATCCATGCTGTGGTAGACGCGCTGCTCGGCGCTGCCGCCCTCGGCGACATCGGCAGCCACTTTCCTTCCAGAGATCCGCGCTGGAAAGATCAGCCCAGCGCCGTCTTTCTCGACTACACTTGCGCTCTGCTGCGCCAGCATGGTTATACTATTGTCAACATCGACGCTGCCATTGTGGCAGAACGCCCCAAACTCTCTCCGTACATTCCCGCCATGCGTCTCCATCTTGCCGACCACCTGCACATTGCCATCGAGCAGGTCAGCGTCAAAGCGACCACGACGGACGGGCTGGGATTTGCAGGTCGCCAGGAAGGCATCGCCTGCTACGCCGTTGCCTCGATTGAAGGGTAGGCAACAGGGCAGCAAGCGGCCAGGGTAGTCAAAGCACTCGAAGAACAGTTCTCCCGTTTGGATTGAAGGGTAGGCAAAAGGGCAGCAAACGGCCAGGGCAACCGCGAGGGATTGCCCCTACCCTATACGACGTGGCTTCGTAGGCCGATCCTTATAGAGTAGGGGCAATCCCTCGCGGTTGCCCTGGAAAGTGCATTTGTTTTGTTACTTTTTGTTAGTACCTTGACAAAGGTAAGTTTACGTGGTATGATCTCTATAGAAAATACAGCTACTTACTATTTAGCTGTATCAGATAAAACGGAAGTATAGAACCAATACAGAGGAGAATATGAACAATGGCTTGGAACATTGATGCAACGCATTCACAGGCAACCTTTTCCGTCAGACACATGATGATTTCTACCGTGAGGGGACAGTTCAACGTCCTGAGCGGGCAACTCCATATCGATGAAGCAAACCCCGGCAACTCCTGGGTTGAGGCCGAAGTTGACGCCACGAGCGTGGATACTCGCGATGAGAAGCGCGACGGACACCTGCGCTCGCCCGATTTCTTTGATGTCGCAACGTACCCCAAAATTACCTTCAAGAGTACGAAGGTCGAGCATGTCGGTGAGTCTGGCTATAAAATTTCAGGCGGTTTGACCATGCACGGCGTCACCAAACCCGTGACGTTCGAAGCAGAGTATCACGGCCAGTTGAAGGATGTTTTTGGCTTGCAGCGCGCGGCCCTTACCGCCAAAACCACGATTAACCGCAAGGACTTCGGTCTCAACTGGAACGTTGCCCTTGAGACCGGCGGCGTGATGTTGAGCGATAAAGTCGCTATCGAGATCGATCTTGAGGCCGTGCAGCAGGCCCCCGTTCAACAGGAAGCCGCTGCCCAGCGGGCGTAGGTAGGTACAATACCACAAAAATGGAGCGTGACCATCGGGTCACGCTCCATTTTTGTGGTATTGTACGATCCACGCCGCCCGCGCTGTGCGTCCACCAGTGGATGTTCACTTTGCTTCACTCAGCGTCCTTGTGCTTTTTGCGCAAGTATGGTAATATTCACAATATAAGCGTTGGTTGTCGCGCGGGTCGGACTTTTCGGGGATGGAAAGCCGGAAGTGATTCTAAGGTAACAATACAAAACGGAAAGGATTGCACTCATAATGAGAGCAGCTGCTGTAGCGTTTGTCTTAATTATTGGAGCTGCAGTCGTCCTCTGGTATGGCAATACTCTGAACTCCTGGGTTCTTGGTGGATTGATTGGTGGGTTAGCCGCTATATTGCTCAGTGTCCCGATAACTCTCACCTTGTTTTCCTATTTGTCACGCCGTCACGATGAGCGGCTCAAAGCTGAGGCTCAGGAAGAGGCGTCGCTGGCGCAATTCCAGGCATATCAAGAGGAGCCGGTTGGGGTATTTGAGTTGGCAGACTATGAATTGCCAGCCAATAATCGCTGGGAGTGGGAAGAGGGCAATAGCCGTTACCAGGTCTCCACGACACGCAATCTTCTCGCGCCTTCTCCAGCCCGGTTGCCAGCCGCGCGCACGCCGCTAGCTCAGCCCGCTGCGGCGCACCAGCGCGTCACCGACTATACGCTGGCCCGCCAGCGCGGACCCGGGGCAGAAACGGAGCGCAACAAATCGCCAGAGCAGCACCCCGCCGCGCGCCGCAGCGGCTCCTATCCCGCACCTTCTGGACGCCAGACGCGATCTCTGCGCGGGATACAGCAGACGGCAGCCCTGAAAGCGGCGCGTATGGAAGCTCTCCAGCAATCCACAGACGATGAGTTTTTTACCCCGACATCGCGCTTTATGCCTCCTGTACGTAACGTCGATTCGAGTCCTCTGCCCCCAATGCCGCAAAGCCAGCGCACACCGGCCCGCCAACAAGCGCCAGGGAACGGCGCTGATCACCTGCCGCGTAGCGCCTCACAGCAAGCGCAGCCGAGGGACGATCCGCACACCGATAAGCTGGCAGGGCGCTATCCATCGACCGGTCCTATGCGCTCGCAGCCGCAGCCTGGACGGATGCCGCGCCAGCCGCGCCTCGAAGCCCAGCCGCGCAACCCGGAGATCATTACCGGCAGCGTCAAACACCCGATGGTACGCCGCGCGCCGTATCTCTACGAAGATGACGCGCTGCGCGAAGAACTGGCCCAGCAACTCGATCCGCCTTCGGTGCGCCGCTCCTCGCTGTATGATCAGTATGAAGAAGAATAAAGGGTACCAAAACACTAGCCTCTTTGCGCAAAGTATGTTACCATAGACCAAACTATGTAGCATCATCAAGCGAAGGAGGCTTGTTCTTTGTTAAATCAACTAACTAATGCGCTACAAACCCTCATAGTGAACTTCTATGGCTCAACTGGCATGACCGGCGTCGTGCTGGCTATGGCTATCGAGAGTTTCTGTATTCCCCTACCTAGCGAAATCGTGATGCCTCTGGCCGGCATTATGCTGGTGCAGGGCAACCTTCTCCCTGGCATGAATCATTATGTCGCCCTGATCCTGATCGCCCTGGCAGGCGCAGTGGGCAACCTGATTGGCTCTTCCGCGGCCTACTGGGTCGGCTACGCGGGCGGTCGTCCCTTAATGCTGAAAATTGGACGCTACTTGCTGATCTCGCAGCACGATTCGGATGCAGCCGATCAATTCTTCCACAAATATGGCAGCGCCACCGCCTTCTTCTCACGCCTGCTGCCCGTAGTACGCACGTACATCTCTCTGCCCGCTGGCATCTCAAAGATGCCGTTCGGAAAATTCTGCCTGTTTACTTTCCTCGGTGTCTTCCCCTGGTCGTTTTTGCTGGCATATGTTGGTACGCTGATCGGCACGCTCAGCAAGATCAGCACGCTCGGCCCAATCTTCCATATCCTGGACGTAGTCGTCCTGGTCGCGCTGGTGCTGCTGGCCGTACTCTACATCTGGCGGCACGTGCGCAGCGACCGCGCGGCACGCGCAGCTCACTCCGCTGAAGCAGCGCTGTCCGCGACACAGCCTCAACAGCCGTGGGGAGAGCAGCAAGCTCCGTTCCAGCAGCCGCAGCCCGTGCAACAGGGCTGGGGACAACAACCGGCACAATTCCCGCCGTCGCAGCCACCGCAGCCGCCGTCAGGTTGGGGACAACCGCCGTCACAGTTCCAGCCAATGCCTCCACAGCAAGGGCAAGGCTGGACGCAGCCGCAGCCTGGATGGAACCAGCCGGTGCAGCCCCCGCAGCAGCCGTGGTCTCCGCAGCCGGGTGGGGAAAATCACACGCCCCGCCGAAGCTAATCATAGATTAAAAAATTCACTGATGCTTCGGCAGCAATTGCTGCACGATGCCTTGCTCGTAGCCGTTAACGACGGGCAGGTTCGGCCACCAGCGGTGCGCCAGCGAGTTGGCCGCCAGCAACACGCCGAAACGATAGAGGAGATACGCTTCCGGCGCGTTGGCCGCGATGGGGGTGTTGTTGCCCGGCTGGATGATAGCTCCTGCGATGCAGCCCTGGGCGAGATTATTGCCGGAGTCGTAGTCCTGCCAGCTTAGGAGGTCTCCATTGGCCGGTAGATTCGTATACGGGTTCGACAGGCTGTTACTACCGAGTGTGACGGCCTGGGCCACAGCACAGGGCGGGCTGATAGTAATGACGAAATTGGACTCGAAATCGTTCTTGCTGGGATTATCGCTTACGTGCCATTGCGAACCTGTCCAGGTGATAAAGAGGCCGGTCAAATATTCGATGCCTGAGCCAGAGGCTGCATCTGGCTGGTTGGCGGCAACGCTCTGGCCGCTCATGGTCGTGTAATCCCAGGTCGCGTAGGCCACAGCGTAGACATCCCAGGTGGAAGGATAGCTGAAATTCTTTGGGAGTTGAGTGAAGTCAGGCTGGATGGTTCCGCTGCAAAACGTGTAACAACTCTGTCCGCCAATGCTGCTACACGACTGCCCTATGCCAACAATTGTGGCATAGCACGTTCGATTTGAGTTCGCATTGGCGTCCAGGTGCAGGCGAAAAGTTGCCTTCAATGGCTGGGTCGCCGTCGCAATGTCATTGGGAGCATTGACGTCAACATACTGCTCGCCCGGCTGCACGGTATCCGTCGC
>Ga0102924_1002218_pt1 | contig 21501 bp, 21 predicted proteins | sample PaiPotPPM11metaG_FD_80116 | JGI IMG/M metagenome (GOLD analysis project Ga0102924, IMG submission 80116) | Iron sulfur acid spring bacterial and archeal communities from Banff, Canada, to study Microbial Dark Matter (Phase II) - Paint Pots PPM... ...
GCCGAGGATGGCGCGCAGCAGCGTCGACTTGCCCGCCCCATTCGCCCCCATGATGGCAACGGTCTCGCCGGGCGCGACGGTCAGGCTGACATCGGTCAGCGCCTGCAAATAACCGTGCCGAACGCTGAGGCCGCGAACCTCAAGCACCGACGTCGGCTCCCAGGTAGACCTCTTTCACCTCAGGATTGGCGAGCACGGTTGCCGGGTCGCCCTCGGCGATCAGGCGGCCGCCCGCCAGGCAGATGACCCGGCTGACGGCGCTGGTCAGGGCGTGGACGACGTGCTCGACCCAGACGATTGCAACTGACCGCTGGCGAACCTGTTCGACGATCTCGACCAGTTGCGCCACCTCGGGGTCGGTCAGGCCGCCGGCGACCTCATCCAGAAGTAGGATGCGCGGCCGGGTCGCCAGCCCGCGGGCCAGCTCGAGCCGTTTTCGCTGCAGCAGGCCGAGCTGGCCCGCAGGACGGTTGGCTTCGCGCTCCAGGCCGGTCTCCTCGAGCGTGTGCGCGGCGAGCTCGTAGGCAGCCGAGCGCGAGAGCTGCCCGCCGCGATTGGCCGCAACCAGCAGGTTCTCGAAAACGGTCATCGCGGTAAATGGTCGCGGCACCTGGTAGGTGCGGGCGATGCCGAGCCGGCAGCGGGCCGCCGGGTCCAGCCGCGCAATCGAGCGACCTTCGACCGAGACCTCGCCTGAGTCCGGCCGGATGTCGCCCGCGATGATGTTGAAGAGGGTGCTCTTCCCCGCGCCGTTGGGACCAACGATCCCGACCGCTTCGCCGGCGTTGAAGCGCAACGAGAGGCTGTCCGCAACCGTGATCCGGCCGAACCGCTTGCTGACTCCTGTCAGCTGGAGTAGGGCCGGCCCATCGGTCATGCGTTAGTGGGGACCAGGTCTCCGTTCACGGGCACGCCCTTGTTCAGGCTGTTGTCGACCACCTGCATGCTGTAGGGGTATTTTGTGCCCTTCTTCCACTGGACACCGACCGGCTGCTGGATCGCCACGCCGGGCACGGGGCCCTTGGTGAAGTCGAGCGGGCCGCTGATACCGGTGTAATTGAGGTTCTTCAGCTGCGTGGCGACGGCGGTGTGGTTGTGCGGATCGTCGACCGCGGTCATCGCCTTGTGGGCGATCTCGAAGAGCGAGTGGACCGATCCGATCGACTGCACCCACTGCTTGCCGGTCGACGATTCGAAGGCGGCGGCGAAGTCCTTGCAGTTCTGCCCGGTCAGGGTCGAGCTGTACGGGTGATAAGGCGTCCACCAGGCATCGGTCGCAACGTTGTTGACCAGGTCGCCGATCGCCTCCGTATCGGCCGGGAAAAGGAGCACCTTGGCGACGGTGGCAAGCTTCGGCTTGAACCCCTGCTGCGCTGCCTGCTTCCACATCGTGTTGAAATCGGGAGGGATCGGCGCGTTGGCAAACAGCTCGGCGCCTGCGCTCTTGAACTTCGCGATCATGGCGCTGTAGTCCGTCTGCCCATCGGTGTAGGCTCCCCCGTCGACGCCCTGGAAGCCCGCCTGCGCGGCATAGAACTCGAGACCGGTCTTGCTGTCTCGGAACGCATTGCCGTCGGCGTCGTTCGGATAGGTGAAGGCGATCACCTTGTTGTTGTTGACCCGGTTCCACATCGGGATGAAGCAACCGCCGAACTCGTGCATCCCGAAGAAGAACATGGTCGTGAAGTTGAAGGCCGTTCCGGGCTTGGCGCCGCGCCCGAAATACCAGGCTTCCCAGGGAACTATTGTCGAGACGCAGGGGATACCGTTCGCCTCGCAGACATCCGCCACCGGGTTGGTGGTCTCGGGCGTCGAGGAAGTCAGGATCAGGTCTGCCTTGTCGGTCAGGATCAGCTCGCGCGCCACCTGCGAGGCGCGATCCGGACTCGACTGCGTGTCCTTGACCACGAGCTTGACCGAAAACGTCTTACTACCGAGCTTGAATCCGTTTTTGTACGGATCGGTCCCCTTGACCTGGTTGATGACGTAGTTGTCGCCGGTGGCGAAGCCGGCGAGCGGCCCGGTTTGAGGGCTGACGTAGCCAATCACGATGGTGCCACTGCTCGTCGTACCCGATCCCTTGATCTCGCCGCAGGCGGCCAGCAGGTCGATCGCACCGACTCCGAGGGCGCCAGCTCCGAGCGTCTGCAGGACTTTCCGACGGCTGACACACGTCTCCCAGGACAACCCCTCATCGGCCATTTGCTTCTCCTCCCCGTTCTGGGGGTTTTAAATCGTCAGTACACGGACTATAGTTTTGAGACCGGCCCTTGTCAACCTCATTTCAGGACCTGCGGCGCCATCCCGGCCACCTGATCCGGCGCGCCCAGCAGGTGCACTACTGGCTCTGGAATGCGGAGGTCTCGTCCGAGGTAACCTCTCCCCAGTTCGCCTGCCTCTACGCCCTCCGCGCGGAGAAGAACATCGACCAGAAAACACTCGGCGAGCGCGTCTCGCTCGACCGCTCTACGGTGGCCGAGGTGGTCACCCGTCTCACCACCCGAGGGTTGGTGGCGCGCTTTCGGGACCCTAAGGATGCCCGACGAAATCTTCTGCGACTTACCCCCTCCGGCTTGCGCACGACAGAGCGCCTGACTCCGAAGGCCGCCCGGATGAACCGCATGCTGGTTTCGGCCCTCTCCGATTGCGAGCAGCAGGAACTGCTTCGAATGCTGAACCTCCTGGTCGATGCCGATGAGCGCCTGCGCGCGCAGCGCCTCGCTGACGAGGGCTTCCCCTCCCCACTTGCACGGGAAGGGTAAGGGTGGCGAGTACTCAAGTAGCCATCATCGGCGCCGGCCCGGCAGGGCTGATGCTCTCCCACCTGCTCCATCGCGAGGGCGTCGAGTCTATGGTGGTCGAGCGGCGCAGTCGCGACTACGTCGAGCGTCGCATTCGCGCCGGCGTTCTGGAGCAGGCCTCAACCGACCTGCTCAAGCAGAGCGGAGTTGGTAAGCGGCTGGCGAAAGAGGGTCTGCCACACGATGGCATCAAGCTGCGCTTCAACGGGGAGGAGCATCGCATCGACTTCCGCCAGTTGACCGGCCGCGGCATCACCGTCTACGGCCAGCAGGAGGTTGTCAAAGACCTGATCCAGCAGCGGCTCGCCGATGGAGGACAAATCTCGTTTGATACGGAGGCGACCGCGGTCGAGGGCGTCGACTCGGACCATCCGCGCATCAACTACTCCCGCAACGGCGATCAGGCGACGCTCGATTGCGACTTCGTGGCCGGCTGCGACGGATCCCATGGCGTCGCAAATCGATTCCCTCCCCCGCTCGAGGGTGAGGGTGGGGGTCACCGCGTTTACGAACGAACCTATCCGTTTGCCTGGCTCGGCATCCTGGCCAGGACGCCACCGGCGACAGACGAGCTGATCTACGCCTATCACGAGCACGGCTTCGCGCTGCACAGCATGCGATCGCCTGAGATCAGCCGCCTCTACCTGCAGGTCGACGCCGAGGAGACGATCGACGCGTGGCCGCAAGCCCGCATCTGGGATGAACTTCGCTTGCGGCTCGCAGAGCCGAAGCTCCAGCCAGGCGAGATCATCGAGTCTGGAATCACGCCAATGCGCAGCGTGGTCACCGAGCCGATGCAGCGCGGGCGCCTCTTCCTCGCAGGCGACGCCGCTCACATCGTCCCGGCAACCGGTGCCAAGGGGATGAATCTTGCGCTCGCCGACGTCAAAATTCTCGCTGAGGGCCTCGCCTCCTGGTACCGGACGAAATCCCGCGTGCTGCTGGACGAGTATTCCGACCGCTGCCTGCGCCGCGTCTGGCGGGCCGAGCATTTCTCCGCCTGGATGACGGCACTGCTCCATCGCGACCAGGCGGGCGATCCCTTCGAGCACAAGCTCCGGCTCTCATACCTGCGCTACATCACGAAATCAAAAGCGGCGGCGACCACGCTGGCGGAGAACTATGTCGGTTTCGAAGGCGCGTAAGCTGAACGCACCAGAGGAGGAAGCACGATGAGCACAGTCGTTTCTGACGAGAAGGCGACGGCGAAGACCGCTCCGAAGGAGTACAAGCAGTTCATCGATGGCAGGTGGGTTGGCGCGTCCAACAACGCCACTTTTGACGATCACAACCCCTTCAACGGCGAGACCATGGCCCGCATCCCGGCATCGACCCGCGAGGACGCGAAGCGCGCCGTCGAGGCCGCCGCCAGGGCTTTTCCGGCCTGGTGGAAAACACCTCCGGGCGCCAAGCAGCGGCTCTTCCTCAAGGCGGCCGACATCCTCGAGCGCCGCCAGATGGAAATCGTCGGCCTGCTCGCGTCGGAAACTGGTTGCACCTTCGGCTTCGGCATGTTCCAGACCATCTTCACGCCCAACCTGCTCCGCCAGGTCGCCGGTCTCGTCTACCAGCCGACCGGCGAGATCCTCCCCGCTGATCTCCCCGGTGCCTTTTACATGGGCATTCGTCAGCCGGTCGGGGTGGTCGCCGGGCTGGCACCGTGGAACGCACCGCTGATCCTTTCGCTGCGCTCGATCGCATCCGCGCTCGCCTTCGGCAACACCGTCGTGCTCAAGCCGTCGGAAGAATCACCAATCACCGGCGGCATCGTTTACGCCGAGATTTTCGAGGAAGCCGGCTTCCCGCCCGGCGTCGTCAATGTCATCACCCACGCGCCGGGCCAGGCCGAGCCTATCGTCGACGAATTCATGGAGAACACGAAGGTCCGCCGCGTCAGCTTTACCGGCTCGACCAAAACCGGCCGGATCCTCGCCGAGAAGGCAGCCAAGCACCTCAAGCGCATGATCCTGGAGCTGGGCGGCCAGAACCCGCTGATCGTGCTCGCCGACGCCGACATTGAGTACGCCGTCAACGCGACCGCCTTCGGCACCTTCCTCCACCAGGGCCAGATCTGCATGTCAGCCCGGCGCATCATCGTCGAGCGCCCGGTTGCCAGGGAATTCGTCGATAAGTTGGTCGCCAAGACGAAAGGCCTCAAGGTCGGCAGCCCGACCGAGATGGACACGATCATCGGTCCCCTGATCAACAAGCAGGCGCTCGACCGGGTCAGCGCGCGGGTCGACGAAGCCGTCAAAGGCGGCGCGAAGGTTCTCACCGGCGGCAGGGCACAGGGCGCCTGCTACGAACCGACCCTGATCACCGACGTGCCGAAGAACGTCACCATGAGTAAGGAAGAGACCTTCGGCCCGGTCGCGACCATCACGATCGTCGAGAACGCCGATGAGGCGGTCAAGGTCGCCAACGAAACGACCTACGGGCTTTCAGCCGGCATCCTGACTCGTGACGCCGACCGCGCCCTCGCACTCGCGGAGCGGATCGAGGCTGGAATCGTGCACATCAACGACCAGCCGGTCAACGACGAGCCACAGGTGCCCTTCGGCGGCATGAAGGACAGCGGCTATGGGCGCTTCGGCGGCGGCGAGGCAATGCACGAGTTCACCGAGATGCGCTGGGTGACGGTGCAGAGCGAGGCGAGGCACTTTCCCTTCTGATGAAGCTGCCCAAATTTAGCCGGTGCCGGCGTCGACCACTATGAGTCAGCGCGGAGGAGAGCCAATGATTCGTTTTAGCGGCACCATAAACGCGATCGACAAATCGATCATTTTGCGCTTGCCCGAGAAAGCGAGCGGGAAACTGCCGTCGCGCGGGCAGGTAGCAGTACAGGGAACGATCAATAACCATGGGTTCCAGACGGTGCTGGAACCCGACGGCAATTTTGGCCACTGGATGAGGATCGATGGAAAGCTACGACGAACCGCTGCCTTAAGCACGGGTGACACCGCGAAACTCGAAATCGAGCCACTCAAAGACTGGCCGGAGCCGAACGTGCCCCAGGATCTTGGGACAGCCCTGGCAGCTGCCCCTCAGAAGATCCAGGACCTATGGAAAAGCATTACCCCGATGGCGCGCTGGGAGTGGGTTCGCTGGGTCAATGCAACCCAAAATCCTGAAACGCGCAAACGACGGGTCGAGGTAACTATTTCGAAAATGAAGAGCGGGAAGCGACGGCCCTGCTGTTTCAACCTTGCCTCATGCACCGACCCGAACCTGTCAAAAAACGGCAGGCTCAATGGTTCAGCGTGATTTGTGGTGTTCCGGAATGGCGCCTAATGAAGTCGAGCGTTCGGGCCCAGGCGTCGGCGGAAGCCCCGGCAAATTGCGCCTGGTGGACGTCGAAGAAGCCGTGAGGGGCATCCGGGTAGGTGACGATCTCGTGCTCGACGCCGGAGAGCGTCAACGCCCGCTCGAACTCCGACACCTGCGTGCTGCTGATCCCCTCGTCGGCCCCGCCCATCACGGCCAGCACCGGGGCGCCGATCTGGTCCGCCAGCTGGATCGGGCCGGGATCCCGGTAGGGGCCGCCCATCCCGGGGAACCCATAGAAACCGATGACGCCACAAAGATCCTGGCGGGTCGTGGCGGTGAGGAAGGACAGGCGGCCCCCCAGGCAGAATCCAAGCGTGAAGGCGCACTCACAGCCGATCTCCGGCGTGCGCAGATAGGCGATGGCGGCGGCGACATCCGCCTGGAGCGTATCCCGCGAGGTGCGCATGACGTGCTCCATGAAGTTAAAGGCCTGGTCGCGCTCGCCTATCCCGGCGGTCCGGCTGAAGTAGTCGATCGCGATCGCATGATGGCCATGCTCGGCCAGCCTGCGCACCAGCCCCTGGTAAAAGGAGTGCAAGCCACGGGCGTCGGGTAGGACCGTCACGCCGGTGCGCGCCGGCGTTTGCGGGTGTGCGGCATAGGCGGCCAGGCGCGAGTCGTCGGCAGCGGTGAGGACGAGGTGGTTGCCGGTTATCGGCTTGTCGTCGTTGCCGGGAATCGGCGGCTGTGCTTGAAGCGAATAGCACACTGACTTCACCTCCTTATGTGTTGCGCAGAACAAGCTAACAGCCTGGAGCCGCGGCCCGAATTTGGTTGGTTAGCATCGAGCCCATGACCATCCGACGGATTGACCACGTCGGCATCGTGGTTGACGACCTCGCAGCCGGCCGTTCGGCCGTCGAACACCACTCTGTTATCCGGGTGATCTCGTTCTCCCGCAGTGATCCTGAGCGCTGGAGAATGAAACGAAGATCCGATCGGGTCCGCCAACGGTGCCCATCCACCGGCGGAGTCGCGGCGTAGAGAGAGATCGTTCAAGTCGCGGCCACTGAGGGCGCGTGGTCTCCTACGCCGGGACGATAATCTCACTCCCATGGCGGGGAAGCCTCCCCTCGAAGAAATGCGCTCACGGCAGCTGGCACGCTTGCGAGCCGGAGTGTCAGACCTCCTGAGAAGCAATCGCTTCTACCAGAACAGGCTCCATCCGGTCGAGACCTGGGATGACTTCAGCCGTCTGCCGCTGACCACCAAGGCGGAGATCACCTCCGACCAGCAGGCCAACCCGCCCTTCGGAGCCAACCTCACCTTCCCCGTCGAGCGCTACACGCGGCTGCACCAGACCTCGGGCACGAGCGGCTCGCGCCCTCTCCGTTGGCTCGATACCCCCGAGTCATGGGAGTGGTGGATCAAGATCTGGGCAGAACAGATCTATCGATCCGCCGGCGTTCGCGCGGACGATCGCGTCTTCTTCGCCTTCTCCTTCGGCCCCTTCATCGGCTTCTGGTCGGCCTTCGGCGGCGCGGAGAGACTGGGATCCATCGTCATCCCCGGCGGCGCCATGACGACCGAACAACGCCTTCGCACGATGATCGAACTTCGCGCCACGGTCCTCTGCTCGACCCCAACGTATGCCATCCGGCTGGCGGAGGTGGCGCAGCAGGAGGGCATTGACCTGGCGTCAGGCGACATCAGGATTACCCTCCATGCCGGCGAACCGGGCGCCAGCGTCGCGTCGACCCGTGACCTGATCGAGCGATCGTTCGGCGCGCGCTGTTTCGATCACACCGGCATGACCGAGCTCGGGCCGACCGGCGTCTCCTGCTCAGCGCACGATGGCGTGCACCTGATCGAGTCAGAGTTCATCTTCGAGATCCGAGACGACGCCGGCACCATCCATCAGCTGCCTGAAATTGGGACCATCAGCGGCGAGCTGGTCGCGACCAACCTCGGCCGCTGGGGTTCACCTCTGATCCGCTACCGCACGGGTGATCGCGTTGAGGTCACACGCGCGCCGTGCGCCTGCGGCAGTCCCTTTCCCAAAATGCTCGGCGGCATCCTGGGCAGGGTGGACGACATGTTCACGGTTCGCGGCGTCAACCTCTATCCGTCGCAGGTCGAGGATCTCGTGCGCCGGCATCCCGGCATCGGTGAGTTCCGCATCGAGGTCCGCCAGCTCCGCGGCATGGAGGAGGTCACCATCCTCTGCGAGTCGGACGGCAGCGACGGTGTCCTCGATCGCCTGGCCAACGACCTTCGCCTCGCGCTCGGCGCCCGGATCGAGTGCCGGCCGGTGGCGCCAGGAACACTGCCGCGTTCAGAACTCAAAGCCCGCCGCCTGGTTCGCCTCTAAGCGATGTGATCGTCGTCTGCGGCGAGGCGCTGATTGACATCACTCGTCTCGCGGACGGTAGCGAACGAAAAACACCGGGAGGGGGCCCGTTCAACACCGCGCGCGCCCTGGCGCGACTGGGAGTGCCGACATCATTCCTCGGCCGTCTATCGACCGACCAGGACGGTCGCCAACTCGCCGACCTGCTGTCCCTCGACGGCGTCGGTCTTTCCCTTGTCAGCGTTGGTCCCGAGCCGACCACGGTCGCCCACGCGATCATCGACGACCACGGCAGCGCTGCATACCGGTTCGTAACTGATGGGACATCGGCCCCCAATCTCACGCCGGCCATGCTTCCCGCGGCACTCGGCCCGGACGTCGCTGCCGTCTATGTCGGCACCCTCGGCCTTGTCCTCGAGCCGATTTCATCAACGATCGTCGAGTTGCTCCAGCGCGAGGGAGGCCGGCGGCTGGTCATGGTCGACCCGAACATCCGGCAGGATGCGATCCGCGACCCGGATGCGGCACACGCCCGGCTGAATTCGGCGATGGCGCGAAGCACGATCGTCAAAGCCAGCGAGGATGATGTCGCCTGGCTTTATCGCGACGTCGACCTGGAGACCGCCGCGGGCCGCATGCTCGCCGCGGGTGCGCGCCTGGTGGTCATCACGCTCGGTAGGCGCGGCGCGCTGGGAATCACGGCGGGCGCGCGAGTCCAGGTTCGCGCACCGGCGGTCGAGGTGGTCGACACAATCGGCGCCGGTGACACGTTCGGGGCTGCCCTGCTTGCCTGGCTCACTGAGCATGACGCCCTCCAGCCGGACCTTGATATCGGCGCCAGGGACCTGGAGTCGGCGCTCAGCTTCGCCTGCCAGGCCGCATCGGTCACATGCACGAGGGCCGGAGCCGACCCGCCCCCTCGCGCGGAAGTCGCTAAATAGCGGGAATGGAAGGAATGGCAGCGGGGGGGATCGCTGCCATTCCCGTTCGGGGGTGGGGGCGGTGGCGTTCGGTGGTTACCGCCATAGCGATGATGGAGGAGTCTCCCTTTCGATTTCATGACGACCTGATGAGCGCATCCTCATGTTGTTTCGCAGGGCCACGCGGACACACGCGACCACTTCAGCGAGCGGAGCCCAGGCGTCGATGTAGAAGTCGGCCCCCGAATTGAGCACCCGGATACATTCCTTACTGCTGGGCAGCTCGCTCAGAGCCACGATCGTCGAGTAGCCCAGCCGGTGTAGGTCCCAGACGACGGCGGCGGGGTCCGCGTCGGAAATCTGAAGTAAGACCACGTCGGCCGCCCGAGCCGTTCCCAACTGCCCGTAGGAAACGGTCTCGCAGCCAATGCCAGCCTCTCTCAGGGCGACTGCGATCGACCTGGAAGCACTTTCAATCCCGTCCGCAACAAGCAGGCACCGCGATGACATACGCACATGGTGCGGGGACCAGCCTTACGAAATCGTGACGAGCTTTTCCACCCCTGGGCCCGGATCAACCTGCGAAATCGAGGTGATGCGCTCGGCGGCGGCGAGCGGCAGCGCCATCGTGAAGACGGTGCCCTCCCCCACCCGACTGCTTTCGACGACGAGACTCCCGCCGTGCCGCTCCGCCAGCTGTCGCGCAATGAAGAGACCAAGCCCGGTGCCAGCCACCATGCGGAAGGCGGGATCGTTGGTGCGATGAAATCGTTCGAAGACCCGCTCGCGCTCCTGCTCGGGGATCCCGGCGCCGTTGTCCTCGACGCGGACCAGCGCCTTGCCGCCTTCGGAGGTCATAGCGAGTGAGACGCGAGCAGCGCGCGTGGTATAGGTCAACCCGTTGTTGACCAGGTTGTCGAGGATGCGAGCCAGCTGCTGCGCGTCCGCCTGGACCATAACCGGCTCTTCCGGCACGCGCACCAGGACCTCGGCTCCCAGCAGATTGGCCCGCGGCCGGGCCCGTTCGCCAGCCTGCTCGACCACCGTTCGCAGGTCGATCACCTCGGTCGTCAGGGGGAGCGCCCTGGCATCGATCCGGGACGCCTCGAGGAGATCGGTCACGATGCTGTTCAACTCCCGGGCCTTGCCAGTCAGGACCTCGAGTGGTCGTCGCCAAGCCGCGGGCGCAGCGCCCAGCGACCCGTCCGAGAGCATCGCCAGGTAGCCGCTCACCACTGAAATCGGCGTCCGCAACTCATGGGCCGCCATATGCAGAAACTGCGTCTTCGCCTCGTTCGCGGCAGTCGCCGAGGAGTAAAGGCGTGACATCTCTTCCTGCCGCTCACGCCTGTCCACGTACATCGACAGCAGGAAGGAGGCGAGCGCCACGCTCACGTTGAAGACCTGCAGCGTCACCATGTTCTCGAGCAGCGTCTCCCCGTTAAAGGGGCCGGTATGGTGGATCGCCGCCCAGATGGCAACCCCGGAGGCGATCAGTGCGGCAGGCGCGGCGCCGCGCAGACGAAAGCGCCAGGCAATCAGCATGATGAGCGGGAGTACGAGGTATTCGATGCCCAATTCGCTCTGGAACAGCAGGTAGGCGACGATCGCGGTGGCGGCCAGGAGTGCCGCCAGCTGCGCGCCCGCGGCACCGCGAAGCCCGGACAACGCTCCACGCGACAGCAGACACAACAGGAACGGCGCCACCAGGAGGACCCCCATGGCATCGCCCGTCCACCAGACGGCCCAGGTCGCCCAGAAGCTGGTGGAGGCAATCGACCCTGAAGCCAGGAGGACCAGTGTGCCGACCGTGGCGCTGATCGTCATTGCGCCCAGGGCGCCGATCGCTATCAGCTGAACGGCATCCCGCAGTCGGTCGAGCCAGAAGTGAAAGTCCATGCGCCTCAGCACCTCAACGGCCAGCAGCGGGGCGAGCGTGTTTCCAACGCTGATCACAACGGCACCCAGTGGCGACGGTCCGATCGGCAGGTTGACAGCGAAGGCGGCCAGCGCGATCGGGACTGCGGCGCGGCGGCCCAGCAGAAGTAGCGCGACCACGGCGATCCCGGTTGGGGGCCAGATCGGCGTCACCTGGCCATGGACAAGGGCGAGGTTCAGGCTGAGCCTAGCCGCGATGAAGTAGGAAAGCGCGACGAGCGCCAGCTGAAGTACTTCCCGACCCGCCCTCGGGAAACGACGTGCCGCGCCGATAGGCAACCTTTAACAGGAACTCAGCAGTAAATCAAGCAGTCGAGGCCATCGGGCAGCTTGCGAAATCCTGTCGTTCACCATCACGGATTCGACCGGGGTCCGGTCGCAGCATGAGGGCATGCTAAGGACGGCGCCAGGAAGGAGAAAGCGGATACTCGTAGCCGCAGGCGTCACCCAGCACATGCTCGGGCTTCATCCATTTGGGCCGCCGATGTTGAGGTGGCGGCAGGGGCGGGGGTGACGGCGGTTCAAAGAACCCCATAGACCAATCGTAAGCGGGGGTCAGTGCCCCTGCACGAAGGCGTCGAGACCCCACCCCGCCGGCATTGGCAACTGGCTTTCTACGCCCGTGTCGAGACGCAACGCAAGAGTGTTTTCAGTTGGGGCATACGGTCCACAGGGGCCCTGGTTGTCACACGCCCTGGTCACCCGCTCGAGAAGAAAGGCATTCGATAGGAACTCCATCGACAAGCGCATCGTCGGCGACGAAGTAGTCGTGCCATTTGCCATCTCGCGGATGACGATCCGCGGCGTACCGGCAGAGTCCAAAACGGTGTAAGCAAGGTGGTGGTCATCTGGCGAAAATACGGGATTCTCCCACTTCACGCCCGGAGCGAAGCTGGAAACTCCTGAGGTCGGGTCCCATCGATAAACGCCGCTGTCATTGCGGAAATACATCTCGTCGCCGCCATGCGCCCAGGTGGCCATCGTCCGCAAGCCTCCCGCGCCGGAAGGCGCTGTATAGGCGGCGCCGCCGTCTGTCGTACGAAAGACCTGTAGGCGGTTGAGCGCCGTGTCCACGAATAGGACGTACTGGTCATCGGGGGAAAAGGCGGCCAGACTCTCGTCTCCCTCCATGCCGCCACGGCCAAAGAGCTGGATCGGAGGAGTCAGGTCTTTGGCCGAATTGGAACCGCGTTTGAGCAGGAAATGACGGGCACCGTCCGTAAGCGTCATGAAGGCCACCATCGACCTATAGTGACTCCACGCGACCGCCTGAACATACCCCGGCTGGGAGGCGACGGTCGCCACCTGCTGGCTCGTAAGGTCCAGCGTTTTTATAGCACCCGAGGCGTCCGATGTTCCATTGCCGGACTGCTGGAGGAAGCCGATCACGTTTGCCCCGAGGAATCCAATCGTCGAGGCCGAGTCCAGGGGATGCAGCGCGAGCGGGCGATCGAGCTGGCTGCCGTCGCAGAGGACTGCTTCGTGCCGGTTGTAATCGCTGGGTCGTTCGACATAGCGGTTCACCCCAAACGAAGACAGGTCCGCACAGGTCATGTCTGTCGCCACGGGGAAAGCCCCCGGGGTCGCGGCTGCCGCGGCCGGCGATGGCGTCGCCGTGCCGCCTGGCGAGGCTGACGGCCCGATCTTCGAGGCTGATGGAGCCCCGCAAGACACCATCAAGGTGGAGATAAAGGCGATGGGAACCAGCCGCCTCCATTTCATCACCGGCTCAACCCTCTTTATGAAGTGGAATCCGCACTCGGAATGTCGTACCCGAACCTACAACCGAGGAAACCGTCAGGTCGCCGCCGTGCTGGCGGGTCAGCTCCCGGGCGATGTAGAGACCGAGCCCGGTTCCGGCGATGCTGATGTTGGCGTCCGTGACCACCCGGGAAAAGCGCTTGAAGAGCCGCGGAATGTCCTGCTCGCTGATGCCCAGGCCCCGGTCCGAAACCGTCAGCTCCGCATCCTTGCCATTGACGGTCACGGTGCAGGCGACCTGCGGACCAACCGGGGAGTACTTGACGGCGTTATCGAGCAGGTTGGTGATGACGGTTTCGAGCCGCAGGTGATCGGCCATCACGCGGACCTCGCTCTCGGGCACTGTCAGCTGAATCTGCGAGCCCGCGCCCGCCAGCGGTTGCATCACGCGCACGGCTTCCCGCGCGATCTCGCGCAGGTCGACCTCTCTGAGGTTCAGGACCGGTCGCGCCTCGAGGCGCGCCGTCTCCAGCATCTCGTTGATCAACAGGTTGGTTTGCTGTGTCTTGGCGATCAGGATGGGAAGCACTCGCGGCAGGTCGGCGGCCGACAGCGAGCCGTCCTCGAGCATGGTCAGGTAGCCGCGCACGACGCCGAGCGGGCTGCGCAGCTCGTGAGAGGCAAGCTGAAGGAAATCAGACTTGGTCTGCTCCAGTGCCGCCATCCGCTCCGCATGTTCCCGGAGCTGGGCGTTCTCGCGGGCCTGCTGCTCGGCCAGGCGGTCCTCGGCACGCTTCTGCTGGCAGACGATTCCCGCGGCCAGCGCCGCCGTCTGCAGCACCAGGATGTCCTCCTCGGTGAAACCGCCTGGTTGGGTTGAGTCATAGACGCCGAGCGCGCCCAGGCGCTCGTCTCCGGCGCGCCAGGGAACCACGATCCCATTGGAGACCTGCATCGCCTCCAGTACCTCGCGGTAGGGCGCCATCTGTGGATCGGCCCACGTCAGATCGCCACGAAAAACAAAATCCTGAAATAGGATCCGCTCCGCCAGCGAGTCGCCCTGCGGATTGATCTGGACCTTCAAACTACGCAGGACTTCGCTGCTAAAGCCAAAGGCCTCGTCCTGAGCCGTCAGCGTCGATTCCTCCCGGTCGTAGGAAAAGAACAGGGCGCGGCGCGCACCGACCAGGTTCGCGATCGTCCGACTCAAGCGGCCGAAGAAGGTGTCCAGATCCGACCCGGTCTGCAAGTGCCCGGAGACGTCGAGCAGGATGCGCATCCCGAGCCCATGCGCCTCCTTCAGCCGCTCGCGGGCATTGGCCAGCTCCTCGAACGCGAGCGCGTTAGCGACGGCAATGCTCGCGTGTGCGGCAAGCGTCTCGAGCAGCAGGGCATCCTGATCGCTGAAGGGGCGCACCTCCCGCCTGACCGCACCCAGGCTGCCCAACCGACGGCCCCGCACCGTCATCGGAGCCGCCATCACGGAACGCATCGGCTCCTCCGTGACGACCGAAGTCTGCGCCGCCGCGGTCGGCGCCAGCGTGGTGTAATCGTCGATCCGCTGCAGCTTGCCGGTGCGGATTGCCGCCGCGTTCATCCCCCGGTCGAGCGGCATCGTGTGCCCCTCCCAGGCGGACGAGCGCTGGCCGTGGATACCACGCAAGCGCATCACCCCGGCGGCTTCGTCGACCAGGTAAATGGCGACGATGTCGGCCGAGATGACCTGGGAGATGGCTCGGGCAATGGCAGCCAGCGTTTCGTCGAGATCGAGGCTCTCGACGATCTGAGCCGTGATCTCGTGGACCGATGCGAGGGGATCGACATCCCCCATCCGGGTGTCGGCCTTCAACTGGGCGTAATTAGACCATTCGCCACCAGGCCTGTAACCGGGATCCGTAGCTTCCCATGTCGCCTCAGGGCTCTGGCACGTCGCCACATTTTGGGAGGTACTCGTCTGTGAATATGCTTCGCCGACTCGCATTCCCCGCCGGCATTGCCGCCGTCCTCGCGGTCGCTGGCTCCGCCTCTGCGGCCAGCGCCGACCCGGGCACGATTCTCAGGTTCGACACGATGGCTCCCGTCACCGGCCCCTACGTCGGAGCCGCCAATCCGATCCGTGGCCTTCCAGGCGGCGGTCTCCCCTGGATGATCGATGGAGGAAGCGGTTCGCTCAGCCGCGACGGCCGTCTCGTCGTCCGGGTGCGCGACCTCGTACTCGCCAATCGAGCGCCCGTCCCCGCAGCCTTGCGGGGCACCAACCCGGTCCCCCAGTTCAAGGCGATCGTCAGTTGCCAGACCATCGCAGCCAACGGCTCGGCAGCCGTTGCGAATGTTTCGACTGGCGGCTTCCCGGCGAGTAGGGAAGGCGATTCGACGATTCGCGCCACCGTCAAGCTGCCGCATCCATGCATCGCCCCGATCGTTTTCGTGACCTCACCCGGCGGCGCCTGGTTCGCAGCCACCGGTAACTGAACCCCCACTGACCGCCGGCAGGCGAGCACGGCTTGCCCTGCCGGCGTAACATCCCAATTGATGAGCTCGCCTGGTATCGACCAGGAGGCCTTCCAGCAGTTCGAGCACGACGGCTGGGAGGAGAAGGCGACAGGCTATCACCGGTACTTCACCGAGGTCAGCCGCCACAACATCGAGCCGCTCCTCGATGCCGCCGGCGTTCGGCCGGGTTCCCGAGTACTCGACATCGGCTGCGGCGCCGGGATGCTGGCGGCCGCAGCGGCTGCCCGCGCGGCAAGCGTGATCGGATTCGATATGGCCGAGGAAATGGTCAAGCTCGCCCGGCGCCTCCATCCGCGTCTGCAGTTCGAGCAGGGCCTGGCTGACGCCTTACCCTGCAGCGACGGGCAGTTCGATGCCGTCGTCGGCAACCTGCTCCTTCCCCACCTCCCGGATCCAGATGCGGCCCTGCGCGAGCTGAGCCGCGTGCTCGCGCCTGGTGGACGGCTGGCACTCAGCATGTGGAGCAGCCCGGCAACCAGTCGCTTCCTGGGAATCGTCCTCGACGCCGTCGCCTTCGCCAGGGCACCCGCCGTTCCGGGCATACCCCCTGGGCCTCCACCCTGGCGCTTCTCCGACGAGAAGGAACTCCAGCGCCTCCTCTCGCGTGCCGGCCTTAAGTCAACTGAAATCCGGACGATCGCCTTCCGGCAGCCGGTCGAGAGCGTTGACGCGCTCTGGGACGCGATGCTGACGGGCACGGTGCGCACGGCCTCGCTGGTCGCCGGGCAGCCCGAGGAGGTCCAGCGCCGGATTCGGGCATCATTCGACGAGCTCGCCAGGCCCTACCGGATCGGCAAGGGGCTCCAGGTTCCCGTCTCTTTCAAGATCGCATCTGGAACAAAGCCCCCTCAAACCCGAGAATAGAGCCGCGATGAGCGACCCACAGTACTTGCCGGCGTCTCACCGCTACGACCGGATGGCTTACCGCCGGACCGGCCGCAGCGGCCTGAAGCTGCCCGCGATCTCGCTCGGCCTCTGGCAGAACTTCGGCGGCGACCGTCCGCTGGAAACCAGCCGGGCAATCGTCCGTCGCGCCTTCGACCTGGGCGTCACCCACTTCGACCTGGCCAACAACTATGGACCGCCTTATGGGTCGGCGGAGGAAACCTTCGGACAGATCCTCTTAAAGGACCTCAAGCCCTATCGCGACGAACTGGTGATCTCGACCAAGGCCGGCTGGGACATGTGGCCCGGCCCTTACGGCGATGAGGCCTCACGCAAGTACCTGCTCGCCAGCCTCGACCAGAGCCTGAAGCGGATGGGCCTCGAGTACGTCGACATCTTTTACTCGCACCGCCCCGATCCGGAAACACCGCTGGAAGAGACGATGGGCGCGCTCGACACCGCCGTGCGCCAGGGCAAGGCGCTCTACGTGGGCATCTCTTCCTACTCGGCAAAGAGAACCCGCGAGGCCGCCGCAATCCTGAAGCAGATGGGCACGCCGCTGTTGATTCATCAACCTTCCTACTCGCTGCTGAACCGCTGGATCGAGAAGGACCTGCTCGCAGTCCTCGGCGAGGACGGCATTGGCAGCATCGTCTTCACGCCGCTCGCGCAGGGCCTGCTGACGGACAAATACCTGAATGGGATTCCCGAGGGCTCACGCGCCAGCCGTCCCGGTTCGCTCTCACGCGACCAGCTCAACGAGGACACGCTGGCCAAAGTCCGCGGACTCAACGAGATTGCGAAGCGGCGGGGACAGAGCCTGGCGCAGATGGCGCTCGCCTGGACCCTGCGCGATCAACGAGTGACGTCGACACTGGTCGGGGCGAGCAGCGTCAAGCAGCTCGAGCAGAACGTAGGCGCCCTCGACCACCTCGAGTTCTCGCGCGAAGAGCTGTCCGAAATCGACCGCTACGCGACCGAGAGCAAGATCAACCTCTGGGCCTCAGCGACTGCCAGCACGTCTTAAAGTTCAGCCCACCGCCCTTCCAACAAGTGGGAGGCGCAGCGTCACGTGGTACGATCTCATGCATGTCCCACGACGACGCTTTCCAGGTTCAGATGGGCGATCGCGGGCGCCTCGTCCTACCGGCGGAAGTCCGCCGCCGTTTGAAGCTTCGGCAGGGGGACGACCTCGTGGTTACGGTTGAGGCGGACGGGAGCCTGCGCCTGGCAACCGCCAGACACGTTGTGCGGGAAACCCGGGGACTCTACCGCGGCCGCACGGGAAAAAGGTCCCTGGTCGACGAGCTCATCGCTGAGCGACGAAAAGAAGCCCGTCGCGAGAACTCAACCGGTTGACCGATCAGTACGCGTATGTACTCGATGCGTCGGCTCTCCTGGCGCATTTGAACGACGAAGCCGGAGCTGACAAGGTTGAAGAAGCCCTGATTGGAGGCGCGGCTATCAGCGCCGTCAATCTGGCTGAGGTCCTCTCAAAACTTGCGGAGGTTGACGAGGACCCAGCCAACACTTTTGCAAGCCTGCGGCGTCAGGGACTCTTCGGAAATAGAGTCGCCGTCGAGTCCTTCACCGAAGAGGACGCCGTTACAATCGCCCGCTTATATCCAAAAACGCGGAGTCACGGCCTGTCTCTCGGTGATCGTGCCTGTCTTGCTCTAGCTCTGCGCCTTGGTGTGCCAGCCATGACCGCAGATCGCGCCTGGACGCGGCTTAAGTCCGGCGTCACGATCGAAACGATTCGCTAGCCCCGGCTGCGCTGGACGGTTAAGTGCTGACGCGTTCCAGGATGACGATCGGAAGTTCGCGGCTGGTCTGCTTCTGCTGGCTCTCGAAATAGGGCAGGAGCGATTTCAGGCGTTCGCGCTCGGCGCCGCGTGCGGTCCGCGCCATGACCTTGATTTTTTCCGGCCCGACCTCGACCGTAGCCTCCGGCTTCTTCTGAAGGTTGCGATACCAGGCCGGATCGGCCGGCGCCGCGTTGTTGGAGGCAATCACGACGTAGTCCTCGCCCTCTTTCCCGAAACCGACCACGACGGTTTTAGGCTCCCCTGACTTGGTGCCGGTCGTCGTCAGCAGCATAACCGTGCGGCCGGCCATCTCACCGGTCATCTGACCCTTGTTCGCCCGGAACTCTTTGATGATCTTTTCGTTGTAGGCCTTCATGTCAGAAGGCATCTGGGGCGCCTGGCGTTGCTGGGTCGGCTTCTCCTCGCTCATACCGTCACTTTACGTGTCAACCGGCGTATATGAACGTGACAGCGTCGTTACCCTCTTCGGACCAGGCCGGCAACCACGATTTTCCGTCCGCTGGCGATGGACACCTACTGACGCACTACCGCCGGCGCACCTTTGCGCAGCACGTACTTCTGGATCTTCCCGGTCGCCGTCTTGGGCAGCTCGGGGACGAAGCTGATCCAGTGCGGGACCTTGAAGTGCGCCATCCGGCTGCGGGCGAAGTCACAGATCTCGGGCTCGGTCGCCGAGGCTCCCGGCTTCAGCACCACGAAGGCATGCGGAGCCTCGCCCCATTTCTCGTGCGGCATGCCGACAACCGCCGCCTCCTGGACGGCGGGGTGGCGAAGCAAAACGCCCTCGACCTCGATCGAGGAGATGTTCTCGCCGCCGCTGATGATCACGTCCTTGATGCGATCGCGGATCTCGGCGTAGCCGTCCTCGTGCACGACGGCCGCATCACCGGTGTGGAACCAGCCGTTCCTGATCGCCTTCGCGGTTGCCTCCGGGTCGCGATAGTAGCCATCCATGACGGCGTTGCCCCGGACCACGATCTCGCCCAGCGTGGTGCCGTCGTGGGGTACCTCCCTCCCCTCCTCGTCGAACACCCGCAGGTCGCCCGAGGTGATCAGCTCGACGCCGGTGCGCGCCTTGATCGTCGACCGTTCATCCCGCTCGAGTGGGGCATGTTCGGGGAGCGGTTCGCAGATGGTGATGAAAGGAGAGGTCTCGGTCAGTCCGTACATCTGGGTGACCTCCCAGCCGAGGTCGACCTCGAGGCGTTCGATGGTGGCGGCCGCGGGCGGCGCACCGGCGGTCGCGACTCGCACGCCGGTGGGAACCTGCCCGCGAAGTGACGGAGGCGCGTTGGCGAGCCCGATCAAGACGGTTGGGGCGGCGCACATCCAGTTGGCGCGCTCCTCCCTGACCAGCCTGAAGACCGCGGCCGGCTCGACTTTGGGCAGGCAGATGTGGGTCGCGCCCGCCGCCGTTACCACCCAGACATAGGACCAACCGTTGGCGTGGAACATGGGCAGGGTCCAGAGGTAGCGATCGCCTGGCCGCAGTGTCAGGTGGATCAGAGTTCCGACCACGTTGATCCAGGCGTTGCGATGGGTGATCATGACGCCCTTGGGCCGGGCCGTGGTGCCGCTGGTGTAGTTGATCGTCAGCAGGTCATGCTCAGTGATCTCCTCCGGCGGCACAAAGTCCGGCTGCTCCGCGGCCAGCGTCTGCTCGTATTCGAGCCAGCCCTCTCGCTTTCCCCGCAGGGCGACGAAATGCTCCACGGACTTCAGCTGCGGACGGATGCTATCGACCGCCGCCAGGTAATCGGCGTCGGCACAGACGACGGTGGCGCCGGAGTGCTCGATGATGTAGGCGAAGTCGTCGCCGATCAGCCGGTAATTGATCGGCACCAGCACCGCTCCCAACTGCGGCACGGCGTAAAAAGCCTCCAGCTGGGGCAGGATGTTGGGGGCGATGTAGGCGACCCGATCGCCCTGCCCAACTCCCATCCGCTGGAGGGCAGAAGACCAGCGGTCACAGCGATCGAAGAGCTGCGCATAGCTCAACCGGCGATCGCCATCCACCACGGCCTCGCGGCTAGGATAGACGCGTCGGCTGCGGCGCATGAACTCCAGGGGGGTGAGCGGAGTCTCCACCTACGGCCAGTCTAAATCGGATGTGCGAGTGCTTGCCTTCGACGTCTTCGGCACGGTTGTCGACTGGCGCGGCGGCGTGATGCGAGAACTCACCGCCATAGGGCGTGAACGGAGCCTGGCGATCGATACCGGCACTGTCGCCGACGACTGGCGGCGCCGTTACCGGCCGGCCATGGACGAGGTCCGCGAGGGGAGGGTGCCCTGGGCCGTCATGGACGAGTTGCACCGCGCCATGCTCCGGGAGGTGATCCGGAAGTTCAAGCTCGACGCCCTGACGGAGGGCGATATCGACCGGCTGGTTCTCGCCTGGCACCACCTGCCGCCCTGGCCGGACGCCTCCGCCGGCCTGAGCGAGATGCGCGATCGCTACATCCTGACCACCCTGTCAAACGGCGGCATGGCACTGCTCGTAGACCTGGTCCACGGCGGCCACCTTCCCTTCGATTGCGTCCTCTCCACCGAGCTGGTGCGCAGCTACAAGCCGGACCCCCGCGTCTACCAGCTGGTGCCGTCGCTGCTCGGGGTCAGACCGGAGCAGGTGATGATGGTAGCGGCGCACAGCGACGACCTGTCGGCCGCCCGGGGCCAGGGCTTGCGCACCGCCTTCGTACGCCGCCCGCAGGAATGGGGCACCGGCAGGGTCGAGGATCCCGACTTCCCGGTCGACATCAAGGCCAACGACTTTCACGACCTCGCCGAGCAGCTCCGCGGCTAGCGCCTGCCATGCTTAGGGGCATGGCGCCGCGCCCCAAGCCGCCCTGGGCGGTGCATCTGCGCCCGGGGAGTTCCATCCCGCTGGAGGACGAGGCAGCCAGGCAGTATTTGCGCCGCGGCAACCTGCCGGGAGCGCTGCTCCATGGAGGGCCGCGGCCGGCGCTGATCGCGGGCGACCTGACCCTCTCGCATGGCGAGCTGAAGGCGGCCGCGGAGTCGGCCGCCGAGCGGCTGAGGGTCTGCGGTGTGACCCGCCAGATGCGAGTCGCCGTGTTTGCCGAAAGCTCAGCCGAGTGGATCGTTGCCTACCTCGGCCTCCAGCTGCTGGGAGCGACGGTCGTGGGAATGAACCCGGCCTTCAAGGAGGCCGAGGCGGAGCAGATCCTGAGCGACAGCGGGGCAGCCATGGTCATGGTGGACGGCGCATCCCAGCCGCTGATCGATTCCCTACGCTCGCGGCTCCCCGCCCTACGCAGCATAGGCCGGATCGAAGA
>Ga0102924_1002220_pt1 | contig 21492 bp, 20 predicted proteins | sample PaiPotPPM11metaG_FD_80116 | JGI IMG/M metagenome (GOLD analysis project Ga0102924, IMG submission 80116) | Iron sulfur acid spring bacterial and archeal communities from Banff, Canada, to study Microbial Dark Matter (Phase II) - Paint Pots PPM... ...
CTCCGGCGGCTTCATCCCGCCTACCGCACCGCCCTCATCCTGGCGTACGTCTACGGATACAAAGCCCGGGAGATTGCGGAGATTACCGGCACGTCCGTGGGGACCGTCCTCGCGCGGCTCTTCCGCGGCCGCAAGCAGCTGGAGCGCGAATTGTGGGAGTACGCGCAAGGGCAGAACCTCATTGCGCGACAGGAGGTACAGGTGTGATCGGCTGCAAAGAGGCGGTTTCACGGCTGTATGCCTATCTCGATCGGCACCTCGGGCGCGTGCCGGAGGCAGAGGTGGAGGAGCATCTGAAGCTTTGCCGGCACTGCTGCGGCGAGCTCGAGTTTGCGAAGCAGGTGCGGGGGGCGCTCCGCCGGCACAGCTCGGTTCATGAGATTACTCCCGAGGTGCGCACGCAGGTCGAGGCGTTCGTCAAAGACCTAAAAAAGGACCGGGGGAAGAGACTATGAAGCCGGATGTCAAACACCAACCGGTCGCTCCAACCAGCGATGACCTCCTCGGACAAGAGGCGATCAAGCAATCGGTGCGCCAAGCCTATCGCGAGATCATCGGGAGGGGCGCCACAGATGAGGCTGTGCGCCGTCTCTACGATCCCGGGCAGCTCGCGCTCCTCCCCCCCGGGGCGACTGCTCAGGCGCTGGGGGTCGGGAACCCGGTTCGCGCCGCCGGGCTCAGGCCCGGAGAGGTTGTCATCGACCTGGGCTGCGGCGGCGGGATCGACACGATTCTTGCAGCATATGCCGTCGGCCCCGCCGGCAAGGCGATCGGGCTGGACTTGCTGCCCGAGATGCTGGAGGTCGCCTCCCGCCATGCCGCCGAAGCCGGCGTCGCGAACGTTGAGTGGCTGCAGGGGGAGATGGAAGCGATTCCCCTACCCGATGAGAGCGTCGACGTCGTCGTATCCAACGGCGCCATCAATCTCTCCCCACGAAAATCCCGTGTTTTCGCCGAAATCTACCGTATTCTGCGGCCTGGGGGCCGCTTCGCCGCAGCAGACAATTTTATCGATGATGACCTTCCACCGGAGATCCTCACCAACCCCGCGGCCTGGGCCGGCTGAATCTCGGGGGCCCTCGCGGAGCGTGCCTTCGTGAATAAACTGCAGAAAACCGGATTCACCGACATCCAGCGGGGCGAGGAGTTCCTCTTTGGAGTCGATGAGGCCGCGCAGTACCCCCTGTTCACTCCAGACTTGATCGCGCTGATGCGCCGTCTCATTCCCCCGGAGCGGCAGGCGACCGTCGCCCGGTCGGTGATCTACACAGCCCGGAAGCCGCGCCGGGGATAGCCGCGAGGAGCCGTTAAGCGCGCATCTCGATTCCCGCCTTCGTCCTCACGAAGAGCCACGGTCTCAGCCGCGTCACAAGGAGGGGTGGATATGGGATACTCGGTCGAGGGAAGGCTTCTGGAAGCCTGCTCGTGCGCAGGGCCGTGCCCGTGCTGGGTCGGTGATGACCCCGACGGGGGGACGTGTGACGGCATGCTCGCCTACCACTACGACAAGGGCGAGATCAACGGCGTGGATGTCTCGGGGCTCACGCTCGCGCTCCTTGCGCACATCCCCGGGAACATCTTCCAGGGCAACTGGAAGGTAGCGGTGCACGTGGACAAGCGGGCCACCCCTCAACAGAAGGAGGCGATCCTGGCGGCACACACCGGCAAGCTGGGCGGACCATTGGCGGATCTTGCGCCGCTGATCGGTGAGGTTCTCGGCGTGTACGATGTGCCCATCGAGTTCACCGTCAAGGAGGGCAAAGGAACCATCCGCGTGGGCGACGTGGTCTCGGCCGAGATGCAGCCGTACACCGATTCGCAGGGGCGGCCCACGAAGCTGGTGGACAGCATCTTCAGCACGATCCCGGGGTCGCCGGCATACCTGGGGAAGGCGATGTCGTATCGGGTCAATCTCCCGAAGCATAACATGCAGTGGGAATTTAACGGTCGCAACGCCGTGCTCGGACAGTTCCGGTTCGAGGCCTAGTGCAGGGGCGCCGAGGTGATCGGGGCACTTCGCACTCCGGATGACGCCCGCTGGTACCGACTGTCACTGGGGGCGCTGGTGCTCTCCGCGTGGGCGGTGCTTGGGGTATGGGGAGCGTCCCCGTTCGCCGGCCTGCTGAGCCACCGCGAGATCGGGGAGGCGTCTCTCTCTCCGATCTCGCGGCTGGCCATTTTCGTCTTCGGATGGACGCTCATGACGGTGGCGATGATGCTGCCCGCGAGCCTCCCGCTCATCAACCTCTTTCGCCGGCTGGTGGACCGACGTCCCGACCGCACTGGCCTCGTGGTTCGGCTCATCGTGGGCTACGTGGGCGTCTGGACGTACTTCGGGGCCCTGGCGTACACGGGCGATGCTGCGCTCCACGAGGCGGTGAGGCGGCTCCCCGGGCTGGCCGCGGGGGGGATCGGGGCAACGATCCTGCTGGCGGCCGGCGTGTACCAGTTTACACCGCTCAAGCATGCGTGCCTGGAGAAGTGCCGGTCGCCGTACTCGTTTCTCGTGGAGCAGTGGCATGGACAGCAGGCGGGACGTGACGCCCTCCGGCTGGGGGCCCGCCACGGCCTGTTCTGCCTGGGATGCTGCTGGACCCTGATGCTCCTCATGTTCGCCATTGGCGGCGCCAACGTGGGCTGGATGCTGGCGCTGGGAGCGGTCATGGCGGCGGAGAGGGGTACACGGTGGGGGAGGTACCTGACGCGCCCGCTGGGGGTGGCTCTGACACTGTGGGCTGCACTCTATCTCGCAGGCATATTGCCGTTCTCAGGCTCCTGATCCTCGAGTACCGGAGCGTCCGCGGGTTGACCCCGAACTCAGATGCAAGTTGGTCGTGGCACAATTTGGGATAGGTGCTAGACTAAAATCAACAAAACGAAGCCCGAGATGCAAGACGAGGAGGAATGGTCTATGAGTCTGTTCGTCGTCCAGCACCATCACGAGGCTAATCGTTGCCCAGCGCGCGACCCCGGGATGGCACAAATGCTGCTCAAACACTTGTCCCCTCAAAGCACCAAGAGCTACGGTCTTACGATCCACGCCGAAGCGGTTGTCAACAACGCGCACACGCTTTTCATGATCGTTGATGGACCTGACCGAGAGAGTGTGAATCGCTTCATGCAGCCGTTCGCCCAGGCTGGAACCGTTGAGATCCTTCCCGCATCCCCCTGTGAGGTAGTTGTCAGTCGGGGAGGATGCGACGCGGCGGGATGATTTGAGGTGACGGCGTCTGCGTCCGGGCAGCGGGCCGCGCCGGCGTCGCGTCAGTCCGAGTCGGCGCGCACGCAGAGCACGCACGCGGTCGGAGCGACTGCGACCTCGGCCTCGCCGTCCGATCGGAGCTCTGACGGCGCCGTCCGCCCGGGTCCGCCCCACCGCTCGTCCGCCGAGTCGAGGCGCACCCGCCAGCGTCCGTCCGGCAGCGGGATGCGCGCTGACTGCGGCGTGCCGGCGAAGTTCAGGACGGCGGCGACCTCGCTCCCACCGCTCCACCGGCGCACCAGCAGCACGCGCGAGTCCTCCCACCCGCGGACGTCCAGCGTGGCCTTGCTGAGTGAGGCAAGGGCCGGGAGCGCCTTCCGGAGGCGGATCAGTTCCGTGTAGAACGCGAGCAGGAGGCGGTGGCGCCCGGCTTGGCGGAGCGCGTGGTCGAGGCGGGACCGCGCAAACGTCGCCTCGTCCTGGGGATCGGCCACCTCGCCCTGCCAGCCGAACCTCGCGAACTCCTGCCGCCGGCCGCGCCGGACGGCCTCGGCGAGCGCCGGATCGGCGTAGCTCGTGAAGTACAGAAACGGGGCCGTCTCCGCGTACTCCTCGCCCATGAAGAGGAGCGGGACGTACGGTGACAGCAGCAGCGCCGCCGCCGCGACCTTGAGCGCCTCGAAGGAGACGAGCCCGCTCAGGCGCTCCCCGAGCGCGCGGTTGCCGACCTGATCGTGGTTTTGGATGCACACGACGAACTGCGCCGGCGGAATGTCCGTGGACGGCGCGCCGTGGCGGCGCCGGCGGAACACGGAGTAGTCTCCCGAGCGGACAAAGCCGTCCCGGAGCGCCCGCTCGAGGTGGGCCATCGTCCCGAAGTCCCCGTAGTACCCGGTCCGCTCGCCGGTGAGCACGGCGTGCAGCGCGTGGTGGAAATCGTCGCTCCACTGGGCGTCCAACCCGGTCCCGCCCCGCGCGGGCGGCCGGACGAGGCGCGGATCGTTGAGGTTGCTCTCGGCGATCACGTAGGTCCGGCGGCCGAGCCGTGCGGCCTGCGCGTGGACGGCCTCCGCCAGCTCTTCGAGGAACGTCCTCGCCGACGTGTCGACGATCGCGTGGACCGCGTCCAAGCGGAGCGCGTCGACGTGGAACTCCGTGACCCACTGGAGCGCGTTCTCGGTGAAAAAGCGGCGCACCTCGTCGCTCTCCGCCTCGTTGAAGTTGAGGGCCGATCCCCACGGCGTGCGGTACCGCTCGGTAAAGTACGGCCCGAACGCCCCCAGGTAGTTGCCTTCGGGACCGAGGTGGTTGTAGACGACGTCGAGGACGACGGCCAGCCCGCGGGCGTGACAGGCATCGACCAGCCGCTTGAGGCCATCCGGCCCGCCGTAGGCGGGATGGACCGCAAACAGGTTCACGCCGTCGTAGCCCCAGTTCCGGTTCCCCGGAAACTGCGCCACCGGCATCAGCTCGATCGCCGTGACGCCCAGGTCGACGAGGTCGTCGAGGCGAGCGCGCACGCCGTCAAACGTGCCGTCGGACGAAAATGTCCCCACGTGGAGCTCGTAGATGATGTAGGCGTCCAGCGGCGGCCCGGTCCATTCGTCGTCGGTCCACGGGAACCCGTCCCTGCCCAGGACCTGCGACGGGCCGTGCACGCCGTCGGGCTGCAACCGGGACGCGGGGTCGGGACGTTCCACCTCGCCGTCGAGCCGGTACAGGTACCGGGCGCCCGGCGCGACGCCCTCGACAACGCGTTCGAAATAACCTCGCTCGCGGCGCTCGAGCGGCACGAGGCGCTCGGGCGGACCAAACAGATGGACGTCGACGGTGCGCGCCGCGGGGGCCCAGACACAGAACCGGCACCGGTCCCCGCCGAGGTAGGCGGCGCCGAGGGGACTCTCCTCGCCGTCACGCATTCTCGGCGCCCGCCCCCAGGAGCTGCGAAATGCCTTGGAGAGGGATCCGGACCCAGTCGGGGCGGTTGTTGAGCTCGTACGCGAGCTCGTAGACGGCCTTCTCCAGCAGGTGCGCGTCCAGAAGCAGCTGGACCTCGTCCCGCTCGGCCGGCATGAACGCGGCGCGCCCGGCCGCGTCGAGGTAGCCCTTCATGAAGGCCACCGAGACCCAGTGGTGCCAGAAGCGCGCCCCCCACTCGAGCGCGGCCACGGCCTCCGGGCGCTCCGGCACGCCCCCCCCGGCGGCGTGGCGGAACAGCGCCGCGTACGCCGCGTAGTGAAACGAGCGCAGCATGCCGGCCACGTCGCGCATCGAGGATCGCTTGAGCCGCCGCTCGCCGAGCGGCCGGGCGGGCTCCCCCTCGAAGTCGATGATGACGAAGTCCTTGCCGGTGTACAGGACCTGCCCCAGATGGTAGTCGCCGTGGCACCGGATCTTCATGCCGGCGACCTTGCGGTCGAGGATCGCCCGGAACCGGCCGAGGAGGCCGGCCTCCTGATCCGCCACCTGCCTCGCCGCGTCCCGCGCCCGCTCCGGCAGGTCCGGCAGGCGGCGCCGCAGCGTCGCGAGCGTCTGCCGGGTCAGCGTGCGCGCGGACTGGTAGAGGGACCGCTGGTCCGACGAGGTGAACGGCTCGGGGGCGAACGCGGGATCGGCACGGTCCGAGGCGAGCGCGACATGGAGCTCGGCCGTCCGCTGGCCGAGCAGTTGGGCGTTCCCGAGGTAGGCGCCGATCAGCGTCGACGCGGCCTGCGGCAGATCGTGGCCGGCGAGCTCCACGAGGCGGGTGTGCGGGAACGGCCCGGCGTCAGGGCCGGCCGGGGCCGGGCGGGCGGCGATGCGCTCGTAAAAGCGGCCGAGCGCGTCCAGCGTGTAGCCCCACGCGTCCCCTTCGTTCGGGACGAACTTCTGGAGAATGGCGAGCGTCGCCGGCTCCTCGTGGTCCACCCGGTACTCGATCGCCCCGGCGACCGGCGGCACGTGCGGAAAAGCCATCCGCTCGGTCAGGAACCGTCCGACCTCGAGGTCCGGGTTCTGGCCCGGCTCGAGGCGGCGGAACAGCTTGAGAATGTAGCGGTCCCCGTACAGAACGGACGAATTGCTTTGCTCGCTCTTGAGCCCGGACGGCTCCGGCGCCGGCTCGCCCGCGGCGAGGACGTGGCGGAACGCGGGGGTCGGCATCGCCACGACCTCGCCCCCATCTCCCCGCACACGCCGGCGGCGCCCGATCGCGTCGAGGAGCGCGGCGCAGAACTCGCGATCCCCGAGCGCATCGTACAGCACGCCCGGACCGGCGTCATCGCCCGACAGCACGGACGCGACGACGCCGTGGGGAAGCTCCCGCCGCACGTGGTCGGCCCGCTCACCGGCCGCACACGCGAGCGGCAGCGCGTACGCTTCCGAATCCCCATCCGTGTAGTCCACCTGGACGACCGCGAGGTAGGCGGCCGAGGCTGCGTAGGGGATCCGCAGGGCCTCGCGGATCCGGGTCGAGCGGATCCGCCGGGCCTTCCCGCCGAACCAGCGCCGTCCGCGGAGATATCCGGCGAGGACGTCCTCGAGCGCGGCGCGGGCCGGCTCCCGGAAGACACTCTCCCACGTCCCCGACGCCGTGAGGACGGGGACCTCGGCGTCTGTCCCGGCGTCCGGGCCGCCGGACGCCGCCGCGCGCGGGGGCTCCAACGCAAACCAGTAGAACGCGTGGGGCCCGAGCGTGACGAAGTACGGGACGTCCCCGATCGGCGGAAACTCCGTCCGGCCGAACAACTCGACCGGGACCATCCCGCGGAGCCCCGGGAGCGCGAGCTCCGCATACTGCACGAACCGCGAGAGGTTCGCGACGACCAGGATCAGCTCGTCCCCGTAGCGGCGCAGGAACGCCAGCACCTTGCGGTTCTCCGGTTGGAGGAACTCGAGGGTGCCCCGGCCCAGCGCCTTGAAGCGCTTGCGGAGGGCGACGAGGCGCTTCATCCACCACAGGAGCGAGTGGGGGTTGTTCTGCTGGGCTTCGGCGTTCACCGTCTGATAGTGATACTCGGGATCGATGACGACCGGCAGGTAGAGCTGCTGCGGGTTGGCGCGGGAGAAACCCGCGTTCCGGTCGGCGCTCCACTGCATCGGCGTCCGGACGCTGTTCCGATCGCCGAGGTAGATGTTGTCGCCCATCCCGATCTCATCGCCGTAGTAGAGGATGGGCGTCCCCGGAATCGAGAACAAGAGGCCGCTCATCAGCTCGATCCGCCGGCGGTGATTGCCCAACAGCGGCGCCAGGCGCCGGCGAATCCCCAGGTTGATCCGCGCGTTGGGGTCCCGCGCGTAGACGCGGTACATGTAGTCCCGGTCCTCGTCCGTGACCATCTCCAACGTGAGCTCGTCGTGGTTGCGCAGGAACAGCGCCCACTGGCAGGTCTCCGGGATCGGCGGCGTCTGCTGGAGAATCTCGACGATCGGGAATCGGTCCTCCATCCGGATCGCCATGAACAACCGGGGCATCAGCGGGAAGTGAAAGGCCATGTTGCACTCGTCGCCGTCCCCGAAGTAGGCGCTCGCGTCTTCGGGCCACTGGTTGGCCTCCGCGAGCAGCATCCGGTGGGTGAACCGCTCGTCGATGTGCCGGCGGAGCATCCGGAGGAACGCGTGGGTCTCCGGGAGGTTCTCCCCCGTTGTGCCGTCCCGCTCGTAGAGGTACGGCACCGCATCCAGCCGGAGCCCGTCGACGCCTTGCCGGAGCCAGAACTCCACGACTTCGAGCATCGCCCGGCGGACGTCGGGGGAGTCGAAGTTGAGATCTGGCTGGTGCGCGTAGAACCGGTGCCAGTAATACGCCTTCGCGACCGGGTCGAGCGTCCAGTTCGAGGGCTCGAAATCCCGGAAAATGATCCGGGCGTCCGGGTAGCGGTCGGGCGTGTCGTTCCACACGTAGAAGTCGCGCCACCGGCTCCCGGGCGGCTCCCGGCGGGCCCGCTGGAACCAGGGGTGCTGGTCCGACGTGTGGTTGAGGACCAGCTCGGTGATCACGCGCAGCCCCCGCCGGTGCGCCTCTTTCAGGAAGGTTTGGAACGCCCGCATCGTGCCATAGGCGGGATGGATCCCCGTGTTGTCCGCGATGTCGTAGCCGTCATCCTTGAGCGGCGAGGGGTAGAAGGGCAGGAGCCACAGCGCGGTGACCCCGAGGTCCTGGATGTAGTCGAGCTTCTCGGTCAGGCCCCGGAAGTCTCCGATCCCGTCTCCGTCGCTGTCGTAGAACGCGCGGACGTGCACCTCGTAGATGATGGCATCCCGGTACCAGAGCGGATCGCCCGCCGGCGCCCCGCCGCCCTTCCCGCCCGGCATCCGCTCAGGCATGGCGTGCCTCCCGCTCGATCCGAAAGATGTGGGCGGGCGCGGTCTCGGGGTTGAGCGCGACGTAGTTCGAGGCCCCGCGCCAGCCGTGCCGCGCCCCGCTCAGGAGATCGTGCATCTCGTACGGCTGGTCGGACGCGAGCCCCAACCTGCCGAGGTCGAGCCCGGTCCACCCCGCCTGGGGGCGGTGGGGATCCAGATTGACCACCACCACGATCACGTTCGCGCGATCCGCCGTCTGCTTGCTGTAGCAGAGGAGCGCGTCGTTGTCCGTGCCATGGAACCACAGACTCCGGTCGCTCCAGAGCGCCGGGTTGTCCCGCCGGATCCGGTTCACGCGGGTGATCAGGCCGCGTAGATTCCCCGGGCGGTCGAGATCCCAGTGCTTGATCTCGTACTTCTCGGAGTTCAGGTACTCCTCGCTCGCGGGCGGGGGGGCGCCCGGGGCGGCGGACCGGTTCTCGCACAGCTCGAACGCGGGGCCGTAGATCCCGTAGTTGGCGCCCAGCGTCGCCGCGAGCACGAGCCGCACGGCGAACGCCGGCCGGCCGCCGTCCTGCAGGTACGCGGTCAGGATGTCCGGGGTGTTGGGCCACAGGTGCGGGCGGTAGAACTCGCGGACGACGGTCTGCGTCAGCTCCGTAAAGTAGTCGGTCAGCTCGTACCGGGTGTTGCGCCACGCGAAGTAGGTGTAGGACTGGATGAACCCGATCTTCGCCAGGCGGTACATGATCTTCGGTCGCGTGAACGCCTCGCAGAGAAAGAGGACGTCGGGGTGCTCGCGCTTGATCTCTCCGATCAGCCACTGCCAGAACCCGAACGGCTTGGTGTGCGGGTTGTCCACCCGGAAAATCCGCACCCCCTGGTCGATCCAAAAGCGCACGACGCGGCAGAGCTCGTCCCACAGGGCCCGCCAGTCCCGGGTCTCGAAGTCCAGCGGGTAGATGTCCTGATACTTCTTCGGGGGGTTCTCCGCGTACTGGATCGTCCCATCCGGCCGGCGGCGGAACCACTCGGGGTGCTCGGTGACATACGGGTGATCGGGCGAGCACTGAAACGCCAGGTCGAGGGCAATCTCCATCCCGTGGCGCCGCGCGCTCCCGATGAGCCGCTGGAAGTCCTCGAGGGTGCCGAGCTGGGGATGCACCGCGGTGTGGCCGCCCTCCACCGCCCCGATCGCCCACGGACTGCCCGGATCGTCGGGCCCCGCGACGTCCGCGTTGTTCTTCCCCTTCCGGTGGGTCCGGCCGATCGGATGGATCGGCGGCACGTACAGGACATCGAACCCCATCCCCGCGACGTAGGGCAGGCGCGCCTCGCAGTCCGCGAATGTGCCGTGGCGTCCGGGCTCGGCCGCGCACGAGCGGGGAAAGAACTCGTACCACGCGCTGAATCGGGCGCGGTCCCGGTCGACGACGACCACCAGGTCGTTCCCGTACGCCGCCGCGTCCGCGCGGCCCGCGTGCCGGGCGACCAAGCGCGCGAGCTCGTCGGACAGGGCGACCCTGATCGCGTCCGGGCCGCCGGCGCGCAGCGCGTCCGCGTAGGCGGCGAGCCGGGCCGCATCGACGCCACCGGCTCGGCGCGCGGCGGCCTCCACGAGGCCGGCGCCGATCATGACGTTGACGGCGACATCCTGACCGGCACCCACGCGCTTGGCGAGGTCTTGGGCCCAGGACGCGAACCGGTCGATCCACGCCACGAGCGTGTAGTGGAAGCGGCCGATGTCCCCGACCGTGAACGCCGCCCGCCACCGGTCGTTGCCGATGTGGACGAGGGGGACCTCTGTCCACTCAGGCACGTCCTCGCGGCGGTGCCGTAGGACGCCCGCCAGGGCGTCGTGGCCGTCGGCGAAGATGTCAGCCTCCACTACGACCGCTTCCCCGACCGTGCGCTTGATCGGGAACCGGCCGCCGTCGATCTCGGGCGTGACCGCCTCGATCACGACGCGGGACTCGTTCTCCAATGGGCGCCACCTCGACGCTGCTACTTATTCTCCGCCGCCGCCGGCACACTGTTCCCGCCTCCCCGGACGCCCGGGGCGCGCGATCCGTATGCGGGACCCATCCACCGAGGACGCTAGGGTGTCACGAGCGCGGCGCCGGCAGCCCCGGACGCCGCGCGGCGCTTACCGTACCGTGACGATGTCTTCCAGCCGGAGGTCCCCGCCGCGCGCGGTCGCGACGGTGATCCGATCCCCGCCCTGGAGGGCGGTGTCGCCCCGAGGGACGAGCATTCGGGGCCCGCGGCGCACCGCGACGATCAGGGCGTCGGGGGCGACCGCGAGGGTCGTGATCCGGCGGCCGACGACCGCCGAGCCCGCGGGAATCGCGAAGTGGAGCAGGCGCACGCCGAGGTACACGCGTTCGGCGGGCGTGCCGCGATCCACCTCATCGAGGATCTCCGGGAACCGCGGCGGGTACAGATCGTACAGATACCGGTACATCGCCTCCAGGAGAAAATCGACCTCGCCCGCCGCCATCCAGGTCCGCTGCAGGTGGTCGAGCGAGAGGAACACGTTCCGGCAGTGCTCCCGGGTCTCGAGCAGCAGCCGCTGCCACAGCGCCGGGGTATGGAAGTTGCCGTCGAGCGCCCGGTAGGCCTCGAGCAGGTTCTCGACCCCCCGCCCGGCCTTGTCGCGAAAGTCGGTCGCATAGTCGAGCTGCCGCAGCGCCTCGCTCGGCTCGTAGTCGGGCCGCTCCTCGCGGAGCCGCTCGAGGCCGAATCGCAAGTACGCGATGCGGGTGTCGAGGAGGCCCTCCGGCAGCCGGCCGACGCCGACGAGGAGCCGGGGATCGAGCCGGTCCTCGGCCGCCGGGAAGCGGTCCGGATAGAACCGCAGCATCATCATGAGCGCATCGGCGATCATGAGTCCGTACAGGTACGGGCGCTTGTTCAGGGTCTCGCTCGGCTGCCAGCCCCAGTTGTCAGCCTGTTTCAGCAAACGGAACCCGACGGCCAGGCGCTTCTCGAGCGGGAACCGGGAGAGCTGGTAGCCCTCGTCGGTGAGCACGCCCGCGTGGACGCCGATCATCGGCCCGCACCCAAAGACGCGGAGCAGCCAGGCAAACAGCCCGACGAGGTACTTCCCCGGCTCCCAGTAGATGAACGGATGCGCCCGGAAGATCTGCGGAACCGCGTCGATGCCCCCGTACTCCCCCGCGTCGAGCGGCGGGTAGTGCCCATCGGAGCGCAGGAGGACGCGGGTCTCGGGCGCCCATCCCATCCCGTTGTGGTCCGCGCGCGCCGAGGGCGGCTCGGCCAGCGTATCGAGATACTCGTCCGGCGTCTCGAAGCGGATCTCGATCGTCGAGGACGCGAGCACCCGCGTCCATGCGGCGCGCAGCAGGTCGAGCGCCACGTCGCCGAAGTCCATCAGCTCCAGGTCCTGAATGTACAGCATCAAGCCGCCGTCGGGGGCCGCGGCGAGGGCGTGTTCGAGGATTCCGGCGTACTCGTCGACCCCCTGCGCGCGGTCGATCGGAAACGTCAGGTGCCGCTGCTCCCGGTACTCCGTGTCGAACACGTGATACGCCCCCATAATGTAGCCCTGCGACTTGACTTCCTGGGGGTACATCCGCGTGATCGGACGCCAGATCTCTTGGGAGACGCGAAAGTGGCGAGGCAGCGCGACCAGGCGCCGGCCCATCAGGAACGGCCGGTGCACGTAGTCGTACGACGGGTCCGACACCGTCAGCACGCCGTTCCGGTCGTTGAGGTGCGTATGGACGATCGCCTCGATGCCCGCCTCCTCGAGCACCGGGAAGAAACGCGGATGCGCCGAGCACTCGGTAAAGAAGAAGACGCGGTGCCGGGGCCGGGGCGCGCCGACGAGGTCGTGGATCGCTTCCTCGTTCAGGCGCAGCTCCTCGGCCAGCTCTTCCGGCTCGAGCAGCGCCGCGTGCGTATGGTGGGCCGTGGTGTACAACGGATAGATCACGTCCGCGCGGTAGGCGCGCTGCAGCTCCTCGTACGTGCGGGGGAGGATCAGCTTGATCTGGTGCAGCAGGTCGTTGGAAATGTCCATGGTGACGCGGATCCCCATCGCCCGCGCAAAGACGAGGAGATCGCGATAGATGTTGCGGCCCTCCTTCGCGCGACGCCGGAGGTAGTTCTCGGGGGGGATCGCCTGCGCGACGCGCGTGTCGGGGACGCCGGCCTGGAGGTGCGCGGGCAGGTCCCACAGCGGCTCGTGGGCATGGAAGGCGAGGACCACGTGGACGCACTTGGCCATCCTAGACATCTTACCCCTCGGACGGCGCCGCTGCCGGCGGAACCCACGGGCGTGTGACGTACAGCCAAAACGCCAATCCCGCGTACCGTCCGTAACCTCTGAAGCGCCTCCGAATCGTCCGGTCCGCCGCGCGCCGCACGCCGGAGAGGCGCGCGTAGGCCGGGCGGGTCCACGAATCGAGGACGAGCAGGGAGTACCGGCCGAGCAGCAGCATGATGTGCGCGACCGCGTACGGCCCGACGCCGGGGAGCGCCGCGAGGCGGGCGGCGACCTCGTCATCCGAGACCCCGTCCGGGCCCGCGCGGCCGAGCGCCTCGAGATCCACCCGGCCGCGCGCGACCGCGCGCGCCAGATCCCGGAGGTAGGGCGCGCGATACCCGGCGTGGACGACGGAGCGGTAGAAGCGGACGCCGGCATCCGCCATGGCGTCGGGCGTGGGGAACGCGCGGCCGCGCCAGCCCGAGGCGGGCGCGCCCGGCGCCGGCTCGCCGAGATGCTCGACGAGCGCGCCGACCATCCGCCGGGTGAGGGCCCAGGAGCAGTTCGTCGTGCAGACCGTCTTGACGACCTCTTCGAACACGGTCGGGCTCCGGACCATCCGGCCCGCCCCGGCGGACACCCACGCCAGCTCGGGATCGGCGCCGGCCAGCGCGTAAAACTCGGCAAGACTCTCGTCCAGCCGGAGCACGTGTTTCACGGCGGCCAGGAGGCGCGCGCGCCCGCGCGGCCCAAGCGGCCGCCCGCCGACCTCCAGCGCGCCGTAGCCCTCGCGGCCCGCCTTGATCCGCACCGTGCGGGGACGGACGCCGTCGAACGGCACCGTGATCTCCAGTGTTCGGGCGGCCTCGTCGACCCGCATCGGCGGGAGGTCGGTGAAGCCGTGCGAGAAACAGGTCCGCCAGAGATCGATCGGTTCGCCCGCGGGTCCGACGAGCGGGAACTCGAGCGTTCGCGCGTCCTCGGTCATATCGTCATGTTCGTGATTGCTATCGCCACCCCTGTCGTGGCGATGCGACCGGTGCGCACGCGCGGGCGGCGGCCGCCGTCACACGAGGCAGCTCAGCACCGCCGAGCCGGTTCTGGCCGAGGACGCCCGCGCCGCGCAGGCGCCGCAGAATTTCCCCCATCCGAAGCCCGCCGGTCAGCGGCACCGCGGGCGCCGGCCGGGGGGCCCGGCGCAGTTGGTTGACCAGCCGGTCCCGCGCGACCTCGCGCTCCCACTCCTGCCGCCGCTCGGTGATCAGCAGCTCGAGCGCATTCGTGTTGAAGTGCATGGGCGTCCTCCTCCGCGCGAACTTCTACTGCGCGTCAACCGGCGTCTCGCCGGCCGCTGCCGCGAGCAGGGCGGTCCAGTGAAGCAGTCCCACCAGCCGGCCGCCGTCGAGAACCGGGAGCACCTCGATCGCGCTCCGGCGCATCAGCGCGGCGGCCTCGTCAAGCGGCGTTTTGGGCGTCACCGTCTCCGCTGCGCGCAGCGTCGTGCGGGCGACGGTCATCCGCTCCAACACGTCACGCAACTCGTAGACGTCCAGCGTCGTCGCCTCGGACGGAGTCAGGCGGAGCAGCGCGCGCTCGTCCACCAGGCCGAGAAACCGGTTCCCCTCGCACACGGGCAGCGCCGGCACCCGGTGCTCACGGAGCAACCGCAGCGCCGTTGCGATCGTGGTGCGCGGTGTGATCACCGGCAGCGGCGAGGTCATCCACGTGCGAACACACGCCGTGCGCAGATCGACACTCATGTGAACACGCTCCTCTCGACCCCAGATCGCGTCATTCAATCTCGACCCGCGCTATCTGGGGGTTGCCGCCGATCCTATAACCTGCTATTATTATCTTGCTGGTGTGATCGTAGCATAGACGAATATAACTTGTCAATGCATTTACGAAGGTTATCGGCTGGGCGCCCCGGATTCAGATACCGGGGCGTCGAAGGAGCGCGGATGACAGAGACATCGGTCAAAGAGTACGCGTTCGACTTATCCGGTGGGCGGCTCTGCCTCGACTTTGCGAACACCGTGAGCGGATCGCGTGCGCGCCCGACGGAACGGCTGCACAGCTACGACGACCTGATCTCCTGGGCCCGGCAGGCGGGGACGGTCGACGAACGGGAGGCGCAGCGGCTCGCGCAGGCGGCCCGGCGGCACCCCGCCGATGCGGCCCGAGTGCTCGCCGACGCGGTCCACCTCCGCGAAGCGCTGTTTCGGATCTTCTCGGCGGGAACTGAGGACCGCCTGCCGCAGCCCGGTGACGTCGAGGCGCTGAACGCCGCGCTCCCCGTGGCGCTCGCGCATCAGCGGCTCGAGGTGGGGGCGGACGGATTCGTGTGGGGCGGGGCGGGGAGCGTGGACGCGCTCGAACGCGTGCTCTGGCCGGTCGTGCGGTCGGCGGCGGACCTGCTGACATCGCCTGAGCGGGGCCGGGTCCGCAGGTGCGGCGGCGCAAACTGCGACTGGCTCTTCATGGACAACAGCCGGAACCACAGCCGGCGGTGGTGCGACATGGGATCGTGCGGCAACCGCGCCAAAGCCCGCCGCTACTACGCACGGCATAAAGAAGACGCGTAGCGCGCGCGGTGCGCGGGCTCTCTGATATAGTTGAGCCGTGGCGCCCGTCCGGCCCGGCACGCTCTACCTCGTCGCGACTCCGATCGGCAACCTCGAGGACGTCTCGCACCGCGCGCTCCGGATCCTGCGCGAGGTGAGCGTCATCGCCGCCGAGGACACGCGACACACCCGCAAACTGCTCACCCACCACGGCATCACGGCGCGGCTCGTGAGCCTGCACGAGCACAACGAGCGGACCCGGGCGCCGGCGCTCGTCGCCCGGCTGCTCGCGGGCCAGACCGTCGCCGTCGTGTCGGACGCCGGCACGCCCGGCCTGAGCGATCCGGGCGCGGACCTCGTCCGCGCGGCCGCGGACGCCGGGATCCCGGTCGTCCCCGTGCCGGGACCGAGCGCGTTTCTCGCCGCGCTGATCGCGTCGGGGCTTCCCACGGCCCCCGTCACATTTCTCGCCTTCCTGCCGGCCGGCCGCGGCGACCGGCGGCGATGCCTGGAGGGCGTGCGCGCGCTCCCGCACACGCTGGTGCTGTACGAATCGCCCCACCGGCTGCTCGCCACGCTGCGGGCGCTGCGGGAAATCCTCGGGGACCGGCGGGCGGCGGTCGCGCGCGAGCTGACGAAGATGCATGAAGAGGTGTACCGGGGACGGCTCCACGAAGCCCTAGAGCACTTTTCTGCCCACCCGCCCCGGGGCGAGTTTACCCTGGTGATCGAAGGCGCGGCCGCCGGTGAGGCGGCGGGCGCCGCCGGCGCGCGGACCCCGGAAGAGGCCGCGGCGCTGGCTCAGGAATCGGCCCGCGCGGCGTTGCGCGCCGCCCTCGCGAACCACGACGCCCCGTTCGAGGCGGTGCGCCGGGCCGCGCATGCGAGCGGGCTGAGGCGGAACGAAGTGTACCGGTTGTGGCTGGCAATGAAGCAGGAGGACACCCCGTGAAGATCGTCCGCACGGCCGGCAGCGAAGTCGAAGCGGTCATGATCCAGGGCCTCCTCGAAAGCGCCGGGATCCGGGTCGCGCTGCGCCCGCAGCAGATCCCGGGGTACGGCGAGGTGCTCGAGAGCGCGACCGGCGTGTGGGGCGACTTGCTTGTGGCCGACGAGCAAGAGGCGGAGGCGCGCGAGCTCATCGCCGAGTACCTGGCCTCTCTCAAAGACGAGGCGCGGCCGTGAGCCCAGGCTGGCTCCGCGGGATCGTCGTCCCGACGGTCACCCTGTTCGACGAGCGCGGCCGGGTAGACGAGGCGGCCAACGCCCGCCACGTCGAGTGGCTGATCGCGCACGGGGTGCACGGCCTCTTCGCGCTCGGGACGACGGGCGAGTTTACGTCGCTCTCGCCCGAGGAGCGCCGTGCGCTCGCAGAGCTCGTCGTCCGCACGGCGCGCGGCCGCGTGCCGGTGCTGATCGGCTGCGGCAGCCCCTCAACCGGAGAGGCGCTGGCCTACGCGGCGCATGCCGAGGAGATCGGGGCGAGCGGCGTGGTGATCGTGCTGCCCTACTACTGGATTCCCCCCGACCGGTCGATCTACGAGCACTTCCGGCTCCTCGCGGAGGGGACCCGGGCGCCGGTCTACGTCTATAACTTCCCGGCGCTGACGGGCCGGAGCATCTCCCCCGCGCTCGTCCTCCGCCTGGCCCAGGCCTACCCGAACATCGCCGGTCTCAAAGACACCGTCGACAGCATCGCCCACATCCAAGAGGTGCTGGCGCTCGTCAAACCGGTCCGGCCGGAGTTTTCTGTGCTGTGCGGGATGGATTACCATCTCCTCAACACGGTGCTGATGGGCGGAGACGGGTGCGTCCCGGGCACGGCGAACTTCATCCCCGACCCGTTCGTCCGCATCTACGCCGCGGCGGCCTCGGGGAAGACCGAGGCCGCGGCCGAGGAGGCCCGGCGGATCGCCGCGCTGCCGGCGCTCTTCGGCGGCGACGCCCCGGCGTTCATGATCATCAAAGAAGCGATGATGCTGGCCGGCCTGATCCCGCACGCGGCGACGCGGCCCCCGGCCCTGCCCCTGCTGGAGGACGAACGGCGCCGGCTGCGCCGGGGGCTCGAGGGGCTCGGGGTGCTCTCGTGAGCACCGGGATGCCCGGGAGACCGGATGAGCTGCGGATCGGCCTCCTCGGGTGCGGGACCGTGGGCGGCGCGGTCGTCCGCCTGCTGCGGACCAACGGCGAAGAGATCCGGCGGCGGACCGGGATGTCGCTGCGGATCACGCGCGTGGCGGTCGCCCACCCGGAGAAGTCCCGCGGCCTCGTCTTCGATCGCGGCGTGCTCGGCGTGGACGCCGCGGAGGTCGTCGCCGACCCCCGGGTGGACGCGGTCGCGGAGGTGATGGGCGGGATCGAGCCCGCGCGCGCGCTCCTCCTCGACGCGATCGAGCGCGGCAAGAGCGTCGTCACCGCCAACAAGCAGCTGATCGCCCGGCACGGCCCGGAACTGTTCGCGGCGGCGGGCCGCGCGGGGGTGGACCTCCGGCTCGAGGCGAGCGTCGGCGGCGGGCTGCCCGTGATCCAGCCGCTGAAGGAGTCGCTCGCGGCCAACCGCATCGTTGAGCTCGCCGGAATCCTCAACGGCACGACCAATTACATCCTGACGAAGATGGCCGAGCAGGGGTGGGATTTCGCGCAGGCGCTCGAGGACGCGCAGCGGCGCGGGTTCGCCGAGGCCGATCCGACCGAGGACTTGGACGGCCACGATGCGGCGGCCAAGCTCGCGATCCTGGCGACGATCGCGTTCCACGCCCCCGTGCGGGTGGACGACGTGTTCCGGGAAGGGATCCGCCGGATCTCGCCGCAGGACATCGCGTTCGCCCGGGAGCTCGGATTCGCCGTCAAACTCCTCGCGATCGCGCGGGACCACGAGGGGCGGATCGAGGCCCACGTCCATCCGGCGCTGCTGCCGCTCGACCACCCGCTCGCGGCGATCAGGAACGAGCTGAACGCCGTCTTCGTCCGCGGGGATTTTGCCGGAGAGGTCATGACGGTCGGCCGCGGCGCGGGCGGGGAGCCGACAGCCAGCGCGGTCGTCGCCGACCTGATCGACGTGGCGCGCAACCGGCGGACCGGCGCCCATGGGCGCGTGGGATGGGGCGCGCTCGAGCCGCGCCCTCTCAGGCCGATGGAGGAGACCGCGTCACCGTTCTATCTGCTCATGCAGGTGACGGACCGCCCGGGCGTGTTCGCCCGCATTGCCGCGATCTTCGGCGAGGAGGGTGTCAGCATCGGCTCGATCGTGCAGAAGAGCCGCGGGGAGACCGCCGATATCGTGATGGTCACGCACACCGCGCTCGAGGCGCAGATGCGCCGCGTCCTGTCCCGGATCGAGGGCCTCGGCGTCCTGCGAAGTGTGCGGAACGTCATCCGGGTGGCGGGCGGTGAGTAACGCCGCGGATCCCGCGCGGGCCCCGGTGTGGCGGGGCGTGATCGAGGAGTACCGCGCGTACCTGCCCGTGAGCGCGACGACCCCGGTCGTGACGCTCCGCGAGGGCGCGACCCCGCTCGTCCGCGCGGAGCGCCTCATGCGGCGCCTCCCCGGCCTCACGGTCTATTTGAAGTACGAGGGCACGAATCCCACCGGCTCGTTCAAGGACCGCGGCATGACCCTCGCGATGTCCAAGGCCGTCGAGGAGGGCAGCCGGGCGGTCGTGTGCGCCAGCACCGGCAACACCTCCGCGTCCGCGGCCGCCTACGCGGCGCGGGCCGGCCTGCCCTGCTACGTCGTCGTGCCGGCCGGCGGAGTGGCGCTCGGCAAGCTCGTCCAGGCGCTGGCGCACGGAGCGCGGGTCGTCCCGATCGAGGGCTCGTTCGACGATGCGCTGCGAATCGTCCGCGAAGGCGCGCCCCGCCTCCGGCTCACGCTCGTCAACTCGGTGAATCCGTACCGGATCGAGGGGCAGAAGACGGGCGCGTTCGAGGTCTGCGACGCCCTCGGCCGGGCGCCGGACGTGCTGGCGATCCCGGTCGGCAACGCCGGGAACATCTCCGCGTACTGGCGCGGCTTCGTCGAGTACCAGCGGGCCGGCCGCATCTCGGCGCTGCCGCAGATGTGGGGGTTCCAGGCCGCGGGGGCGGCGCCGTTCGTCCTCGGGGGCCCGGTCGAGCGCCCCGAGACGGTCGCGTCGGCGATCCGGATCGGCCGGCCGGCCTCGTGGGACAAAGCCTGGGCGGCCGTGCGCGAGTCCGGCGGCGCGTTCGAAGCGGTGACGGACGAGGAGCTGATCGCCGCGCGGACGCTGCTCGCGCACGAGGAAGGGGTGTTCGTCGAGGTCTCCTCCGCGGCGCCGATTGCCGGGCTCCTCAAGCGCGCGCGCGAGGGCCGGCTGCCGGAGCGGGCGGTCGTCGCGTGCGTGCTCACCGGCCACGGGCTCAAGGATCCGGAGGCGGTCCTCCGGACCGAGCGCCGTCCCGAGGCGGTGCCGGCGACGATCGAGGCGCTCGAGCGGCTCGTCGGCGAACCGCTCGCGGTCCGATGATCCGGGTTCGAGTGCCGGCGACCACGTCCAACCTCGGGCCGGGGTTCGACGCGGTCGGCCTCGCCCTCCGCCTCCACAACACGCTCACGCTCGAGGGGGCGGAGACGCCGGCGATCGAGATCGAGGGGGAAGGCGCGGAGACGCTGCCCCGCGATCCGTCGCACCTCGCGTACCGCGCCGCCCTCGCCGTCGCCGAACACCCCCTCGCCGGACACGCGGGCGGCGGCCGCGGGGGCCGCGCGCGGCCCCGTGCGTTTCACATCCGGCAGGTGAATCGCATCCCGCTTGCCCGCGGGCTCGGGAGCAGCGCGGCGGCGATCCTGGGCGGGGCGGTCGCGGCCAACGCGCTTCTCGGCGGCCCGCTGGATACGCAGGCGCTGCTCGACCTCGCCACGGAGATGGAGGGCCATCCGGACAACGTCGCCCCGGCGCTCCTCGGAGGCGCCGTCGTCTGCGCCCGGACGCCGGACGGCGTGCGGTGGCTGCGGGTGGGGACGCCGCGGCTCGCCGCGGTGGTGGCGGTGCCCGACTTCGCGGTGTCCACGCAGGAAGCCCGCCGCCTGCTCCCGGCGCAGGTGCCGTTTGCGGACGCGGTGTTCAACGTCACGCGGACGGCGCTTCTGATCGCGGCGCTCACAGCCGGCCGGACCGACCTGCTGGGTGAGGCGACCCAGGACCGGCTGCACCAGCCGTACCGCGCGCGCCTGGTGCCGGGACTCGCCGGCGTCTTCGCCGCCGCGCGGCAGGCGGGCGCCCACGGGGTCGCCCTGAGCGGCTCGGGCCCGACGGTGCTCGCGTTCGGTGACGCCCCGGGGATCGGCGAGGCGATGGCCGCGGCGTTTCGCGCCGCGGGGGCCGGCTGCCGGATCATGCGCGTCGAGATCGACATGGACGGGGCGGTCGTGGAGGAGGGCGCGTGAGCCTGATCGTGCAGAAGTTCGGCGGCAGCTCGGTGGCCGGCGCCGACCGGGTGAAGCACGTCGCCCGCCGGGTGGTCGCCACCCGCGCCCAGGGTCACAACGTCGTCGTGGTCGTCTCGGCGCCCGGTGACATGACCGACGACCTGATCGCGATGGCGCGCCAGGTTACCGACCGGCCTCCGGCCCGCGAGATGGATATGCTGCTCGCCACCGGCGAGCAGGTCTCGATCGCGCTCCTGGCGATGGCGATCTCCGCCGAGGGCCATGAGGCGATCTCCCTCACCGGCGGCCAGGCGCGGATCCTGACGGAGCACGTACACACCCGCGCTAGAATCCTGGACGTCGATCGCCGCCGGATCGATCAGGAGGTCGCCGCCGGCCGGATCGTCATCGTCGCGGGGTTCCAGGGGATCACGGACGGCGAGGAGATCACGACGCTCGGCCGCGGCGGATCCGACACGACCGCGGTCGCCCTCGCCTCGGCGCTCGGCGCCGACCTGTGTCAGATCTACACCGACGTCGAAGGGGTGTTCACCGCGGACCCCCGGGTGGTGCCGGAAGCGCGCAGGCTCCGGCAGATCTCCTACGACGAGATGCTCGAGATGGCCAGCTCGGGGGCGCTGGTCGTCCAGACGCGGGCCGCGGAGCTGGCCAAGCAGTGCCGGGTGCCCCTGGAGGTACGCAGCACGTTCGAGGACCGGGAGGGAACGACCGTGACGGAGCACGCGATGGAAGGGCGGCGGGTGGTCACCGGCGTCACGCACGACCGCGCCGTCGCCAAGATCACCGCCACCGGGGTCGGCGA
>Ga0102924_1002222_pt1 | contig 21467 bp, 21 predicted proteins | sample PaiPotPPM11metaG_FD_80116 | JGI IMG/M metagenome (GOLD analysis project Ga0102924, IMG submission 80116) | Iron sulfur acid spring bacterial and archeal communities from Banff, Canada, to study Microbial Dark Matter (Phase II) - Paint Pots PPM... ...
ACCACTGGCAGGCGCAGCTCCCCGCGGCGCACGCCGGCCGGGTATAACGCCCGCACGGCGCTCCGGCCGCGCACAAGCCATGCGCCCCTACACCCATGCCTTCGCCCGGCAGCGCTGCCGGGCAACTTACCGAGGAACCAACTCCCCATGATGAGACAAGACCGATTTACCGAGCAGGCGCAGGAGGTGCTGGCCGCCTCGCAGGAGATGATGCGCACGCAGCGCCACACGCAGTGGGACGTCGAGCACGTGCTGCTCGCGCTCGTGCAGCGTGAGGGCGGCCTGGCGCAGACCATCCTCGAACGGCTGAACGTGCCGCTGCCCGTGCTGCGCGAGCGGCTGGAGGCGCACCTCAACCAGTCGCCCAAGTCCGCGTATCCGGTGGTGCAGCCCTACGTCACGCCGCGGCTCGTGCGCATGCTCGAAACCGCCGACGCCGAGGCGAACCGCCTCAAAGACGAGTACATCGGCGTCGAGCACCTGCTGATCGCGATCGCCGACGAGCGCGAGGGCGAGTCCAGCCGCGTGCTGAAGGCGTTCAACGTCGACAAAGAGCGCATCTACCAGGCGTTGCAGGAGATTCGCGGCAAGCGCCGTGTGGACAGCCCGCGCGCCGAGAACAGCTACCAGGCGCTGACCAAGTACAGCACCGACCTGACCCAGCTCGCCCGCGACGGCAAGCTCGACCCCGTGATCGGCCGCGACACCGAGATCCGCCGCGTCATGCAGATCCTGAACCGGCGCACCAAGAACAACCCGGTGATCATCGGCGAGGCAGGCGTCGGCAAGACGGCGATCGTGGAAGGGCTGGCGCAGAAGATCGTCGTCGGCGACGTGCCCGAAAACCTGCGCGACCGTCGGCTGCTGGCGCTCGATATGGGCGCCCTCGTCGCCGGCTCACGCTTCCGCGGCGAGTTCGAAGAGCGGCTGCAGGCCGTGATGAACGAGGTGCGCCAGGCCGAGGGCGAGGTGGTGCTCTTCATTGACGAGTTGCACACCGTCGTCGGCGCCGGCGCGGCCGAGGGCTCGATCGACGCCAGCAACATGATGAAGCCGGCGCTGGCCCGCGGCGAGCTGCGCGCGATCGGCGCTACGACGCTGGACGAGTACCGCCAGCATATCGAGCGCGACCCAGCGCTCGAACGCCGCTTCGCCCCGGTCTACGTGGACGAGCCGAGCGTGGAGGAGGCGATCGAGATCCTCAGGGGCCTGCGTCCGCGCTACGAGGAGCACCACAAGGTGCGCATCAGCGATGCGGCGCTGGAAGCGGCGGCGCAGCTCTCCGACCGCTACATCACCGAGCGCTTCCTGCCCGACAAGGCGATCGACCTGATCGACGAGGCGGCCAGCAAGCACGTGATCGACGCCGAGAGCCTCTCGCCCGAGCTGCAGCAGATGCAGCAGCAGCTCAACGAGCTGAACCGCGAGACCGACGCCGCGGCGCAGCGCGAGGACTACGAGGCCGCGGCCCGCATCAAGAGCGATCTGCTCAACTTGCAGGAGGACTACCGCGCGGCTAAAGCACGCTGGGAGAACGAGCGTCCGGCGAAAGACGAAGTTGACGAGGCCGACATCGCCGAGCTGGTCGGCAGCATTACCGGCATTCCGGTGAGCCGCATGCTCGAAGGCGAGGCAGACAAGCTGTTGCAAATGGAGGAGCGGCTGCACGACCGCGTGATCGGCCAGGACGCCGCGATCGGCGTGCTCTCCGACGCGATCCGCCGTGCCCGCGCCGGGCTGAAGGACCCGCGCCGGCCGATCGGCAGCTTTATCTTCCTCGGCCCCACGGGTGTCGGCAAGACCGAGCTGGCCAAGGCGCTGGCCGAGTTCCTCTTCGACGACGAAGACGCGCTGATCCGCGTCGACATGTCGGAGTTCCAGGAGCGGCACACCGTCTCGCGCCTGATCGGGGCGCCTCCCGGCTACGTCGGCTACGACGAGGGCGGCGGCCTGACCGAGGCCGTGCGGCGGCGGCCGTACCGGGTGATCCTGTTCGACGAGATCGAGAAGGCGCACCCCGACGTGTTCAACACGCTCTTGCAGGTGCTGGATGACGGCCGGCTGACGGACGGCCACGGGCGCACGGTGGACTTCCGCAACACGGTGCTCATCATGACCAGCAACCTGGGCACGGCCGAGATGCAGCGCCAGAGCCTGGGCTTCCTCTCCGGCCGTACGCAGTCGCAGTCCGAGCGGCAGCGGCTGGAGTCGGCGGCGTCGCGGGCGCTGCGCGAGACGTTCCGCCCCGAGTTCCTGAACCGAATCGACGAGATCATCGTGTTCGAGCCGCTGACGGAGCCGGAGCTTGAGCAGATCGTGACGCTGCTGGTGGACGACCTGCTGGGCCGGCTGACCGAGCGCGGCGTGACGGTGCACCTGAGCGAGGCGGCGCGCAAGGCGCTGGTGAAGGAGGGGTACGACCCGGCCTTCGGCGCCCGGCCGCTGCGGCGCGTGGTGCAGCGCCGGATCGAGAACCCGCTGGCGAAGCGTGTGCTGAGCGGCGATATTGCCCCCGGCAGCCAGGTCGACGTGGACGCGGACGAGGCGGGCGAGTACCGCTTCTCGCCCGCCCGCCCCGTAGAGCCGGCGGCCAACGTCGCGTAGGCCGGACTGGCCTCACCCCCTGCCCCCTCTCCAGGCACCTGGAGAGGGGGTTTTTCTTTTTTCCAGGTGAATGCGGTTGCCATGACGCCTATCGCCGTGCATAATGACGCATCCGCGTTTCGTGGTCGCGGACTGAACGAGGAAGGAGCGATCCGGGGCAGCATCATTTGTTGGCGTATCGTGTCGAGACGGAGATGAGGAGGCTTCCATGTCGTTCAGCGATCCACGGTTGACGATCCTCAACTACCAGGGGCACGTGCATCCACCGGGTATTTCGCGCCGCCAGTTTCTCGGCGTAACCGCGAGCGCCACCGGGCTTGCGCTCGGCGCCCAGCTCGCCTGGCCGCGCGTGGCGCACGCCGACCCGCCCGGCACTGGCACGCCGAAGCCGATCCCCGGCGGCATCAAGCCGCTGCCCTTCGCACCCAACGCGCTGTTCCACGTCTTCCCGCCGCCCAACACGGAAACCACGCCGTTCCCGGAGCCATCGGCGATCACCGACTTCAACGGCTTCGTGGGTATTTCGCACGTCAAAGGCAACGGCGTCGGCATCACCGGCGGGGGCATCCCGGATACGACGCTGACCTACGATATCGACAACCGCTTCATGACCGGCGAGTTCATCGGCACCGACGGCAGGCATCATCGCGGCACGTTCGGCTTTATCTGAGTCGACATCTTCAGTGGGTCCGTGCAGACCCACGACTTCAACCCCGGCATCAACGCAAACGGCGTGTTCTGGACGGTGCCGATTCCGGACAACGCGGTCGATGTCCAGTTCGGCGCCGGTGAAGCTTTCATGGCGCTGAACAACTTCGCGGTCTCGGACTACTTCAACATCGTCAATGCGCTGGTGCGCCAGGGCAACGTGACGCTGCCTCCCGGCGTGGGGCCGTTCGGCCCGGACGATATCCCGGCGAGAGTCTCGTTCGACATTCTCTGGAGCGGCCGCGGACAGAAGGTCCACGTCAAGGACGCGACCGCCGGCTTCCGCGGCACTTACCTGCTCGATACGTCCACCGTGCTGTCGCTGTCGGCGTCGGAAGCCGCGGCCGGCGGCCAGCCGAGCTTCCAGTTCTTCGCGACCAGCTCGACGAACGAGTTCTCGCTGCTCGGCCACGAGCGGAACGGCCGCTTCTTCAGCCAAAGCGACGACGGCGGTGACGACGATTAGCATGTCGTTTCGCCATCCCCGCGCGCGACTGCCCGGCGAACGAATCGCCGGGCAATCGCGCGCGGGCCCTGTGCGAGATCTCCTTGTCGGCGTGACTCTTCACATTCGCGCTGTGCGGCGCGGCCGAGTCGATCGGCAGGCAGATGCCCACGTCGTTGCTAACGACCGTGTTGCCGACGATCTGCGTGTCCGTCGTGCCGGCGCTCCCGCAGAACGGTCCGCCGGCGACGATACTGCCGTCTGAGGAGGCGAAGTTCGGCGCGGTATACGAGTTGCCGCTGACCGTGTTGTTCTGCACCTTGGCGTCCGCGCCGTAGCCGATCTGGATGCTATTTTGCGCGATGTAACTGACATGCCCCCAGCCCATGACGGCGTCTCGCTGAACCGCGGCGTGCATGCCCTGGCCGTTGGTAACCATGCCGCGGAAGAAGCCAGTCGGCGGGCAGGTCGGCGCTCCCGGCGAGGCACATGCCGATCCGGGCTGGCAACAAGGCGGCATTCACGTCATCATTGGCGCGCGGCCCGCACGCCGGTGGCGATCGGGCCAATCGAACGGTGCAGGAGGGCGGTCATGCACGCTGATGAACCCCCGACCGAGATTCCCGCCTCGCTGGATCGCGCGGCCCCCGCTGCCGCCCGGCCGGGCACGCCGCAGCGACTCGCCCATCTCTACGAGACGCACGTCGTCCGCCAGGGCCGCGAGGAGCGCTTCCTGATCGCCGTCAGCTTCCTCGCCACGTTCCTCTCGGTGCGCTTCATCACCCACAGCATCCGTGCCCATCGCTTCCGGCGCATTCTCCATAACTTCTCGGCCGGAGGCGGCGTGCATCTGCACCACCTCGTCTTCGGCATCGTCGGTCTGCTGCTCGGCGGGCACATTGCGATCGGCTTCCAGCCGCAGCGGCAGGCGGCGCGGCGGCCGCTGGCGCTGCTGTTCGGCGCCAGCGCCGCGCTGACGATCGACGAGTTTGCCCTCTGGCTCAACCTGCAGGACGTGTACTGGGCGAAACAGGGCCGCGAGAGCGTCGATGCGGCGATCGTCAGCGGCGGTGCGGCCGTGCTGGCCTCGACCGGCCGCGGCCTCTTCCGTGCAATGGCGCACGACACGGCGCTGCTGCTGCGCGATGCCACCGGCCGCCGTCGTCGGGCCGGAGCACCGAGCCAGCTTCTTTCGGACGGATGCTGATTCCTGCATGCCGGTTGGGAAAGCACCCGTCGCCCGTTGACACCGGGCGTATCGTGAAGAGGCGACGAGTTACTGCGATCGCAGCAGCGGACGCCGCGTTCGGAGGCAGGTTGTGAACATCACGCTGAACCACACGATCGTGCCGGCGCACGACAAGGTCGCCTCGGCCAACTGGTTCGCCGAGATCTTCGGGCTGGAATACAAGGGCGCGGCCGGCCACTTCGCCCCCGTGCAGATCAACGAGACGCTCACGCTCGACTTCGACAACGCCGAGCGCTTCGAGCCGCACCACTACGCCTTCCACGTCAGCGAGGCGGACTTCGACGCGATCTTCGGCCGGCTGCAGGCGAAAGGCGTCGCCTACGGCGCCGAGCCGTCCGCACAGGACAACGGCCAGATCAACACCAGGCGGGGTGGCCGCGGCGTCTACTTCCGGGACGCCAATCGCCATAGTTGGGAGCTGCTCACCAGGGCGTAGGGCGGGGCGCGGCAGGCGACCGGCGCGGCCGATCGAGGCGCTGAGGTTCGCGGCTGCCGCGGCGACGAGCCGTTGCCTGGGAAGTCTCCGACGGTTGCGCTCCGCTACGGCTGCCCCTGCCGACCTCACGCGGGTGTGCAGCCGGCATGGCCGCGGTCCGGCTGGAACTCCGCGCACGGTACGGACGAGAGTCGAACGACCTTGGAACGCAGCCGGCCTCGCCTTGTCGACCCGCGTCCGCCTCACTTAGAGTAAGGGCAATGCGCGGGACAGAATCAACGCAGGTTCCCGAAACGACAACTCACGAATCGTTATCGTTCGTCCGGGCGCTGCAACACGGAGCCAGTCGCTCCAACACAGCCTATCCGTGGGGAGATTCACAGCGTAGATGATTCTGATCACGGGCGGCATGGGCTTCATCGGCCTGCATACCGCGCGCCGCTTCCTCGACGCGGGCGAAGACGTCGTGCTCACCCGTTTTCGCGCCAACCGTGAGCCCGACTTCATCCGCGATGAGATCGGCCGGCGCGTTGCCGTCGAGAGCCTCGACATCGCGAACCGCACGGCGGTGCAAGAGCTGTTCGGTCGTCACCCCATCACCGGGGTCGTGCATCTGGCGGTGCCGGCGCTGCGCGGCGTCGCGGTTGCGGACGAGTTCTGTGTTAACGTCGAGGGCCTGCTCAACATCCTCGAGGCCGCGCGGCAGGCCGGTGTGCGGCGCGTCTCGCTCGCCAGCTCGGTCGCCGTCTATTCCGGCATCGCCTCCGGGCCGTTCTTCGAGGACATGCCGCTGCGTATGGAACCAGGGAACTCCACTGAGGCGTTCAAGAAGGCGTTCGAACTGCTCGGCCTGCACTACGGCGCGCAGACGGGCCTCGACGTGATCGCGCTGCGCATCGCCGGCATCTACGGTCCGCTCTACCACTCGATGGCCAATCTGCCGAGCCGTCTCACGCATGCGGCGGTGCGCGGCATGCAGCCGGACCTCGCCGGCGGCCGCGGCGGCATGCCCTTTGCGGAGGATGAGTTCGATGGCTGTTACGTCAAGGATTGTGCCCGCGGCATCCAGCTTCTGCACCAGGCAGGCAGGCTGAACCATCGCGTGTACAACGTCGGCGCGGGCAAGGCGACGCGAAACGGCGATCTGGCGGCAGCCGTGAACGCGGCGGTTCCGGGCGCCGGAGTCAGTCTCCCGCCCGGACAAGGACCGCAGGCTCGCTCCGGCGCGTTCATGGACATCGGCCGTATCCGAGCGGACAGTGGCTACGAGCCCGAATACGACGTGCGCAGGGCGATCGCGGACTATACCGCCTGGCTACGGAAGCACCCGGAGTGAGCGGCGCTGCGCAAGCCGCACATTCTCCCATCCCGGTTATTTCAAGAGATTGTGGAGACAGAGGGGGTTGATCCTGCGTCGGTCGGGTCGGAGCGGCGTGGCCACGAGGCGCTGGCGCCCGTGCCTGCGGCATGGCGGGCCGACGCGCAGCCAATGGCGCCGCGTTCACGCAGGCAACGCGGATCAGCACGGCGCCAGCGTGGCTCTTCTCGCTCGCTCCGATCGGGCTCAGCCCCTGGGCGCCATCACCTGCGTGTGGCAGGCCAGCGGGCGGATCTGCCCCGTGCCCGCCTTCGTGACGATGAACTCCGAGCCGCAGACCGCGCACACATAACGTTTGCCGACCTTGTTCGGCTCTTCTCCGGGTTCCATGTCGCCGTTCTCCCCTGTACGAGTGTGCGAGCCGGATGCACGCACGTGCCGGCCGCGCCTGCACCGATTCTAGCGCCAGACTCCGTGCAGCACGCGGGCGAAATTGCCGTGGGTGATGCGTTCGAGCGCGTCGTCGCTGTACTCCCGGCGCTTCAACTCGCGCAGCAGCAGGGGCAGGCGCGTGGCATCGGCCAGCACTTCGGGCACGTCGGTACCATCGAAGTCGGTGCCGATCGCCACATGAGCGTCGCCCACCAGGCCCACGATGTGGTCCACGTGCGCGGCCACCATCTCCAGCGAAGTCGAGGTGTCGCGCCCGCGGTCTGGCCGGATGAAGCTGTTCGCCAGGTTGATGCCGATGCAGCCACCAGCCTTTGCGAGCGCCGTGATCTGTTCGTCTTTCAGGTTGCGTACGTGCGGCGATACGGCGAAGGCGTCGGAATGTGTGGCGATGAACGGCTTCGTGGAAACGGCAGCGACGTCCCAGAAGCCCGCCTCGTTCAGATGCGAGACGTCAACCACGATGCCGAGCCGGTTGCATTCGGCCACCAGGTTCTTTCCCGCCTCGGTGAGGCCGGTTTCGGGCGGCTGGGCGCGGGCGGAACGCACACCGTGGCCGAAGACGGTTGATCGGCTCCAGGTAATGCCCAGCGAACGCAGGCCCGCTTCGTAGTACCAGCGCAACTCGCGCAGATCCTCGCTGATCTGGTCCACGCCCTCGAAGTGCAGGATCGCGCCGAACGCTGCGCCGGCGAGGCAGGCATCGAGGTCGGCGGCGCCACGGATCAGCCGCACCTGCCCATCGGAGCGGTCGATCGTGCGCAACAGGTCGTCGATCTGGACGGCGGCGGTGCCGCGAGCGTCGCGGGCGGCATCTTCATCGCGCATCCAGATCGAGGCGAAGGCGGCGCCGATACCGCCCCTGCGTGCCCGCGGCAGGTCGACGTGGCCGTCGCTGCTCTCAGCGAGGAAGTCGCGGCGACGCGGCGCCTTTTCCGGCGCGTCCACCAGCCCCTGTCCCGTGGCCGCGTCCTGATAGCCGCTCATCTGTGTGAGGAAATCCTCGTGGCCGTCGAGGATGAGCGGAAACTCGTTCATCGCGCCGCTGACCATCTCGCCTCCCGTGGCGACGCGCTCGTTCGCACACGCCGCCCGCCCAGCTTACACCGCTCTCAGCCGCGCCTCACACTCCGCTCACATCTCTTCAACACACCCATCCTCTGTGAACTGTCCGACAGTCCGCGTTCGCCCGCCCGCGGCACGCTGACGGTGCGCCGCCTGCATGACGGCGCCACGGAAGGAGCGATGAGGATGTTCTTCATTATCTGGGGCACGCGGGCGCGGACCAAAGTGATCGGGCGCGGCGAGTTTCACTGCCCGCGCTGCAACGCGAATCAGTCCTACGCGTACAAGCAGGTTAAGCGCTGGTTTACGCTGTACTTCATTCCGCTCTTCCCGACGCGCACGTTGGGCGAGTACGTCGAATGCGGTAGCTGCGCCGCGACCTGGAAACCCGAAGTGCTCGCCGCCCCGACCGTCCCAGACCGCGACGATCTGCCGGCCACAGCCTGAACCGTGCTGCCGACGGGGTCGCCGCGCGGCTGCTGGCCGGCATCTGCTGAGCCGGCGCTGTACGCCCGAAGTGCGTGAGCGATAGACTTGGCTCGCAAGCCGGGCGCCAGGGCGCCCGGCCGCGGGAGCCGAAGATGCCGGATCTGCACGACTTCGCCCGCGTGCCGCTGGCGCAGTTGCCCACGCCGCTCGACGAGGCGCCACGCCTGTCCGCCGCGCTTGGCGGGCCGCGCATCCTGCTCAAGCGCGACGATCTCACCGGCCTGGCGCTGGGTGGCAACAAGGCGCGCAAACTCGAACTGCTCATGGCGGACGCACTCGCGCAGGGCGCGGACACGGTGATCACGACGGGCGCCGCCGACTCAAACCACTGCCGCATGACGGCTGCGGCTGCGGCGCGGCGCGGCCTCGGCTGCCTGCTGCTGCTCGGCACGGACAGCGAGGCGCCCGCCTTGCAGGGCAACCTGCTGCTGGACCGCTGCTTCGGCGCTGAGGTCTGTTTCGCCTCCACTACCTCCGTGCCCAACCGCAACGCGCTGCTTCCGGAGCTTGAGGCATTCGTACGCTCGCGCGGCGGCAAGCCGTACGCGTTTCCATCCGGCGGCTCGGTCGGGCTGGGCGCGCTCGGCTACGCGCTCGCGCTGCAGGAACTGATGGACCAGCTCGCGGACCGTGGCATCGCGGCGGATTATGTCATCCACGCCTCCGGCTCCGGCGGCACGCACGCCGGCCTGCTGCTCGGCGCGGCGCTATTCGGGCCGCGCTTCGAGATCCTGGCCGTCAACGTGGACGATGCGGTCAACGACGAGCTTGAGGCTCGGACGCGCCAGGTCTACGCCGAGGGCGCCGCGCTGCTCGGCCTGCCGAGTGATCGGCCGCCGGCGCCGTTCCACCTGCTGACCGGCTATTTGGGCGAAGGGTACGGTGTACTCACGTCCGGCGGCACCGAGGCGATCCGCCTGCTGGCGCGCACGGAAGGCGTCCTGCTCGACCCGGTCTACACGGGCAAGGCGATGGCGCTGCTGATCGACTACGTGCGCAGTGGCCGCATCGACGCGGAGAAGACGGTGGTCTTTCTGCACACCGGCGGTGCGCCGGCCCTGTTCACGCAGGCGCAGGCGCTGGTGGCCGCTGCCAGCCTCGCACAAGAACCACCGCGCTGGTGGGGACAGGGCTGAGACGCGGGGACGCGTAAACCGCGCGCTGACGATGGAGAGCAACGATGGTCTGGCAGCCGGAACTGGATGAATTGGCGCGTCGCCGCGAGCTGGCGCAGGGCATGGGCGGCGCCGACAACATCGCCCGCCAGCACAACGGCGGCAAGCTCACCGTGCGCGAGCGCGTGGACCGCCTGCTCGATGCCGGCAGCTTCCGCGAGGTGGGCATGCTTGCCGGCGGCGCCCGCTACGACGAAGACGGCAAGTTGGTCGAGTTCCGGCCGGCAAATTTCGTCATGGGCCACGGCCGCATCAACGGCCGGCGCGTCGTGATCGGCGGCGACGACTTCACGGTGCGCGGCGGCGCGGCAGACGCTTCGATCGGCGGCAAGCAAGGCTACTCCGAGCGCATGGCGCTCGAGATGAAGCTGCCACTCGTGCGGCTGGTGGACGGCACCGGCGGCGGCGGCAGCGTGCGCACGCTCTCAAGCAGCGGCCGCACCTACGTGCCTGCCAACCCGGCCTGGGAGACGGTCATCGCCGCGCTCAGCGAGATCCCCGTGGTTGGCGCGGCGATGGGCTCGGTCGCCGGGCTGGGCGCCGCGCGTGTGGTCACCTCACACTTCTCCGTGATGGTGAAAGAGACCTCGCAGCTCTTCGTCGCCGGGCCGCCGGTGGTCGAGGCCGGCATGGGCACGCCGATCACGAAGGAGGAGCTGGGCGGATCGCAGATCCACGCGCACGGCAGCCTGGCCGTCGACAACGAGGCGGAGAGCGAAGATGACGCCTTCGAGCAGATCCGCCACTTCCTTTCGTATCTGCCGCAGAACGTCTGGGAGCAGCCGCGGCGCTGCCAGAGCGACGACGAGCCCTGCCGCCGCGAGGATGGGCTGCTCTCGATCATCCCGCGCAACCGCCGCCGGCCGTACAACGCGCGCCAGCTCGTGCAGCTCGTCATGGACCGCGACTCATTCTTCGAGATGGGCCGCTATCAGGGGCCGGCGCAGATCACCGGCTTCGCGCGGCTGGACGGCTATCCCGTGGCCGTGCTGGCGAACGACCCGCTCGTGTACGGCGGCGGCATGGACGCACCCGCCTCCGAGAAGCTCGAACGCTTCGTGGATATCGCCGACACCTTCCACCTGCCGATCGTCAACTTCGTCGACCAGCCCGGCTTCGTGATCGGCGTGCAGGCGGAGAAGGCGGGCACGATCCGCAAGGGCGCGGCGGCGATGGCCGCGGTCTATCAGGCGACGGTGCCGCTGGCGGCGGTCATGGTGCGCCGCGCCTACGGCGTGGCCGGCGCCGCGCATATGAACCATTCGCACTACAACCTGCGCGTCGCCTGGCCCTCGGGCGACTGGGGCTCGCTTCCGATCGAAGGCGGCATCGAGGCGGCGTACAAGCGCGACCTCGCCAACGCGCCGGATCCAGCCGCGCTGCGCGCCGAGATCGAGCGCAAGCTGAACATGGTGCGCTCGCCCTTCCGCGTGGCCGAGGCGTTCGGCGTCGAGGAGCTGATCGACCCGCGCGACACGCGCGTCGTGCTGTGCGAGTGGGTGGAGATGGCCTACGCCGTCGAGGCCACGCGCCTCGGCCCGAAGCGCCACGGCGCCCGCTGCTGAGCGCGGGCTGCTCTGCCGATGCCCCTCTCTGATACTCTGATATCAGAGAGGGGCATCGGCAGATGATCGACAACGGACAGATCGGCATCGTTTCAACGCATATCGGGAAGCGTGGCGCCATCATTATTCCGGCGGCCTTTCGCCACCAGCTTGGACTGGAAGAGGGCACGCCGGTGACGGCCGAACAGTACGATGGCGGTGTTTTGATCCGGCCAGCGGAAGCAGACGATTTCAGTGAGGAGGAGCGGGCCACGCTGATCGCAGGGGCCGTCAAAGCCTACGCCGCGCTTCGTAACGATCCGGTTGCATGGGCCGAAGACCAGGAGGAGCAGGCGGCCTGGGAGCACTTAGGCATCGAGACGTGGCCGAGGGACACGCGGCTGGCGGACGAAACCGGCACGCATGACCAGCAGTAGGTCTCGGCCGCAGCGCGGAGAGGTCTGGTTTGTCGCATTCGATCCGGCTCCGCCTGCGCAGGGCCATGAGCAGGCAGAACCGAGGCCGGCGCTTGTGGTTTCGGCCGATTGGTTCAATGCCAGCAGCCCGAATTTGGTCACCGTGGTGCCTCTGACCACACGCCGGCGCGCCGGCCCGATGCACCTCGCGATCCAGCCACCGGAAGGCGGCATCCGACGAGCAAGTTTCATTCTTTGCGACCGACCGACGACCGTTTCGCACCTGCGCCTGCGCGATCGTTGGGGTCGCGTGGCTCCAGGCACCATGCGTCAGGTTAACGTGCGCCTGCGAACATTGCTTGAGACCTGACCAGCGCTGGGGTGGCGGGGTACGACGGAGGGTCGCGGCGCGGCTGGTCCTGCACCATTCCCTCGCCTATCACTCCTCCCGCTCGCCCTTCAGGTAGCGCTTGAGGAACGTGAGCGTGCGTTCGGCGGCGTCACGCTTGTTGGCGAGCGAGCGGAAGCCGTGGCCCTCGCCCTCGTAGAAGCGGCTCTCGAAGAACTTGCCTTCGATGCGCAGCGCCTCGATCATCCGCTCAGACATCAGTGGCGGGACGCGCCGGTCGTCGCGGCCGTGCAGGATCAGCAGCGGCGCTTCGACGCGCTCCGCCGCGTAGACGGGCGAGCCGCGCCGGTACAGCTCCAGATTGTCGGCGGGGTCGCCCATCTGCCGATGGAGATCGAGCCGGCCGACACGATCGCCGTGCCGGTACGACTCCGCGATCTCCGAATCGCCGAACAGATCCACGCCGCAGGTGAAGACGGCCGGCGCCGCTGTGAGGGCGCAAAGCACCAGGTAGCCGCCGTAGCTCTGGCCGTGAATGCCGACGCGCGCCGCGTCGATCCCGTCGAGTGAACGCAGATATGCGGCGGCGTCCACCACGTCGTGCAGATCGGCGTGGCCCCACGCGCCGAAGTTCGCCTCGCGGAAAGCGCGCCCGTAGCCGGTGCTGCCACGGAAATCGACTCCGAACACGGCATAGCCTTCCTGCGCAAAAAGCTGGAACAACGGCCGCCAGGCGAACTGGAACTGCGAGTTCGGCCCGCCGTGCGGCGCCACGATCGCCGGCGCTCGCCCGCCCTCCTGCAGCTTCGGCTGGTAGAGATAGCCGGCGATCTCGCGGCCGTCGCGGGAGCGGCAGCTCACCCGCTCCGGTGTCACCAGCGCGGCAGCGGGAATCCCGCCCGCCGAGAACGTGATCTGCTCGGCCACGCCGCCGTCAGCCGCGAGCTTCCAGATGTCCGGGGGCTGCGTCGGGCTGTCGAAGGTCGCGATCAGGCGCTTGCCATCGGGCAGCCAGCCCACGATGCCCCAGTTGCCCTCGCCCGGCGAGACGCGGCGCAGCGCCTGACCCTCCTGATCGATCACCATCACGTCGGTCTTGCCCTCGCGGTTGCGCAGAAAGGCGATCTCGGCGCCGTCGGGCGACCAGGCGAGGTGTTGCGGCGCGCGGGCATGCAGGCCGCCGTCTTCCCACGGCCCAAACGTGAGCTGCCGGACTTCGCCGCTGTTCAGGCGCACGTGCAGGTGGAAGTAGCCATCGCGCTCGGAGAAGAACGCCAGCCGCGCGCCGCTCGGCGCCCAGCACGGCGCGACGTTGTAGCAGCCGCTTGCCGGCGTCAGGTTGCTTTCGCGGCCCGTCGCCGCGTCTACCGTGTAGAGATCGGCGGCGTGCAGGTTCTCCCGCACCGAGCTGTAGGCCAGCAAGCGAGCGCCGGGCGACCACTGCGGCGGGCCATTGTCGGCCGGCTCGGCGGTCAAGCGCGTGGCGGCTCCGCCCGCGAACGGCACGGTCCAGATCTGGTCCCAGCCGCGTTCGCGCGAGCGAAAGGCCAAGCTCGCGCCGTCCGGCGACCACGCCGGCTCCGAAACCCCTGCCGGATGGGCGTAGACGCGGGTGCGCTCCAGCCCGCCGTCGTTCATCGTCCACAGGGCGCCGTCGAGTACAGTCGCCAGGCGACGGCCATCCGGCGACCAGACCGGACGGCCGTAGCGGCCCGCGTCGGGCGTCAGGCGCACCGGCCAGCCACCGGCCGCGTTCATCAGAAAGAGCGGCTGCGCGTCACCCAGCTCCAGCGTGAAGGCGAGCCGGTCGCCGCGCGGCGCGAGCGTCACCTGCGCTGGCGAGGGGTTGGCGATCGCCGCGTCGATCGAGAGTGGGCCGCGTACGCGATAGCTCATCGCGCGTCCGGCGCGCGCACATTAATCGCCGGACGCGGGCGCGCCGCCGGGCGTACCGACGGCGGGCGTGCGCGGGCCGGCGCCCAGCCGCGGCAAACGCGCGATCAATGCCCGTCCCTGCCGCGTGCGCGCCAGCAAGGCTCCGCCGATGTAGAGGCCGGGCGCAAGGAACACCAGCAGCAGCACGCCGCCGATCTCCAGCAGCGGATGTCCCGGAATCTCGGGAGAGAAGTAGTACCAGCCCTCGATCGCGGCGACGGCCGTGGCCGTATGTGTCAGCAAACCGGTGAATGAGAAGAGCAGCGTCACGCGCTGGCGCACGCCGACCGTGAGGGCGCCGAGGCTGATCAGCCAGAGCAGATACCAGGGCTGGAACCAGAACACGGCAAGCATGAGATAGGCGCACATCACGACGAAACAGGCGCTGGGCAGATCGTCGGGAGCGAGCTGAAGCCGCTGCCTGACCATGCGCCACAGCACCAGGGCATAGGCTGCCGCGAGCGCCGAGAAGCAGATGACCTTGGTGACGATGATCGCGTCCTCAAGCGCGAGCACGTTGGCCAGCGCCGTCTTGAGCAGCGCCCCGGGCGAGTCGGTAAACTGCGAGGCCTGGTAGCGCAAGGTGGTGAAGGTGAGCTGCCCGCGCCAGAACGGCGCGTAGAGCAGCAGTCCGATCAGCGCCGAAAGACCCAGCGCCCCCGCCAGACCGCGCCACTGCTCGCGCGGCGTGGTCAGCACCGCATACAGCACGAACACCGGGATCAGCACCGCGCTCACGAACTTGACCAGCGTGGCAAGCGCCAGCACGGGAAAGGCGGCGTTCCAGCGCCTGCGCACGCCGAAGTACAGCGCAAGCAACGTCAGCCCCATCATGATCACGTCGTTGGCGCCGTTGCCGGCCACGTACAGCAGCACCAGCGGATTCCAGGTGAAGAGCAGCGTGGCTGCCCACTCCTTGCCCGGCCGCAGGAAACGCACCGTGTGGAAGATCGCCACGGCGCCGACGAAATAGAAGACGACGGCCAGCAGCTTGAACGCCATAAACGTCCAGAGCAGGTCGCCGTGCCCCAGCAGCAGCGGTAGGCCGGTGAGCACGGCCCAGGCAGGGCCGTAGGGCGAAGGCAACGTCTCCCAGACGACGATGAACCAGCCGTTCACGGCGTAAAACGGGTCGTGCGGGTAGAAACTCGGCGGCACCGTGAACGGGTTCTGGTGGTGCACCCAGAGGATGCGGCCCTCCATCACGTAGTGAAAGAGGTCCGAAGAGGTCGCCGGATAGAGCAGCAGATAGGTCAGCGAGAGCAGCGCGGCGCCGCCGAAGACGACGTAGGTCAGCCGCCGCCCCTGCATCTCGCCGGCGAGCGTATGGGCGGCGAGGAAGAGGGCCACAAGCGCCGCGACTAACGCCGTGTAGCGCCAGGTGGCGCCGTAGTCGTGGTGGATGATGTCGAACAGGGCAAGCGTTTCGCCAGGAAAGTGTGAACTGAAGCGCAGCGGCCGCACGAAGCCGAAGATCGCGAGCAGGTCGAGCAGCAGCAGAAGCGAGAGCAGGCGACGCACGGTCAACCGATCCGATGCGAGCGCGACAGACGCGGCCAGACCGCCGATCGCCTCGGTGCTGCGGCACTCCGACAGGAATACCGCTTCAATGCTACGGCAGCGGCAGCGCTTTGCGCACGTGGCCGCCGGCTGCCTCAGGTGAGAAAACCGCAGGCCGGGTGGTCTACGGCGCGACCACCCGGCCCGTGTGTTGGGACGTTCGAAGACGGCGCGGACCCTTAGGCCTTCGATTTGCCTGTGGCGTAGCGTGCGAAGAGGCCGAGAGCCACGAGCCCCGCACCGGCGAGGGCGATGGCCAGAGCCGGGAAGGTCATGCTGTCGCCAGTGGCCGGCGTAGCGCGCGGCGCCGCAATGGCCGTGGCCGTGGCCGGCCGTACAGTAGCGGCCGGTGTGGCAGGACGCGCCGTTGCGGCAGGAGTGGCGGCCGGCGTAGCCGGCCGCGCCGTCGCCACGGGCGTTGCCGCCCGGGCCGTGGGCGAGGCCTGTGCCGACGCGGTCGATCCGCCGGTGGTTCCGACGGCGGCCACGACGACCAGCCCGAGCGCCACCATGGCGCCCCCGGAGATGAGCAGCCACTTGCTCAGTTTTGTGAACCGTGATGCCATAGCACCCCCTCTGTGTAGTTTGGCGCCGTCCTTGCCACACGCCGCGCCCAACACACGTCGCGGAACGGCAGCGAGGATACCGGAACTCCCGCCCTCGCCAGTGCTGTACATGCGCAAGCCAGGGAGACGTCCGCCATGCGGTGGGAGCCTATCTGACGCGCGCCGTGCCATTCTGGCCGTGCCGTGGCGAGAGCAACATTCCCGCTGCCTCAGACCATTCTATTTATCCGATGCAATGGCGGGGAAAGTCAATCGCTCATCACAGGGAAATACGCATCCGCTGCCATAACCTTGCCATTCTCTTGCAGTTTCATCCGTTATGTAGGGTCAACCAACTGATTGTCTCAGAACTGTCCCGCAGCACCCGCGCGATTTCGCCCGACCGCGGCAGCGACGGCGCGGCGCCATTCCGGCCCACGGCCAGCGACCCCGCCGCATTGCCCGCCGTGATCGCGACGTCGATCGCGGCGCCATGGGCGAGCACGGCGGCGAGGGCGCCGCAAAACGCGTCGCCTGCGCCAGTCGTGTCGACGACGCGCACGGCGTGGCCGCACAGACGCCGTACGATCGTCTCCGACGCAAACAGCACGCCCGCCTCACCCAGCGTCACGATCGCCGCGCCACGACACCGCGCGGCGATCGATCGCGCCGCCTCGGCGCAGCCGCCGATCGAATTCGTCTCGATGCCGGAAAGCGCTGCGGCCTCGGCTTCGTTCACGACGATGGCGTCGCAGAGCGCCAACGCTTCGTTGGGCAGTGCCACCGCGGGCGCGACGTTCCAGACCACCATTCCGCCGGCCGCATGGACGATGCGCGCGGCCGCCAGCGACGCATCGACCGGCACCTCCATCTGCAGCAGCAGCACTCGGGCCGCGCGCAGCGTCTCGGCCGCGGCTTCAACGTCCTCCGGCCGCAGGCGCATGTTGGCCCTCGGCGCCACGACGATCATGTTCTCGCCGGACGGGTCGAGTATCGGCAGCGCGATGCCGGTTCCCGCTTGCGTGTCACGCACGATGCCGGCGTCCGCGATGCCTTCCTCGGCCAGCGCCGCCAAAAACTCATCGCCGTACGCATCGGCGCCGAGCCGGCCGAGCATCGCCGTACGGGCACCGCAGCGGGCGGCGGCGACCGCCTGGTTGCAGCCCTTGCCGCCACGGAAGACGCCAAACTCGGTGGCGAACACACTCTCGCCGGGACGCGGCCAGTGCGGCACGCGCGTCACCAGGTCCATCATGAAGCTGCCCACGACCGCAACATCGCTGGCCGCCATCACGCGCCCCTTCCTTTGCAATCGACGCCGCGCCGCGTGGCCCCGCAGCTGGCCCGCAGCGACACACTCATCGGCCCGTCGACGATCGCGCGGCAGCGCATCCGTCTCTGTCCGCAGCGGTTACACCACGCCTGTACGACACGATCGGCCGGATTCGCAGCAGCGTCTATCTGTGCAGCTAATCGAGCTGTTGCCGTGGTCAGCGTGTTGGCGTGGCGGTGAGCGGCGGTGCGGGCGCCGTGATCGTGAGATCAATTTTCGGCGGTGTCACGCTGTCTTTGTCGAGCCCCGCGGGCAGCGTGACCTTCGGCTCAAGGCTGTAGCTGCCGGACGAAAGCCCGCTGAGATCCACGGTCGCGGTGATCGACGTCGCGATGTCGCCCGCTTTCATGGCCAGGATCTGCGGCAGCGGCCCGGAGAACGACACCGTAATCGAGGTATTCTGCGTTTGCACCTGCGTTCCAGGCGCCGCGTTCACGAAGCGCGGCGCCACCAACACCGAGCTGGAGCCGCGGATCGGCACGATCGAGACCGTCGCCGTGACGGTGGTCGCGTCCACCACCGTCACCCCCGTGGCCGGACGCAGCGCAACGACGCGCTTCACGTCCTGCGTGGCGCCTTCCACCTCCACCTCATCGGTGGGGATCGTCGTCACGCTGTTGAGCACGTCGAGCGTACCCTGGATCGTCACGCTGGGCGGATCGGTGGCGACACCGACGACCTGATAGCCCGGCGCGGGCTTGCCGTGTGTCTGCACGCCGACGTAGGCCTCCTGCGAGAAGACGGCGCGTCTGATCGAGACGTGAATCGTCGCAGTCGCCGGCTGCACCGTCGGTCCGCTGACGGTGCGGCCGTCGCTGCTGCGCGCGATCAGCGGCACCGTCACGCTTGTCGAGACGGAGAGACCGGTTAAGTGCAAATCCGCGTACACGGCATCGACCGCATCGACATTTTGCTTGAGTCCGGCGACTTGAGCCTGCGCGGGGTCGGCGGTCGGCGGCGATGCGAGCTCAAAGCCGACCGGCAGCGAGTCGACCTGGTTGATGCGGATTGGCACCGTCTGCTGCGCCTCCGGCTGCAGCGTGACGAACACCGTCTGCGGGTTGACTTCAGCGCGAACGCCGCGCCGCTTGACCGAGGCGTGTACGGGCACGAGAAAGGTCTGGCTGGTGCCGTCGGTTCGCTGCGGCTGCGAGACGCCGGCCATGTCGGCGTACAGATCGATGTTATTGGTCTGCACGGCCTGAACGTCCGAGTTGGTGCCGATCAGCGTGACGCTGATCTGGTTCGGACTGATGCTGGTGGGAATGAAGCCTTTCGGTGCGTTGTGCAACTGCCCCTGGTCGGTGGCGAGCTGCAGGCTCGGGAACGGCCGCCGCGTGGTCGGGTTCTCCGCATTGGTCACATATACCCAGAGCACCGTCGCCAGAGCCAGCGACAGCAACATCAACGGCGAGTTGACCAGCAGCGAGCGGCCGGCGCGTCGCCCATCCTGCCGAAGCCAGTGCCAGAGCCGCTCAGCCCACGCCACCGCCGCTGCCATCCTGCTGCAATCCACCGCCCGCCTCGCCCGGCCGGATCAGCCGCAGCGTCGCTCCCTCGGTCTGGCCGGCGTGCTGTTGCAACACGCTGCGCAGCCGGTCCGCGCCGATACCGGGCAGCAGTTGGCCGTTGAAAGCGATCGAGATCGCGCCTGTCTCCTCTGAAACGACGATCACCACGGCGTCGGTCTGCTCACTGATGCCCAGCGCGGCGCGGTGCCGCGTGCCCAGATGCCCCGGCATCACCGCTTCGGACGGCGGCAAGATGCAGCGTCCGGCCGCAACGCGATTGTCGCGCACGATCACCGCGCCGTCGTGCAGCGGCGAATTGCGCCAGAAGAGATTGATCAAGAGATCTTTGGTAGGTACGGCGTCCACCGGCACCCCGGAATGGATGAAGTCGTCCAGACCAGTTTCCCGCTCGATCACGATCAGGGCGCCGAGCCGCCGCGCCGAGAGATCGATCGCCGCCTCGGAGAGCGTGGTCAGCACGGGCGCTGAGGCGCGACGGTGCCGGCGGGCGGTGACGCGCGAGCGGCCCAGGCGCTCGAGCGCCCGGCGGATCTCCGGCTGGAAGACGATCGGCACCGCCACGAGCAGCGCCGGCAGCGAGTTGCGCAGCACCCAGTCGACCGCATGCAACTGATTGCCAAGCAGCCCGGCCAGCACGACGCCGCCGGCAACGATCACGGCGGCGCCCTTCACCATCGACATGCCCGACGCGCCCTTGAGCCAGACCAGCGCGCCGTACAGCACGATCGTGATCAGCAGGATATCGATCACGCTGAGCGCGTTGATGCGCCGCAGCGTGTCGAACAGCGTTTGAATCGATTCGGGAGCCTGCGGCATCGTTTGCCATCGCCTCCGGGCCGCGGGCCCGGTCTAGCGCATGAACGCCTCGTCGCGCACGCCGCCCAGCATCAGCGCGAGCAAAGCCTGTTCGGAGTGCAGCCGGTTCTCCGCCTGATCGAAGACGATCGCGCCGGGCGACTCCATCGCGTCGTCGCTGATCTCCTCGCCCCGGTGTGCGGGCAAATCATGCATGATCAGCACGCCCGCCGGCGCATGGGCAAGCAGCTCCATATCCACAGTGTACGGCGCGAAGACCTCGCGGCGAATGGCCGTCTCGCGCTCCTGGCCCATGCTGATCCACACATCGGTGTAAACAATCTGCGCCTCGCGCACGGCGTCGGCCGGCTCGCGGATCTGGCGGATCGTTCCGCCCGATGCGGCGGCGAACAGCTCAGCGCGGGCGAGCGGCTCGGCCGGCACCTCATAGCCCTCGGGGCAAGAGAGCGTGATGTCAAGGCCGGCCATCGCACAGGCTTGCACCAGCGAGGCGGCGACGTTGTTGCCGTCGCCGATGTAGGCGATCTGCACACCCTTGAGCCCGCCCGCGTGCTCGCGGATCGTCATCAGGTCTGCCAACGCCTGGCAGGGGTGCTCCGTGTCCGACAGCGCGTTGATGACGGGTACGGTGGCGTACTGCGCCAACTCTTCAACGGTGGCCTGCGCCATCGTGCGCGCGGCGATGATGTCGTACATGCGGCTGAGCACGCGGGCAACATCCTTGACCGGCTCGCGCACGCCCAGGCCGACTTCGCCGCCGGAGAAGTAGGTGACATCGCCGCCGAGCCGCCGCATACCGACCTCGAAGCCGGCCTTGGTACGTGTAGACGGCTTCTCGAAGACGAGCGCGAGCTGCCGGCCTTCCAGCAGCCGGCCGGGCCGGACGCGCTTGAACTCGGTTGCCACATCAAGGATGCGGAGCAAGTCCCGTGCGTCCAAATCGCCAACGGTCAGCAGATGGCGGCCGCGCATCGTCACCCCAGCTCCTTCGAATACGTTCGTAAACTGTATGAATCGATCCGGTTCCGAAACGGCCAGCCGATTGTAGCATGCGAGGGTTTAGAGGTTGGGGAATAGGGAATAGAGGCCAGGGCCAACGCACCGTATGCGAAGTATAGGTTGGCTGCCAGACTGCCTCGCGTGCCCCTGCGCATGGGAGGCGCCCATGGCTGCCGCCCCGCGCCGCCGCCGGAGCGCGCCGCGCGGCGCTGGCGGACGAAGCTCCCGCCGTGCGCGCCCGCCCCCGTGCCGCGCGTGGGCGCCGCCCGTGCCCCACCGCAGGTGCCGGCCGCGGGTGTGCGCTGGCTGCCGGCGCTGGCCGCCGGCGTGCCCACGCACGCGAGCGCCCGCGACGGCAAGAGCGGGCGCGGCGCGCCCGATCGGCCGCCGGAGATCGTCGAGCGCACCGCTGAGGCGTACCAGCACGCGTACCGGCAGCTTACGGGTAGTGCGCCGGCATAGGGTCATGGCGGAATGCCGGCGCCCGCATGCGGCGCCG